>Ga0164294_10004448_pt1 | contig 12226 bp, 12 predicted proteins | sample GEODES005metaG_FD_111479 | JGI IMG/M metagenome (GOLD analysis project Ga0164294, IMG submission 111479) | Oligotrophic lake water microbial communities from Sparkling Lake, Wisconsin, USA - GEODES005 metaG | ecosystem: Environmental > Aquatic > Freshwater > Lake | place: USA: Sparkling Lake... | reverse complement strand
CTTGTCGCGTCTGATGACGCAGACATCGAAGGTGCCTTACATGTCATGGTCGAACACGAGCGTGAGTTTTGTTTCGAGCCTGACGTCACCCGCACAATTTTGGTCGCGCAACTGACCGGACCTGCTGCTCTCGCTGATCGTCATCTGGTCGTAACGCGAGGTGGCGCTTATGTAGGCGTACTGATTGTCGAGCTCGATCTCACCAAACGTGATGTCCTCTTTGACGTCTACGCGTTACCGGGCGAGGATCCCGGCACAACGCGCGCGCTTGTCGACGCAGGACTGGCGATTGCGGCAGACGTTGTTCCCAGCGAGCCCGGTTGGACGGTGTCCTCAGGCTGTGTCAAGGAGGACATCGCTCTGTCGCGGGCTCTTGATGTGGTGGGCTTTGAACACACACGTACTTATGCACGCATGGTGCGTTCGTTAGCAGGCGTTTCGGCAACGATGCCGCCGGCACCTCCTGGCATCCGCCTTGAGGTCGCGGAATCGTCCGAGCAACTTGGCCAGTTACATCGCACTCACATGTCGTCGTTCGATGGGCACTATGGATTCACCGAACGTACCGAGGCGGACTATCTTCACCGTCTGGCGAATGCGGATGGACCCACCCCGGATCGTTGGTGGCTCGCGATGGCGGCGGATCAAGCTGTCGGTCTGTGCATCCAAGATGACAGTCGTGCCGAATTCTCCACCGCGTGGGTGCGCACCTTGGGAGTCGTGTCCACCCATCGTGGTCAAGGGATTGCTCGCTGGCTACTGCTCTCTGCGTGCGCGGATGCAGCGCATCGCGGAATGTCTGAGATTGGGCTGACGGTCGACACCGAGAACGTCACTGGCGCTGCTCGTCTGTACGAGTCTGTCGGCATGCGTGCACACTTGTCGATCGCGCTGTGGGAGAAGCCAGCGTCCTAGCGCTGTGTCAAACAGTAAGCAGGATCTTGCCTACGGCATCGCCGGACTTTAGAGCGTTATGTGCCGCCGCAGCGTCACTGATGGGAAGCACGCGGTCAATGACGGGAACGACGAGGCCAGCCTCAATCCATGGCCAAACAAATCGCTGCACTTGTGCGCACACATCAGCCTTCTGATCAAGGGGTCGGGCGCGAAGCGTTGTTGCGTGGATCGTGCCGCGCTTGAGCAGCAAAGCATTGATGTCGACTTCAGCCTTCACACCGCCTTGCATGCCAATGATGACGAGACGTCCGTCGGGAGCGAGACAGTCGACATTGCGGGCGAGGTAGGAGGCACCCATGTTGTCGAAGATCACATCGGCGCCATGTCCGCCAGTGACCCTTCGCATCTCTTCCACGAAGTCCTGCTCGCGGTAGTTGATGAGTACTTCAGCTCCAAGCTCGGCGCACATCTGCAGCTTGCGCTCGGAACCTGCGGTAACCGCTACGCGTGCACCGACCATCCGTGCGATTTGAATCGCCATCGTGCCGATGCCGCTTCCGCCACCGTGGATGAGTAGCCATTCACCCGCTTGGAGTTGCGTCACCATCATGAGGTTGGACCACACGGTGCACGCGACTTCAGCAAGGCCAGCCGCATTCACGAGATCGACCCCACGAGGGATGGTCATGACCTGTCCGATGGGCACCGCAACGAGTTCGGCATAGCCGCCACCCGCGAGGAGACAGCACACCTCGTCTCCGACAGCGACAGACGAGACACCGGATCCGTGTGCGGTCACGACACCGGAGCACTCCAGGCCCATCCATTCGGGTGCACTCGGGGGAGGTGGGTAGAACCCTTGCCGCTGCAGCAGATCGGCGCGATTTACGCCCGCAGCTGTCACACGTACGAGTACTTCACCGGGTCCAGCTACGGCATCGGGCACTTCAGCCCACTTCATCGCTTCTGGGGTGCCGCCTTCACCTACCACGATTGCATACACGGTCAGTCTTTCCCGGCGTGCCGGATCACCACGAGTTCGTCGCCAGCCTGCAGTGACTGAATATCTGAATTGTCGAATCGATGCACTTCACCGCCACGCACGATGGCGAGAACAATTTGACCCGAGCGATCGATATCAGCAGGTAGTGCGCCGAGTTCTGCTTCTGCGACGACCCGTTGAATCACCTCGAGGCCACGGCCAGTGTCCAGTAGGTCCTCCATGAGAGCACCTACGACAGGTGACGCGATGCTGAGGCCAAGTAGATGTCCGGCGGACTCAGCGGTGGGCACGATCGAGTTGGCGCCCGATTGGCGAAGCACAGCTGCATTTTGCGATTCGCGTACTGAAACAACAATATTTATTGAGGGTACGAGACGGCGAACAGTGAGTGTCACGAGTACCGATGTGTCATCCGCATTGGTTGCGATGATGACATTGGCGGCCTTGTGAATTTCGGCTTCGATGAGCACCTCATCGCGACGTGCGTCACCTTCGACAACAACGAGACCCATCTTGCTTGCTTCAGTCAGTGCCGCGTGATCAGGAGTCACGATCACGATGTGATCGCGCGGAACGCCACTATCGAGCAGGGTGTTCGCTGCTGCTCGACCCTTGACGCCGAAACCGATGATGATGGTGTGTTCGTTCACGCGTTTCCTCCAACGGTGTGCGCGGAACTCCTGACGGCTGCGTTTAGTGAGCACCTCAACAGTTGTACCGACAAGAACAATGAGAAAGATAAAACGGAGTGGTGTCAGAATGACAACGTTGACAAGTCGAGCTGACTCACAGACGGGGGTGATGTCGCCGTAACCCGTGGTCGAAAGTGAGACGGTCGCGTAGTACAACGCATCGATCCACGTGATGCCACCCATCTCGCCGTTATCGCGATAACAATCACCTTCGGCGAAGACAAGAATGGCAGCGACGATTAGAGCACCCAATGCAACGGATATTCGGGCAGCAATACTGCGCAAGGGGCTGAACGGGCGGCCGGGGAAGCGCAGGTGCGTCAACGAGTCTCTGCCGCCGCCGAATTGTTTCGCCACGCCCGCAGGCTACCTGCTCACCGTCAGGCGGGTCTAGGAAGCGGGAGTACCTCACAGGTGGAGCCGCGTTGGCCGGCTCCCGGAGGGATGACCACGAGCGCGTCTGCCTCGGCGAGACCGCGCAGCATGGCAGGGCCATCGAAGCGAAGCGGGAGAGCGAGTAGGCCATTGCCCGGGCCGCTCAGGGCCACTGGCATCAGTCGAGTGTCATGCGGGTGTGAGGTCACGTCATCTAGGAGTGTCGCGAAAGTAGCCACCATGGGTGGGAGCCCACGTAACGCGCGAATGAGCGGCGCCGCCAGTGTCACCAGACCGGCCACGGCTGCAAGAGGGTTGCCCGGCAGGCCGACGACATAGCGGTCGTCCGTGAGCCGCGCGAGCAACATCGGATGACCGGGGCGTACGGCGACACCGTCAACGATCCAGTGTGCGCCGATATCGCGTAGCACTTCACGCAAGTGATCGCGCGGACCCATTGAAGTAGAACCGGTGGTGATGATGACATCAGCCGCTGCATCGTCGAGCTCGGCGATGAGCGCATTGCGGGTATCGGGCACTCGCACAGGTGGATTGGCCCGCGCACCTAGAGAGGCAACCCACGCGGGAATGAGTGGTCCTAGTGCATCGCGCACGCGACCGGCACGCGGGAGGCCGTGGCTAAGAAGTTCGTCGCCGATCACGAGTGTGCCCACCACTGGGGGCGGCACTATGTCGATCTCGTCGTATCCAGCGGCCGCGGCGAGCCCGAGCATTGATGGAGTAAGAATTCGATCAGAATCGAGCAGTGCATCGCCGGCACGGCACTCTTCACCCCGCGGACGGATATCTGTGCCGGGGCGTACGGCATTGCGCTCATCGGTGGGAAGACCTGTCAATACATCAACTGCGAGCAGCCGCCGTCGGCCGTGCGACTCCTCGATGGCAGCGAGTTCGTAGCGCAGAACGGCTGTTGCACCGACCGGGATCGGTGCGCCCGTGGCAATCGGGGTGGCGTATCCCTGTGGGAGGTCACTGGGTGAGTCGCCCGCCACGATGGCCAGGGACTCGTCAAGCTCCCAGGGGCCAGGTCCCGCGACAGCAAAGCCATCCATTGAAGCGGTGTCAAAGGCGGGCAAATCCGTGATCGCGATCAAGGCACTTGCCAGCAACGAACCGGCCGCTTCAGATAGGCGCGCAGCCACGACTGGCAGGGGAGCTGGGGCTGACCCGGCGATACGACGGGCCTGATCCCACGGCAATTCATGACTCACCCCGTAAGCGTGCCTCACAGACCTCGACAATCTGTAGTGCCACGCCCGCGTGACCTGTGTCGACATGTCACCATGGACGTGTGCGCGTATTGGTTGTTGAAGACGATCCCGCTGTCGCTGTGCCTCTGGTCGAAGGGCTCAAGCGCAACGGTCTTGAGGTCGTGCACGTGGGTTTTGCTGCTGGGGTCGCGGATGCAGCACACGATGTTGATGTGATCCTGCTCGATCTCGGCCTGCCTGATGGTGATGGCCTTCAGGTGTTGCGCGAGGTGCGTCGCCACAGCGATGTGCCTGTCATTGTCGTGACTGCGCGCGGCGACGAAGCCGATCGCGTAGTAGGTCTCGAACTCGGTGCCGATGACTACGTCGTCAAGCCGTTCTCTGTTCGTGAGTTGAGCGCCCGTATACGCGCGGTCAGTCGACGTCGTCGCATCGAAACTCCCGTCGGCTCTGGTCGCGTCAACGTTGATCGCACACGACGTCGAGTGACTGTGGATGGGCAAGTTATCGACCTGACGGCAAAGGAGTTCGATCTCCTGGCTGTGCTCGCCGAGGAGCCGGGCCGAGTCGTCGGTCGGCAAGAACTTTTCTCGCGGGTATGGGATCCGGTGTGGCACGGCACTGGCAAGACATTGGATGTACATGTGTCGGCGGTCCGTCGCAAACTTGGTGACCCTGACCTCATCGAGACTGTGCGTGGAGTCGGCTACCGGCTCTCGGAGGCATGACCCGGCGACTGATTTTGGCGATGACTGCCCTCGTGGCGGGAGTCGCCATTGCCTTGGCGCTTCCACTCGCGTACATCTTCGCGCAGGACCAGCGCGCGGCATTCGTCACGAATCTTGAAGTGGACACTTTGGCGACGGCATCTCTCCTCTCGTCGCAGGCGCAAGATAAATGGCAAGCGACTGCAGACTCGACAGCCACCCGAACAGAAGCTCGAGTAGTCGTTGTCGATACCACCTACTTACTTGTAGCTGACTCAGATGCGTCAGGACTCGATCGCACCTTTGCGCGACCGGAAATGCAACAGGCGTTGAGCGGCGAGTTAGCGTCTGCGAGTCGCTACTCCAGCACGTTGAACACCGACTTGCGCTATGTCGCAGCACCTGTTGTGCAGGGGCTAAAAGTTGTTGCGGCTGTTCGCCTTTCCTTGCCTGAGAGTGACCTGAATCGACTTGTGTGGCGCTCGTGGCTGGCGCTCGCCGCATTCGTTGTCGCGGTCATGGTCATCGCGGCTTTGCTCGCGTGGGTGATCGCACGATCGATTGCTGCGCCTATGCAGCGCGTGGCCGAAGTTGCTGCCGTACTTCCTGACGACCTAGAACGTCGCGCTAATGAACGCCGCGGGCCCGGAGAGGTGCGTGCTGTCGCTCATGCTCTGAACTCCACCGCGGGTCGGCTATCGGGAATCCTGCGGCGCCAGGAGCGGGTTGCTGCTGACGCATCGCATCACCTACGTACCCCATTGACTGGCGTTCGACTTCGGTTGGAGGCAATCGAAGACATCAGTGGCGAATCAGATGTGCGAGAGCAAGCGGCTGCAGCCTTGGTCGAAGTCGATCGCCTCTCACGAAGAATCGACCAAGTTCTTGCCCTGGCAAGAAGTGATGCAGGTGCTGGAAACTCGTCCTACGTCAATGCTTCAGAGATTGTGTACGACCGCGTCGGCGCCGCCGCGGTTGAAGCGCAGGCACGAGGAATCGACCTGAGGTCATCGGTGAGTGATGGAGTGCAGGTGCTTGTGGCACCAGGTGTTTTCGACCGCATCGTCGATGAACTTTTGGGGAATGCTTTCCTCTATGCGCGCGAGACGATCATCGTTGATTTGTCGATGGGTGCGTCTCTTGTGCACTTACGCATCGGTGATGACGGACCGGGATTGCCTGAAGGTGAGCGGGCGGGTGTGTTTGAGCGTTTCCAGCGCGGATCCACGTCCGTGCCTGGTGGAAGCGGGCTGGGTTTGGCACTCGTACGCGAATCCGCTCGTGCAGCGGGTGGTGACGCCGAGGCCGGTGAGAGTCCACTAGGTGGATTCGCCGTGCACGTGACACTGCCGGCGATCCCGTGGGGCAAGTTGCCGGTTTAGTTCTGTAGCCCGATGTCCCATTGAGCAGCAAGACGGGATACAGCCGCAGCGGCCTTTGCATGTGCCTCGGGGTCTGTCGATCGCGCAACAGCGACCCCGACCAAGTAGGTAGTGATGGGTGCTGCTGGTCTATCCACCGCGTGTGCCGCGTCGCGTGCTACATCCAAGAGCAACTGCTGATCGACCGTGCCGCCAAGTTCGACGCCAAGATCCGCGGCGAGTTCTCGCGCAATTGCGTCCGTCCAGCGGTCCAACTGATTTTCATGGCTCATCTTGTGATCATCCTCTATGCGGGTCAGGAGTAGCCGTCGCGGGCTGCATCCGTGGGAGTGTCGATGTCCACCGCTGCACGCCATTCGTCAGTGAGAGGCTCGAGATTCAGTCGTTTGATAAGTGCACGCATAGGTGCGCCCGTGAGATCGGTCATGAACTCAAGAGCCGAACGCAGTGCCGCAGTGCGGTATACCGCACAAAGTGGCTGAAGCCGCCCACCATCGTCGCTGAGGATGACGCCGTCAATTGCTGAGTCAGCATGGTCGAGAGCCGCAACGAGTGCCGTTACAGCAAGCGGGCCACGCGGTGCATCGCCGGCAAGGACCACGGTGACATCGCACGCGACGAGTGAGAGTCCAGCCGCGAGTCCAGCCACGGGTCCGCCGCCGGTGGGCACTTCGAAGGTCCATGCGACGCCCGGTGGCAAGTCCGGTTGCTGCTGGCCGACCACGATGATCTGCGTGGCATCGGCTTCGTGAAGTCCATCAATGACACCGGCAAGCAACGTACGGCCCTCGCGCGCAAGGGTGAGTTTGTTGAGGCTCGCGCCGGCTTCGGCGAAGCGACGCGAAGTGCCGCCGGCGAGCACGATCGCGGTATATGTCACGGGTCTATCTTGGCCCACTAGGATTGGACTGTGCTGCACCTACGCGGAATCATCAGTTCTGACCGGCCACTCCTTGTCGTCGCGGTCGAGGAAGAGGCGTCGCATCTTCATGCCGCCGACCTGCCGATCCTGATCACTGGAGTCGGCAAGGTCAACGCCGCCGCGTCAACTGCGGCCGCCCTTGCAACTGCGACACCGTCCATGGTGATCAATATGGGCACTGCAGGTGGGCTGAAAGCAGGTATCACCGGCACGCACGTGATCACGCGCGTGCTGCAGCATGATCTGAATTCTGATGCGATCTTTGCACTCATCGGCCACCATGTGGGCGAGCCCATCGACGTACATCTGCCCGCATGGTTGCCCGCCCAGCATCAGCGTTCGACTCTCGCGAGCGGTGATGTGTTTGTGTCGGATCCAGCCGTACGCGATCGTCTCGCGCAACAAGCCGATCTAGTGGACATGGAGGGTTACGCCGTGGCGCGAACTGCGCGCTTGGCTGGCGTACCGGCCCTACTCGTCAAGCAGGTGAGTGATTCGGCTGATGGCACTGCCGGACGTACCTGGGTGGAGACTGTCCATGAGTGTGCCGAAGTTCTGGGAGACTGGGTACGCGAGCACTTGCGCTAGCCGCGGAACCGAAGCCACACCTTTCGCGTCTGGAAGGTGGACGACGAGGAGGCACGGATGGATCGAGAGAAGCGCTTCGATGCGCTCTTCGACGCATATGCCCCTGACGTACATCGTTATCTGCGCCGACGCATGGCCCAGCCCGCCGACGTCGATGACCTCGTGGCTGATGTTTTTCTCATTGCGTGGCGCAAACTGAGCGAGATCCCGCGTGATGGCGAACTCCCGTGGCTGTATCGCACCGCGTGGATGGAGTTGGCGAACCAGCGCCGCAAGGTGATCCCTTTCCCGGTGGGCGGCGCTGCTGACCTGGAGAGCGCGGCGGGCGCTGAGGCAGATCCGGCCGACCGCGTTGTCGAGGACGCCGAGATCGCAGCTGCGTGGAAATCATTGGGAGTGAAGGACCGCGAGGTTCTTCGTCTCGCCGCATGGGAGGGCCTGACCGGCGATGCGCTGGGCAAGGCTCTGGGTATGTCCACGAGTGCTGCGGCGTCCGCGCTCTCTCGGGCGAGAAGCCGTTTTGAAGAAGTTCTCGCTTCCGTGCAAGAAGAGCCGCTCCCCTGACGTAAACAGGGTGGAGGTACCACAATGACTGAAATCAATCGCCCGGACCACACTGGCCCCAACGGCGCAGACGACCTGAACCGCCTCACCGCTGCTGACCCTGAGCGCGGCACGCCCACTCCCGATCTGACGGATGTGCGTGCACATGTGATGGCAAAGGCCGCCGACAGCCCCCAGCGCCGCAAGTCGATGCTGCTGGCAGCTGGAGTCGCTGCTGCTGTCGCGCTGCTCGCGGGCACGACGATCGCGGGTGTGGCCATTGGTCGCAACTCTGCGCCGGTCGTGGCTGCGTCTGAAGCAACGACCCAGCACACCACTACCAACTCCGTACCCATGGTCGGCCCAGGCCGTTCGAGCGCAAACAACCCTGCCTCACCGCAGGTCGGTGCGCCTGAGAACTCTTCGGGTCGCAGCTCAATGCCCGGTGCCGGCGCAGCAGATTCGGGTATGGCCTCCGACAAGATGGCCGCGATTTACCCGGGATGGGGCAACGGCAATCAGGTCTTCACTGCCGCAGACGGCGTCTCGACGACGAGCCCGGGCACTGCCACGGCATATGTCATCAGCGCCGAGGGCGTTGTTCGCGTGGCACTTGCAAAGAATCTCGCTAATACATTTGGCGTTAAGGGCCAGCCGGTTGATGACGGCTACGGCAACATCACCGTCGGCTCCAACGACGGCACGGGCCCGCAGATCTGGGTGTCCAATGACGCACTCGTGTCGTGGTCGTACTACAACCCGAAGTTTGATCCGTGGGCGAACTGCGTCTACCCGACTTCGGAACCAATGGAGAAGTCTGTCGATGGCAGCGCTGTCGCCGTCGATCCCGTAGCTCCGGATGCCCCATCTGCAAGTTCGGACTCCACGGACCCGGTTCCTGCACCCGCAACTTCGTGTGAGGATCCGACCGGCCCTGACGCCGATGCATCGCAGGAGCAGGCCGAGCAGATTCTGGCCATGTTGGGTGTCAACAAGGACGATGTCGATTGGGAGACTCTCGTTCAGGGGCCGACCACCAATGTCTCTGCATGGCAGTTGGTGAGCGGCATGCGTTCACAGATTGCGTGGAACCTGACGTTTAGTGACAAGGGCGTGCAAGCCGCATACGGAAACGCCGCGGGCGTAACGCCGATTGAGGGCTACCCGGTTGTCAGTCCGAAGGACGCCGTTGATCGCGCAAACGATCCGCAGTGGCGCGCCTTTGGCCCGACGGGCGACTGGGGCACGGTCTACCCGATGGCTTCTGATTCCGTGACGAGAGGGGCCAACGGCACTTCGACCCCAGCGCCAGCTCCCACAAAGGACGGCCGACCTGTCGTGCAGGTGCCGATCACCACGGTGGCTTTGAGTGGTGGAGATGCTGCTCTCGTCCAGTACTGGCAGATGGACGGCACCTTGCTGCTCCTGCCGGGTTACCGGTTCACGGACGCTGACGGTGGTGCGTGGAACGTGATCTCGATCGCGGAGTCAGCAGTCGACTTCAGTACCCCGTAGCCCAAGGCTTGCGTGGCGGCTCCGGACGTTAACTCGTCCGGAGCCGTTCTCGTCGAAGCTTTTTTAAAAAACGGGACAAAAGGGCAAAAGTGCGGGAGGGTGTTACTAGGCGCATCAATAACACAATTAGGCGCCCAGAACCTTCTGGAGAGGTAATGACAGACACATATAACGGCGTCCCGGACACCCACTTCACGATCTTGGATCCCTCTTTTATCGGGGGCGCGTGGAAAGAGGCTTGGGCCGATTACCCCACGAAGTGTCCAATTTTCCATAGCGATGCCCACGAGGACCAGGGCTTCTACGTGATGAGCCGCTATGAGGACATCATGTATGTCCTCCGGAATCCGGAGATCTTCTCCAGCTATCGGATCACAATTCCGCCGATTCCGACGCCGAGGCCCCAGATTCCGATCGAGATTGATCCCCCGCTTCATCGCAAGTACCGCGAGCCCATCTCGAACTACTTTGCCAAAGCGAATCAGAGCCCACGTGAGCCGCACTTCCGCCAGATCGCAGCCTCGCTGGTGGATGCTGTCTACGCCAAGGGCGAGTGCAACATCGCGGATGATTTGTCGTATCCGCTGCCAGTTCACTCCGTCATGTCTCTTCTTGATATTCGTGTCGAGGATCGCGAGAAACTGCGGAATTCACTTCTGAACATGACCCATCCCCCGGGCAAGGAGGAGGATCCGGAAGGCGCTGCCAAGATTTCTTTGGACTCCACGATGTGGGCCTATGACTACCTCCGCGCGCTCCTCCCAGATCGCCGCGAGAACCCCAAAGACGACGTTCTCAGTCTGCTTTGCGGTATCGAGATCGATGGACAGCCGATCACTGATGACGATGTTCTCGACTATGCGATTCTTATTGCGGCAGCGGGTTTTGAGACTACAGCGGCATCTATCAACTACGGATTTATCTTCCTGGCACAGAATCCTGATGTCCGGGCTGAACTCGTCGCAGATCCCTCATTGATTCCGAACTTTATCGAAGAGGTCATGCGGTTCGAGCAGCCGACAAAGGGCCTCTCTCGCACTGTCTCTCAGCCGGTAGAGGTGGGTGGCGTTCAATTTAGTGTGGGCGATCGAATCCTCCTTCTTTATGCAGCCGCCAATCGTGATCCTGAGGTTTTCCCAGAACCGGAGAAGTTCAACCTTCGCAGGTCACCAAACCGGCACTTCGGTTTCGGCGCAGGACCACACGTGTGTGTAGGCATTCACATGGCCAGGCTCGAGATGCAGGTGATGTTCGAGGAGTTTCTCAAGCGGATTCCGAACTTCACCATCGACGAATCCCGCATCTTGGAAGCTACGGGTCCCACCTACGCAATCACTAGTCTGCCCGCGACCTGGCCCGTTTCGTGAAGGTTTCTGTCGACCTGGATTGGTGCCAAGGCAATGGGCTTTGCGTTCTCGAGGCGCCGGCGATCTTCAGTCTTGCCCCCGAGGGGAAAGCTATTTTCGTGGCTGATGTCGCGGAAGAACAGCGGGCTGCTGTGGAATCCGCCGTCAATGCATGCCCCACGCAGGCCATCACCATCCTCGACTAATTGCGAAGTGGACTATCTCTGCATATAGTTATACTTAAAGGTCCTCGGCACATTTAGGTGGGAATTCGTGAAAATGCAGGCTGCGGATGCGGCGGCGCTTGTTGAACTTGTTGGCGATTTCGCCCGCCGAGAAATAGCGCCCCGGGTTACCGACTATGACGGCACGGAATCCATTCCGCGGGATCTCCTCGACAAGATGGCTGGGCTGGGTTTCTTTGGTGGCGCGGTCGACCCTGCCTACGGCGGACTGGGACTTGACTACGTCACATATGCCCGTGTGATTGAAGAAGTCTCCAAGACCTGCCACGTAATGGGTGTCTTGATGTCGATGCCTACGAGTTTGGTCGGGGGAGGAATCGCCGCCTTCGGCACTCCGGAGCAGAAGGAGAAGTACCTTCGGCCGCTGGCCGAAGGTATCGCCTTTGGTGCCGCGGGTGTGACGGAGCCACGATCGGGCAGTGACGTCGCCGGGATGGAGACATCGTACGAAAAGCGTGGATCAGAATTTGTGTTAAACGGTGCCAAAGCCTGGATTTCTAATCTGGATATCGCAGATTTCGTAGTGACGTTTGCGACTATGGACCGGAGTTTGAAGCATCGAGGAATCACCGGTTTCATCATTCCGCGAGGGACCCCGGGACTTACGTTGGCTCCCTATAAGGACAAACTCGGTTTCCGTCCGCTATCAACGGGCGATGTCATCTTGCAGGATGTCGTCCTCGGGCCGGAGCACGTCCTCGGAATCGAGGGAGAAGGCTTCCGCGTCGCAATGTCGGCGGTAGAGAGAGGCCGACTGAGCGTGGCATCTCGCGCAGTTG
>Ga0164294_10004445_pt1 | contig 12227 bp, 8 predicted proteins | sample GEODES005metaG_FD_111479 | JGI IMG/M metagenome (GOLD analysis project Ga0164294, IMG submission 111479) | Oligotrophic lake water microbial communities from Sparkling Lake, Wisconsin, USA - GEODES005 metaG | ecosystem: Environmental > Aquatic > Freshwater > Lake | place: USA: Sparkling Lake... | reverse complement strand
GCGCGAGGGCGGCGGGGGCGGCGACATGTTGAGCAGCAGCCCCGTCAAGGAAGGCTGGCCAATCCCATGGTTGCCCGCACGCCCTCGGAAGCCATTCGACGCTGCGGCCGTCAACGCCTCCGACGCGCTTGTCTACAAGCGACGCGAGGCGGTGCGCGGCGTGATGCGACGCGCATGGTCTTCGTACCGAAAGTACGCCTGGGGTGCGGACGAGCTCAAGCCGGTCTCCAACCGCTCGCACGAGTGGCTACACCTGGGCGCGACGCTCGTTGACTGCCTAGACAACCTGTGGATCATGGGAATGAGGCAGGAGTTCCAGGAGGCCCGCGAGTGGGTCGCCACCTCTCTGCACTTCCGCTCCCCTTCCGTGTCGATGTTCGAGACTGTGATCCGCATCCTCGGCGGGTTGCTCTCCGCCTTCGAGCTCTCGAAGGACAAAATCTTCCTCACCAAGGCCAAGGAGCTTGCTGATAAGATGATGTACGCGTTCGACCAGAACCCGCAGACTGGGCTGCCGTGCACCACCATCTCGCTCATTGGCACCACGTGCAACTACGCGTCATGGACGGGCCATTCAGCCATCCTCGCTGAGTTTGGCACCATCCAGCTCGAGTTCAAGTACCTCGCGTACCACACGGGCGAGAAGAAGTACTGGGACGTGGTCGAGCGCATCATGACGCTCATGCGCAGGGCCGAGAAGCCCAACGGCCTCTACCCCGTGTTCATGTCGCCCTCGACGGGCACTTGGACCTCGCAGAAGGTCACCCTCGGTGCCCTCGGCGACTCCTTCTACGAGTACCTCATCAAGCAATTCCTCTTCACAAAGAAGAAAGAGGGCTACCTGCGCGAGATGTTCGACAGCGCGGCGCTCGCGATCGCCGGAAAGCTGGTGCAGCGCTCGACGCCCTCCAAGTTCGTGTACATTGCCGACTGGAACGGCGGCTCGCTTCAGCACAAGATGGACCACCTCGCATGCTTCGCGGGCGCCATGTACGCGGTCGCCGCCCAGGACGGCGGCCGCTTCGACGCCGAGTACATGACACTCGCGGATGAGATTGGCGAGACGTGTTACAAAATGTACACGAACACGCGCAGTGGCCTCTCGCCCGAGTTCGTCAACTTTGTCGCTGGGAGCGACCTGGTCACGCCAAGTACCGCGCCATACAACATTGGCCGCCCAGAGGCGGTCGAGACTTGGTTTTATATGTGGTACTTCACGAGGGATCCGAAGTGGCGCGAGATGGGCTGGACGGTCTTCGAAGCCTTCGAGCGGTACGCAGCCACCCCTTCAGGCTGGACCGCCCTGCCCAACGTGAACGACGTGAACCGCAAGCGCGACGACAAGATGGAGTCGTTTGTGCTCGCCGAGACGGTCAAATACTTTTACCTGCTCTTCGACCCGGATTACCCGATCAAGCTCGAGGAGTTTGTCTTCAACACTGAGGCCCATCCGCTTCGCCCCATCGACCCGATGTAGCGTGGCGCAGCCCTGCGGTGCTGAGGCGTGCGGACTCGACAATCGCGCATCCGCGGGTGTCTTTTCACTTTTGTGTTCCTGAACGCCGCGCTGAAACGATCACCCTCGCCTGCACGCGCACGGCGCACGGCACCTGAGCCAGGTGCAGGTCCGGGGCTTGCGTCACGTCAAACGGTGGGCCACGCTACTGACCTGGGCGACATCCGACATGCGCTGAGCGGATGCGGCGTGCTGCGTAACCGGTCCGAATTTCAAATTACAACCCGGCGAACCCGTCCTCGCCGTAATACCACACGCGGCCTAATAACCAAACCTTTTTACGTTTAACGTTACGACCCTGTTACCGGTCCTCGACTGGGTGTGCTGGCTGCTGCGCCTGTGCGGTCCGACGTGCGCGACGCGAACGTCGTGCTCGTGGCGTCTGGCGAGGGCGGACGCCCCGCCCGTTGCCGTCGCCCCGCGCGGCCCGCCTTGATGTGCGGCGCAATGCCGTGCGGGTGGTAATAGGTACGGTCCGCCCGTACCGGGGCTCTACCGCGCGGGCGCCGGCGCGTCCGGCGCGCGGCCCCGCCGCCGCCCCCGGTACCGCGACGGCCGCGAGGCGGCACTGGCCGCATGCACGGGTGCCACTGCCACTGCGCACTGGCGACGCAGCCGCGGACGGGACGACCGTCCCCGACGTCCCGACCCCATCCGGACCAATGGCGGGCTAGCGGCGCGCCGGTAGGTTACGTACGTAACGCTCAACACAGCGGACAGCGCTGCCTTACGGGCGTGACGCAGCCACGCTCAACACAGCGTACTTACTCTGTAGGTGTACTACACCCGCGCCGCCCCTGCCGGTTGACAATCTTGATTCATTGTCGCCGGCGCGCTTTTTGAACACGCGAGACACTCCGCTCCGCTCTGCGCGGCTGATGTTCGGCAGCCGACTTCGCAGTCGTCGCACACACTCTCCCCCGGGTCGCCCTGTCGCCCGCACATACGCGCGCAGGTCGCTCGCTCCCCCCACCCCGCAGCTCCGTCGTCCTTGCGCCTCAATCTTTATCATCTCGCAGCTCCGTCGTTGCACGTTGCATCTCACCCGCACTCTTCTTGGCCGGCAAGCTCACCGTTGGCTCATGTTCTACTCCGGCGAGCAGCACGTCGCCACCCCTAGCCCAGGCGGGCCACGAGCTGTATGTGCCTCAATACCAGCCCACATTACTTCGTCTTCGGCGTCTCCTTCTTCGGCGTCTTCTTTGCACCCTCCTTCTTGTGGCCGTGGTCAAGCCCGCCCTTGTACCATTCGAGGACCGCCTTGATGGCACTCTCGCCCACGAGCGACTCGCGCGAGTGGCCCGAAGCGGCACTGCCAATGGAATGCGAGAGCGCTTGCAGGACGACGAATGAGACCCACAAGGTCGCGATGAGGCGGGCGGCACCGTAGAGGTCAAGCCCGTACAAGAACGAGACTGACTTGACGCCAATCACCGCGTACGCGAGCACGACGGCGTTCATCGACAGGTGCGGGCATGGTAAGTATGTCCAGTCCTGGGGCGAGGAGATGCCCGCGAACTTGCGGCTGCGCGCCACTTCGGCGAGCGCGCGGTCCTTGCGAGCGTAGTCGTCGAGGAGGGCGTCGCGCAGCTCGTGGCTCGGTTGTGGGGCTGGCGCGTCGGTGTCTGTGGGGAGAGTCTCGTCGGGCAGCGTCATATGGATCATGTGGGTAAGCACATGCAGGCCGCCGCCGAAGACGGTGTGGATGTCGGGCACGACGCGCTTCGGGTCGCGCAGCGGCAGCGTGCACAGCGAGCCGCCGAGCACTGCACCGTCTGCGGCGAACTGGATGTCCATGCTGAAGGGCGCCTCGCTCGTGATGAAAGCCATGGTGACTGAAAAGATCGTCTCGGGCGAGTGCGCGCTGAGCACTGAGAGGCCCTTGTAGCGCGGTGTGAGCAAAAAACGCATCTTGGGCCGGCCCAGCTCGGTCATGAAGTCTTCGCACGCATCAACGTACTCTGTGTCTTTGACGTTGCCCACGTCGGCGATGGCGCCTTCGGGAGCAAAGAAGAGCATGCGCGAGGCGGGCACACTCCTGTATTCAGCGAGCTTCTTACGCACGCTGACCGCGTCGCGGTGGAAGGTGCGCCGAAGGTAGACGTCGCCGATGAGGTAGCGTGCCCAACCCGCGATTGGCAACAGCGCGATCGTCGCCTCGGCGATGAAGCGCACGTGCACGCGTGGGCCAGTCACGTACCCGAGGTAGAGGCCGACAAGCCAATCGACGCGGCTCGAATGGTTGGACATGATGAGCGCGGATTGCTTCTTGGAGTCGAGGCACACGTCCCACGAAGGCGTGTATACACGAAACGAACACCAAGAGAAGGGCACGCACAGGATGGCTCCCTGCGAGAAGCCATCCCACAGCATCGACAACCGGATGTACAACTTCTTCCCCCACGGCCCCAGCAACTTGAGCGGCAGCAACAGCACGAGCCCGAGGAAGAACTGCAGTACGATGAGCACCCATAGCGCCGTGAACATGTATGTGCGCAGCTCCTGTATCAAGAAGGGCATCCTGAGGCGGAGGATAAAGCCACCGCGCTCAGGGTACGGATTGCGGAACTCGTTGGGGATTTCGGGCGGCGCTTTCGGCGACGCAGGCGGCTCCTTGCTGGACGATCGCCTGCTGCGCGGCGGCATTTTCGCGGAGCGACGGGTGGGAGGCCTGTGAGCCCTTCACGATTTATACTTGACCGAGCCCCTCCTTTCTCATCGTGAATGGCGGCACAAATCAGAATTTCTACGCAAAAATGAAACATTGCTAGATGTAAGCGATTGCTAGAGCTTCGTCATTCCTCGAGGCCATCTGCGCGCGAGCCCAAAGTTAATTGCCACGAAATTCTCGTTGATTGCTCCACAAGAGGCGCAACTTCCGTGTTCGTCACGAAGGAGACGCGAGGGACCGCGAGTGGCCGTCCTTCCGTCATCCTACACGGATGCCAGACTGCGTACGGCCGCCGCCGGCCTTCATCCCCTCGGACAAGACGTACACGCGGCCCTTGAAGCGCCTCAAGACCCGGCGCGAGTGCCCCCCCTGCATTGACTTTCCCGAAAGCCCCGAAAGCCCCGTAAAGCTCGCGATAGATGGTGCGTTTATGAAGGAGAGGATGACCTTCGACGGGGTCGCTTCGACCGTCGAGGCGCCGCAGCCGGCCTGCAACTTGGGCGGGCACGAGGGGCTCACCATATCCGCGTGGGTCAAGCGCATCAAGGAGGACGTCGCGTGGGACCGTCTGATCGACTTTGGCAACGGCGCGGAAATGGAGAATGTGGTGATCAGCTTCCAGGGGCAGACGATGTACGAGGTGCGCAACGGCGACGGCGTGCAGCACCTCGCGGTGGGTGCCGGCCTCGACCCCGCAGGCACCCCGTCCCCCGGGGCGGCGGCGAGCCATTCGCGCCTCTCCCCCTTCCCCCCAGGCCGCTGGATGCACGTGGCACTCGTGCATGACCCGGACGGCATCGCGAGCATCTACTGGAACGGGGCGCTCAAGGCGCGTGGCCCCGTGTGGCTCCCGCCCTCGGTGCACCGCGAGAAGTACTACATCGGCAAATCGCACTGGACGCATGACCCCTACTTCAAGGGAGAGATTTCAGATGTGCATGTCTTCAACTACGCCCTCAACCCCGCCGAGGTGGGCAAGGCGTACTTCTCGCGCTCTCTACCGGCGCGGGGCAAGCCCATCCTGTCGCTCGCGAGCGGCTGGCGCCTCTCGACGCCGCAGAAGGCGCTGAGCGACCCCCTCGAATGGGCCATGCGCCGTCCGGTCGACCATGGCCGGCACGCATGCGGCTGCGAGGGCTGCGGCGGCCCAGGCCGCTGCGGCGGCGGCGGCGGCGCCAACGGCGCACCGCTGCAGTTCTTTACCGGGCTATGCACCGCATACAAGCTGCACGCGCTCTCGCAGCTCCAGCAGGCTTTCGAGCGCCACAAGGAGCAGGTGCTGCCCCCGCCTCTGCTGCTCCAGCCCCGCACCCCCACCCGCACCTTCCACCCGCATCTCCCCCCCTATCTGGCTGGCTCTCGCGTCGGTCCTCGTGCATCTGTCTTCCCGCGCCTGCAGGTGGTCGCCCTGCGCATCCCCAATCGTGCTCACGCCCACCTCTCTGTCGCTTGCCGCCCCGGCGCAGCTTACGCGGCTGAACGCGCTGCAATCAAATGCGAGCACGCGAGGAGCTGTCCGCGAGGCAGATGCCCTGAGCCAGGCGAAGGCGATCGCCCTCGACGCGCTGCGCCGGGCGCAGGCAGTCGAGCGCATGATTCGTTACTCGATGCCCGAGTGCAACCGTATCCCGACGGAGATGCGTGTGGAAGCGTCCACAGGCCAGCTCATGCAGCCCCCACAGATCGCTGCCGCCTTCGACCCGACTACCGGCGTCTTCCACGCGTTCGCAATCTACGAGCTGCGCTCGGCCAGTGAGGAGTCCCGCGCCGCCGCTGCCGCCGCCGCCGCCGCCGCCGCCGTCGACTCCGCTACTGCCGACTCTGCCGCCACGGACTCTGCCGCAGCAGAAGCTACCGCCGACTCCGCCGCCGCCGACTCCGCTATCGCCGACTCCGCTGAGTCCGTCGCTGACTCCGCCTCTGGCTCGGACGAAGACGCACCCCCGCGCGAGGGCGACGCCATCTCGGTGATGAGTGACACGCGTTCTGTCGGGCAGGTCGAATGGCACGTGTACATCTCGGAGCTGCTCAACATGCGCCACCTGGTCCCCGGGCAGACGTGCTGGCGCCCGAAGGTGGCCGGCCTCCTGGTCAACCTGCTCCAGCGCCAGGTGCAGGGTGACCAGCCGGTGGTGGTGCTGCGTGGCGTCAACGACTCCAAGCCCGGTAGTGGCGGGCAGGGGCTCGACAACCACTACGCGCGAATCGGCTTCACATCCGACCGCTCGCCGTTCTCGGAGGCGGGGCTCTTGGATGTCTACCCTACCGGCTCGCTCATCCTGCGGTGAGGAGGGCGGGGCGACCTGTCTCATAGAATTTCCTGTAGTGCATGTTGTCTCACCTCGTCCGAGCACGAGCACGACGGTCGTCGACGCATTTGTACAATTTGTAGAGATCCCTCCCTGCACAGTGTAGAGCGCGTGTGTAGGTACCCCCGCCCCGAGGCCGAGGGAGTCATTCCGGACGTACTGTGTCATGACTGTTTTCAGTTCACGTATAGCGTAGCGCGTAGGAGTACGCTAAGTACGGTAGGTGTGTTGCGGTACGCAGCTTATCCAGGCCAACGGGCCGGGGGCGACGCGATACGTCGCCCGAATTGACGTATATGACGCGATCGCGTGCATCGTGTGTTGCATCCCCCATCCGCCGCGCGGCGCGCGGGTCCGGCTGTGGATCGCGCGCGGGCACCGGGGACGGACGATGCGCATATCCGCATACCCGATACCGACGCGGCGCGCGGGCACCCCCCGGGGCAGCGAGCCGTGTCCGCCGTGAGCGGGAGCGGACGCGGACGGAGTCCGCGACGTGAGAGCGCGCACACTTGGTACTAGGGTCGAGCGTCGAAGGGGGGAGCGTACTCTACTCTGGCAGTTACTCTCTAGCCTCTTCGCTTGAGGTCTAGCAACAACTACGCTAGGGCAGGCACGGTACCGCGGAGATAAGGCGTCGATACGTCTCGCGGCAACCGGGCCACAAGATTCACAGTCACTATCGCCCCACCACCAAACTGAGTGAACCCCTGGTATTAAATTAGGAGTCGCCACACTGATCACAGCAGCGTGCACTTGAGAAAGTAAAAGCTCGGGAGATACGGTTCCATCGTTGAGTACACGCGCGTCGATCGACGCGCAGCAAATTCGTCGACCGCGTCGCGCACGCCAAAGACGTAGCCATCACCAATCTGCTGGTGCTGGAACTGGTAGTCGTGCCCGCTCACAAGGCCCCCGAGCCGCACCTTAGGATACCATGCTTCGAGGTCTGCCCGGGCCGCGGCGTACGTGTGCTGAGCGTCGAGATAGATCCAATCGAAGTGCCCGTCCTGGAAGAGCTTGGCCGCCTCGAGCGTCGAGTTCTGGACAAAGAATGCACGGCCGCCCTTTTGCGGCCCGAGGCGCTTCATACGCAGCTCGGTGATCATCCTATCGAATGAGCGCTCCGCAACACCGCCGTCGCTCACATTCCCGCCGTAGACGCAGTGTGAGCGGTTGCCCGCGACGCAGTCGCTCGGTGTCCAGAGATCGACGAGCACATACTGCATACCGCGCCACACCTTGAGAGTCTGCTCGGAAAACTCTCCTCGCCACACCCCCAGCTCTGCCGCGCGGCCCGTCAGGTTGAGGTCATTGGCTAGCTTCGCCAAGTCCTCACGGCGGTTTAGTGTCCTCAGGAGCTGCACGGCCGCGTTGGCAAAACGACCAATGCTCGCAGATTGCGGAATGTTGAACCGCCGTGGGCCAAGAGGAGGCCCGTCGCACGCAGTTCGCCTCAGCGCTGCCCACCTTTGTGCCTCGTCGTCGCCTGGCAATGGCAATGCGGGTATTTGTATTTGCAAGTCTTGCGGTACGGAGGATGCTGTGGGAGACTGTGGTCTGTATATGAAGCTCGCCGTCAGCAAGCTGCCCAGGGCTGCCCCGATCAGTGCGACGGGAAAGCGCCGCATGCCCATGCATCAGAACATAAATGCGAATACAAGTGGCAGAGCAACATGCAGCGTGCGAAAATCCTCAGGCACACGTTCACATTCACACATAAAAATTAACACCCTGACGGATACCGCATGGGGGCGGTAGAAGGGTGACATGCCTGTGAAGAACGTGGAAGACTGTGAACCCTTGACTGGGCCTTGAACACTTGACTGTGATCCACAAACATCAGCAGTGCTCCCCGCAGCCCGCACCTGAAGACCTGATCCTGACCAGCGAACCAGATACCAGTACAGTACAGTACATGTACGGCTCATCAGCCTAAGCAAGAATGTGATCCCGGCTCCCGGGAGCAGTGGACCCACCTGCGAGCTGGAAAGGGGCGCCAAGGAAAGTTTTTGATAGCGCGCCACGCGGCACGCGTACCCGTCGACACTTGCTCGACACAGCGCGTACGTTCGAGAACGAACGACCGCGTGGAACGATCACCTCGACAACCCACTGACAACAGACATGGCAACGTTGGCGCTTCATCAGACGGTTTTCCACCAAAGCATACACGATCATGCGAAGAGGCAGGAATGGTGGGAAAGGCACGTGGCGCAAGTCAATGCAAGGAGGATCATGGCAACCCGAGGAATGCAAGTCTCGTATCCTTCATCTCCAAGGGAACACAGGGGGCCACCTGCTGCTCCATCCGCACCGACCTCTCCACGAGGCTCTCACCCACAACCGAATGTTCGACCAGAGCATGTTCTACCCGAGCATGTTCGACCTGGCCATGTACCACCGCAGCCAATGGCTTTCAGCCAAGCAAGTGTGTGGGAACGGCTCTACGCGACTCCTCTGCAGCAGCAACGTGCGCCACAAACGCCTGAACATCACTTCTTCGGCACTACAGTCGCACCACTTCGAGGCCCTCCTTCGGCACCACAGTCGCCACGCACTGCTCCGCACGTTCGCCTTGCGCCTGCACCACCAGCCGCAGCCCCTCCTTCACCAACACAGCATCGCGCCGCACCGTCGGCACTCGCTTCCCGTCCTTCAGCAGCACTACAGCATCGCGATGCACCACAGTTACCTCCAAGGTCCGATGGTGTGAATGCACTCACGCCACGACCACGTGTGCCTCACACTGGGCGGCCGCTCACGGCTGACGCCTACCGCAAGGCTCCTGCACTCGCGGAGCACCAGCAAGAGTTCTTTCCAAGCCGCATGCCCAGCAAGAGGACAGACGAACATGGCGCCAACGTCGGGCCCGTGATGCCCGAGAGGCCGGTGCAACAAGCATGGATTCGGCAGATGGGTCCCTCACCCGAACAGGAGGAAGCTGCGCGAGCGGCTGCCGATGAGGATGCAATGCAGAGGAAAGCAGGCAAGGCGGTTCAGAGCAAGGTCGAGGAGGCCATCTACAGCAGGTACACCAACATGATGACCGCGTTCAAGAGGATTGACCTCGATAACAGTGGTACAATCACTAAGGAGGAAATCGGACGTGTCTTGAAGCTCTGGGGCCTCCCAGTGGATAAGGATACTTTGGAAGGGCTGATGAAGACGTGTGACTAGAACGGCGATGGCGTCATCAGCTACCAAGAGTTTGTCGACGGCCTCGTCCGCGAGACTGTTGCGCTCGCTGCGATGGGCAAACATGGCATGCAACCCAAGGAGGCTATGGGCGTTGACGAGTACGAGATTTGGACGGATAAGGCTGAGCGCCGCCGAAAGATTCGAACGGACGCAAAGTTTGTGGGCGAAAAGGAACGATTCAAGAGGATCTATGGAGTTGACTACGATGACATGAATGATAAGGACTAAGATATGCAGTGTGCAAGCAAGGGGCAGGCGAAGTGCGTGCGTGTGTGAGAAGTTGAAACGGATCCACACGTACAACAACACTCATCCAAGCGCGTCGTTGCCCCACGGTTGCGCGTTTGTATGACCTCCGAACGGGAAACCCCGGGGGTCGCATAAAAGAAACAGCTGTTTCAAAACTTCCCTGGCGAGCCATGTCGTCGCCCTCGTCGACTTCTCTCGGGCAGCAGCCGCTTGCCGCACTGATCAGCGCAGTCGAGCAGCGGTTCGCTACCGCCACCCACGCTGAGATATCCTCTGCTGAGGACGCGCTCGAGCGTCTCGAGCTGCTGTGCGCGTCGCAGCGACGCAGCCTCCAGAGGATGGAACGCAATGGCGGCGACGGTAAGCTCGATCTCTCTGCAGCAACCACACTGGCAGCGGCTGGCAAGGGTGCCTCTTCCGCTGTGGACAGCGCGGTGCAGGTCAATACCAACGACCTGCGCCTGGCGAGCCGCCCGTTCAAGCACAAGAACCTTGCCGGCATCACTCAGGTGGAGGCCGAGTTTGACGGTCTGCGCCAGTTTATGGCCAAGGGAGCCGCGCCGTTGACACCAGCTCCCAGCCAGCTGCCCGCGGTGCCCGCGAACTCAAGGCCCGCGGCGCATGAGAAGCGCGCAGTCGCCCGGGCAAAGACGTCGGGCAAGTTGAACCGCAAAGATGACAGTGATCCGACCCCCAAGGAAACGGCGGAGCGGATCCTAAGCCTCATCGAGCGGCTCGCGCTCTCGCCACGTTGTACGACGCCCGGCACGGCGCCGAGCTCATGGCATCCGCCGGCGATGGCCCCCGGCTCGTGGCACCCGAATGCGGGCTGGCAGCCGCGCTACGCGGCGCTGCGAAGTCCCGGTGAGGTGAGAATCGCACCACAGTCCGGTGACACGACAATCGGCTCGCCTAAGACGGTGCTGACCGCGGTGCCGCGCCCGCTCAAGGCGATCATCGATCGGGCCGCGTTGGGCGCCGCCGAGGCTGAGGCGCAGCGCAAGCGCGGCATCATCGCATCGGAGCCCAAGCCCCATGACTTCGCGGCGGCCTCTGGCCGAGCCGCGACCGCCGCCGCGAAGCACGTCGACCGCCTAGCACCCCCTTTCGACTTCAGGAATTAGATGCTTCAGTCGATGCTTCAGTGTAGCTTCAGTGCTACTCATTTCTCGTTTCAAAGAAACACTCGCTCACTGTCAGCAACTCGCTTCAAGCTCCAAGCTCCGGAAAGGCGGGGGCCACGTTTTGGTACCAGCCGCGGTGGAGGGTCGCAGCGTTCTGCAGGCTGCCCATGCCGCGGGGCGCGTGCAGCAGCTGCATGTGTAGCCCGAGGCTGCCCTCGTCGTGCAGGAAGCCGCCCACTGCAACGCCCTCCTCTAGATTGAGCGTCGCATGCGCCCAGCTCGACGGCAAGTATACGAGACTCTCTGCCTCCTGCTCGCAGAAGATGTAGCGCTGGGCCCGCCCACCAGCGCGTTTAGTGCCGCCCTTGGCGTCGGCATTGGCGTCGGCCTTGGTGCGCCCGGTGGCGCCGCGCCCCAGCCACACCTTGTACCAGTCCGAATCGAGAGGATGCTGCCGGGCCACCTTGCCGAAGGTGGCCCGCGCGGGCGGCACGAGCGCCCAGAGCTTGCGCCCATAGATGAGAGCATTCCACACGGCACTGTGGTGGTGCATCGGCGTACCCGATGCATTCGGACCGACGAAGAAGTCGAGGCCTGCACGGGCTCCTCGGGAGCTGCTGCCCTCGTCGTACTCCTCGTCGTCTTCAGCGGAGGATACCGCTGTGCTGGCGCTGGCGCGGGCGCGGGCGCTCCGGAGCTTGCTGTGGCCCCTCAATGCCAAAGGCCATCGCACCTCCTGCTGCATCACGTGCAGCGCGCCGGGGTCCGATGGTCGATTGAAGGCAATCGGCCTGCGGATCTGACCGGCGGCCGCGCGGCGTAGGTAGGGGCCAAGGAGGGTCTTTTCGCCCGGAAGGAGCAGCTGAGGTTCCCACGCGACCGTGGCGAAGGTGGCGTGGAACGAGTCGCGCCCTAGCGACTTTCGCGCAGGCCAGTCGGCCGTCACGTTACGCATCACAAAGGGGCGGCCACGGCGCAGGTAGCGAGCCTCGAGCTCGGCGGCGCTGAGCTCATGCGCATCCAGCACGTCGAGCTCACATCTCGCTGTGGATCGAGTGCCCCCGAGCAGATCCGCTACTTCGGGAATGGGCGCCATGTCGAGCGCCATGTCGCGCGCCCCATCAGCACTGCCCACGCCGCCCTGCGAGCTGATCGCG
>Ga0164294_10004442_pt1 | contig 12229 bp, 10 predicted proteins | sample GEODES005metaG_FD_111479 | JGI IMG/M metagenome (GOLD analysis project Ga0164294, IMG submission 111479) | Oligotrophic lake water microbial communities from Sparkling Lake, Wisconsin, USA - GEODES005 metaG | ecosystem: Environmental > Aquatic > Freshwater > Lake | place: USA: Sparkling Lake... | reverse complement strand
GTGGCGCAAGACGAAGGCCAGACCATCGTCTTCATCGACGAGATCCACACCATGGTGGGTGCGGGCAAGGCCGAAGGCGCGATTGATGCGGGCAACATGCTCAAGCCGGCGCTCGCACGCGGCGAGCTGCACTGCATTGGCGCGACCACGCTCAATGAGTACCGCAAGTACGTCGAAAAAGACGCCGCGCTCGAGCGCCGCTTCCAGAAGATTTTGGTGGGCGAGCCCACGGTGGAAGCCACCATCGCCATCTTGCGCGGCCTGCAGGAAAAGTACGAGGTGCACCACGGCGTGGAGATCACCGACCCGGCCATCGTCGCGGCGGCCGAACTCAGCCACCGCTACATCACCGACCGCTTTTTGCCCGACAAGGCGATCGACCTGATCGACGAGGCGGCGGCCAAGGTCAAGATCGAGATCGACTCCAAGCCCGAGGCCATGGACAAGCTCGACCGCCGCTTGATCCAGCTGCAAATCGAGCGCGAAGCCGTGCGCCGTGAAAAAGACGAGGCCTCGCAAAAGCGCTTCGATCTGATCGAAGAAGAAATCATCAGGCTGCAGCGCGAGGCGGCTGACCTTGACGAAATCTGGAAGTCGGAAAAAGCCGCTGCGCAGGGATCGGCGCATGTGAAAGAAGAGATCGACCGCATCCGCTTCCAGATCGAAGATCTCAAGCGCAAGGGCGACTTCAACAAGGTCGCCGAGCTGCAGTACGGCCGGCTGCCCGAGCTTGAGAAAAAACTCGCCGAGGCGCAGTCGACCGAGCAGGGCAAGGCGAAAGCCGGCAAGGCCAGCGGCAAGCCGCAGCTGCTGCGCACCATGGTGGGCGTGGAAGAAATCGCCGAGGTCGTGGCTCGCGCCACTGGCATCCCGGTGTCCAAGCTGATGCAAGGCGAGCGCGAAAAGCTGCTGCAAATGGAAGGCCGGCTGCACGAGCGCGTGATCGGCCAGCACGAAGCCATCACCGCCGTGGCCAACTCGATCCGCCGCGCCCGCTCGGGCCTGAGCGATCCCAATCGCCCGACCGGCTCGTTCCTGTTTCTGGGCCCCACCGGGGTGGGCAAGACCGAGCTGTGCAAGGCGCTCGCCGGCTTCCTGTTCGACAGCGAGGATCACCTGATCCGCATCGACATGAGCGAGTACATGGAAAAGCATTCGGTCAGTCGCCTGATCGGCGCGCCGCCGGGCTACGTGGGCTATGACGAGGGCGGCTACCTGACCGAAGCCGTGCGCCGCAAGCCCTACAGCGTGTTGCTGCTCGACGAAGTCGAAAAGGCCCACCCCGATGTGTTCAACGTGCTGCTGCAAGTGCTCGACGACGGGCGTCTGACCGATGGTCAGGGCCGCACCGTCGACTTCAAGAACACCGTCATCGTGATGACCAGCAACCTCGGCTCGCACCAGATCATGCAGATGGCCGGCCAGGACAGCGAGCTGATCCGCGAGGCGGTGTGGGTCGATGTAAAGCAGCATTTCCGCCCCGAGTTCCTCAACCGCATCGACGAGGTGGTGGTGTTCCACGCGCTCGATCACCGCCACATCGAGTCCATCGCCAAGATCCAGCTCAAGACGCTCGAAGCGCGGCTCGAAAAGATGGACATGAAGCTCGAGGTGTCCGATCTGGCGCTGGCCGAGCTGGCCAAGGCCGGCTTCGATCCGGTGTTCGGTGCGCGTCCGCTCAAGCGCGCCATCCAGCAGCGCATCGAAAACCCGGCGGCCAAGCTCATCCTTGAGGGCAAGTTCGGGCCCAAGGATGTGATCCCGGTCGACATCCGCGACGGCGAGTTCGTGTTCGATCGCGTCGTTCACTGAGCCTGCGCACGCGCTGGTGCTTCGGGGGTGCGTCGATAGAATCGGCCGATGAAAAATGACCTCTTAGCCAACGCCCAGCGCGTTGTCGCCGTGCGCCATGGCTGCGTCTGAGAAGACTTTGGCAGCGGCCCCCGTGGTCATCATTGGCGCGGGCCTGGCCGGCCTGACGGTGGCGTTGAACCTGGCCGACGATCACCGCGTGGTGGTGCTGGCCAAAAGGGCGCTCGGCGAGGCTGCCACCGCCTGGGCGCAAGGCGGCATCGTGGGCGTGCTGGGCAGCGACGACAGCGTCGATCTGCACGTCAATGACACGCAGGACGCTGGCGCGGGGCTGGTCGACGAGCACACCGCGCGCTTCATCGCCGAGCAAAGCGCCCAGGCGGTGGGCTGGCTGGTCGAGCATGGCGTGCCGTTTTCTGCCGACCCCGACGGCCCGCTCGGGCTGCACCTCACCCGCGAAGGTGGTCACGCGGTGCGTCGCATCGCACACGCAGCTGACGCCACCGGCAAGGCCATTCACGACGCGCTGCTCGACGAGGTCAAGCGCCACCCCAACATCGAGGTGCGCGAGCGCTGGATGGCGGTCGATGTGATCACCTCGCGCCACCTGGGCCGCGACGAGCCCAACCGCTGTTACGGCGTGTATGCGCTCGACATCGACAGCCAGCGTGTCGAAACGCTCGCATCGCACGCAGTGGTGCTGGCCACCGGCGGCGTGGGCAAGGTCTATCGCTACACCAGCAACCCCGACACCGCCACCGGTGACGGCATCGCGATGGCGTGGCGTGCGGGTTGCCGCATTGCCAACATGGAGTTCATCCAGTTCCACCCGACTTGCCTGTACCACCCGCAAGAGCGCAGTTTCCTCATCACCGAGGCGCTGCGTGGCGAGGGCGCTCACCTGAAGCTGCCTGGCATAGGCGCCGGTTTTGGCGATCGCTTCATGGCCGCACACGACGCGCGGCTTGAGCTCGCACCGCGCGACATCGTGGCGCGTGCCATCGACTTCGAGATGAAAAAGCACGGTCTCGACCACGTTTGGCTCGACGCCACGCACCTGGGCGAAGACTTCCTGAAAGAACACTTTCCGACCATCCACGCGCGCTGCCTGGCGCTGGGCATCGACATCGCGCGCCAGCCGATTCCGGTGGTGCCGGCCGCGCACTACACCTGCGGCGGCGTGGTCACCGACTTGCAGGGCCGCTGCGATGTGCCGGGCCTGTATGCGGTGGGTGAAACCAGCTACACCGGCTTGCACGGCGCCAACCGGCTGGCCAGCAACTCGCTGCTCGAGTGCGTGGTGCTGGGGCGCACCTGCGCACAGCACATCCGCACGCTCGCCGCTGACATCCAGTCCAAGCCACCGGCGTGGGACGAGAGTCAGGTTGAAAACGCCGACGAGCAGGTGGTGATCGCCCACAACTGGGACGAGCTGCGCTTGCTGATGTGGAACTACGTGGGCATCGTGCGCACCACCAAGCGGCTCGAGCGCGCGCTGCATCGCATCAAGCTGCTGCGCAGCGAGATCGATGACTACTACGCCAACTTCCGCGTCAACCGCGACCTGCTCGAGTTGCGCAATCTGGTCGACTGCGCCGAGTTGATCGTGCGCTCAGCCTCGATGCGCCACGAAAGCCGGGGCCTGCACTACAGCCGCGACTATCCGTTCACGCTGCCGGTGAGTTTCCCCACGGTGCTCATGCGCACGCTGCGCAGCGGCAAGAAGCCCAAGACCAACGGCCTGAGCGCCTGAAGCTGCGGCGCGCGGGCGCTGCCGTCAGCGACGCGCGCGCATGGCCACTTTGGCCTGCACGAACTCGAACGCGAAGGCCACCGCCTCGTTGATCGCGGTTTCGTTCTCGGCGCGCTCACGCTCGGTCAGGTAGAACGAGTAATCGACGGCGTGCCGGATGTAGCGCGGTGGCAGCCGATTGAGTGCCACACAGGCGATATCGGCCAGCGTTTGCGGATCGCTCAGATGCTCGAAGCCTCTCGCGGCCGCGATCACCGCATCGAGCACCGCGCGTTCGTGGTGGTTGTGGATGGTTTCAAACATGCGGGCCTCGGTGGGTTGCGTTGTGGGTCACGGCTGATGCAGCAGTGTGGGCCCACCGTGCGAGGTTTCAGACCCCGAACAGCACCCAAAGTCCGGCCCAGATGAGCGCCAGACCACGCGCAACAGCCGACTCAGAACGCCGACAGCACCCGCATCGAGTAGTCGGTGGCGCGCACGTCCTTGGTCAGCCGGCCGATCGAGATGCGGTCGACGCCGGTGGCGGCGATGTCGCGCACCTGATCGAGTGCCACGCCGCCCGAGACCTCGACCAAGGCGCGCTGCGCATTGAGCGCCACCGCCTCGCGCATGCGCGCCAGGTCGAAGTTGTCGAGCAGCACGCTGGTCGCACCCGCAGCAAGTGCCTCGGTCAGTTGCTCGAGCGACTCGACTTCGATCTGGATGTCCACGCCCGACTGCAGTGCCTGCGCATTGCGCAGCGCCGCAGCCACGCCACCGGCTGCGGCGATGTGGTTTTCCTTGATCAGGATGCCGTGCCACAGCGCCAGACGCTGGTTGTTGCCGCCGCCGGTGCGCACCGCGTACTTCTGTGCCTGACGCAAGCCCGGCAGTGTCTTGCGAGTGTCGAGGATCACGCAGCCGCGCGGGTTGGGGCTGGCACCGGCGATCGCCTCCACATAGCGGCGGGTGACGGTCGCGGTGGCCGACAGCAGTTGCAAAAAGTTGAGGGCAGGGCGCTCGGCCGACAGCAGCGCGCGCGCGTCGGCCTCGATGTGGCACACCAGCGTGTCGGGGGCCATCCATGCGCCTTCAATGACGTGCCACTCGATGCGCGCGGTGGCATCGAGCGCGGCGATGCAGGCGTCAAACCAGTCGCGCCCGCACAGCACGGCGTCTTCACGCACCAGCACGCGGGCGTTCACGCGCCGGCCTTCGCTCACCAGCTGCGCGGTCCAGTCGCACACACCGATGTCTTCCATCAGCGCGTCGCGCACATTGCGCGCGCGCGCGGCCTCAAGGCTCTCGTTGGTCGGGAACATCGGTGGGTGAGCTGGGTCAGGCCGCGCCGATGTGGGGCACGAAGGCCGGCTGACGCACGGCGGCCGGGTGGGCCGCCACGAAGTCCAGCATCCGCTGGATGCAGCCCTGGGCGCGAGCGCGCACGGGTTCGTCGAGCTCGATGGCGCCGGTGCCTTTTTCCAGGCAGCCGATCACGCCTTGCAGCGCGTTCATGGCCATCCACGGGCAGTGCGCGCAGCTCTTGCACGTGGCGCTGTCGCCGGCGGTGGGCGCTTCGAGCAGCGTCTTGGTGGGAGCGAGCTGGCGCATGCGGTGCATCAGCGCGTTGTCGGTGGCCACGATGAAGGTCTGCGCTGTCATCGAGGTCACCGCGTTGAGCAGTTGCGTGGTCGAGCCCACCACATCGGCGAGCTTGACCACCGCCTCGGGCGATTCAGGGTGCACCAGCACCACGGCGTCGGGGTGCTGCGCCTTGAGCAGCTCGAGCTCGACACCCTTGAACTCGTCGTGCACGATGCACTCGCCGTTCCACAGCAGCATGTCGGCGCCGGTCTGGTCCTGGATGTAGCGACCCAGATGGCGGTCGGGCGCCCACAGAATTTTTTGGCCCTGATCCTTCAGGTGCCGCACGATGGCCAGCGCGCAAGAGCTGGTCACCATCCAGTCGGCACGCGACTTCACCGCCGCGCTGGTGTTGGCGTAGACCACCACCGTGCGGTCGGGATGCGCGTCGCAGAACTGCGCAAACGCATCGGCCGGGCAGCCCAGATCGAGCGAGCAGGTGGCGTCCAGATCGGGCATCAGCACGCGTTTTTCGGGGCTCAGGATTTTGGCGCTTTCGCCCATGAACCGCACGCCAGCCACCACCAGGGTGCGCGCGGCGTGATCGCGGCCAAAGCGCGCCATCTCGAGCGAGTCGGACACGCAGCCGCCGGTCTCGAGCGCCAGGTCCTGCAAGTCGCCGTCGACATAGTAGTGCGCCACCAGCACTGCGTTGTGCTGCTTGAGCAGCTCAGCGGCGCGAGCCTTGAGCGCTGCACGCTCGGGCGGGGTGAGGGCGGGCGGCACCTTGGCCCACGCCTGCGCGGTGCTGCACGCGCCCTTGGCGTCTTGCCGCGTGAAGTCGAACAGCGTGCGTTCCATGCGGTGCAGCTCGCGTGCGAACTCAGCCGGCCTGCTTCTGGCCCTTGCGACCGGCCAGCGCGTGAGCCAGGGCGGCCGGGTCACGCTCGTCGGTCGGCACGAAGTCAATGCCGTCGGCGACCTGAATCGACTTGAGGTAGTTCAGGCGCGTGAGCACCGGCTCCTTGGGCCATTCGCCCTCGTCGACGGCGATCTCCATGAAGTGGATCGCGCCGCCAATGATGTACAGCAGCGTCGAGACCGGCGCCGTGACACCTTCGACTTCGACGTTCACGTCGCCAAAGGCCATCTCCAACGGCGTGACGCGGGTCACTGCGGCGGGCAGCTGGAAGTCGACGAAGCAGCCGATGCCGGTGTGGGTGCGATTGCGCACCTGCAACTTGGTGATCTGCTGGCGCAACACGGCCAGTTCAGGCTGGTTGCCCTTCATGAAAGCTTCGAGGATTTGTTGTTCAAAAGGGTTGAGCGGATTCATGGGATTCCTTGTAAGACTGGATCTGCCGACTTTGGCGCGCCGGCGATTATCGGCGCTCGACAGGGGCAGCCGGCTGCTCACAGCCGCTGCCGATCGACGTCTCCCTGCGGGGTGCTCGACAATCAGCTCCCAGATGAACGCATCCACTGTCACTGACGCCAGCAAAGCTTCCTTGCGCGAAGACGTCCGCACGATTTCGCTGGTCGGTCTGGTGCACGGTATCTCTCACTTCTTTCATCTGCTGCTGCCCCCACTGTTTCCGCTGCTGCTTCACGACTTCGGCTTCAGCTACGCCGAACTCGGCTTGCTGGTGACCACCCTGTTCGTGGTGTCGGGCAGCGGGCAGGCCGCTGCCGGCTTTGTGGTCGACCGCATCGGCGCGCGGCCGGTGCTGTTCGCCGCGATGGCGTGCTTTGCGCTGTCGGGTCTGGCGCTGTCGATGGCCACGGGCTATGCCGGGCTGATGCTGGCCGCAGCGCTGGCGGGTCTGGGCAACGCTCCTTTCCATCCAGCCGACTTCACCATCTTGAACCGCCGCGTGTCGCTCAAGCGCCTGGGTCACGCCTTCAGCGTTCACAGTCTCACCGGCAACCTCGGTTGGGCCTTGGCGCCGGTCTTCCTGACCGGGTTGGCTACCGCGTTCGGGTCCTGGCGCGCGGCCGCTGTCGGGGCCTCGCTGCTGGCGCTTTTGGTGCTGGCGGTGATGTGGTGGCAGCGCGAGGCCATCGACGACAGCCGCGGTCACGCAGTGCACGTTCCGTTGTCTGCAGCGCGTGGAGCGCCAGCCCTGGCGTCCGAACACCCGATGGCTTTCCTGCGCATGCCCGCGCTGTGGCTGTGCTTCTCGTTTTTCCTGTGGTCGAGTTTCGCGCTCAGTGCCATCCAGAGTTTTGGCAGCCCAGCGCTGCAGCACATGGCGGGGCTGCCTTTGTCGACCACCTCGCTGGTGGTCACCGGCTTCATGCTGTTTGGCGCGGTGGGCATCGTGATCGGCGGCTTCCTGGTGACTCGCAGCGAGCGGCTTGAACGCATCATCGGCCCGTGCCTGCTGGCCTCGGCCGCCCTGCTGACACTGGTGGGCACGGGCGTGGTACCTGGGGTGTGGGCGGTCGTGCTGGTGGCGGTTGCGGGTTTTGGTGTGGGCATCGCCATGCCGTCTCGCGACATGCTCATCAAGCGTGCTGCGCCGCCGGGCGCCACCGGCCGCGTTTACGGCACGGTGTATTCGGCACTCGACCTCGGCTTTGCGCTGGCCGCTCCGCTGTTCGGTTCCTTGCTCGACCACGGTTGGCCGAACGGCGTGTTCTATGGCTCGGCACTCGCACTGGCGCTGGGCGTGGTGTCGGCCGCTGCGGTGGGTTCCAGCCTTCAGCGGCGGCGCATCGCTGCGTCGACGTCGGCGGCCTGAGCCGCGCTGCGGGCGCAGGTGACTGATGGCACTAGCGCCGTGGCACAGTGCGCCCAAACCCAACTCGATCTCGATCCCATGAACGCTGTCTATCCCCCCTCAGCCCAGCTTTCGGCCAACACCTGCGATCTGGGCGACCAGCACAAGACCGACACCAGCGGCGCCTTTCGTGCGCTGCCGCCGGTGTTCAAGAACTTCGGCGGCAAGGCTCGCTTTGCCGGGCCCATCAGCACCGTGCGCTGCCTGGATGACAACTCGGTGGTCAAGGCCGCGCTGGAAGAACGCGGCGCCGGCCGTGTGCTGGTGGTCGATGGCGGCGCATCGCTGCGCCGCGCGCTGGTCGGCGGCAACATCGCTGCGGGCGCGGCGAAGAACGGCTGGGCCGGCATCGTGGTCGATGGCTGCGTGCGCGACAGCGCCGAGCTGGCTGCTGCCGACGTGGGCATCCGCGCGCTGGGCTTGATGCCGCTGCCCACCGATCGCAAGAACCAGGGCTTGCGCGATGTGGTGGTGCAGATTCAGGGCGTCACCGTGCGCCCCGGCGAATGGCTGGTGGCCGACGAGGACGGCATCGTGGTGCTCCCCTCGCCGGTGTGATTCGACTCAGGCGCGCAGCACCTCGAGCAGGCGGTCCAGGCCGCCTTCGTTGATCGCCACCATCGCCTGCTCGCGCACGCGCGGTTTGGCGTGGTACGCCACCGACAATCCGGCCACGCCCATCATCGGCAGATCATTGGCGCCGTCGCCCACGGCGATGGCCTGCGCCGCGCTGATGCCCATCTCGGCACAGGTGGCCAGCAGCGTGCGGCGCTTTTCCTCGCCGTCGCAGATGTCGCCCCAGGGCTGATCGACCATGCGCCCGGTGAGCACGCCGGCTTCCACCTCAAGTACGTTGGAGCGTGCTGCATCAAGCCGCAGACGATCGCGGATGCGGTCGGTGAAAAAGGTGAAGCCGCCCGACACCAGCAGGGTTTTCAGGCCGTCAGCCTGGCAGGCCTGCACCAGTGTCTCGGCGCCGGGGTTGAGCTGCAAGCGCTGGCTGTAGACCTGCTCGAGCGCTGTGACCGGCACGCCTTGCAGCAGCGCCACGCGCCGGCGCAAGCTGTCTTTGTAGTCGGTGATCTCGCCTCGCATGGCGGCTTCGGTGATGGCCGCCACCTCGGCCTTGCGGCCGGCGGCATCGGCAATCTCGTCGACGCATTCGATGTTGATCAGCGTCGAGTCCATGTCGAACGCGATGAGCTTGAAGTCACGCAGGCGCCAACCGTCGCGCGCGCCTTGAACTACCAGACCGGGCATGTCACTCATGCTTTGGCGAGCCTTTGTTCGTTGATGAGTTGCGCCAGCATCGCCACCATGGCCGGTGGATCGAAGGGCTTGGTGATGTGGTCATCCATGCCGGCATCCAGAATTTTCTGGTGTTCTTCTTCGGAGACTTCGGCGGTGAGTGCCACCACCAGCAAGCCGGCGAGTTCGGGCCGCTGGCGGATGTGCTGCGTGGCGATGTAGCCGTCCATCACGGGCATCTGGCAGTCCATCAGCACCGCGTCGAAACCCGGCTCGCAAGACAGCCTTTGCAGCGCTTGCTCGCCATCGCCGGCGATTTCCACCACGGCGCCGTCGGCCTCGAGCACCATGATGGCCAGCTCTTGGTTGAACTCGTTGTCTTCCACCACCAGGATGCGCGTTCCGACCAGCATCAGGCTGTCCACCGGTTCGATGGCGCTCGCGCTCGCTGCTGGCTCGAGCAAAGGTGTGGGTGCAAGGGCGGGCGCACCGACGCTCTCGCGCGCTCGCCAGGCCCGCGGGCCTGCGATGGCGCCAGGGATATCGCCGTGGTGCTCGGGGGCGTTGTCCGCAACGCCAAATCGGCACTCGAAACGGAAGGTCGAGCCTTCGCCGGGCTGCGACTCGACCCAGATGCGCCCGCCCATCAACTCGACGAGGGCGCGCGAGATGGCCAGCCCCAGGCCTGTGCCGCCGTAAATCCGTGTCGTGCTGGCTTCGGCCTGGCTGTAGTTCTGGAACAGACCTTGTTGCTGCTCCTGAGTCAAGCCGATGCCGCTGTCGCGCACCGCGATGTCCAGCGTGATGTGGTTTGCGTCTTGCTCGAGCTGCGTCACGCGCACCACCACCGAACCCTGCTCGGTGAACTTGATCGCGTTGCTGCACAGATTGGCCAGCACCTGCAGCAAGCGCAGTGGGTCGCCCACCAGCGTGGCGGGCACGTCGGTGCCCACGTCGAGCAAGAACTCCAACCCCTTGTCGCTGGCGCGATAGGCCAGCATGTCGACCACGTCTTGCAGTACGTCGTCGAGGCGAAACGGCACCGCCTCGACGCGAAGCTTGCCTGCCTCGATCTTCGAGAAGTCGAGCACGTCGTTGAGGATGCCCAGCAGGTTCTGCGCTGCCCGGTTTGCTTTGTCGATGTGGTTGCGCTGACGCGCGTCGAGAGGGGTCTTCAAAGCCATGTAAGTCATGCCGATGATGGCGTTCATCGGTGTGCGAATCTCGTGGCTCATGCGCGCCAGGAACTGGCTGCGCTCCAAGGCGGTTTGCTTGGCGACGCGGAAATCGGCTTCGAGCCGCAGGTCTTTTTCGAGGGTGACTTCCAGGTCGCGGCGTTGGGCCTCGAGTTGCACTGAGGCGTTGTCGAGTGCGCGCTGCAAGTCCTCGATTTCGAGCGGCGCGGACATCACTTCAAGCCTTCGGCCGCGGGCGTGATCGAGCTGCAGCGCAAAGCCATGGGCGTTTTGCAAGGCCTCGATCGGCCGGCGCAAAAACAACTGCACCAGCACCCACGAGCCGAGCACTGCGATCAGCGCGGCATACCAGCTGGTGCGCCAGGCCTGCAGGCGGGCAGCCTCAAGCTCGGCTGTCGACAGCTCTGCGCGTATCCAGCCGAGCCGGGTGCCAGCCACCACGGGCGCCCACGCCACCATCTTGTCGACGCCGTCCACGGTCTCGACGGATGCCAAGGCTTCTCCTGCCGGCGGCGTGCTGCTGGTTGTCGGCACCGAGTTGAACACCCTCTCGGGCTGGGCCCCGGGAACGCGTTTGACCTGGCTGAGCACACGCCCTGCGGGATCGACCAGCCGCAGATCGGTCACATCCGGAAAGCTCGAGGCGCGCATCAGCAGGTCTTCGATGCGGTCGAGTTCGAGCTGCACCAGCGGCCCGGCGCTGGAGACGGCCAGGTTTTGCGCCAGCGCCTGCGCGTGGTCTTTCAGGCCCGATGCCAACCGATCCGATTGCTCGCGCAGCACCCAGGCGGCATGGCCACCGATGGCCAGCAGCATGGCCAAGGTGGTCAGCATGACGAGCTGAGGGCCCAGCCGCTGCGGCATCCATGGGCCCAGACGCCTCATGGCGTGTTGCTGTTCACGACGTACTTGTCCAGCCCGAAGCTCTCGAGAGGTTTGTAGTCGCGTGCGTAGTCGGCGGGTACCGGGTTGACCCACGGAATGTCGTTCATCAACTCGCGCATGCCGCGATCGGTCATCAGCCGCATGAAGGTGTCGGTGATCGCGCTGCGAGTGGGTGCGCTCACGCGAGGGTGTGCCGCCAAGGGGTGGGGCGGCACGCCGGGCGTTTCCATCAGCACGCGCAGCGCCTTGCGCACTTCGGGTGGCTCCTGGTCGAAGGTCAGGTTGATGCCGCCGGCGGCCGCGCTCAAGCCCGCCAGCACGCTGCGATAAGCATTCGAGTGAGTCTTGACGTAGGCCGGCTGGATGCGGATCTTTTCGCGCTCGGCGAGCAGGGCACGGATCCACAGCGACGCGCCGAAAGCGTTGGGCGCCGGAAAGGCCACCGTCTTGCCGTCGAGTTCGGCGACCGAGCGGATCGGGTCATCGGCGCGCACCACCACGATGCCGGTGAGCAAGGTGCTGTCGCGCACCAGCGGGATGTAGCCCTGCGCGCGGTGGCCCATGACGGCGTGGTACGGGTTGGCATAGACGAAGTCAGGCTCACCCGCGAGCATGGCGCGCTCGAAAGCCGGAATGCTCGCCGGCACCACCAGCGTCAACGGCTGGCCGGTTTCCTGCGCGACGCGCGCGAGCAGCGGCGCCCAGATGCGGTGGATTTCCTCAGCACGGAACTGCGGCACCACGGCCACCGTCATGGCGCGCGCTTCATCCTTGGATGGCGCCGACAGGGTGGGCAAGGGGCCGAGCGCCAAGCTCAGGGCAGCGGTGAAAGATCGACGCTTCATCGGGCAGCAGACATGGAGGTTCTGGTTGTCGCGATCCTAAGGGCAGCCCCCAGCGCAAACGCCACCACCATGGCGGCTACTGGGCCGCGCCGGTAGGCTGGCCCAGCGCGCGCAGCACGTCGCGGATGGTCTGCGCGCGGTCCT
>Ga0164294_10004441_pt1 | contig 12229 bp, 10 predicted proteins | sample GEODES005metaG_FD_111479 | JGI IMG/M metagenome (GOLD analysis project Ga0164294, IMG submission 111479) | Oligotrophic lake water microbial communities from Sparkling Lake, Wisconsin, USA - GEODES005 metaG | ecosystem: Environmental > Aquatic > Freshwater > Lake | place: USA: Sparkling Lake... | reverse complement strand
TTTAATTATTAATATGATTAATGGAAAAGAGATGCATAAATGGATTAAAGACCTTTTTCCAATTAACAGAAGTATTACTGGTAATGGAGTAAGAGAAACCCTTACATACTTACAAAATATAATCCCAGACCTAAAAATACTATCAGTACCTTCTGGTACACAAGTTTATGATTGGGAAGTACCTGAGGAATGGATTATAAATAAAGCTTATATCACAGATGAAAATGGAAAAATAATAGTAGATATAAAAGATAACAATTTACATATTGTAGGTTATTCAGAACCAATTGATGAATGGATGACACTTGAAGAATTACAAAAACATTTACATTCAATACCGAATCAACCTGATGCAATTCCTTATATAACCTCATATTATAAAAAATACTGGGGTTTCTGTTTATCAGAAAATAATAGACTAAAGCTTAAAAAGGGAAAATATCATGTAGTTATTGATAGTAGTTTTATTACTGGTGTTTTGAATTATGGAGAGCTTATAATTCCTGGTGAATTACAAGAAGAAATACTTTTATCAACTTATATATGTCATCCATCAATGGCAAATAATGAACTTTCTGGACCAGTTGTATCAACTGCTATTGCACAATGGATTATTCAACTTTTAAATAGAAAATATACATATAGATTTATTTTTATTCCTGAAACAATAGGATCCATAACCTATATTTATTTTAATTATAATCATTTAAGAAAATATACAAAAGCTGGTTATCAATTAACATGTATTGGAGATGAACGTTGTTATTCTTTTCTTCCATCAAGAATTGGCAATACACTTTCAGATAAAGTAGCTTTGCATATTTTAAAACATATAGATCCAAATTTTATTAAATATACTTTTTTATCTAGAGGTAGTGATGAGCGTCAATTTTGTTCACCTGGTATAGATTTACCAATTGCTTCAATTATGAGAAGTAAATATGGAGAATACCCTGAATATCATACCTCATTAGATGATTTGAATTTAGTAACTGCAAATGGTTTAGACAGTAGCCTTAATGTACTAAAAAAAGTTATAGAAACAATTGAAATTAATTGTATACCCATTGTGACAGTTTATTGTGAGCCTCAACTTGGTAAACGTGGATTATATCCAACTTTAAGTTCTTCAACTTCTAAGCAGACTGAAGTAAAAACAATGATGAATTTAATTGCGTATTCGGATGGAATAAATACATTATTGGATATAGCAGAGATAATTGATGTTCCAATTTGGGAAATAATCCCAATTTTCAATAAATTATTATTGTACAATATATTAAAGGTTTTAAAAAATTAATAATACCTCTTCATCGAATTAAAATTGTATAATATAAATTCAAATTAAAAATTAAATAATAATGTTTAACAAGTTCATAAATTTCTTTTTAAGAAAATATTATAAAAATTTAGGTTTATATAATTCTAATGCATTAGAGTCGTATGCAGATTTAGAAGAATTAATTAATCCAGATAATTTAAAAAAGATCAGATTATTAAAACGTTTCAAAGAATTAAATGTTGAATTTTTAGGAAAAAATATTAAATTTAGTGATAATGAGGCTTTTATTGGAATGGTAAATGAAATTTTTATAAAGAAAAATTATATGTTTGATACTATAACTGACACCCCATTAATTATAGATTGCGGTGCTAATATAGGATTATCAGCAATCTTTTTTAAACAAATCTATCCAAAATCAAAAATTATCTGTTTCGAACCAGATCCTATAATATACGAGTTACTTAAATATAATTTGAATCAATTTAGTTATAATGATATCCAAATAATTAACTCTGCAGTTTGGTTTAAAGATGAAAAATTAATATTTGAAACAGATAAAAGTTGGGGAGGTAAAATTGTTTCAGAAAATAATGATAAAACAATTACCATTAGTGCAATTAATTTAAATAAGTATTTAGAGGAAAAAGTAGATTTTTTAAAGATTGATATCGAAGGTGCAGAATATGAAGTAATTAAAAATTCTTCTGAATTAATTTTAAAAAATGTAAAAAATATTTTCTTTGAGTGGCATTCTTTTTCAGATAAAAAACAAAAGCTTGGAGAATTATTGCATCTTTTTGAATCTAATAATTTTAGATATCATTTAAAAGAGGCAAGCCCAAAAGGTGCACCATTTATTGAAAAGAGACAAGATCAATTAATGGATACACAAATTGATTGTTTTATTTATAAAGAATGAAATATACAAAATTCTCCTATTTAGGCTTAATTGGAATTATATTTATTTTAATCAATGGGTATTTTAATTTAAATTCTTATCCTGGTATATTTTTTACAGTAACTAATATATCTATAATTTGTATTTTACTTTTTAAAATATTTTTTATAAAGAAAAATATTTCAATTAAATCAATAATTTATATATTTTTACTTTTTTTCTTTGGTTTATCACCTATATATCAATTAAATAATAATTTTTATATTTGGGGTACATATTTGACTAAAGAAGAAGTTATAATTTCGAATCTTACAATACTTTTAATTTTACTTTTATTAGAAATATTTTCAAGACCAATTTTTAAAAAAAAATATTCAGATTTACAAAGAATTTCAAATAATGATAATTTAAATCTAATAAAAATTGCCAACTCTATTGAAATTGATATGAGCTTTCGAAAACAATTTTTACTTTTAATTATTTCTTTTAGCCTTTTTATATTATTTTTTTATTCTTATAGTTTTAATTATTTTAATTTAATATATAGAATAAATGATAGTGAAGATGGCTTTAATGGAGGTGTAATTTTCTATCTTTTCATTTCCTATATTATTAGACCATTAATATTTAATATATTTATTATTTTTATTTTTTGTAAAAATAAGTCAAACTTAATTTTTACTCTATTATTTATTTTAGCTATTATTTCTGTTTTTCCAACAGGTGTACCAAGATTCTTTTCTGCAACAATGTATCTAACATTGTTTTATCTATTTTTCCTTAAATATTATAAAAAAAATATTTCACTACTTTTTATATTATCATTTGGTTTAATTTTTATTTTTCCTTTTTTTGATTTTTTCAGATGGGCTGCAGTTGGAAACGAATTGTCTAATTATATATTTAATTTAGATTTAGCAAGTGGAAATTTTGATGCTTTTGGAATGTTTACTCTAGCATTAAATCGAGGAACGATAGTGCTTGGTAAAAATATTATAAGTGCATTTTTATTTTATATTCCTAGAAGTTTGTGGCCAGGGAAAGAAATAGGAAGTGGAGCAAAAATTTCTGGGGAATTAGATTTAGAATTGGATAATATTTCAATGCCATATTTTGCTGAAGGTTATCTAGCATTTGGGATATTTGGGTTAATTTTTTTAACAATTTTTATAGCAATTTATTCATCAAAAATAGACAATAAAATTTATTACTTAATTAAATATTACTATAATAGCTTTAATCCAATTTTTCTTATTTTTTATTTTAATTTAGTTTTTCTCATATTTTTTATTATGAGAGGAGATTTAATGTCATCTTTTGCCTATTTATGTGGTATTTCTTTTTCTAATTATATATTATATAAACTTACTAGGTCTTCATATAAAACCAGATATGATATATAACCAAATACTTATAACAATAGCAATACCTTATTATAATGGTATAAATCAAATAAGATTAATTTTAGATGAATTATTCTCTAAGAATACCAATGAATATGAAATTCTAATAATCGATGATTACTCAAATTTTTCTGATTCTAATGTATTAAAAGATTTGGTTTACAATGAATATGCTAACGGAAATTTAAGATATATATATAATGAACAAAACTTAGGAATGGATCTAAACTTTGAAAAATGTGTAAAAGAAAGTCTTGGTTTATATACTTGGTTTTTCGGTCAAGATGATTACGTTTCAAAAGAAAATTTATATTATTGTATTTCACAAATAAACTATTTTAAACCTGATATAGTTTTTGCAAATTATTCTGTCAATAGAACATGGAATTATAATTCAACTTATATTTTTAATAAAAATTTAGAAACTATATGTTCGGTTGGTGCTAAGGAATTTTTATTAACAAACAATGGTAACGTACCTTCTTTTTTACCATCATTAATAATTAAAAAAATAAATTGGCCAAAATCAGAATATACATCAAAATTTTATGGGACACATTTTATTCAGTTAGCAATTTTTATCTATAATATTGGATTAAACAAAAAATGGTTATACATTGGTAAACCATTAGCAATTGGAGTTATTCCTTCTACTGGATGGCAAAATTCTTTAACTAACCGAATGAAATATTATAAAGGGTTTATAGAATGTCTTGATAAGTTAGAAAAACTTAATAACTCAGATATTAATAGAATTGTCAAACAGCAAAAAGATAAAAGTTTTATACAACACATTATGCTTAGTTTTGAAAGTAAGTTAGATAATCAAAATTATTTTTTAATTTCTTTATCTAATGCAATTATTTTTCCTTATAGAAATAGATATATAACTAAAATAATAATGTATACCCCATCTTTATTATTATTACCTTTACAATATATTAGGAAAATTTATTATAAATTAAAATAGTAGTAAATTTATTATGAAAAATAAAATTATTTTTTTTTGGGAAGGTTTTCCGGTTTGTGCCTTATTGCTATCTGAATTAAAAAAAGAATGTGGCGATAATTTAACAATAGTTGCAACAAAACCTAATGTTAATTTTCCTGATTTTGAAGTTGATTATCCATATTTAGATATTTTATGGCTAGATAAAGCTGATAATATTTGGAACTATAAAAATAATTTTAAAGATTATAATATTATAATACATACAGGTTGGAAACATAAGGGCTGGAATAAATTTGCCAATTATTTAAAATATACAAATAATGCAATTTTAATTTTTACTGTTGATAATATATTTATAAATTCTATTAAACAGTATCTAGGAGCAATATATTTTAGACTTATTTTAAAAAAAAAATATGATGCTGTTTTTGTACCAGGTAATAGATCTACAAAGTTTTTAAGATTTTTAGGAATGCCTTCAAATAAGATTTTTACAGGATATTATGGCGCTTTTGAACATTTATATTTTAACTCTAATAATATTTTAAATAGAGAACGTGAATTTTTTTTCATAGGTCAATTAATCACTCGAAAAGGCTTAATAATTTTATTAAAAGCCTTTGAGTTATATCGCCTAAATGGTGGTAATTGGACATTAAGGATATCCGGCTCCGGTCCATTAGAACATTTATGTAATGGAAAAGGCATTATTTATGATGGTTTTCTTTCCCCTAAAGATTGTGCTATAAAAATGAACAACTCTCGATGTCTAATTTTACCTAGTCATGATGAACATTGGGGAACAGTTGTATGTGAGGCTGCTGCTACAGGTATGATGCTTTTACTCTCTGAACGTGTCGGATCATCTGACGATATACTTAGAAATGGTATAAATGGTTTAATTTTTGAAAATAACTCCATATTGGACCTAGAAAATAAAATGACTTTAATTTCAAATTGGGATGATAAAAGGGTTTTACATGCTAGTGAAGTTTCTTTATCAATTGCTAAGGCATATAATTCACTATCTTTTTACAATGGTATCACCTCTATGATTGAAACTATATCTTAAGTTTATAACATTGTAAAATGACTATTTTATTTGATTCAATTATTTTTTCATTACAAAAAAGTGGTGGAATTTCTACTTATTGGTATGAATTAATCAGTAGATTTATAATAACAGATAATAATAATTATTTTATTGAAAGTAAATTTAGAAATAATATTGAACATATTAAACTAAAAAATAAAAACTATAAAATTATACAAAGTAATTCATCTAATATATTTTTAAATAGATTTCTGAATATCAAAGTGAATTTTATAAAAAATCCATTTATTTTTCATTCTAGTTATTATCGAATTTGTAAAAATAAAAATGCTATAAATATTGTAACAGTTCATGATTTTATACATGAAAAATATTATACAGGATTCAGAAGATTTATTCATCATTTACAGAAATCATATGCGATTACAAATGCTAATTTAATAATAACAGTTTCAGAAAGCACAAAAAAAGATCTTTTGTTTTACTATCCACAAATAAATAAAAATAAAATCAAAGTTATTTATAATGGCGTTTCGAATGATTTTTATAATTTAATTCAAAAAAACAAAGATCTATCTAAATCATTTTTATATATTGGATCAAGAGAGAAATATAAAAACTTTTATGAGACAATAGATCTAGTGTCAAGTTTAAATGAATATAATTTTGTAATAGTAGGTAATAATTTAAATAAAATAGAAGTTAAATATCTAAATGATAAATTACCAAATAAATGGAATTTATATTCTAAAATTTCAAATGAAGATTTAAATATTTTATATAATTCTGTTTTCGCCTTAACTTATTTATCTTCTTATGAAGGATTTGGTATACCATTATTAGAAGCTATGAAAGCAGGTTGCCCATTCATTGCACTTAATAAATCAGCAATACCGGAAGTTGCAGGAAATGCAGGCATACTTTTAAATGATTTATCCTTCAATTCTTTTCAGAATGCTATCATTAAATTAACACAAAATAGAAATAGTTTAATTCAAGATGGGTATATCCAAGCATCTAAATTTTCTTGGAATAAATGTTTTAATGAAACATATGATAGTTATAAAATATTTATTAAATAAATAATGAAAATTTCAATAATTACAGTCGTTTATAACAATAGTAAAACTATTCTGGATGCTATAATTTCTGTGAAAAATCAATCATATGTTAGTATAGAGCATATAATTATCGATGGAGGTTCTACTGATGGAACACTTGAAATTTTAAATGAAAATATGCATTTATTTAACGTTTTAATTTCTGAAAAAGATAATGGTTTATATGATGCAATGAATAAAGGCATCAATATTGCGAATGGAGAAGTTATAGGGATTTTAAATTCTGATGATCTTTATAATAATAATAAAATTATTAGTGATGTAATGAGTAATTTCATATCTGATACTAATTTAGATATTATTTATGGTGATATAATTTATGTTAAACACAATAATATTAATAAGTTAGTTCGTTATTGGAAATCAATTTCTTTTTCTAAGCATAATTTTAAAAAAGGTGATATACCTCCTCATCCATCTCTTTTTATTAAAAAATCTATTTATAATGAAATTGGCTTATTTAATCTAAAATTTAAAATTGCTGCAGATTATGAATTTATGCTTAGGTTATTTAAAAAAAGTACTTATAAAAGTAAATATTTACCATTACTAATGGTTAAAATGCGAACAGGGGGTATTTCCAATAGAAATTCATCAAATCTTATAAAACAAAATATTGAAATAATTAATGCATGGAAAATTAATAATCTAAAAATGCCTTTTACTTTTTTCTTTTTTAAATTTTTAACAAAAATTAAACAATACATTTAAATAAAAGAATAAGTACTATTTATTTACAACTGATTTTGTTTTGAAGGATATCATGACATAGTAGTAGATCAGATTTTTTACTCATACAATGATCATTTTTTGTGCATTTAATCCATAATCAAAAGTAGTTTGTTAAACTTTAGTTACAATAGGTCAAGTGGTACTATTGAGTGAAGTAAAATCTAAAGCTTATTTAGATGTACAAACTATTTACGTAATGTGATCAAGGAAATTGATTACATAAAGTGTGAATATATGTTTGAAGCAGATAGCAGTTGTTTATTATTTCCAATCCTTGAAAAATCTACTGATATCAACTATGTGGTAGATAAAAAGCTGAAGGAAGAGCAAGGTGCTTTTGACCAAAGGATGATGTTTGGTTATGCAAAGAATGAAACAGAAGAATTAATGCCATTAAATTTGGACTTAGCACACAAAATTTTAATTGAATTATCTACATTAAGAAGAGATAACAAAACGATTAAATATCTATGATCTGATGCAAATTTTCAAGTGACTTTAGAGTAAAACGACAAAAACGATCCAGTAAGAATTGATGCGATTGTTCTTTCAACACAACACAAAGATTTTGATGCAGAAGCAAAGGTGTTAGCGAAAATCAATAAAGACATCTTTTAAATTTTGATCCCAATAATGATTGTTTTACTAGGGTCAATATTTCCTCTACAGTCACTGCCTCGTCTGCAGTATTCTCCAAAACATTCGGTACAAATATGCTATTTCAAATGGGATTCTATTTGAAATAGCATCTTGCCACCAGTAAATAAAAATTTCTAAGCATTTCTGTAAGTTTCCCTAGAAATCCTGTATTTTTCTATTTCAGATTCAAAATCAGATATTTTTCTTATATTTACATTTTCGTATATTTTTTATAATAAATAACCTAAAAGTACAAATACTATGAGTGACAAACTTTACATTGATTTATTAAAAATGGTTCTAATAGACATGCATCGACTGAACTTAGCAGAATACAAGCCAATTAAAAATAACAATACGTCATGGAAACGTAAAGCACTTTATTCGTTAAATATGTTCCTTGCAAAAGTAACAAAAGGAAAATTTGTTATATCCGAGGTCCAAGAATATAATAGGGAGTTAAGGGTTAATGGCTTGGACTGGCCAACTTATGCCGATTCAATGATTGGCCTTAAACGAATGAATAATATAGAATTCTGTTTTAATCAAGTTATTCAAGATGGTATTGTAGGTGATTTTATTGAAACTGGCGTTTGGAGGGGGGGCTCTACAATATTTATGGCTGCATTGTTAAAAGAAAATAAAATATTGGATCGGAAGGTATGGGTTGCCGATTCATTTGAGGGCCTTCCAAAGCCAAATGAAGAAAAATATATTCATGACAAAGGGGATCCTCATTATTTGTATAAAGAACTGGCAATTTCAATTGATACTGTTAAGGACAATTTTAGGAAGTACGATTTATTGGGAGATAATATTGTTTTTTTGAAAGGATGGTTTAAAGACACATTGCCTACAGCACCAATTGAAAAACTATCCATTATTCGGCTCGATGGAGATATGTATGAATCGACGATGGATGGGCTCGTCAATTTATACCCGAAACTTTCTAAAGGGGGTTATATTATCATTGACGATTGGGGCGCTGTTAAAGCTTGCCAACAAGCTGTGATTGATTTTAGAAATCAAAATGGCATTAGTGAAGAAATTAATGAAATCGATGGAATCGGAGTCTATTGGCAAAAGAATAAGTGATTTTTTAAATTAAACCTGATTATGATTGATAAGCCGACAAATTACATGGCAGTATTGATAACATAAAAGTACAACAGCCAAATTCCAATTCACAGTTACTCTCATAAAAAGAGAACATGGTGTTTTAAATTATTTTTTGGGTCTAAAGATGATCAAATAAATGAAATAAAACTACTTCAATTAATTGATGAGATTTCCCCTAATTTCATAAGTGGAACTATAAATAAAACTAGAGTTTACGAAGTTGATCATTATTATAAAAATCAACTCAACCATTTCAAAGATAATTGAATAAAATCATCATCATTGATCCAAAATTACCAAAAGTTGATTTCTTGGAAAGAATAAAATATATTCATGTATGGAAAGGAATACAAGATGTTCGTTTTTCTGAATTGTTAGCCCTGATTTCATACAATCACACTAATCCGCCATACTAATTTAATCACGATCTAAAAATAACATTTTCTCGATTAGGAGATATATTTAATTTGTCTTTAAATACTGAAAGATTAAACAAACTAACTGAAAATTATATAGTTTCAAACACTAAAATAGTACAAGCAATTAATAAACAACTTCCAATCAGTTTCAAAGAAGGGTTAATTAAAACTTTAAATTCCTTTGGAAATAGCAAAACACACTAGTAATTTTATATAATGAAGATTTCATCAATATCAGAACAAAAAATTCCTGGAGTTAAGCTCATCAATTTTGAACGTTTTATAGATCAACGAGGTTTTTTCACTGAAACTTTTAGGGCTTTAGATTTTATAAATAATGAATTAAATATTTTTCCTAATGGAATATTGCAGTCTAATGAAAGTTTTTCTCAAAAAAATGTATTAAGAGGGCTGCATTTTCAGTGGAATCCTAATATGGGTAAACTAGTTAGAACAATTACTGGCCATATGGTTGATTTAATATTGGATCTACGACAAGGTTCACCTACACAAGGAAAGATTATGGCATTTGATATGCCTGCTAAATCATCAGATAGTGCTTCAAGTTGGATTTGGGTGCCAGAAGGTTGTGCCCATGGTAATTACTTTTTAGAGGATTCTTATATCGAATATTTCTGTTCTGGTTCTTATAATGGTGAATGCGAAGCTGGGATTTCTCCTTTTTCTGATGATATCGATTGGTCTATTTGCGATTTAAATTTAAAGGATAAGTTTTTTGAACTGAAAGATTCATTCATATCAACTACCAAAGATATTAATGGCTTATCAGTTAAAGATTGGCTTAACAGACCTGATGCATCTATCTTTACTATTTAATTTTTATTTAAAATATTGTCATGAAAAAAATATTACTAGCTGGAGGTGCAGGATATATTGGAACTGAACTTTGTAAGAGATTACAAAGATTAGATTACAAAGTAACTGTAATTGATGAACTATGGTTTGGAAACAATTTGAACCCTAAAGTTGAATTAATTCAAAAAGATTTACTACAAGTTACCCATAATGAATTAAAAGGTTTTGATACAGTAATTTTTTTAGGTGGTGTATCCAATGATCCTATGGCTGAATTTTCGCCGGCAGAGAACTTTATTCAAAATGCTGCTAGCCCTGCTTATTTATCTTATGAAAGTAAGAGAGCTGGAGTAAGACGTTTTATATATGCTTCTTCTTGTTCTGTTTATGGATATACTGTTGATGAACTATATGATGAAAAATCACCCACTACTTGTTCTTACCCATATGGCATTTCAAAGTTACAAGGGGAAAATGGGGTAATGCATTTAGCTGATGATAAGTTTTCGGTTATTGCATTAAGACAAGGTACTGTTTGTGGACATAGCGATAGAATGCGTTTTGACCTAGTCGTAAATACCATGTTTAAAAATGCTATGACAACAGGGGAGATTACAGTGAATAACCCTTCTATTTGGAGGCCTATTTTCCATATTCAAGATGCCTGCTCGGCTTTTATAAGATCAATCCAAGCACCAGATAATATCTCAGGTGTATTCAATGTGGCTTCAGACAATTACACTTTAGGGCAAATAGGAGATATTGTTGGCGCTGAGATGTCCAAAAACTTAGGTAAAGAGGTTAAAGTGCATATTAATGATGTTCAAGATTTTAGAAATTATAAAGTGTCTATTCAGCATGCTAAATTAGCATTAGGCTTTACCCCAGTTTATGGAGTAAAAGAAATTATTAATCAATTATTCGAAAATGCGGATAAATATGGCAACTATGAAGATGATAAATATTATAATATAAAAGTTTTTAAGAATTTAGGAAAGTAACATTTAGATATTTCTTCCCCCAAAGTCTATACTATAGATTAGTAAAATGCCTCCCAAAATATGGGGGGCATTTTTATTTATACCGCTTTATGATAAGCAAGCACCCAGCCATTTTTTTCAGAAGCATTAATAATACTAAAGTCACCTCTATTTTTAATAATATTATAACCTCTAAAATGTTTTAAATGATGCGTGTCATCCAAAAGAATATAGTAGTTCTTATTTTTCATTAATTCATCTGTTATTTGAAACTCCATATGTCCAACACCACCAGCGGAGTCTAATACAATCAACATTTCATGGTTACCAAATTCTTTAATTAAACTAGGAAGTAAATTGTAAGTTGGGTTAGTATTGGCATCTCTGCTAGGCCTTAATATTTTTTTCAAAATTTGCTTAATGATATTGTTACTCCTATCATTTAACCTACCCTCTAATTCATTTACATAAAAATTAATGGGATCATTTGCGTTATCAATAAAAACCTCTGGATATTTTTCATGATGTAGTATGGCTTCATCTTTTTTTACATATTCAATGGCATCATTTAAATCTAATGAACAACCATAGTGGCAATTAATAAAACTAAATTGAGAAAGATTTTTTTTGGCTAAACTATAATTGGTATAATCAATTTCAATAGTATTAAGGCTTATTAGTGAACTAGAATTTTTAAAAGCGTTTCCTAACATAGTGGTTGAACCTAGGCCTCTATGTGTGCCAGTTTCAATAATATATTCAATGGTATTTTTAGAAGCTAATTCAGCTAAACTATTTATTAAATCCATGT
>Ga0164294_10004440_pt1 | contig 12230 bp, 14 predicted proteins | sample GEODES005metaG_FD_111479 | JGI IMG/M metagenome (GOLD analysis project Ga0164294, IMG submission 111479) | Oligotrophic lake water microbial communities from Sparkling Lake, Wisconsin, USA - GEODES005 metaG | ecosystem: Environmental > Aquatic > Freshwater > Lake | place: USA: Sparkling Lake... | reverse complement strand
GGGACAATATCGGCAAAATAAGGAATATCTTCATTCACACAAGAGTGATCAAATATTCTCACCACATAATCTTCCACCACTCGATTTAAAGCAGCTACATCCACAATCATGCCAGTACGGGAGTCTATTTCCCCTTCCACAGTCACCTCTAGATGATAATTATGACCATGAGTCTGAGTACATCTACCATATTTATCAACACTGAGGTTAGGAGCTAGGCGGTGAGCAGCGCTAAAATGAGTCCTGATAGTCAAATTAGCTTTTTCTCCCTCTCCCTGATAATCAGCCCAAAGTTGAGGATGTTCAAATAACTGGACGCGCACCAAAGGTAAATGGGGTGCTAAACGTTCCCAAATCACTCGCGCCATATTTTCCGTAGTGGGGAGAGTTTGTTGAAATTCTGTCCACACATCATTCAGATAGGAAAAATCTAGTTGACTGGTAACTTCCCCTTTGATGACGTGCTTGACATCAGACAGGTTCAGTACCATACCATACTCATCTAATTCCCCAATCATGGAAATGAACAAGACATAGTTGTGTCCGTGTCCGGGAAATTTTGAGTAAGCACCAAATTTTTCTAAATTCTCAATTTGACTCAGTTCTGGGAACCAATACCGACCAACTGCTGAAAACTGATCGCGGCGATTAACAATACATTGCATGATTATACGAGGAGGAGAACTTAATATTTCTTAAACTTTCACTGTTACCAGTATAAACCAATTTGTTACTTAGAGTTTGCTGAAAAAGTGGCAAAAGGCAAAATCAGGACTTCTTAGTTCTTCAATCAAGATGCAATTATAAGTTTTTGTTGTTTTTATCAGACAAGGTATAAGTTTTAATAATAAAAAATAAGATGTTCTTTTCCAAAATTGGCATAAAAAACCCGAAAAAATCCGCTTTTTGGGAGGATATACCTCCCATGATATTTTATATTAAGGGATAGGCACAGATCGCAATAAACGTTCAACTATAGTTTTGGCATTTCGTCCCCCTCTAGGAATCAGACGATGACAAAGAACGTGCGGTGCGAGAAACTTGACATCATCAGGAAGAGCATATTCTCTACCTAAGATAAAAGCCAAGGCTTGGGAAGCTTTTTGTAACGCCACAGTACCACGAGGACTCACACCAAGAGTGATTTCTTCATCCTGTCTAGTAGTTCGCACCAATTCCAAAATGTATTGTTGCAAAGATGCTTCTACCTTGACTTGGGAACAAGCTTGGCGTAATGCTTGGACTTCTTCTAAAGTAATACAAGGCTGTAAATCAGCCACTTTTAAACCTGCTTGCAGATTTTGCAGCATTTGCAGTTCTTCAGATTCCGAAGGATAGCCCAAACTCAAAGACAGCATAAACCGGTCCATTTGGGCTTCTGGGAGGGGAAACGTCCCTTGGTACTCAATGGGGTTTTGGGTAGCAATTACAAAGAATGGCTGGGGAACTAGACGAGAAACACCATCAACAGTTACCTGATATTCTTCCATTACTTCCAACAAAGCTGACTGGGTACGCGGTGTAGCCCGGTTAATCTCATCCGCTAGGAGGACGTTAGCAAATACAGGGCCTTGTAGAAATGTAAATTCCCCAGTTTTAGGATTCCAAATATTTGTGCCGGTGATATCTGTAGGAAGTAAGTCAGGGGTACATTGTAACCGTTGAAATTTACCATCTACAGAACGAGCTAGAGATTTGGCTAAGAGGGTTTTTCCGACACCGGGAACATCTTCTAATAAAGCATGACCACCACCAAGTAAAGCTACTATGACTAAGCGGATGGCTTCATGTTTACCAACAATGGTACGAGCCAAATTTTGTGTTAAAGCGTCAATTTTTTCTCTCATGTAGTACCTGGGGGGAATGTAGAAGGCTTACTTCTGAGTTTTGACTAAAAACTTGTTTAATAGTTTAGCCTTTTCTACAGTATTCCCACGTAACAGTCCTAATCCAGGATTATAATTAAAAATTTATTAAGTTGCTAAACCACCGACGCAAGGAGAAAAAAATCAAAAAACAGTTTTTTGGAACTGGTTTTACTTTTAAATATATTATTTATTTACAAATTTTATTCTTTATTTGAAAAAGATCAGTTTGATAGTCTTCTAAAAATTCGGTCATCAATCCTCCCCAAGTTGCGCTAAATTTTGGATAAAATTCAGGAGTACAAACATAAGCTTCTTTATTTAAACCTGCGTAGTTTTTTGATAATTTATAATTAAACCAACTAATAGTAGCTTTTAATTGGTCAGTAGCACCTTTAGTGTTACTTCTTATAGCTCTTTCTTGTTCACTTATTGCATCCAATTTAAACTCTACAAAACAAAAATCATTTTCATCAAAAAACACAAAATCGCAACGTTGAGCAACCTTTCTTAAAAGTCCTTTTTTTCCATCAATAGGGATAAAGCCAACCATTTTCGCATTACTTATATTAAATAATTTAGTGCTATCAAAATCGGTTATAACAGTCTCATTACCATTGAAATTAATAGTAAATGTATTATCATCAAACTGAATATTGATAATAATAAAAGATTGTCGTCCGTAGTCTTTCAAATCTATCACTGAGAACTCTGATCTCATTTCAATTTCCAAAACATCGGACAAATTATTGAAAGCAGTTGATAAAAGTTCTTTAATATCCTCAAATTTACTCATTTTCTTTTGAAAGTTTTAGCGTGAATACTGTACAAAGCTTGAAAATCACCACCCAAAATTTCCGAAACCGTATCTAAATAATTTTGTTGAATAGTACCTTTTTCTTGATTAAAAATAGGTTCGCAATACTTAGTATCCTGACTAACAGATTGATTTCCCAAAGAATAAGCAGAAAAATCTTTAGCACTTAACCAGGAATCTTGGGGAATTATTTGTGCTACTTCTGATTCTGTTGACGGATTTTTTTCAACTACTCTATTCGCAAAGAGTAAATTATTAAAAACTGTGAGAACATAGGGACTGTGGGTGGTTATAATTAGTTGGCTATCATCATTTTGATTTACCATTAAAGCCAATAATTCAATTAGTTGCTTTTGAGCAACAGGGAATAAATGAGCTTCTGGTTCTTCCAAGATTCTTAATACTTTTGTATTATCAAGAATATTTAGAAAGATATCTTGTAAAATTCTGATAGATTCTTGCTGTCCTGACGAAGTATTAGACAAGTAAATATATTCTTCTGTTTCTTTATTAAATAGAATTTTCTCTCCTAAATCATCAATACGGTATTCTCCCTTTAATATTTTATCTATCTTATTTTTGACTTGATATAATTTTTCTTTTATGTTGTTTTCTGAATAACTTTCGATTAGTCCTTCAAAATTTCTAAACTTTTTAAAAATGTCTTTTACCCTTACAAATTTTTCTATAAATTTTTCCAATAATATTTCATCTAAAGTTTTTGAACTACGTTCATAATTGTCAATTGAAATATTTTGTTTTAAATTAATTTCAATACTTTGTGAGAAATATTTTTCAAATAAACTAGGATAGGCTACGGTTGCACTTCTACCAGCAACAATAAACAATAAATCTCTTTGTTTATTTTGAAATAAGTCATTGAGCAGGTCATAAAGTTGTTGAGCATATTTTATTTTTTCTTCTTCCTTAATTAATGGTTGAATATTTCTATTTTTGTTGATATTTAAATATTCTTGTCTAAGTCTAAATTTAATATCACTTGCAAGAATGGTAAATTTTTCATTTATAAAAGTATCTATAGGAGATATCTTCATTTTTTTATTTTCATCATTGCTTAGTTTCAAGAATTTATTTTCATTAAAACTGTAATAAAATGTTATTTCAAAATCAGGTAAATTATTTGTAGGTCCAAAAAAATTATAAAATTTTTGCTGAATGGGGGATAAAATATCAGAATTGATATCCAGAGATTGATTTTGTTTGTCTCGGTAAATTTGACTAAATAAATCCTCTTGTATGGTCTTGAAAAAATAAATTAATTTAGCAATAGTGCTTTTACCACTAGCTTGTTCACCAATCAAAACTAATATTTTCTTGACTTCAATTTCTGCGTATTTAATTGCAGCGAAATTATGGATGATTATTTTTTGCATAGGTAAATGTGATTTTTTAGTGATTATACAATAAATATACCATAATAGAAATACTTTTTGGGAGGTTATACCTCCCATGATATTTCATATTAAATAAGCGGTTTTTTATTTGTAGATGCGCTTTTTACCTTTCTTATTACAGTAAATTTAATGTAATTGTACCACACTCTTGTTTTTATATTACTTTCTTCCTTTGCGTCTTTGCGCCTTTGCGTGAGATTTTCAAACGTGGTTCATTTACTTAAAAATCGCTGTAATGTTTAAGTTGACATTAAAAATTCCCCCCAATATTAAGAATTAAAAATTGCTTGAGCTGCTGTACAATCAAGTTGAATTTGGTTTTTCAGCGCTTCTAGGGAAGAAAATTTCTGTTCTGGTCGCAAAAATTTTACTAACTGTACCAGCAAATTTTTTCCATACAAATCACCAGACCAATTTAATAAATGTACTTCTACGCTAATATCTATACCATTAACTGTGGGACGATTGCCAATATTCATGACTCCAAAATGTTGAGTGGGAGAGTTGTCTGGAGTTTCGTTATCAATAATAACCTCCACAGCGTAAACTCCATGACGAGGTAAGAATTTATCTTTTGGTAGTTGAATATTGGCGGTAGGAAAGCCGATAGTTCTCCCTAATTTTTGACCTGTTACTACTATACCTGTAAGGCTGTAAGGTCTTCCCAAAAGACGATTTGCTTTTTGAATATCACCGACTTCCAAACTTTCCCGGATTAATGAGGTACTAATGCGAGTATCATCTGCTGCGGAAAAGTTTTCCATATCAGTTTTTATAGGAACTATGGTCACGGGTATATTATATTTTGCTGCGAGTATTTGCAAATCTTGAGCAGTACCCATGCGCTTTTTGCCAAAACAAAAGTCTTGTCCAACGCTAATCTGTTGACATTGTAGTTGTTGAACCAGGATTTTATCTACAAATTCTTCAGGGGAAAGGGCAGATAGTTCTCTATCAAAAGGTAATAATACCAATTGTTCTACCCCAAGCGATCGCAATTGTGCAACTTTTTCATCCAGTGGTGTTAACAAATCACGGGGAAGTCCTGTAAAAAACTCCTGGGGATGGGGATCAAATGTGACAACGGTTGAGTACGGGCGAACTGAATTCTCCTCACCCCGTGCTGACTGCAATACTGGCTGAATCACTCTTTGATGACCAAGATGAACACCATCAAATTTGCCAAGAGCAACAGCAGTTGGTGTCAGCAGTTCTTCTGTTGCAGAAGCAACCCATACAGAACACCCATTTTGAGACAAATTTAACACTTGGATTCTGGGATTTTAGGTTTATTGTCGCTATCAGCGTTGAGGCTCTCGCGCTGTTAGATATCTAATCACCAATCTAATCTAAAATCGAGAATTAAATTGGTTTTTGACTGGGTATACCAACCGCACGGGGAAAACTAATTGGTGTGTTTGCTACTTTTCGTAAATAAAGACAATGACGAATACTATTACTCAAGGGAGTAGAAAATTCTTCAATTAGTTCAATTACCCCACCTAATTGGGTAACAGCAATTTCTAAACTTTCATTTTCGGCTTGAGTCCAAGTACCGCGATAAATTACCGCTAAACCGCCTTTTTTTACTAAAGGTAAAGAATATTCAGCACAAGCAGAAACATTACCCACAGCCCTAATTACAGCTAGATCATACTGTTGTCTGTGTTGAACTTGCTGACCAACTTCTTCGGCTCTCCCCAGTAAAGTTTTGGCATTATTCAGAGCAAGTGCTGATAAAATTGTCTCAATAAAACTAATTTTCTTGCCTGTAGAATCTAAAAGCGTAACTTGAGAATTAGGAAAAACTAGAGAAATTGGGATACCAGGAAAACCTGCACCCGTACCAATATCAATTATCCGCTTACCCTTTTCAATACCGGGAATAAATAATTGTTTAGGTGCAATTCCTCGCAAAGAATCCCAAAGATGTTTTTCCCAAAATTCTTCAGGTTCAGTAATGCGAGTTAAGTTAAATTGGCGATTTCCTGCCAAGATTAATTGATAAAGCTGTTGAAATTGGTTTTCTTCCCAATTTGTTGGTTGCCAATTCAGAGTTTTTTGCCATATTTCCCCCATTTCTGGCAAACTAGTTATAGGTAAAGATTCTAAATTCATTGGTTAAAATTAATTTTTTTAAGTTATTTTGGCGTTACTGATTAAGGGTATGAATTTTAGTCTCACGCCAAGGCGCAATCACGCAAAGGAAAGAGTTTTAAAGGTTCAATTTGGGAATTTCATACCTAATTTTATGTGAAGCTACATAACATCATCAAATCCATGAATTCATCCCTCCTTATCTGTGTTCATCTGCGTTCATCTGCGTTCAATTACTCTGAAGATTAATTTAGAATTAAGCAGATTTTACCTCTTCTCCCTGACTTCTGACTCCTGATGTTAAGACCCCATGATCTAAAGTCCAACAATAATCAGCTATTGGTAACATATCACCAGCGTCGTGTGTTACAACTAACAATGTCCAATCTTTTTTGAGTTTGGCTAATAAATTCACCAATTGGCGACGCATTGACCAATCTAAACCCGCTGTAGGTTCATCTAATAATAATAAATTTGGTTGACGAATTAACTGCACCGCTAAAGCTAACCGTCGCTGTTGTCCACCACTTAAAGCATGAGGTGACGCAGATAAAGATAAATGATCTAATCCAACTTCTGTTAATGCTTGTTTAACCCTGTCTGCTCCCAATTCAGGATGTCCTAAGCGCAATTCTTCTAAAATTGTCCCCCCGCAAAAATGTCTTTCTGGAAATTGAAATACTAAACCGGCTAATTGTTGTAGTTCTTCGGCTATGAGTCCCTGTTCTCTCCAGAAAACTCCACCAGCAGTGGGATCAGCCAATCCAGATAAAATTTCTAATAAGGTGCTTTTACCCGAACCGCTAGGACCAATAATTAAACCCAGTTTCTGGGGTGGTAGTTTTAAATTTATAGCTTGAAGAATTGCTTTTGGGCAGGCTGTGGGGTGATAAGTTAGATTTCTGAGATAGAGCATTTGTGAAGATTACCAAGTTATGAAAAATTTTGATGGAAATAGACGTAATTTATATTCACTATTTTTGCATTTTAGGTAATAGACACAACAATTTCAACTGTAATTATTCTGAGGGTTATCATGTTTAAACAGGTTTTAATGCCTCAATTTAGGATATTTTGGCGATTTACTCCATTTTTAAAGGTGACTGTAACTACTTCCATCCTTTTAAATATTTTAGGAAATCCATCCTTTGCGGGTGATCCATTTCGCTCTCGTGAACCTCATAAAATTGGCGATCGCACGGAAGCTGTTTTTAATGCTATTTTTCAGCAAGGAAATTACCCAGCAGCCAAAGATGCTTTACAAAAAGCCGTCTCTAGCGAACCCAATGAACCTTTAATTTACGCCATTCAGGCTTCTTTAGCATATCAAAATCAAGATCAGACTAGTTTAGCAAAATACAGCCGAAAAACCCTGGAAACTGGACAATATCTCATCGCTAGTGACCCATTACGTGGTAATTTATACACTGCGGTTGGTCATTTTTTAGAGGGGGCGGTAATTTTAAAGCGGGAAGGAACTGTAAATGGTGCGCCCCTCGCTTTTAGTCGGTTGCGGAAAGTCTATACATATCTTGACAGAGCCGAAGAGATTTCTGCTAGTGATCCAGAGTTAAACTTAATTCGCGGCTATATGGATTTAATGTTAGCTGTGAATTTACCTTTTACTAGTCCAGATGATGTAATTAACCGATTGGAAAAAAATGCAGCACCTGGTTATTTAGTAGATAGAGGTATTGCTTTAGCATATCGAGATTTAAAACAACATTCCCAGGCTTTAGATTATGTCAACCGCGCCTTAAAAACAACTGCTGACAACCCAGAAATTTACTATCTCAAAGCCCAAATTCTCCATGAAAAAGGAAAAAAAGAAAAAAGTCAGGATTTAATCAAGGAAGCAATAACTCATTTTGATAAAGCATTAGCCAAAAAATCTCAACTTCCTGCTAACTTAGTTAAACAAATTGAATATGAACGCAATCAGGCTGTCAGTGGTCAGTAGTCAGTGGTCAGTTGTTACAAAATTCTAGTTTTACCCATTATCAATTACCTGTTACAAAAATGGAAATTCAATTCCGCGAGTTTAATCCTTTTGATACTTGGATTTGGTTGAAGTTTAGCAATGTTCCCTCCCAACGGGAAAAACAATATGTAGAAGAAGTATTCAATTCCTGGTTTTATCTAGGTAAATTGGGAGGATTTAATGCGGAAAATCTGCAAATCCAAGATACAGGACTTGATATCAGCTACATGGACTATGATGCAAGAGGCTATGATAAAAGCTTAATGGCTTTGATGCACAACATGGGTGAATTTGAATATGAAGGAGAATGGGGACGTTGTTGGTTTGATTTAGGTACAAGTGATGCGATCGCCTTAGACATTCTGATCAACGCCCTCACCCAACTAACTGAAGAATACGTCACAATTGAAGAACTATACATTGGTGGTGAAAATTCAGATTGGCCTACAGAAGATAGCGAAAGTCGTCCCTCTTCAATTTACGATAATTAATTGTCATCATGAATAAAGAAGGTCAAATTCGGGTAATTGTTTTAGCCCTAATTCGAGATGGTAATCGAATATTTGTTTCTGAAGGATTCGATCCTAAAAAACAATCAATATTCTACCGGGCTTTAGGTGGTGGCGTAGAATTTGGCGAAACTAGCCGCATAGCCTTAGCTAGAGAATTTCAAGAAGAAATTCAAGCCGAATTAACAAATATTCGCTATCTAAGTTGTATTGAGAACTTATTTACTTTTGACGGTAGACAAGGACATGAAATCATTCAACTTTATGAATGCGACTTTGCTGATTCCCAGTTTTATCAAATTGAAAGTTTAACTTTTGCGGAAACACCAGAACGTCAACATCGCGCATTGTGGATAGATATTTCTCGATTCAAATCTGGTGAATTAAGATTAGTTCCCGAAGTCTTTTTTGATTATTTGTAAACCTAGATCCCCGACTTCTTTGTTATATCTTGTTAATAAATAATCAATTGAGTTGAGAAGTCGGGGATCTGATTGCTTCTTTGTTATATCTTGTTAATAAATAATCAATTGAGTTGAGAAGTCGGGGATCTGATTGCTATAGTAAAAATAAAGGTAAATACAGGAAGTTAATTATGACTCTACAATTAGCACAACCACGCCTTAATACTTTTCGTCTCAATATTTCTCAATACCATCAAATGAGCGAAGCCGGTATTTTTTCAGAAAATGATAAAGTAGAACTAATTAATGGAGAAATTATAGAAATGTCACCAATTGGTAGAAGACACACAGCTTGTGTAAATCGTTTAAATTCAGTTTTTTCGCAATTACTGGGTAAAAAAGTCATAGTTGCTGTACAAAATCCGATTATCTTAAATAACCTATCTGAACCTGAACCAGATATCGCATTACTACAACCCCGTGCAGATTTTTATGAATCTGGACACCCTCAACCCCAGGATATATTTCTCTTAATTGAAGTTGCAGATAGCAGTCTGGAATATGATAGAGACGTGAAAATTCCTCTCTATGCTAGTAGTGGTATTACTGAAGTTTGGTTAGTTGATATTTATGAACAAGTGATTATTGTTTATCGCTACCCTAGCGAAAATGGTTATAGCGACATTCAAAAACTAAGTCGAGGAGAAAAAATGTCAATTCAAGCATTCTCCGAAATTAATTTAGTTGTAGATGATATTTTGGGATCAATAGTTTCATAGCCAACCTCTAAATAACATCCAATTCACATCTTCAGATATTGGTTATTGAGATTGCAAAAATATTAATCAAAGCAATAATGTTTTTTTACGTCGCTGGTAATTTCCCATTTACAAGACATCCCAGCGGGAAAAGTTACTAAATCGCCTTTACTCATTTGTACTGCTTGTCCTCCATCAGGAGTGACAATAACATTACCTGCTAAAAAGTAGCAAATTTCTTGATCATCGTAAGTCCAGGAAAATTGGGATATTTCCTTTTCCCAAATTGGCCAGTTGAATACATCTAACTCGTTGAGATGTTGAAAATTTGGTTGATGTACGACTTTAATTTCCATGAGTTTTATTTAACAATAAGATTGGATGTCTTCTCCACACTTATCTACTAAATAACATAATGCGCGAAAACGCAAGCCGACAAACTGATCATACAGTGGGTTTAGTTTGCACATAGGTGGAATGTGAGCAATTGTTCTTCCAAAAACCACGATATCACGCTCGAAGGGACATTGGGCAGGAATTACTTTAGCAATCAATTTGGCAACTCGACGATTATCAATTTCGATTTCGTCTAGACGTTGACGGATTTTTTGCAAGAAATCAAACTTATTTTTAACTGAATGGTTTTCTTCGATAGGGTTGATAAAACTAGAGAGAATCATCGGTTCACTATTTGTTTTTAGCATTATTGTAAATCCTATGTAGATGAGATTGATAGAAACTGGACAATGTGGCAATTTACACTACAAATTATCTTGGCAATTTGGACTGAACTTGAAGAACGGTAAAGTAGTTGAACTAATTTTTATTAAAACTGGCTTTGTGTTGAATAACTGTTCAGTTGAATACAAAATAACAAAGAAAATATAAAAATGGTATAGTCTTAGCTTATGGATTCCTGATATTGAATATAGTAATTTTATATATAAAATTACTATGGAAATTGCCAAAAACACGGATGTATATAGCTTTCTCCTCCAGCTAGACTGCATAACCATTAGGAAACGATGACATTAATTTTAGGTGATAGAAGATCAATAAAAAAGCTATGCAAGTCACTTTATCGCAGGGAATAGGGAACAGGTAATTTTCTTCTGACTCGGTGACTCCTGACTGGGCGTAGTCCCTGCGCCCCTACCTCCTGCTAACGCTGGCAATTTTGCAAAATATAACTACACACTCGCAAAAACCATCTCCTTCGGCTGCTGTAGTTATATATGTAGGTTGATGCTGTAACTGATTTGTATACTCCTGGATATTTGCCACACCTACGGACATAGGAAAATAACGCTGGTTAAATAAACTTTCATCATTGGGACTGTCACCAACAGTGATAACCATATGACATTATCAAGACAATGTAAACAATACTTATACCACAGGTCTTGCTCAAGCTAACCAAGGATCTATAGGAATTGCTAGTAATACTGGTAAGCAAGTAGATGAAACTTTCGATATAATAAATACCGAAAAATTCAAACCGGAAAAAAATTTTGGTTTAGAATACATCACTTGTATTGAAGAAGACGGATCATCAAAATTAGGAGTTGTGATTAGAAGCAACATTTTGAGCATCACGGGTCAGAAGACCATCTTCCATTTCGACAATGCGATCAGCGATATCTAAAATCCGGTTATCGTGGGTGACTAATAAGATAGCAGTTCCCTGTTCTTTAGCCAAACGCTGCATGATTTCGACTACATCACGTCCTGATTGTTTATCTAATGCGGCTGTTGGTTCATCTGCTAATACTAAAGGAGGATGATTAACTAAAGCGCGAGCGATCGCTATTCTTTGTTTTTGTCCACCAGATAAATTATCTGGATAGTAGTTAACCCGTTCTTGTAAACCTACAGATGTTAGCATATCTTCTGACTGAGCAATAGCTGTTGATTGGGAAATACTATTATTTAATTCCACAGCCATTTGTACATTTTGCCTAGCAGTTAAAAAACCCAATAAATTATGAGCTTGGAAAATATAACCAATCTTCCGTCTCATGTGTACCAGTTTGTTTTGACTAGCACCACACAATTCATCACCTAAAAATTTTAAACTTCCCTCTTGTACCGATCTTAACCCACCAATCAAACTTAATAAAGTCGTTTTCCCTGAACCAGATGGTCCAGTCATAATCACGATTTCTCCAGCATATATTTCCAAACTAATATCAAATAGAATCTGTTTTTTCAGCGATCCTTTACCGTAGTAGTGATTGATATTTTTAATAGATATTACAGGTTCTTTGTTGATCATAATAAAAGGATTCAGGAGTTCAGGAGTTCAGGAGTCAGGAGTCAGGAGTCAGGAGTCAGGAGTCAGGAGTCAGGAGTCAGGAGTCAGGAGTCAGGAGTCAGGAGTCAGG
>Ga0164294_10004439_pt1 | contig 12230 bp, 12 predicted proteins | sample GEODES005metaG_FD_111479 | JGI IMG/M metagenome (GOLD analysis project Ga0164294, IMG submission 111479) | Oligotrophic lake water microbial communities from Sparkling Lake, Wisconsin, USA - GEODES005 metaG | ecosystem: Environmental > Aquatic > Freshwater > Lake | place: USA: Sparkling Lake... | reverse complement strand
GGCGAGGGTTGGCTGATAGCCCACTGCGGAGGGCATCCGACCGAGCAGCGCCGACACTTCGGTTCCGGCCAAGGTGTAGCGATAGATGTTGTCGACGAAAAACAGAATGTCGCGACCCTCATCGCGGAACCGCTCGGCCATGGTCAATCCGGTCAGGGCGACGCGCAGACGGTTACCCGGGGGCTCGTTCATCTGTCCGAACACCATCCCAACCTTGTCGAGAACGTTCGAATCTTTCATCTCATGATAAAAGTCGTTCCCTTCGCGGGTGCGCTCACCCACGCCGGCAAACACCGAAAGCCCGGCGTGCTGTTTGGCGATGTTGTTAATCAGTTCCATCATGTTCACGGTCTTGCCCACGCCGGCGCCACCGAACAGGCCAATCTTGCCGCCCTTGGCGAACGGGCAGATCAGGTCGATCACCTTGATGCCAGTCTCGAGCAGTTCGACCGAAGGGGAAAGGTCGGCGAATTTGGGCGCCGGCTGATGGATTGAACGACGCTCCTCGGTGGCGATCGGCCCCGCCTCGTCGATCGGCCGGCCCAGCACATCCATGATCCGCCCCAGCGTGGCGGGGCCCACGGGTACCGAAATCGGCGCGCCCGAAGCATTCACCGGCATCCCGCGACGCAAGCCGTCGGTCGAACCCATGGCGATCGTGCGCACCACGCCATCGCCGAGTTGCTGCTGAACTTCGAACGTCAACCCAGCCTCGACGCCGGCGTGTTGTGCACTGTCGTCAAGGTTGAGCGCCTCGTAGATCGAAGGCAGGCCGGCACGGGGAAACTGGATATCGACCACAGCGCCGATGCACTGGACAATGTGACCCTGGGAGTGCGTCATCTTGATAACCTCGTAACTCGTAATTTGTTCGGATCGGAGCGATCTGACTCAGACGGTAAGCAACGGCACGACGGTCTTAAACCGCTGCCGCGCCACCGACAATTTCAGAAAGTTCCTTGGTAATCGACGCTTGGCGCGCCTTGTTATAAGAGAGCTGCAAGTCGCCAATGACTTTCTTGGCGTTATCACTTGCCGCCTTCATCGCCACCATCCGCGCGCTCTGCTCACTGGCCATGTTCTCGGCCACCGCCTGAAACACCAGCGCCTCGATGTAGCGCACCAGCAGGTCGTCGAGGACCGAAGCCGCGTCGGGCTCATAGAGGTAGTCCCACGCGAATTCGCGCTGCTCATCTTGCAAGTGCTCGGTCGAGAGCGGCAACAGCTGCTCGATCACGGGCTCCTGGCTCATCGTGTTGATGAACCGGGTGTAGGCAAGATAAACCGCGTCGACTTCGCCGGCCGCATAGGCGTCCAGCTGAACCTTCACCGCCCCGATCAGGCGCTCTAGATGCGGCGTATCGCCAAGCTGCGTCACCGAAGACACGACCTTGGCGCCCATCCGGTTCATGAAACCCAGCCCCTTGGTACCGATGGGCGTGACCTGCAGCGCGGCGCCATCGCCCTGCAGGGCGCGCATCTTGTGCAGGGTGGCGCGCAAAACGTTGGTGTTCAAACCGCCGCACAAGCCCTTATCGGTCGACACCACAATGATTCCAACCGCCTGAATTTGTTCGCGATGGGTCAGAAACGGATGGCGATATTCAGGGTTCGCCGTTGCCAGACTGGCGGCGATATTGCGAATCTTGGCCGCATAGGGGCGCGCCGCGCGCATGCGCTCTTGCGCGCGCCGCATCTTGGAGGCGGCGACCATTTCCATGGCCTTGGTGATCTTACGCGTGTTCTGCACGCTCTTGATCTTGGACCGGATCTCTTTGCTACCGGGCATGGGGGCCTCAGGGAATCAACGGAAACAATCGGAACTGGCAACGCCGGCGAAGGCGTCGCACTCGATCAATAAGCACCAGTGGCCTTAAACGCAGCGATGACAGTGTTCAACTCGGCTTCGTCTTGCTTCGAGAGGTCCTTCGAAGTTTCGATCCGATCGACCAGGGCCGCGTGGTGGCTGCGCAGGTGATCGCGCAAGGCGCGCTCAAAGGCCTGCGCGCGCGCCACGTCGATGCCATCGTAAAAGCCGTTATTCACCGCTAGCAAAGTCATCGCCACTTCCCAGACGCGCAGCGGCTGGTATTGCGGCTGCTTCATCAGCTCAGTGACCAGACGGCCGCGATCGAGTTGCTTGCGGGTGGCTTCGTCCAGATCACTGGCGAACTGGGCAAATGCCGCCAGTTCGCGGTACTGAGCCAAGGCCAGACGCACGCCACCGCCCAGCTTCTTGATGATCTTGGTCTGCGCGGCACCGCCAACGCGCGACACCGAAATACCCGCATTGATCGCGGGGCGGATCCCCGCGTTGAAAAGATCGGTCTCGAGGAAGATCTGCCCGTCAGTAATCGAGATCACGTTGGTTGGCACGAAGGCCGAAACGTCGCCGGCCTGCGTCTCAATGATCGGCAAGGCGGTCAGCGACCCCGTCTTGCCCTTGACGGCGCCATGCGTGAAGCGCTCAACATACTCTTCATTCACGCGGGCCGCGCGTTCGAGCAAACGCGAGTGCAGATAAAAGACGTCGCCCGGAAACGCTTCGCGGCCCGGCGGGCGCCGCAGCAACAGCGAGACTTGACGATAGGCAACGGCTTGCTTGGACAAGTCGTCGTAAACGATCAGCGCGTCTTCACCGCGATCGCGGAAGTACTCGCCCATCGTGCAACCGGCGTAAGCGGACAGATACTGCATCGCGGCCGATTCTGAAGCGGAGGCGACCACCACGATGGTGTAGGCCAGCGCGCCGGTTTCTTCGAGCTTACGTACCACGTTAGCGATGGTCGAAGCTTTCTGCCCGATCGCCACATAGACGCACTTGATACCCGTATCTTTCTGATTAATGATCGCATCGACTGCGACCGCGGTCTTGCCAGTCTGACGATCGCCGATGATCAACTCGCGCTGCCCACGCCCCACTGGCACCATCGAATCGATGGCCTTCAGTCCGGTCTGCACCGGCTGCGACACACTTTGCCGCGCAATCACGCCAGGGGCGACCTTCTCGAGCACGTCGGTCAGCTTCGCATTGATGGGCCCTTTGCCATCGATTGGCTCACCCAGCGTATTGACGACGCGCCCGAGCAGCTCGGGGCCAACCGGAACCGCCAGAATGCGCCCGGTCGCCTTGACCACGTCACCTTCTTTGATGTGCTCATAAGAGCCCAGCACCACCGCGCCGACCGAGTCCCGCTCAAGGTTGAGCGCCAGACCAAAGGTCTGACCGGGGAATTCGATCATTTCGCCCTGCATGACGTCGGACAGGCCATGGATACGACAAATCCCGTCAGTCACCGTGACCACCGTACCCTGATTGCGGGTGTCGGCATCGACCGCGAGATTTTGGATCTTGGACTTCAGCAGTTCGCTGATTTCGGCCGGATTGAGTTGCATTGCAAAACTCCTAATGCATCAGGGCGCTGGCAAGCTGGGAAAGCTTGCCGCGCACCGAGAGGTCTGTCACTTCATCACCGATGCGGATTGACACGCCACCGATCAACTCGGCATCCACGTCCACCGACACCTTGACCGGGCGGCCGTGGCGCTGCGCGAGCACAGCCACCAACTCGGCCACCTGGGCATCGTTCATGGGAAAGGCCGAGCTCACCCGAACATCGATCAAGCCTTCGTGGGCATGACGCTGATGCTCGAAAAGCTGGGCAATTTCAGGCAAAACATCGAGGCGCTCGTTGGCGGCGAGCAGCTGCACGAAACCCTGCACCGCCCCGGGGCCCACCCCCGCGACTTCCAGCACCGCCTGCGCAATCTGCTGGGTCGAGAGCGCTGGGTTGCGGGTTAATGCATGCGCCCCAGGGGCCTGCACGACGGCCGCCAAGCCTCGCAACGACTCGCTCCAAAGCGCGAACGGGGCAGGCCCGTGGGCCTGCGACTCTTCACGCGCAAGCTGGAAGGCCGCCTCGGCGTAAGGCCGCGCGATAGTCAACGGCTCGGCCATCAGCGCAACTCGGCCGCGAGATTGGCCAGCAGTTCAGCATGGCGATTGGCATCGATTTCACGGCGCAGGATCTGTTCGGCGCCGGCAACCGCCAACGCCCCGACCTGGTCGCGAAGCGCGTCGCGGGCGCGCTGCAGGGCAAGGGCGGCCTCTTCCTCGGCGCTTTTGCGCGCCGCTGCGATGATGCGCGCCGCCTCGGCGCGGGCTTCATCGAGCGTCTGTGCAACCTGACGCTCGCCGGCGGCACGCACTTCGGCCGCATTGGCGCGCGCACTGGAAATTTCGCCCTCGATCCGGCGCTGGGCGTCGGCCAACTCGCTACGGGCCCGATCCGCCGCGGCCAAACCGTCGGCGATCTTGCGCGAGCGCTCGTCGAGCGCCTGCGTGATCGGGGGCCACACGAACCTTGCGGTAAACCACCACAGTGCGCAAAAGACAAGGATCTGGACGATCAAAGTCGCGTTCAGATTCACGACGGACTCCCTACGGGACGGATGAAAAGGAGGTTCAGCCTTTGAATGGGTTGGCAAACGCGAACATCATCGCGATACCGACGCCAATCAGGAATGCTGCGTCGATCAGACCCGCTAGCAGGAACATCTTGGTTTGCAGCTTGTCCATCAGCTCGGGCTGACGCGCTGCACCCTCGAGGTAACGACCACCCATCATGCCGATGCCGATACAGGCACCGAGAGCGCCGAGGCCAATGATCAGACCGCAAGCGATCGCAACGAGAGCAACGTTGGTCATTTTTGACTACTCCTGGAGAAACCTTCGAAAATCGAAGAAAAAGCGAAAAAAGAAAAAAGGATGCGAACCGAACAAAAAAACCCAATCAAATCAATGGCCTTCGTGCGCCTGACCGATATACACCAAGGTTAACATCATGAAAATAAAAGCCTGCAAAACCACAATCAAAATATGAAAAATCGCCCAGCCCAAGCCCGCAAAGAAGTGGAGTCCTGCGCCCCACGAAGTCGCGGTGGCCCCGAGCAACGCGATCAGCAAAAACACCAGTTCGCCAGCGAACATGTTGCCGAAAAGCCGCATCGCCATTGAAATGGTCTTGGCCGCGTACTCGATCAGGTTGAGCAACAAATTAAAAGGTGCAAGCAATGGATGGGCACCAAACGGCGCACTGAACAATTCGTGCACCCAGCCACCGAAATGCTTGATTTTGATGCCGTAGTAAATCGATGCAACCAGAATCACCAAAGACATCGCCAGCGTGCCGTTCAGGTCCGCGGTGGGGACGATGCGGTGGTAATGGATCGTGTGATTCAGCCCGGTCGCACGCAAGATCGCATCGGGCAGATCGACTGGCACGAAATCGAGCGCATTCATGAAGCCGATCCAGATAAACACCGTCAACGCCAGCGGCGCGATGTACGTGATGTCGCCGCGCACAATCGAGCGGGTCTGCTCATGGACATACTCAATCACCGACTCAAACGCACCGACGAAGCGCCCAGGCACACCGGTGTTCACCAGCCGCGCGGCACGGTACAACAAAAACGCCGTCAGCCCAGCCATCGCGACCGACCAGAAAACCGTGTCCCAATTGATCAGCGAGAAATCGATGATTTCTTTTTGCGCCTCACCGGACGAATTCAAGTGCGTCAGGTGATGAACGATGTACTCGGAAGCGGTCGGGGCGTGAGTCTCGGCAGCCATTAATTCAGCGTTCAACAAAGTGTCTTGAAACCAGTTACCACCACGGCAGCTCCAACGCGCCTACCGATGCCGCCAAAACAACAGCAACAACGGCGCCTTCAGAGCCACGATCCAGCCGATCAACAATGCCAGCCACTGCACCTGAGCGTGCCCGCGCACCACCAGGGCCAGCAAGGCAATCGCAACCATGACCTTGAGCAGTTCACCAATTAGAAAAACCATCGGATACGACTCCGGCGATTTCCCACGGTGCATTGCCAAGCGCAGCGCAAACAAAGCATTCGGTGTTACTGCCGATGCGCCTCCGAGCAAAACGAAGCGCGCATCCGTCGAATCGGCAATTAGCCATGCACCCAGTGCACAAACTAAAACGGCCGCTGTCTGGAAACCCACTGCGACGAAAGCAAGTCGATCGCGCACTGAATACCGGCAGTAAAAAGAGGCCGCATAATAGGGGTTTCATCGGGATGCGTCAACGCGCATTGCAACGATGATCCAAGTTAACCGCATCTCGTATGTGGCCAAGGTGCCCCCCACCGGCGGCGCAGTCCATTGCAGGGCGCGAAAACACTACATCCGTCATTGCACCGCAAAGGCGCCAGATCGACAATGAACCGAGACGTCGCGCGCGCGCCAACCCCGTGTCAAAGTCGGTACCGCGCCCGATACCACCGCCGCGTTCGTCGCTGTTCTTGGAGATCTTCATGTTCCCGATGCTGACCGCCAAAATCCGCCGTCCGACTGCGCGCTGGCTGCGGCCTGTTTTTGCCCTTCTGGTCGCGCTTGGCAGCGCCTGGATCGGTATTGCGCCGGCCGGCCCACAGCGCACACCCCCTGGCGCAGAATCCGGATGGCGCCAGGCCTTGGCAGCGAGCATCCTGACAGCGCCGAGCACTGCTGGACAACCACCAACGCCGGCCACCGATCTGGCGCTGGCCCGCTACGCACGTTCCATCGTACGGCTCGAAGCGGCCATTTTGCCCAATGCCCGATCGCTGCCCAGCCTAGGACGCAACCGGGTGGGATCGGGTGTTTTAATCGATTCTCAAACGGTCGTGACCATCGGCTACCTGATCATGGAAGCCGAATCGGTGCGGATCCAGTCGGCGTCCGGCAAAGAAGTCCCCGCAACCGTGATGGGCTACGATCACGCCACCGGTCTGGGCGTTCTGCGCGCCCTCTTGCCCGTGGACGGTCAACCCCTTGAGCTGGGCGATTCCGACGAAATTAACGAAAGCCATTCGGTCCTGACCATTGGCCAAGGGGAAAACGAGGCCACCCCGCTGATCGTTGTCTCGCGCAAGCCCTTTGCCGGCAGCTGGGAATATCTGCTCGAAAAGCCGATCTACACCTTCCCTCCGGTCAACAACTGGAGCGGTTCGGCCTTGATCAGCCGCGAAGGCGCGCTCATCGGAATCGGTTCACTGATCGTCGAGGACGCCGCCAGCGGGAACACTGGCATTCCAGGTAACCTATTTGTCCCCGTCAATCTGCTCAAGCCGATTCTGGCCGATCTGAAAACTCGCGGCCGCTCGACGCGTCCAGCGCAGCCTTGGCTTGGCGTCACAACGCAAAGCGTGCGCGGCAACCTGATGGTGGTTCGCGTCGCGCCCGACAGCCCGGCCGATCAGTCCGGAATCCAAGCCGGCGACTTCCTCTTGGCGGTCGATGAAGAGCCCGTTGTCGATCAATTAGGCTTTTACCGACGGCTCTTGAAAAAGGGCCCTGCCGGAACCACCGTCTCGCTTCGAATTCTCCATGAGGGGGTCGCGCGGGTCGTCTCGGTGGTATCGATCGACCGGCACGATTTCCTCATCAAAACCCCTGGCATTTAAAGGTCCCGGGTTGATCCGCCGCAAGGGCCAAGAATTGCAGCCCTAACGCTCCAAAAACTGCGCCATCTGCAAGCGCTCCAGCAGGGCCTCGAAGCCTTCGGAATTTTCGAAATGCATGATCAGGCGGCCACGCCCCTTGCTTGATGCGGCGATCTCCACCCGCGTCGCCAAGGCATCGGAGAGCTGCGCAGCGAAACGCGTCAAATCGGCGTCGCCACAGCGCGCTGACTGGCGCCCTGGGGCACTACTGAGCCCCTTTTGCCAGTTGGCGACAAGGTGCTCGGCGGCGCGCACCGAAAGCCGCGCCGCCACGATGCGGTTGGCAAGCAGCACCTGCGTGCCCGCGTCCAAAGCCAGCAAGGCGCGGGCGTGCCCCATATCTAAGTCACCCGCCAGCAAGAGGGACTGCACGGGCTCGGCCAACTGCAAGAGCCGCAGCAAGTTGGTGGTGGCACTGCGCGAGCGCCCAATTGCCTGGGCGCAGCGCTCATGCGTGAAACCGAATTCTTCGATTAAACGCGCGATGGCTTGCGCCTGCTCGAGCGGGTTGAGGTCTTCGCGCTGAATGTTCTCAATCAAGGCGAGTGCGAGCGCCTGCTCATCGGGGACATCGCGCAAAATGACCGGCACCGCGTCGAGCCCGGCAATCTGGGCGGCCCGCCAACGCCGCTCGCCAGCAATGATCTCGAAGCGCCCCGATGGCAGCGGGCGCACGAGAATCGGTTGAATCAACCCATGTGCCGCGATCGACGCTGCAAGCTTATGCAAGGCGCCCTCATCCATCCGCGACCTGGGCTGATAGCGCCCCGGTTGCAGCGCCGTGACGGGCAACGAAGGTCCTTGCACCGCACCGCTCGTATCCTCGCCACGAACGGGCACCGAACCGAGCAGGGCATCCAACCCCCGACCCAGTCCCTTACTACGTTTTGGCGTGATCGATGAGCCCTGACTCATAGAGACCTCTTTAGTTTGCGCCGTGCGCGCGCCCGGCCTCACGCGAACGCCCCCGGCGCACGCAGCCGCTCAAGCAACTCGGCGGCAAGCGCCAAATAGGCCTTGGCGCCACGCGATGCGCGATCAAAATTCACCCCTGGCTTGCCATAACTGGGCGCTTCAGCCAAACGCACGTTGCGCGGGATGACCGTTTTGAACAATTTGTCGCCAAAATGGGCCTCCAACTGCTGGGCCACTTGCTGCTGCAAGGTAATCCGCGGGTCGAACATCACCCGCAAAAGCCCCAGAGAGCGCAAGGTCGGATTGAAATTTGCCTGCACCTTGCGCACCGTATTGACCAGGTCGGAAAGTCCTTCGAGCGCAAAGTATTCGCACTGCATCGGAATGAGCACGCCCTGCGCGCAACTCAACCCATTCAGGGTCAACATCGACAGCGATGGCGGACAATCGATCAGCACTTGGTCATACTCGTGCACCACCGGCGCGAGCGCTTCGCGCAGTCTGAACTCACGCGCTTCGAGCTCAACCATCTCCACCTCGGCGCCCGCCAGATCACGATTGGCAGGCAACACATCGAACGCCCCAGCGGGAGAGCGTTGCCGCACTTGGGCGATGTCATTCAACCCAAGCAAAACCTGATAAACGGTGCGATCCAAGCTGCGTTTGTCGATCCCGCTTGCCGTGGTCGCATTGCCTTGTGGATCCAGGTCGACCAGCAGAACGCGCTGCCCGAGCTGCCCCAGGGCTGCGGCCAGATTCACCGCGGTCGTGGTTTTCCCAACCCCGCCCTTTTGGTTGGCAATCGCGAAAATGGTGGGGGTGTCGGACGGGCGATTTCGGTTCACGGGATCGATCAGGGTTGGCATTGGTCGCTCGCCGCTTCGCGCAGCCAGACCAAATGACGTTGCGCGGACAAGAATGGCACGTTGATCGGCAAAGCGCTCTCGACTTGCCAGCCTGGCGGCAAAACGGCGATTTCGGCCGCTGGGAACTCGCCCTTGAGCGCCACCAATCGGGTTGCGGGCCCGGCAAGCGCCCGGACATCGGCAACAAATCCAGACAATGCAGAGTAGGCTCGGCAAACAATGAGATCAAAAGGCGGGGCAACCTGTAACGCTTGCACTCTGCCGCACGCAACGACCACCCGCGACGAAAGGCCGCAGTGAGCGACCGCTTGGCGCAAGAAAGTCGCTTTCTTTTCTACCGCTTCGACCAATGTCCAGTGCGAACCGGGCCAGGCCAGCGCGAGTGGAATGCCAGGCAATCCGGCGCCCGACCCGATATCCGCCAAGCGCGGCGCTCGCGGACTGGCCAATCCGGCGCTGTGCTGACGCAAGGCGGGCAAGACCGCCAAGCTGTCGAGCAGATGATGGATCAACATCGCCTTGGGCTCGCGGATTGCCGTCAGGTTGTAGACCTGGGTCCATTTCGCCAACAGCGCGAGGTATTCGAGCAAGCGCTCTTGATCGGCTTGCTCGATCTGCACCTCAAGCACTGCCAAGCCCGCGGCCAATTGTCGCAACAGGTCGGCGCGGAATAGAGGGTCGCCCCAATTCACTGCGGCACGGCCACCCGGCTCGCCCGACACCCGGACCCGGGGCGGCGAGCCGCGATCAGGCCGCGACACGTCGCGGCCCGCCAAGGCGTTTGAGATGAATCAAAAGAATCGAGATCGCCGCCGGCGTCATGCCCGATAACCGCGACGCTTGGCCCAGCGTGGCCGGACGTTGTCGGGCAAGGCGCTGGCGCACTTCAATCGACAGGCCGCGAACCCCCTGATAGTCCAGATCGGCGGGGATTGGCAGATTCTCGTTATGCGCCTGACGTTCGACTTCGGCTTGTTGGCGCGCAATATAGCCCGCATATTTGGATTGGATTTCAACTTGCTCAGAGACTTGGCGGTCGGCCACCGCGGGCCCAAAACCCGGGATCGCCATGATCGCTTCGTAGCGCACTTCAGGGCGCCGCAGCAGTTCGGCGACACTGGCGTCGCGCTCCAGTGCCTGGCCCAGCGCGCCCTCGATCAAGGCCGGATCGTGTCGGCGCGGATCGAGCCGCAGACCGCGAAGACGCTCCATCTCGGTATAGATCGAGTCACGTTTGCGACAGAATACGTCCCACTGCGCGTCCGTAACCAGCCCTAGCCGGCGTCCAGTTTCAGTAAGCCGCAAGTCCGCATTGTCCTCGCGCAAACTGAGTCGATATTCGGCCCGACTGGTAAACATGCGATAAGGCTCGGAGACCCCACGAGTGATCAGGTCATCGACCAGCACGCCCAGATAAGACTCATGGCGCTGCGGCCACCACGGCTCCAAGCCCCGCACCCGCAACGAAGCGTTGATGCCGGCGAGCAGCCCCTGCGCGGCAGCCTCTTCGTAACCGGTTGTGCCATTGATCTGGCCGGCCAAAAACAGTCCTTCGATCGCCTGACTCTCCAGGGAAGGGCGCAATGCCCGGGGGTCGTAATAGTCGTATTCAATCGCGTACCCTGGGCGCAGGATATGCGCCTTCTCCAAGCCGGTCATCGAACGCACGAGGGCTAACTGCACATCAAATGGCAGGCTCGTGGAAATCCCGTTGGGGTAAATCTCGTGCGTATCCAAGCCCTCGGGCTCGAGGTAGATCTGATGCGCTTGGCGGTCGGCAAAACGATGAATCTTGTCTTCGATGGATGGGCAATAGCGGGGCCCGACGCCTTCGATCACGCCGGTGTACATCGGCGAGCGATCCAGCCCGGTGCGGATCAGCTCATGGGTTCGTTCGTTGGTATAAGTCACCCAACACGAAACCTGACGAGGATGTTGCGAGGCGTCACCCAAAAACGAAAACACGGGCACCGGATCCAAATCGCCAGGCTGCTCGGTCAAGCGTGAAAAATCGATTGACCGTGCATCCAATCGAGGCGGCGTGCCGGTTTTCAGCCGTCCCTGAGGCAATGCCAAGGCCTTGAGGCGCTCGCCGAGCAAAACCGCTGCCGGGTCGCCGGCGCGTCCCGCGGTGTAATGGTCCAGCCCGACATGGACCTTGCCATTCAGGAAAGTGCCCGCGGTGAGCACAACCGCCGGGGCCCGGAACGTCAACCCAATCTGGGTCCGCACGCCCACCACGCGCGCCTGCTCGACCAGCAAGTCATCCACGGCCTGCTGGAACAAAACCAGATTCGGCTGATTTTCCAAACGCCGGCGAATCGCCGCACGATAAAGCACCCGATCAGCTTGTGCTCGGGTGGCGCGAACCGCCGGGCCTTTGCTGGAATTGAGAATTCGAAACTGAATGCCCGCCTCATCGGTCGCGGCCGCCATTGCGCCCCCTAAGGCGTCAATCTCCTTCACCAGATGCCCCTTGCCAATCCCACCAATCGAGGGATTACAAGACATCTGGCCCAAAGTTTCGATGTTGTGGGTCAGCAAAAGCGTTTTGCAACCGGAGCGCGCGGCCGCTAGGGCGGCTTCAGTGCCAGCATGGCCGCCACCAACGACGATGACATCGAACGTATCCGGGTGATCCATCTTGGATTGACTCATTCTGCACCCGAATTATTATCGGGAAGGGGCGGGACGCGGGTAAATCAAAATGGGAGCGAAAGTATAGGCGATGCGCCGCGCTTGTACCAGTTTACTGGCTGACAGGTCGGGGCTGTGGCACCGTCGGCGAAAACCGACTGCAAGCGCCCCGCAGCCATAGAAGTCGAGCGCTTTGGCTGTGTGGTTGCGGCGCTGGTTGCACTGTGATTGCGTTGAGCTCGCTCTGGGCGATGGCTTGGGGACGAAACGCGACGCTTGGCGATTGCTTGGAATCCGACGCTATGC
>Ga0164294_10004438_pt1 | contig 12230 bp, 12 predicted proteins | sample GEODES005metaG_FD_111479 | JGI IMG/M metagenome (GOLD analysis project Ga0164294, IMG submission 111479) | Oligotrophic lake water microbial communities from Sparkling Lake, Wisconsin, USA - GEODES005 metaG | ecosystem: Environmental > Aquatic > Freshwater > Lake | place: USA: Sparkling Lake... | reverse complement strand
CTACTGGAAAATGAACTCCATAGTGAAATCCTACTTGCATAATAAAGAAATGTTTGCTAAATTGGAAAATGCGTGTTTGGATGGAAATTTAGATTTGGTAAAATCTCTTTGCGAGAAAGGAGTTGACATTCACTCCTTTGATGACTTACCATTTCGGCTTGCTTGTGGAAACGGGCATCTCGAAATCGCAAAGTTTCTTCTCGAAAAAGGAGCTTATATTCATGCATGCGATGATCATGCATTTCGCATAGCTTGTGAAAATGGGCATATCCAAATCGCAAAGTTTCTGTATGAAAGAGGAGCAGATATTTCTGTGCTGGAGGATTATCCTTTACGTTGTGCTTGTCAAAATGGTCATATCGAAGTGGTAAAGTTTCTCATCGAAAAAGGAGCAAACGACCGTATGGCATTTGATATTGCGTTTGATACGGCTTGTTCACGTGGGCATCTAGAAGTGGTCAAACTTCTTGTAAGTCGTGGAGCCAGCGTAAAACGTAATATAATATCAATAATTTTACTTTTCGGTTCTCACGAACATTTTGAGATTATAAAGTTTCTTATCGAAAACGGGGCGGATGAAAGTTTAGTTTCTGAAGGGGCTAAGAAATATTTGTCTTTTTGTAGAAAGATGGAAACGAAAAAGCTTATTAGCGCAGCAAACAAAATCGGCTCTTGGTGGATTCCTATCTGTTATAATTTAAATAGAGAGTGTGGAAAGCGGATGATGGAGAGGAGTTGGAAGCGAGTGGAAGAGATGTACTTGGAAAGGAATTGATTTTTAAGAGATATTTTGTACAAATTAAATATCTTTGAATATGTCTTTATTACGTGCATGTGAATACGGGGATTTGGAGATGCTCAAGTACCTCATAGAAAACTGCGGCTGCGATGCTAATTACCAACTGGGATATTCACTTGTTGAAATAGCTTGTATGAACGGACATCTCGATGTTTTAAAATATCTTGTCGAAAAAGGAGCCGATATGCGTATTCGGAAAGATTGCCCGTTGCAGTTTGCTGCAAAAAATGGTCACCTCGATGTGGTTAAGTTTCTTGTCGAAAGAGGGGCCGATGTCCGCGCATCCAACGACTATGCATTCTTTCGTGCTTGTGAATTTGGGCATCTCGATGTAGTTCAGTTTCTCATCAAAAAAGGTGTCAATGTCAATGTACATGATGACTGGGGATGTGCGGTTGGCTTTGCATCTCGATTCGGATACCTTGAAATTGTGCAACTCCTAATTGAAAAGGGTGCCGACATTCATATTTACGATAACTTTGCCATTCGTAATGCCGCTCGTAATGGACATTTGGAAATCGTAAAACTCCTCATCCAAAATGGCGCAGATATCCACTCACAAAATGACTATGCCATTTGTCATGCCGCTCGTAATGGACATTTGCAAATTGTAAAACTCCTTGTCCAAAATGGTGCAGATATTCACGCACAAAATGACTATGCCATTTGTTATGCGGCCAAAAGTAATAATTTGGAAATGGTTAAATTTCTACATGAAAATGGTGCAAAATTTATGAATGTTGCTCTTCATTGGGCTTCGGAATACGGTCTTTACAACATCGTCAAGTTTTTTATAGAAAAAGGGGCAGATGTTAACTGGCGTAATGGTGATGATTTTGGGACGGGTGACAATTTTGCCATTTCACGGGCTTTTTTTAATAGGGAGTTTGAAGTTGTGAAACTCCTTGTTGAAAACGGCGCTAATACTCATATTTCAGTTTTCAGTGACGAAGACAGACATACAATAATGAGTTACATCTCTTTGCGAAACAAAGCAGAAATTCGAGCCGCAAACAAAATCGGGTCGTGGTGGATTCCTATCTGCTACGACCTCAACCGAGAGTGTGGAAAGCGCATGATGGAGCGGAGTTGGGAAAAAGTGAAAGCGATGTATGAAGCGTTGTAAAGTAAATTATAAATTTGTAGTGTTCTTTAAGATTTGTCTTATAAAGCCAGCTTAAAAAGATATACATTATAAGTAAGAAGCATGGATGGCCGAGCTTGGTTAAGGCGGAAGACTTAAGATCTTCTGGTCGTAAGACCTCGTGGGTTCAAATCCCACTCCATGCAATGGGAATTTTTTATAGACCGCCTCCTCGTGGCAATTCCCGGGTAACGCTAAGTAGTCTATATCGTATCCGTGTTCTTTTTTTCGGTGAAATGGCGGCAACCTACACGTCGTTGAGAGGTTCGATTCCTCTTAGAAAGAACGGTAATAATGGGAATTTTTGCAGAACGCCTCCTCGTGGCGATTCCTGGGTAATTCAAAGTTTCTGCAAACCTCAGCTTAGCTCAGTTGGTAGAGCGTGGGACTGTAGTATGTTTTCAAAAAGTTATCCCGATGTCGCTGGTTCGATCCCGGCAGCTGAGAAATGGTTCCATAGTGTAGCGGCTAGCACATCAGACTTTGAATCTGAGAACCCGAGTTCAAATCTCGGTGGGACCTTGGGGAAAGTTCAATAATGATTAGTGAAGACGTTTACTAAACAACAATTGACATTTAGCAGTGTTTACCTCCTCGTGGTTTTCCCTGGTAATAGCTAATTATAAAGCTAGCTAAATTTCACTGCTACTTTTGAGAAATTGGTAGTTTTTTAAGTTACTGGTAAAATCGGTCTCTTTCTTCCTTTTACTTTTGGTCAATGACTCGAGTTTAAGGTTTCTCTCAAAAGATATAAAAACTACATATTTGACAGGCCCAGTCAAACTGCTTAGCAGCTAATTTTTTATAAACCCTTTTCACGGGTTTATAAAAAGAAATGGGTAATATACAGGAATAGTAATAAATGAAAAAAATTTCTCTTAAAGATAAGGTAGAATACTTAGAAAAAAAATGGCAAAGGCGTGTTAGGTATTCATGTTTACATTGTTTGGACGTTGCTTTTGTTGCAGTTGTAGAAAATATAAATGGGTATGTTACAGATGAAGAACTGATAGAATCCAGCGGAAATACATTAAAGCATAAATAAACTATAATGAAATTTAAATTATAAAACAAAAAATTTTTAAATATAAATGACAGACGCAGTTCTTGAGGAATGTAAAAAAGCGTGCTTAATGTTATTCAAAAAAAAACTAAGCAAACTACAATCGGTTTCTTCACCTCATGATTACGAGATACTTGAAGCCGTAGTCTCCAATAAAAAATTGAAACAAAAATTGGATATAAAAAATGTTTCAAATCCTAACGCAGCAGTTAGTGTAGAAGGAAATGCTATAAAAGTGGGCAGTACTCGAATAACAGAAGAAAATTATTTTTCTTTTACGAATGGGTTATTTGAATTGAAATCTCCATCAGAATTTACCCGGTTATATGAACTCATACAACCAGGAGATCACTTGTATATTTGGCAAACTTTAAATAGAGACGGTCCCGACCATATTGTCGGTCACATTATCACTGCAAACGGAACGCAGTTTTCTTTTGGTTACGGATATTCAGGAAGTCCACTGGATCAAACGCAACTCGACAAATTACGGAGCTATGCGATAGAAAACGTGCTTTATTATGCAGACATTAAACATGTTGACTCAAAAGCAAGAGAAGGAGTTATATATTCACCAGATTATATTTTTGAACATAGATTGCTGCAGCAGTTGCAAAAACCAGGTAATAATTACATCAATTTAATTGCATCTTCCATTTTGAGAGAAAAAGATGTAATTATTTTAAAAGAAAAAATGAGAAAAATTTCTAATCCTGATGGAAATTTGCTTCAAATTGCAGTTGAAAAATTACCAATTAATCCTGTGTTAAACAAATATTATCTCTCATATTTTATCAAATTTGAAGATCTTATGTATTGCGCATGGTCTTTGGGTACAAGTAAAGCGTACACAAACTGCGCGGGTTTTCTTGAAACCATGTTTGGCGACATAATTTCGTGTCCGGGTTTTATCTCCAAATACAGGCCTGCACCAGAGAAGTGTTATCAAATATCTAAAATGGCAACCTGTAAGACGTCTTAAAAAATAAGTGAATTAAGTAGCCCTTTTACATTAATATCAGCGTGTTCTTTAACAAATCGTGGACACACATCACCACTGCACGTTTCGATTATCAATGGATTTCGATCATTATGTACAGAATACTTGAAAGCACCTACATTTTTTCGAACTAATAAATACTCAAAAAATACCGCGCCATGTACTAGAAAGTTATAACCACTATCCATTCTACAGCTTTCCATTTGAAAAGCTGTATCCCCCTTATATTTATCTACAGTACTTAATCCAACTAGAATGTCAAACTTCGGATTTTTTATCGCTTTTGACGTTTTGTACATGCCTTCCATGTCGCACAGGACTAACTCACCTGCCCCCATGCGAAACGCATTAGACATGTATCTATCATGAGAAGACATTGGTACCATATCCTTTTTCTTAAAGTATGGGTACTCAAGAGGAAGTTTATATCCCAAAACATTATAAGTAACTGGTTGATATACAAGGGTTGGTACATTAATTTCGTATTTATACTGATGATAGGCTTTAAATTTTCTAAAAATTCTTCCTTTATCTCCTTTTAAAATTACATACGCACCGCCCATTATATCGATAAAATCAGTGAATGTCATTTTAGTATATAGACTGAGTTGTTCTAAGAAATCTAAGATAAATGGTTTTATTACGCCTTTGGATATGTCAATCGGTTCCCCATTAGCTGTTCTCACTTCGTTTTCTCTATTTATTTTTTCATAGTAATTTAAAAATTCTTTTATATATCCAATGTCATCCGAAAAACGCCTTATCAATGCTCTATCAAGACACTTGTTGACAAGCGCTTGTCGTTTTTCAGGGTCACTTGTAGTGCATATGTTAATAATCTTTTGATAACTTATAAATTTAAGTGCGCCGGTTCTTGGGTCGAGTATGTAGTACATTGGCCTTCCTTTTCTGTCTGGTATTAAAAAAATATTTTTTCTTTTAGCTCATCTAAAGGTATTAATTTTCCTTTTTCATACATAAAGGGGCATTTGTTTTTAAAAATTGCTTCAAGTTCAGCTTTTTTTGCCATGCTTCTGGTAATCATTTATTATAAAAATTTTTTGAAAGAGGTCAAAAAATTTTTATTAAAACTTGTTATCAGCCGAATTTGCCTTTCATCGAGAACGCCGGTTGGCATTTCAGATGACGAATATTAAAAGAGAAAATAAAAGCTTTGCTCGTCAAGAACTGAATAACACATTGGTTGTTTACCAAGACGTATGGAAACCAAAATTTTTTAAGCAATGTTTAAATGTAATGAAAGGCCATCAAGAATTTTTAGATGATTCGCCTTCACTATCTCTTGATTTTTGAAGAATTTTTAGACAATAGACATGACCAAAGTATACTTTCCATTATGAGGAAAAAGAGGCCTGATATAGTGCATATAACAGAAGATAGATATACAAGCGGAAAGAAAAAGAGAATAATTTTTTTTAGAATAAATGGAAGATGATTATACTGTTTTAGAAAAACTTGGCGAAGGAAGTTTTGGAAAGGTTTTTAAAGTTTTAAGCAAAAAAGATGGAGAAAATTACGCTTTGAAACAAGTTAATTACAATGAAGACAAATGATTACGGACTCCAAGAATTACGAGAAGTAGATATGTTAAATAAGTTCCAGCATCCAAACATCATTTCTCTCATTGATTCTGGAATTTTAAATTCGGGTGAAGGGCTCTTCATGATACTACCTTTAGCAAAGGGCTCCATCGATATGTTTCGTCCCAATGTAGAGTTAACAAAACTTTGGATCTATCAATTAGTATCGGCTGTATTTTTTCTCCATAAAAATGGATTCTATCACTGTGATATTAAACCGGAAAATGTTCTTCTAATTGAAGACGACAGAATAGTCTTGGCTGATTTTGGTTTAGCAAATAGAGTCAATATTCCACGTCCGAGTAATTGTCAGACTTTTGCAAGCCCTCAATTGTCGTATAGAGAAAATCCATCATTACGTTATGGCATCAAAGAATATGATGAACTGTGCAGTAGAGAATCAAATGGAATTCAAGAAGACAAATGGGCTCTTGGCTGGACGATTGGAGAAATCTTAACAGGTAAACCCATAATTGAATACGGTAAGCATAGACAGCCACCGCCTGTTGAATTTCTCCAGGATAGAAAGGCATTTATTTCAGATTATCTTCAAAACGTTTCTGAAGAACTAAGAGAGCCTGGTATTAATATGTTAATGAAATTAATGAATCCCGATCCAACAGAGAGAAGTTTTAATTTACTTGAACTGCTATCTAATCCGATAATGTTGGGAAAATCAAATTATGTAGACGGCACCTTGACAGTAACTCCAAATGATAACCCTTTTATTTTTGATGAAACTAAAGCAAATACTTTACAGGCAGTAAAAGATCTATTTAACAAAGAATTGTTAGGCAAAAAGGACCATATTGGCAAAAAGGACCAAAGTACTTGGAATGAAATATATGACATTTTAGATTTATTTATGCGTACCTTGAAATGTTTTTCACAGTCATTTAATATCAAAAAAGTAGATTTGTTATATTTGTCTTGTTTTTTTGAAGTTGGAAAAGTAGACGAGACTGCTAATTTCTATTTCAGATTTTCTTTTAAGGACTATTTCTACGGCCCAAAAGGTTATGATTTTTTAATGAAAAATGAGAGATTGATTTTTAATTGCGTAAAAGGTAGAATAACTCGAAATAATGTATTTTACTTTTTAGAAAAGGAACATTATTTGAAGGGTTTAGAATGGATTATTCAAAATTTGGAAAGATATGATCAAGTGAGTCCTGAAGTAATGGCTCAAATTATAAGGTCTTTGCCCTGAAATTGTTACACAAATTCTTGTACTCCAGGAAGAAGCCTGAATTGCATACTTTACTAAACGAATCTCTAAATCATGACTATCTTAATTTTCTTTGTAAATAAACCAATCATGCCTATAATATTTACTCTCCAAAAAGTTTGGTTTGTCTTAATTGTTTTCATTCCCCAATTATACCTTCTTTTCATTGCTTCAAAAAAATAGAGACAAGACCTCATTCAGACCTTAATGTGTTTATTTCTAAACACATTAACTAAAATCGCCACTATGCTTGTAAACTGATTTTATTTTAATTTTTTTTAAAAGAGTAAAGATGACCAACACTGATTATTACCTCTCAAAAGAGGATTGCGACAAAGCTTCACGAGAATACAAGAATTCGAACTCAAGATATCGAAATTTTTGTCAAACATATTTCACAGCGGGAGATGAAGAGCAATTTGACAAAGCTCGTGACTGGAGCAACTCAAGGACACCAAAAGATGAAGTCAAATGTCAAACTGAATTTCAGTTCGACATTTGGAATGGATATGTTTCGGCAGAAGCTGATTCTATAACGAATACGTTTGCGTACATTTTTCACAAGTTAAAGAAAGGCATATACGTGAGAATCAAAGACAACAAAATCGCCTCATTTTTGCCTTTCTCAAAGGCAAAATTTGTCAACGAATGGAGCGAAAAAATTAGAGTTCACCCAAAGTACAAAGATACAATCGAATTTCTCAAACACATCAACGAAATGGAAGGCCGACATTTTAATGAACATCGTGTTAACAAATTTACAGATGAATGGTATGCAAACAACTGCCTTATTCGTTATGAATTTCCTCTTTCAGAAGGAGACACTGGAACATCGCACATGAAAAACATGCTTGAAGAACTTTGTCAGAATCGGCACGTTCCAGATTTGGAGTTTTTTGTAAACAGACGAGATTTTCCTTTGCTGAAAAGAGATGGAACGGAGCCATACGAACACATGTTTGATTCAGATAATGTTCCACTTCTATCACACAACTATGAAAAATATGCTCCAATTTTGTCTTCAGTATCAAAAAAAAATTTTGCAGATTTGCCAATACCAACGATTGATGATTGGGCCCGTGTCAAATTATATGAAGGTGCTTTTTTCTCAAAAACACAGAACCGTCAATATTCTGGTAATTTTTCTGTTCCTTGGGAAGACAGAAAACCAACTGCAATTTTTCGAGGAGGTTCGACTGGTGCAGGAACAACAATTGATACCAATCCTCGGTTAAAAGCCGCGTACATTTCATCTTTAAACGAACGCGATTGTCTGGGGATTCCTTATTTAGATGCAGGCATAACAGATTGGAATTTAAGACCTCGAAAACTAAAAGGCGAAAAGTATTTGCAAACAATTGAAATCTCAAATTTGCCTTTTAGTTTAGTTTCAAAACTTTCGCCAGAAGAACAGTGCAAATATCGATATATCCTTCATATCGAAGGGCACGTATGTGCATTTCGGCTATCCCTTGAATTATCGATGGGGTCGACAATTCTTTTGGTTGAATCAGAGTACAAACTTTGGTTCTTTCACCTTCTAAAACCATATGAACATTATGTTCCGGTGAAAAAAGATCTATCAGATCTCATGGATAAGATCAAGTGGTGTCGAGAAAATGACGGAAAATGCAAAGACATTGCCTATAATGCCAAAATTTTTTTTGAAAAGTACTTGAACAAAAACGGAATTTTGGATTATCTGCAATCTTTGCTTTCTCAGACGAAAAAAGCAGTCGGAGAATTGTTATATCCAGAAAAAAAACCTGTTCATCTTCTTCATGAACAAGAATGCGACTGGGTAAAGAAAAATTGCATTTTCAAGCATCCATTTGAGAAGAAAAGGTTGATAACAACTACAAAAAACACTGAGATTTACAGTTGTGATGGATATATTATCAAATACAGCAAAGAAAAGAAGGCAGAACTTTTGAGAGATGTTTTTGTTTTTGTACAAGGCGGTTTGAAAGACATTCCTAACTTTGTCAACATACACGGCATCGATAAGGACGGCGGTGTCATTATGGATAAAATCGATGGCATGACACTTTTGGACTGGTTCAAAAAAGAATACAACGAAACAGAATTTGTTTCAATATTGTCACAAATTGCACTGGCTCTCCACATTGCACAAAACAAATCTGGTTTTGTTCACAACGACCTCATGCCTTGGAATGTTATTATTCAAAAACGAAAAGACACATTTGAACCAGAATATAATATTTTTGACAAGGTATATCGACTTCGGCCAACGCGTCTGTATCCTGTGATTATCGATTATGGAAAATCGCACATTGTTGCTGATAATCGACATCATGGGTTTATCAACCCATTCAAGATGCAGTCACTTCGAGATATACTTATGTTGTCTTTTTCGTCTATTTCAAGTCTAGTATGCGTTCGAAAAGGAGAAAAATCTTTTTTGAAACCAAAAGAAGAACAATTTCTTATAAATCTTGTAAATTTTTTTTGTCAGCCTACAATTATGCCGCAAAAGTTTCATTCATTTACAAAGATGAGGCACTTTATTGCAACACATTCCTCGTTTTCAATCCTGACATGCCTAAACATGGATGACAGCAAAAACAACCTCAATTTTCTTCAGTACATGCAGCAGTTTCATCATAATGCTTTTAGCATTCAGGAACCCAATTGGAATAGACCGGTTCAGCAAAAAGCAAAAAAGTTGCCGACATTGTTGTTCAAAAACAAGTTATTTGTCTATTACTTTTTCCAACAACTAAATGATCCGATGCTCGAAGGTGACTTTAGAAATTATTTACTCTCGGCAAAGAAAAGCGAAAATATAGACATTCATCCAGTTCAAATGGATGATGAAATTTACCTTAGCAAAAAGAGAATGACAAAGTTGCTACATGAACAAGAAAAAGTGGATATGAGTTTGATAGAAGAAAAGTTTTTACTTTCATCTATATTTTCTTACAGAGGGGTTTTCGAAATTTCAAAAAATGATAGAAAAGAGTTGAGTGACTATTACGAGAAAATAGATGTCTTCAAAATCATGCACAATCTTGCTAACACAAGTACTCTATTTGATTTACTATTTTAAAGCGAAAACTGTTCTTAATAAAGCTATGTCTGACAATACAAGCCAAGAAATCAATATTAATAAAGGTACTACTTCTATTACTACTCAGTTGAAGGAGCTTTCATCACTACTTCAATCGACTCGCACATCCCTTGATTCTCAGTCAATTGAGAATGACATTAAGAATGTTGATGTTGTCGAGAGTCTCACTTCTTCTTTAAAGGATGTTTTGTATTTTCTTAAGACCTCGCTGACTGTAATGAAGAATGCTGGAGTTGACATTGACTTTCCAGAGGAGTTTTCGGGTGATATTGTTCCCGAAGATATAGAGTTTGAGTACGAGGATGAAGATGAGTGTGATGAAGATGAAGGTGATGAAGATGAGTGTGATGAAGATGAAGGTGATGATACATATATTGTACGAGTTGACGATGAGATCATTGGATACACACATTCTGAGCAAGATGCAATTGACCATCAAGCAGAGTGTGTTGACTTGTTCCTCCAAAATTATCATAACACATACTATTATCGTCATGAGCGGTCGGAAGATGGAACAAGTGTGACTTATTATGGTATTCCCCGCAACGCACTTTTTCGTTGGGAGCAAGTTTTGTTTACAATTTCCTATCAAAAGATTTACGTGTTGTCCTAATGGTTATTAATTTTATGTATTAATAACGAAATGATACTATAGTAAATGAGTTGTCTCTTTGATAGTCTAAGTAGATTTATTCCAGTCATATCTTCATTTGAAATGCGAAGTTTAATTTGCGACTTTTTGTCTCGAAACGAAAAATTGACCGATGACCTTTCATCCGAAGATGTAATCAAATATGAATCTAATATATGTCTTGAACAATATGTGTCGAACATGAGACAAACATCAACTATGGGAGGTGCAACCGAAATCAAGGCATTTTGTACTTTATTTAAAAAAAATATAAAAGTGTACTCTATGCCAAATAACAAAATTATAGAATTTATTTCAAACATAAATTATCCCTTTGTATCACTGCGTTGGACAGGTGGTCACTATGACCCGATAATAGAATAGTAATTTTATTTTAATTATTAATAAAATTACAAAGACTTAACATCACCTTCGATATGAAATAAAAAAACTACAACTCCACATGCGATTGTATCTTCGTGAGTATATTGATGGCGGTAATATCGGATAGCATCACCAACCGTAACAATATTGGCTAAGGATGCAGGAATCAACTTGTCTCCATGAGTAAACCAAGCATCGCCGAAGTTGTTAAAAAACGATATAGAGTCGACTCGTACACTTACTTCTCTCTTACCATCTGTAAAAGCAATTGTATCTCCAGTCTTTACATTATTCCAATAGCCAACATTCAACTTGGCAATGCAAGTCAACACGTTACTAATTAGAAGGTTTAGAATTGATTCAGGAAGGTATTTTGAAGTTGACATTTATATGATAGGCGTATGGTTTTATATCACTTTAAAAATGAATGTAAAGATAGATAAAGATGAAAACAATTTTAGAGTTGTAAACAAAAAACAGACACCCTTTCCCCGCTTAAGTACACAAAGTGTCATGCGTTCATGCCTATTTGTAAAAAAGCGTTTATTTGAGAAAACATCTCAAAATAAATTTTTTATTTTGAGAACATTTTGTTTTAGAACATAAATGAAACAATAAATAAATGGTTTTTGGCGTTTACACTAATGTAAACAATAGTGGTTGGTCTAAAGTTAATATCATTCCGTCACAGGGACATTGGGATGTAGCAATTAGTGGTACAAATATGATTGTTACCAGTTTTTATGATGAAGTCAATTACGGCGTTTTTACAAACATAAATAACAACGGGTGGTCTAAAGTTGATGATTTGCCCAATTTAGTATATTTTTTTTCCCCTTCAATTAGTGGTGAAAATATCATAATTGGGAAACTTAATATAGGACAAACTATTGATTTTGATAAACTTTTGGCTTATTCTAACATTAATAATAGTGAATGGGAACCAATTTACGGTCTTAAAAACAATTTTGCGCAGATTACTGCAATCAGTAATACAAATATGATAATCGGAGAAACATCTACTTCTGCACCTTCTGAATTAAATTGCAATGTTTACACAAATATTTATGGCATATGGTTTAAAGTAGATGACATTCCGTCAAAAGGAAGTTGGAATGTAGCAATTAGTGATACAAATATGATAGCTGGAGATGCATCAAGAATTAATGGTGTATATACGAATACAGGTTCGGGGTGGTCTCCAGTTATTGGAATTCCAAAAGATGGAAGTTGGAATGTAGCAATTAGTGATACAAATATGATAGCTGGAGATGTCTATGGAATTCATG
>Ga0164294_10004437_pt1 | contig 12230 bp, 7 predicted proteins | sample GEODES005metaG_FD_111479 | JGI IMG/M metagenome (GOLD analysis project Ga0164294, IMG submission 111479) | Oligotrophic lake water microbial communities from Sparkling Lake, Wisconsin, USA - GEODES005 metaG | ecosystem: Environmental > Aquatic > Freshwater > Lake | place: USA: Sparkling Lake... | reverse complement strand
TCAAGAACGCGATCGAGGATCCGACCCGACTGCTGATCGATCTTTGATGGACGAATAACGACTGTGCTCCGGCGAAGGCCGGAGCGCGGGATGGAGAATGATGAAGCCCGGTTGGGTCTACCTTATGGCCAATCATCGGCGGGGGCAGACCTATCTGGGCGTGACGAGCGACTTGCCGCGGCGAGCTTGGCAACATCGAAACGGCATCGTCGAAGGCCACTCGAAAGCCAAGGGTTGCGCCACGCTCGTCTGGTATGAAAGTTTCGAAGACTTGCAGGATGCGCGAGCCTGCGAGTGGCGAATGAAGAAATGGAAACGCGCTTGGAAATTGCGCCTGATCGAGGAGCGTAATCCTGAGTGGCAGGACCTATATGAGGCATTGTTCTGAGCTGTGCTCCGGCGAAGGCCGGAGCTTTGGCGATATGCAGCGCTCTGCTCTCCAACGCTCCGGCCTTCGCCGGAGCACAACGAGGTTGATCGATGGCTGACTATGATTTCGACGTTCTGGTGATCGGTGCCGGTCCCGGTGGGTATGTCGCGGCGATCCGCGCGGCGCAGCTGGGGCTGAAGACCGGGTGCGTCGAGAGCCGCGCGACGCTGGGCGGCACATGCCTCAACGTCGGCTGCATCCCGTCGAAGGCTCTGCTGCACGCCTCCGAGCTGTTCGAGGAGGCCAACTCCGGCGCGCTCGCCAAGCTCGGCGTCAAGATCGACAGCATGAGCCTCGATCTCGAAGCGATGCACGGCCAGCGCAAGGATGCGGTCAAGCAGCTGACCGGCGGCATCGAATTTCTGTTCAAGAAGAACAAGATCGAGTGGCTGAAGGGCCATGCCGCCTTCACCGGCAAGGACTCGGTTCAGGTCGGCGATCGCACGGTGCGCGCCAAGAACATCGTCATCGCGACGGGGTCGTCGGTGACGCCGCTGCCGGGCGTGACGATCGATCATGAGGTCGTTGTCGACTCCACCTCCGCGCTCGAACTGCCGAAGGTACCTGGCCACATGGTCGTGATCGGCGGCGGCGTGATCGGGCTAGAGCTGGGATCGGTCTGGCGCCGCGTCGGGGCCAAGGTCACCGTCGTCGAATTCCTCGATCAGATCCTGCCCGGCATGGACGGCGAGGTCCGCAAGGAAGCGAACAAGATCCTCAAGAAGCAGGGGATGGAATTCAAGCTCTCGACCAAGGTCACCAAGGTAGAGCGCAAGGGCAATGGCGCGGTGCTGACCGTCGAGCCGTCGGCCGGCGGTGCCGCCGAGACGATCGAGGCCGATGTCGTGCTCGTCTCGATCGGCCGCAAGCCCAATACCGATGGCCTGGCGCTCGACAAGGCAGGGCTTGCCGTCAACCAGCGTGGTCAGGTCGAGGTCGACCATGATTTCCGCACCTCGGTTCCCGGCATCTGGGGCATCGGCGACGTCGTCCCCGGCCCGATGCTCGCCCACAAGGCCGAGGACGAGGGCATCGCCGTTGCCGAGAATATCGCGGGTCTCACGGGCATCGTGAACCACGACGTCATCCCGAGCGTGGTCTACACGTCGCCCGAGATCGCCGGCGTCGGCCTGACCGAAGAGCAGGCCAAGGCCCGCGGCGAGGTGAAGGTCGGCAAGTTCCCGATGCTCGCCAACAGCCGCGCCAAGACCAATCACGAACCCGACGGTTTCGTGAAGGTGATCGCCGATGCCAAGACCGACAAGGTGCTGGGCGTCTGGATCATCGCCTCGGTCGGCGGCACGATGATCGCCCAGGCCGCGCAGGCGATGGAATTCGGCGCGACCAGCGAAGATATCGCCTATACCTGCCACGCCCACCCGACCCATTCGGAGGCGATCAAGGAAGCGGCGATGGCGGTGACGGGCAAGCCGATCCACATCTGATCGGCGCCCGGAAGCGCAACGATTGGCACCAGAGCGATGAACCTGCGTTGGGTTGCTGAAGTATCAGTAGCTTGCGTGAGGCGGATGTGAACGGTGAGCGGATCGTGGCGGTGGGGTTGTTGACCGAACGCGAGCTCGCTCTTGTCGGGCAGGAGCTTCGGCGTATCTACCGCGTCGACGAGGACGAAAGCTTCACCGAGCTGCTGACTGCGATCGATCTCGCAGATGCGAAAAGAAGCGAGGAACTTAAGCCGCGCCTTGAACGCTAAGCCCCCGTTATAGCGGGAGCGTAACGTTGCCCATCGAACATGAAACGACACCGCCAGCAATCGAAGGCGCCGTCGAACTACTGCATCACGAGATCGTCCTGCGTCCGGATCCGTCGCGGACGGTGATCCGGCCGTTTCTGCCGTCCGACCCGCCGGCCTTCGCCGATCCCGAGCATCCGCGTGCCGAGCGGATCGCGGAGCGCGTGATGGCGATGAACGAAGCGCAGATGGAGCGCGCGGTGAAGAGCGTCACCGACTCGCTCGACGAGCGCCACCGCGATGTCGACGCCATGCTGTTCCGCCGGTTCGACGAAGTCTCGTCCTGCCTGCTCGATCCGGGAAAGATCGATCGTGAACGCCAGCGCCTGATCGGTGCCTACCTCAGCGAGGAATATTCCTTCGAGTCCGCCGCGCTGTTCAATCCCTGTGCGGTCGTCCTGAGCGATCAGACCGGCGCGCCCGAGGGCGGCATCCGCTTCCTGCTCTCCCTGCGGGGGATCGGCGAGGGGCATGTGTCCTCGGTGACCTTCCGCACCGGCACCTGGAAGCCGGGAGAGGCGGTCGAGGTCGATCCGGCGAGCCGCACCGCCGTCGCGCCGGTAATCGAGAAGGAGGAGGGCAACGGCACGCTGGTGCATCTGCGCTGCGAGGGCAGCAAGGAGGTATCGGAGACCGTGCTCTTCCCGATCCTGCCCAGCCAGACACGCGGGATCGAGGATCTCCGCATGGTGCGGTTCGTCGACGACGATGGCAGCGTGGCGCTTCACGGCACCTACACGGCGTTCGACGGCAACAATGCCCGATCCGAGCTGATCACCGGCAAGGACCTCGAATCCTTCATGATGCGCCCGCTGAAGGGCAGCATGGCCGCCGCCAAGGGCATGGCGCTGTTCCCGCGCCGGATCGACGGGCGCTACGCCATGCTCGGGCGGCAAGACATGGAGAGCATCTGGCTGCAGACCTCCGACGATCTGCTGACCTGGGAAGGCGGCGAGAAGCTCGTCTCGCCCTGCCACCCCTGGGAATTCGTGCAGATGGGCAATTGCGGACCGCCGATCGAGCTTGAGGAGGGCTGGCTGGTCCTCACCCACGGCGTCGGCACGGTGCGCAATTATTGCATCGGCGCCTGCTTGCTCGACCTGAAGGACCCGTCGAAGGTGCTGGCCCGCACGCCGGAGCCGATCCTGCAGCCCCGGCCCGACGAGCGCGACGGCTATGTGCCGAACGTCGTCTACAGCTGCGGCGGCATCGTCCATGATCGCCATTTGCTGCTGCCTTATGGCGTCGCGGACAGCTTCACCGCTTTTGCGAGCGTCCACGTCGATGATCTGCTACATGCGATGACGTGAGAGAGGACGCGGGGGACAACAGGCTGGTCTATCGCCACCGCTGGCCGGTGCGGCTGTGGCATTGGCTGAACGCGCTCGCCATCTTCGTGATGCTGATGAGCGGGTTCATGATCTTCAACGCCCATCCGCGCCTCTATTGGGGCAAATATGGCGCCAATTTCGACCAGCCCTGGCTCCGGATCTCGCCGGGGCATCTGAACATCGGCTCGCTCGCCATTCCGACCGGCGGGGTATTGGGCGTCGTCCAGCACGGCCGCCTCTTCGCCTTTCCGACCTGGATCACGATTCCCGCGCATTACGACCTCTCGGGGGCCCGCCAGTGGCATTTCGCCTTCGCGTGGCTGCTGGTGCTGTCGGGCACGGCCTTCTTCGTCTGGGCGCTGATCGGGCGGCACCTGTGGCGCGATCTCTGGCCGCGTCGGGCGGAGATCGGCCCGCGCCATCTCTGGCACGATATCCGCGACCACATTCGCCTGCGCTTCCCGACCGGCGAGGCGGCACTGCGCTACAATATCCTCCAGAAGATCGCCTATCTCGGCGTGATCCTGCTGTTGATCCCCGGTGCGATCCTGTCCGGCATGGCGATGTCGCCGGCGTTGGACGCTGGCTGGCCGTGGCTGCTGGTGCTGTTCGGCGGACGCCAGTCGGCGCGATCGGTGCATTTCCTCTGTGCGAGCGGGCTGTCGTTCTTCATCGTCATCCATCTGGTGATGGTCGTGCTGGCGGGGCCGTTCAACGAGATCCGCTCGATGATCACCGGCTGGTTCCGCCTGCCTCGGGAGCGGGAAAAGTGATCGCGCGACGCAAGCTGATCGGTTCGATCGGTGCCGTGGCGGGGGGGCTGCTGCTCGAAGGGTGCGATCGGATCAACAGCTGGCCGGCGACGCAGGGGTTGCTCGATCTCGGCGAGCGGGCGACGATGAAGGCACAACGCATCGTCGTCGATCGCGGCGCGCTGGCGCCGGAATTCGCCATGGGCGACATATCGCCGGTGTTCCGCGTCAACGGCAACGGCACCGCGCGATCGCCGGAATATGCCGCGATGGTGGCGAACAATTTCGCCGACTGGCGACTGGCGATCGACGGGCTGGTTGCCAAGCCGCTTTCGCTCTCGCTGGCCCAGCTTCAGGCGCTTCCGAAACGTACGCAGACGACGCGGCACGACTGCGTCGAGGGATGGAGCGCCATTGCGCAATGGACGGGCGTGCCGTTGCGTTTACTGCTGCAGGGTGCGGGCCTGTCGGGCGCGGCGCGCTATATCGTCTTCCACTGTGCCGACGATTTCGGAGGCACGCCTTATTATGAATCGATCGACCTGATCGACGCTTTCCACCCGCAGACGATCCTCGCCTGGGCGATGAACGGCAAGCCGCTCGAAATCGGCCATGGCGCGCCCTTACGCCTCAGGGTCGAACGCGCGCTCGGCTACAAGCAGGCGAAATATGTGATGCGGATCGAGGCGGTGGCGAGCCTCGCGGGCATTGGGCGCGGCAAGGGCGGCTATTGGGAAGATAGCAACCGCTACCAATGGTACGCCGGTATCTGATCGGAAACTTCGGCGCTGAAAGCTGGTGACCCCTACGGGACTGGAACCCGTGTTTTCGCCGTGAGAGACGGTTTACCGAATTTTACTCGTCCGAAGCAGTTCGTTGTTTCCCGCTGGCGAGACTGCATTGACCGAGGAATTTATTTTATAGCGTTCGGTGCCGGCCCGTGCGGAGGGGGACGAGTTGCACCTCGCAACGATAGAAGCGTAGCTCCGGGCTAGGTTTTGCCGGTAGTGCTGGCATATTAGTTGAGGCTGTTCGGCTGATAGCTCCTCGCCAGGTTGTAGCTTTCGGTGAAGACATAAGCGTCGTTACTGCGGGCCTTGGTTTTGATTTAAAGGGAGGCGTTCAGGTGAAACTGGACGTCAAGTCCGCAGGCGTGCTCGCCAGATCGGGTCAGCGGCTAAAGCCGCGAGCCGCCGTCGTAAGCAATAGCGCACCGTCGTCGAGGCGCAGTCGGTCGACGCCGGGCCGTCGAGAAAATAGGCTAGAGGCCTTGCATAAATCTCTTTATAATATGCTCATGTGACCAAGTCGCTAATTGCTCGAATTCATGCTCCCTCGAGCATTCTACAGAACATTCTTTCCCATTAAGATATACGATTTTGCACTCGTTGGATCCAATAGGCCTATAAAAATAGGGAAAAATCTCCGATAAACCATACTTAAACGGGTAAAGTCCCTTATTAATCCAATTATGTTGTTTTGGTGATAGGTGTCCATAATTAACACGAAACATTATGTTGGATGAATATTCAATAAATTCGTTATCATTTTGGACTTTTTCAAAGAAAATTCCTAAATCACCTCCAAATCCAACTTGAGAAAATATATATCCGCCTTCAGGGTGCGGTATTAGATATATGGTTCCGCATTTTTTATTAAATAAATCGCCATTTACCATGGCATAGCTCCATCAGGATAGTTGCTATTATTTCTTAATACGCCAAAAACGGATATCGCCTGAGTAATGAAAATACTTCTGAGCGGATTGTAAACGGATATTCCATTTATGGAATTTCCCGAGGTGCCGCCCATACTCTTGGCACCACCAAAATAATTATTAGCTGCTGTTCACGGCCTCGTATGGCTCCGTAATTATAAGAAATTTGATCTAGTTTTGCTGGACCAAATCCTTTCATATTCATGTGATGGCCGCATTCGCGACAGTTTAAAATTCTTTGTCCTAGTTCGGCACTAAGTGGCGTTCCTCTCGGTACGGTCATGGAGGCCCTTCCCGAATAGACCTCACCCGTAGATTCATTTTTCTTGGTGTAGGTTACAAAAGCTTGTTCGTCCTTTGGGGTATCACCACTCAGGAGCAATGGAGCGGTTACTGCCGTTCCCGCAGCTAGTCCCGTGCCTATTTTGATCGCAGCGCGCGTTCCAACAGCGGACGCCGAGGCCGCCATCGGTACAAAAGACATTTGGGTACCATCGCCGGCGTAGCTGCCAGAGCAGGCACTTCCCCCAGCTTTCGAACAGGTGTTTGGTGCATCCGCAAGACCCGTGGGGTCGGCACCATTTATCGGATCATTCGCCACATAGGCATAGAGGTTGATCTGATCCTGATAGCCTACGGGATCGGTCTGCAGGAACCTGCCCGTGGCGGAGGAGTAGAACCGGGCCTTGTAGTGGTAGAGGCCAAGTTCGGGGATCCAGGCTTGCCCGGTGTACTGGAACCGCCCCTGGTTGGTGGGGGCGGGGACGCCCCAGGGGTCGTAGCTGTCGATGGTGGGGCTGCCGAGGCTGGCGTCGGTCATGGCGACGATCGAGCCCTGATTGTCGGCGAACAGATAATGCTGGTTTGCCGGACCGACCGCGGCGCCGTCATATTGGATCAGCGGCTCGTCGGGGTTGGGGCCATGGACGTAGCGGTGGAGCAGGGTGCCGGCTGCGTCATATTCCGCGACCAGCGCGTCGCCGTCGTAGAGGAAGCGCGTCGTGCCACTGGGTGAGGATATCTGGAACAGGCGGCCGGTGGGATCATAGGCGAGGTCCGCCGTCTTCGAGCCGCGGGCCGAGGTCAGGTGGTTCTCGCCGTCGTAGGTGTAGGCGGTCCAGCCGTTGTTGCTGAGATTGCCGTTAGCGTCGTGGCTGGGGGTTTGCGTCGTCGGGCCGGTGATGCTGACGTACTGGTTGAGGCCGTTCGGCCGATAGCTCTTCGCCAGGTTATAGTTTTCGGTGAAGGCATAGGCGTCGTTACTGCGAGCCCTGGTTTTGATTTGCGAGGCGGGCGTCCAGCCGAAGCTGGTCGTCAAGTCCGCAGGCGTGCTCGCCAGATCGAGCGCCAGCGACGAAAGCCGCGAGGCGCCGTCGTAGCAATAGCGCACTGTCGTCGAGGTTACGGTGCAGTCGGTTGAGGCGCTGCCGCTCATCGACAGAGAGGCGCGACGCCCCATACCGTCATAGCCAAGGCGAACGAGCCCCGTGGTGGCGTTGGCGCCAATGTCTATGGCACGGTCGAGGCCATCAAAGGCATAAGTGACATAGTTGCTGTCCGGATGCGTCACCCGCGTCCGGTTGCCGTCCGCGTCATACTCGTACGTTAGCGCCCAACTGACGCCGCCGGTTGTGTTGGTGCTCGAAGTGAGGCGATCCGCTTTATCGTAAGTGCTAGTGACGCCGGGGCCACTGGTCCCGAAAAGGGCGGTGAGTTGGCGACCGAGAAGATCGTAGGTGTAATCAATCTCCGCGATCGTGGGGCCGCTCTTCTGTTGCAGCCGGTCGAGCACATCATAGACAGAGGTGATCGCGTTGTTATCGCGTCGGCGGAGATAGGTGCGGTTGCTGTTTGCGTCATATTGATATGCTTCGTAGTCGGCCCCGTTTTCCAAGCCCGCCGTTGCATAGACCGTCGCAGGGGTCGCGTCGTTGAACGCAGTAGGCCCGGTTTTCGAGGGGAAGACCCAGTAGGATCGATCGTCGAAGCCGTCGTAATCGAGGCGGGCGCGGTTGCCTTTGCCGTCGATCACATATTGCTGCTTGCCGTTCGTGGTGTAGCTGTACGTGACATAGGCCTGCTCGACTCCGGGGACGTGCAAACCTTTGCGGATCTGAAGTACCTGGCTGGCATTGTCGTAGATCGTCTGGGTGATCCGGTCCGGGCCGTCGGTGCCGGTGGTGCCGAGCGTGCAGGCGTCGTTGCCGGTTGACGGGATCGCCGACAGGTTCATCCGCACCGCCGAGCAGGTCGGGCGATCGTCGGCATCGTAGCTGGCCTGGGCGACGGTCTGGACGGTGCCGCTGGTGCCGCCGCTCAGCTGGCGTTCGTCATCCTTGTTGCCGACGCTGTCGTAATGGCCCTTGACCGTCTCGATGACGGTGAAGGCGCTCCACGCCGAGGGCGCGACCGTTTCGTCCTGCCAGACCGCGAGCGTGCCCTTCTCGATCGTGACGAGCTGGCCATCGTCGTCATAGCTGAGACGTGTGGCCTGATAGGGGCCGGTGCTTGGCGAAGCCGGATCGACGGGGGCCGTGATCTGCCCGACGAGCCGGCGCTCCGCATCCCAGCGATAGCCGCTTGTGAAGGCGGCGGGGGAGGCCTGCGCCTTGAGTGGTGTGGACGGCGCCAGCGCCAGGAAGGTAAGCAGCAGCCCAAGAAACGCCAAGCCATGAAGGCGGGCCCGGGAAATCCTCACGGGCAGTTCGACAGTGCAGCGCGCGGCTCGGTCGCCACCAACATGTTGCCCGTGATGTCATAGGCGTAGCAATGACGAAGGTTGAGCCCGCCGGCATCGATCGTCATCTCGTTCGGCACGACCTTCTTCACCGTCGCCAACGTGTACCCCACGTATGTCGCCGGTGCGTAAGACTTGAGCGTGTAGCCGAAGTTCGTGGTGCGCGTGACGCCGGAAGAGATCGTTTCGGTCTTGGTCAGAGGAAAGAAGATCGTGCCGCTGGCCGATCCGCTATTGGGATCATAGCCAGCAATACCGCTACCATAGCTATAGGTCGTTGTGGGGCATGCCCCGCCAGTCACAAGGCAGGCAGTGTTGGCCGGGTTCCACCCTTTGCTGACGGAGGTGAGTTCGCCAGTCTCGCTATCCCAGGAGTAGTTGGCGCGACGACCAAGCGCGTCTATAGTGTTGGAAGGTTTGTTGCAGATCTTAAGGTTCGAGCAACTGAGAGCGGTGCTGCTTTCCATATAGGTCGCATAAGTGATTCGATCGGCAAGCAAGGACCCAGGCTTTGGCTTTTCGGTTTGCTTGGTCGGATTGCTGCGAACGTCATATTCCGTGAGCGTAGAATTGCCTTCAGGCTTGGTGACCAGAACGGCGCGGCCATGATCGTCGTAAGCCGTCGATGTTGCGCGACCCAGGGCGTCTACTGAGCGGATAGCTTGAGCATAGCGATCAAAGTAAGTCGAGGCCCCAACGCCGCTGGAACTCATCTGCACCGGGCTAGCCACTTCCGATCGGAAAGGGGTCGAGAAATAAGACCAACTGTTGCTCTTCAGATTGGTGACCGTGAGGGCGTTGGCGTCGTTACCGTAAGCAATGACCACGTCGGAACTCGTGTTGCTCGGCTTATAGACGCCCGCCAACGACGTTAGGCAACCAAACATGTTGCAGGCCAAGGAGTACCCGAGGCCCCACGTCTTACCGACCAGATCTGTGACCGCCCTCAGGTTCGAGAAGGACGGGCCGAGCTGATACATCGAGACTGCGGGATCCGTCGATTCAGCGGGGCAGTTAAACGGTATTTCCCCGTCCACTGGGAGGAGCGTGTAGCCAACTTGCGCTGGAAACAGGAACCGCGCCGTAGCCCCATCCGACCTTTGATATTGCATATGCCCAGGCTCGGGAGCCAATTGTAGGATCGGGCCGCCCTTGGTTTCGCAATAATATTTTGGTGTATACCATCCGGGTTCATAGCCGGGATCGGGGCCCAAATGAATTACATTTCCTAAGTTATTCCGAACCTGGGAAATATACACCATGTCCGGAACAAATAGGGTTTCCAGATAGTCTGCCCAGACCTTGATGCCGTTAGGAAAAGTCCAATCCTTGAGATAGCCTGACTTACGCGTCCAGAAGCTCGCTTGATTAGGCGATGACAGGTCGATACCCGATGGAAGGTCGTATAAAGTATAATTACGGACCGTACCCGCACCATCCGTGTAAGTTCCCGCGGAGCCCGCATAGAGGTAGCGGTTGATAATGCCGACGAATGGCGACGTGCTTACCGTGAAGGTGGAACCATCCGGCTTGCTGTTGGCAAATGTGGTACCGTCAGCCTGGCGATAGAAGGTCTGCTCGCTGTCAAATCCCCGCGAGATCACGACGGAGTTGTTCAGCGTTTGTTGGGCTAGCCATGCTAGGACCTGAATGCTCGCGTAGAGATGTTGAGCATCTTGCGTGGCGGAGAGGTCGTTTATGGCCTGGAACGCGACAAGCGCGCTGGCGCTGGCCTGAGATCCCGCCATGCCCAATGCTGCCTGTCCGTCGTTGGACAGGGTAGCAACCTGATACCAATTGTGCTTCCAACCAGGCCCAAAGCCATAGTTGGCTTGGTCGCGCATATCATACCTTCGCTGAAGGCTGAGCGACCTTGGGAACTCACCAATGCCGTCAGTGAGATCAGCTGGCGGAGCATATGTTACTGCTCCCGTTCGCCCGTCGACATTGAGGGCGGCTCGAATGAAGTCTTTTCCTTCGATCTTAGGGAGATCGGGCTTCCGTATGGGAATACCTGAGCCATCGACGGCAAGGGGCACGCCGACCCCAGCCTTCAGCACACTTTCCCGTCTCTGATCATAGATCACGAGCGAAATGCGATCCGGTACCGATCCCGAGCCACCCGACGGGTGCCAGGCAAGAAACGTCGCGCGCTGTATTTCCGCCGAAGTGCTGCCCGGACCGATTCCTTCCCACAAACTTGAAGTACGGGATGGGTAGACCCCAGGGCTGGCAACGGTGATCTGTGGCTGCCGTAGCGAGCCCTGTTGTGGCGCCAACAGATTGAAGCCATCGGTAATATACGCGCCCATCGCTCCAATGGCGCCCGAGGGATAGCCTGACAGAGACGCCGAAACCGATAACCATGTCGCAGGGGTTGCAAGGTAATTGTTATAAGTTCCGGCCGAAGGAGCCCGACTGTCCTGCTCGCTCAGCAGGTTCACGGCTGCCATGTCATAAACTGAGTCGGTTTCCTGCCTCGGCACAGCGCCTTCGGCATAAGACAGTCCGAGAGCCGCGGAATAAGCGGCTCCGGTATCGCCCGCAGTGGTGCCGCCAAGCGAGAACGCGCTAACCGCCGCTTCAAAATCCATCGAGAGTGTCGTGGCGAGGCTGCTCGTCCAACCCGGCCCGGTAGTTAGTTTAAGGTCGACACTGTCGAGAACGTGAATGCCGACCACATCGTGGACCTGAAACGAGGCGTTGAGTGCTGGGCTGGCGAAGTTGAGGAATGAGGAATACTGGCTCGGTACGTTTGCGAGCGTCATTGAGAGTGTGAAGCTCGTCGCCGCCGTTGTATCGAACCTGGTCAGGTTTGCGATTGGGGCCAGTCTTCGCGATATGCCGTCGCCGACGTAGCCCCAGTCATTCGTTATATAGAATGATCCATAGGCGCATTGCTGCGCGGTAAGCTGCCGCGAAATCGTGCGGTCTGCATAGCTCCCACTCGATGCCGCATAGGGATGATTGATCGCAACGGAGGCAACCGCAGCACCTACATAAGCTCGGTTACTTTGATAACGGTCGCACGCATTGAGGATGCTGCCTTTAACGACCGGTCCGTAAGGGGTCGCACCGCTCTTGATAAACGCCGAACCGTTATAGCCGTATTCGAACCACCAAGTCTCACCACCAATGTCGTCAGCAAAATAAGTCCCATAAGGATCGCTGTTCATTGCGACCGTGATTGAGGTCCGGAAGATGTCGGGCACCTGGCCCGACCACGACCAATCGGTCGCAACTATATACGGCAACGCAGTGCGGCGGTTTTCTAGAGCAGCATTGTGAGGCGTGATAGTGCGATATCCCACCACGGCCTCACCACGCTTTCCGTTAGCGTTGGCCGAAATGTAGCTTTCAAGGCCCGCGCGATACGAGGTCAATTGCGAACGAAAGTTAGCGATGTTGAAGCCGCTAACATTCGTCGACGTCTGAGTGCCGCCTGCCGATGAAAGCAGGGCCGATGCCGAATATCCCGTTGCGCCGGCCCAGCCTATACCCGCGGTCGTT
>Ga0164294_10004435_pt1 | contig 12233 bp, 11 predicted proteins | sample GEODES005metaG_FD_111479 | JGI IMG/M metagenome (GOLD analysis project Ga0164294, IMG submission 111479) | Oligotrophic lake water microbial communities from Sparkling Lake, Wisconsin, USA - GEODES005 metaG | ecosystem: Environmental > Aquatic > Freshwater > Lake | place: USA: Sparkling Lake... | reverse complement strand
GCGGCTGCTACTGCACTTGCTGGCGGCGCAAGCGTTGACGGCGTCAGGTCGGCGCTTCGGGCATTCCGCGGCCTTCCCCATCGGGTTGAACTTGTTGGTGAATCCAATGGAGTTCGTTGGTATGACGACTCCAAGGCGACGGCTCCCCATGCCAGCCGTGCAGCTCTCGCAGGCTTTGATTCGGTGGTGTTGATTGCGGGCGGTCGCAACAAGGGTCTTGACCTGTCGGTGATGGCGACCGGAGCGATCAACGTGCGGTCGGTGATCGGGATTGGTGAGTCTGCTCACGACATCGTCATCGCATTTGGCGATGTCCCCGGACAAGTCGCTGCGTCGATGTCGGAGGCAGTGACCTTGGCCAATCAGGTTGCACGGTCGGGCGATGTGGTGTTGCTGTCACCTGGGTGCGCCTCGTTCGACTGGTACGAGTCCTATGCCCAGCGTGGCGACGACTTTGCTCAATGCGTGCGGCAGCAACTTTCGGAGGTGACGCAGTGACTTCAACCCGCCGACCATCTCGAACTGATCGCAGCCGGCCCCCGAAGAACGATGCGCCGCGGGTTACTTCCCGCCGGGCTGGAACTGGCAAACGACGCGCCCGCCCTGATTCGATCGGACCAAACCGCACCGGCGAATGGCTGGTGGTGCTTCCGGTTGCACTTCTGAGCATGCTGGGCATGGTCATGGTGTATTCGGCATCGTCGGTCGCATCAGTCAACGTTGGTGCAGCGAGTTGGTCCGTGCTTGCTCGTCAGATCATGTACCTCGTGCTCGGCGTGTTGGTCGCCATCATCGTTGCTCGGATTCCGCTCCGAATTTGGCGTGATCATTTGGCCGCACTCGTGCTGGCAGTGGCAATTTTTCTCTTGATTGTCATCATGATCCCCGGCAATCCGCTCGCTGTTTCGGTCAACGGGGCGACTCGATGGCTCGAACTTGGCCCGATTCAGTTCCAGCCATCGGAATTGGCGAAACCGGCGTTGGTTCTTTGGCTTGCGCGACTCCTTGATGTTCGCCGAAATCAGATTGGGAATCCCCGGTTACTGATTCCGGTGCTGGTGGGTTTCGGTTGCTTGGCCGGGCTCGTCCTCCTCGGCGACGACATGGGCACCACCCTGCTGCTCGGTCTGATGATGCTCGCAATGCTCTACATGGCGGGAATGCCAACCCGGACAGTCGGTTCGTTGGCCGGCGGAATGGCGGCGTTGGGCGCACTGTCGATCGTGATGCTCGGTGGATTCCGTCGCCGCCGGATTCTTGCGTTCCTTAATCCAGACCAATACGCGCTTTCAGAAGCTTGGCAGCTGCACCAATCTCAGATTGGCCTGGCATCGGGAGGACTTTTCGGCTCAGGTCCGGGTTACTCGCGGGCCAAATGGGGCTACCTCGGACCAGAGGCGCATACCGATTTCATTCTCGCTGTAATCGGTGAAGAACTCGGACTGGTCGGCACCATGTTGGTGATCCTTTGTTTCGTAGCGATCATGGTGGGCGGTGCAAAGATCGCGGCGCAGGCCAAGGACCAATTCGGGCGACTTGTCGCAGTTGGTGTTACGGCTTGGCTAGGGATTCAGGCGATCGTCAATATCAGCGTCAACGTAGGAACGATGCCCACAAAGGGCATCACGCTCCCGTTCGTCTCCTACGGTGGAACGTCGCTGTTGGTCTCGTTCGCTGGCATAGGGCTTCTGCTCGCAGTGGCTCGAGATAAATGACCGGCTCGCCGCACGTCGACGCTCATGTGTGGGCCGTGATCGCCGGTGGTGGCACTGCAGGGCATGTCTTGCCAGGAGTTGCCGTCGCTCGAGAGTTGGTAGCTCAGGGACACGACCCGTCAGAGATCCATTTTGTGGGAGCTGAGCGGGGCTTGGAACGTGATCTGGTTCCGGCGGCGGGATTCGGCATCACGCTGCTGCCGGGAAGAGGAATTCAACGTCGCCTGACCTGGGCCAACGTGAAGGCAGTTCTGGGTCTCGTTGCTGCGTTGGTGAAGGCAATTGGTTTCATGCGACGCACTCGGCCGTCGGTTGTCCTTGCGGTTGGTGGCTTTGCCAGCGCCGCATGTTCCATCGCTGCGGTGCTGTGTCGGGTCCCATTGGTAGTGGCAGAGCAAAACGCTCGGGCTGGCGCATCGAACCGATTGGTTGCGCGGTTTGCCAAGGCTTGCGCCGTTCCGTTTGAAGAAACTGACTTGCCCCACGCAGTCGTAACGGGCAATCCGGTCCGGCCAGAGGTACTTGAGGTGGCTGTTCGACGCGACGCTGCGTCAGCTCGAGCCGAATTAGGCGTTCCCGCTGGTCGCACCCTCATTGTGGTGTTCGCCGGTTCTCTGGGATCACGTCGCCTCAATGAGGCCACGTACGGTTGCGCCGCTGCGTGGTCGGAACGTTCGGATTTGGCGATCTATCACGTGGTTGGCGCTCGCGATTGGGAGATTCGTCGCGGCCCGTCGGATTCGATTGCTGAGAATGGTGACCCTGAGGGCCTCTGGTATCAGTCGGTTCGTTATGAAGATCGCATGGAACGCGTGCTCGCAGCTGCCGACCTCGCCGTGTGTCGATCAGGTGGCACCACAGTCGCGGAACTAGCGGCTGTTGGCGTTCCCTCAGTGCTCGTCCCGCTGCCTATCGCTACCCGTGACCATCAGCGATTCAACGCCGGCCCGCTCGTTGCGGCACATGCTGCCGTGTTGGTGCTCGACAGCGACTTCACCGATTCCCGAATGCAACAAGAAGTTGATGCGCTCGTCGAACGCAACGCGTTCTCTGCGATGGCAGAAGCGGCGCGTGCGTTGGGTCGTATCGATGCCGCTGTCGCAGTGGCCGAGTTGGTGAGCAACGCGGCACAGGGGTCCACCCATGTCTGAAGCTCCACTCGGACCAGACCTGTCGACGCCCCGCCGGATTCACATTGTGGCTATCGGCGGTGCAGGAATGTCGGCGATTGCCACGGTGCTGGCACAGTCTGGTCATTCGGTGAGTGGGTCCGACGCAGTGGACTCTCCGGTTCTACGGAATTTGGAGCGACTCGGGGTCAAAGTTCAGGTGGGGCACGCCGCGTCCGCCGTGGTCGGTGCAGAGTTTGTGGTGGCCTCCACGGCAGTGCCTGAAAGCAATCCCGAGTTGAGCGCAGCACGAGATGCAGGTATCCCGATTTTGCGTCGCCGCGACCTGTTGCCATCGTTTGCACAGGTACAGCCGTTCCTCTCAGTAGCGGGAACCCATGGCAAGACAACGACCTCGTCCATGCTGGCAGTCGCGCTGCAAGCAGCAGGGGAGAACCCGTCGTTCATCGTGGGGGCAGAGGTTGCTGCGCTGAGCGCTGCCGCTGGCTACCACCATGGCCGCTGGATGGTGCTGGAAGCAGACGAAAGTGATGGAACATTTCTGGCGGGCCCCCGTGATGGAGCGTTAGTCACGAATCTCGAGCCAGACCACCTTGAATTCTGGGGAGGTTGGGACCAACTCCGAGAAGGGTTCGTTGAGTTTCTTGCCAACACATCGGGGCCACGGCTGGTGTGTGCCGATGACGCAGGGTCCGCTGCCCTTGCCAACGACGAGCGGGCAGCCGCTGGAAGAGCCATCTCGACCTACGGGGTCGATCCCTCTGCTACGCACCGCATGGTCGACCTTGAGTTGGGTCGAGGTGGGAGTTCGTTCCGTCTTGAGGGACCTGCAGGCGGAGTGCGCGTTGACCTTGCTGTTCCAGGCCAGCACAACGCGGTGAACGCTGCTGGAGCATTGGCGCTGGCAGTTGAACTCGGCGTCGACGCTGAGGCAGCGGCGCGGGGACTCGCTCTCCATAGCGGCGTTGCCCGTCGATTTGAGCATCGTGGGGAAGTCGGCGGCATCACCTTCATCGACGATTACGCACACCTGCCAACAGAGGTGCGCGCCGCTCTCGCCGCAGGGCGTAGCGGCGGTTGGGAACGCGTAGTGGTGGTGTTCCAACCTCACCGTTATTCGCGCACCGAGGCATTGGGCGCTGAGTTCGGTGCGTGTTTCGAAGATGCCGACGTGGTGGTTCTGACCGATATCTATCCGGCAGGCGAAGCTCCGCGACCCGGCGTCACTGGTCGGTTGGTGCTCGACGCTGCGCTCGAGATCGATGCGTCTGCAGACATCCGATGGGCCGACAACCTTGAGGCAGCCGCTGAGGTTTTGGCGACTGAACTTCGTCCCGGCGATATCTGCTTGAGCGTCGGTGCTGGCGATGTCACCACCATCGCTGATCTCGTTCAGGAACGTCTTGGCTCGTCAGGGCCTGCCAGTGAAGGACCGGCGTAGTCATGAATGAGTCGGAATGGTCAACGGCGATCTCATCTCTCGGCGATCAGGTCGCAACAGATGTCCCGCTGGGGCCGCTGTGTACGTATCGGGTGGGCGGCCCGGCCCGATGGTTCGTTGAGGTCGCGGGCATCGATGAGTTGCTTCGGGTTGCTCATGTGGTCGCCGGCACTGAGTTGCCAGTCCTCGTCGTGGGTCGGGGCTCGAACTTGCTCGTGGCCGACTCCGGATTCGATGGCTTGGTGCTGCAGTTGGGTGAAGCCTTCGCTGCGATGGACGTCTTAGTTGCTGACCCTTCTGGCTCGCATCTGCATGGTGACCTAGCAGTGGTGCGTGTTGGAGGTGCGGCCTCGCTTCCAGTAGTCGCTCGGCGAACGGTGGAAATGGGCTTGACCGGATTTGAATGGGCAGTCGGCGTGCCGGGTTCACTTGGGGGTGCGATCCGCATGAACGCTGGCGGCCACGGTTCAGATATGGCTGCATCAGTTGTGGAGGTCCGCATCGTGGACCTAGCAACAGGCGAGGATGTAGTGGTGAGCGCTGAAGACCTTCAATTTGGCTATCGCCGGTCCGCTGTTGGAGCCAGCGCGGTAGTGGTGAGTGCTGATCTGAAGTTGGCCGAAGGAATCCGAGAGAGCGGGCAGGAAACGCTCAGCGAGATAGTTCGCTGGCGACGGGAGCATCAGCCCGGAGGTCAGAACGCTGGTTCTGTCTTCACTAACCCGCTTGATGACTCGGCCGGCCGCCTTATTGACACGGCCGGCTGTCGGGGGATGCGGGTCGGCACGGCTGAAGTATCTACAAAGCATGCCAACTTTATTCAGGCAGACCCCGGCGGTTCGGCGAATGATGTCTTCGACCTCATGGTGCAGGTTGCTCGAAGGGTGAATACCGCACACGGCGTCGCTTTGCACCCTGAAACTCGACTCATCGGATTTCCTGAATTTGACGAGGTCATCGAATCGGCGGGCGGAATCCAATGACTGCAATCCTTCGTCGACGCCGATCGGGGGCTCAGTCCAGTTCACAGACGCACAACGACGCCGCGGCCGCAGCAGCAACCACCGATTCCCCGGCGACCGCCATCGATTCCGATGGTGAAGCTGCAGGAATTGAACCGGGTCGAAGGTCGCGTCGCCGGTGGTTGATCCCTGTAATTGCAATCGCAGTGCTTGCGATACTTCTCGGGGTTGTTGCATCGCCGATCATCTCCGTGCGAACCCTAGAAATCAGTGGTGAGGTCGCTGCTACTCGCGCCGAATTGCTTGCTGCTGCGGGTATCAAAGAGGGCGATCCGTTGTTGCGTACAGATATTCGCCGTGCTCGTAATCGACTGCGTGCGATGCCCGCGGTTGCCTCAGCAAAGGTAGAGAAGATCTGGCCCGACACGGTGCGGATCGTGGTGACTCCTGAACGGCCGCTAGTTGGATTCGTGGGGCCGGAGCAAGCGGTGATGGTCTCAGCGAATGGCCGTGTAATCGCGTCATTCAAAAATGCGGGTGGGCTTCCAAAGATCCTTCCCCGAGTAGTTGCGAAGCGACTTGCACGCATGCAACCCGGCGACGCGGTTCCGTCCCAACTCATGGACATCGCCGAGATTCACGCGGAAGCACCATTGGAACTGCTTCCGGATCTGTTCGAGGGAACAATGGGCCCGAACGGCTCGCTGAGTTTCAGATCGCCAAATGGCGGCCAGATCTTGTTTGGCAACGCTGAGGATGTTCCTGCCAAGTTGCTTGCCGCTACCACTGTGCTGGGCGGCCGGGTGGTGAGGGATTGCTTGGCCACCCTGGACCTTAGGGACCCATCACGACCGACAGTCAGTCGAACGCCGGGATGTGCGGTAGCGGCGCCGACTACTGGGACTACGTCCTCGGCGAATGGTGCGGCTCGCCCTGGAACCCAAGCCCCTGGCGGAAAACTTGTGTGCACCCGTGTGGGTTGCAAGGTGATCGCCCCGGACGGGTCCGAGGTACTGAACCCCGCTGGCGCAACATCTGGGTCAGCAACATCGGGGGGAAGGACCTCGTCCGGAGCCGCTGGCTCCACCGGCACAAGCGGCACTAGCGGCACAGCCGGCGGCACGAATTCCCCGTCTACCACTGCGCCGGGACGTCTTGTATGTGACCGCGCCGGGTGCAAGGTCGTGTCTGCCGCGAACTCAAACGGGACCCGCTCAGGATCGACTGGAACGGGCTGAGGTAGATGATCGTTGCCCTGAGAGGCGTTCGGCCGTAGTCTCAGGGTCTACATCAGGTTCAACCCATCTTGACCTCCACCGGAGATTGACCCCCGGTGAACAGTTGAGATGCTCGAACGCTCGTTGCGGGAAGTTGGACTTTCCGTTTGGAGGTGGCGATACCAATGGCCCACAATCCTCAGAATTATCTTGCCGTGATCAAGGTCGTCGGCATCGGTGGTGGCGGCTGCAACGCCGTCAACCGCATGATCGACGCCGGCCTGAAGGGCGTGGAGTTCATTGCGGTGAACACCGATGCTCAGGCGCTGCTCATGAGCGATGCCGATATCAAGCTTGATATCGGCCGAGACCTCACCCGTGGTCTAGGAGCAGGCTCCGACCCCGACGTCGGTCGTCAGGCCGCCGAGGATCACCGAGCTGAGATCGAAGAAGTGCTGCGTGGGGCCGACATGGTTTTCGTGACGGCTGGCGAGGGCGGTGGCACCGGCACCGGTGCGGCACCCATTGTTGCCGAGGTGGCTAAGTCCATTGGTGCACTCACCATCGCGGTAGTGACCCGCCCCTTCAACTTCGAGGGTCGTCGACGCTCTGTTCAAGCAGACCAGGGAATCGGCAAACTCAAAGAGAAGGTCGACACCCAGATCGTCATCCCGAATGATCGATTGCTGACTGTCGCCAACGACAAGACCTCGGTCCTCAACGCCTTCAAGATGGCTGACGAGGTCCTGCTGCAGGGCGTGCAGGGAATCACCGATCTCATCACCACCCCTGGTCTTATCAATACCGACTTCGCTGACGTTCGCATGATCATGAGCGACGCCGGCAGCGCGCTGATGGGCGTGGGCTATTCGACTGGTGAGGGTCGTGCGCTCCACGCTGCACGGCAGGCCATTTCTTCGCCACTTCTGGAAGCTGCCATCGATGGCGCTCGCGGCATTCTGCTCAACATCTCGGGCGGCTCCGACCTCACCCTTTTCGAGGTCAACGAAGCAGCTTCGGTAATCCACGAGGTTGCGCACCCCGAGGCCAACATCATCTTTGGCGCAGTCATCGACGACGACATGGGCGACGAAGTCCGCATCACTGTCGTAGCAGCAGGCTTTGAGCGTTGGGACGAGTCAAGCGGTTCACGCCGTGGCGCAAACGTGCGGTCAATTGATTCAGCCGAATCAAGCGTCACAGAGGTCTTCGCCGCATCTGACGATGATGGGCTCCTCGACGGGGATGACGACTTCGACGTTCCGTCGTTCCTGAAGTAGCAGGTCATACCGTCGTGGCCTGGAAACGGGTCGATCGCCGCCAGGGTCACCCTCCTGTGACGATGGCGTTCACAGGGGTGGCCGACGGTGACTTTGCCGTTCAACGCGACCCAGGTACCAGCGACTCAGTCAGCAGCGGCTCGGTCAGCAGCGGCTCAGTCAGCAGTGGCTCGGTCAGCAGCGACAGGGGAGATCTCGACCTACGTCGTAACGATGTGCTGCCCGGACAATGGTCCTGGCTGCATCAGGTTCATGGTGCTGACGTGGTCGTTGTGAGGGAACCGGGTGAGCACGCCGGAGCGCAAGCAGATGCCTTGGTGACCGATTGCCTAGGGGCTGTGTTGGCGGTTCATACCGCTGACTGCGCAGGCGTGCTGCTCCTTGGGGAGGTGCCGTCCAGCGCAGGTGCTGAGTCCAGATTGGTAGTTGGCGCCGCTCACGCCGGCTGGAGAGGACTGCTCGGCGGCGTGCTGCAGCAGACCGTTGAGACCATGCGTGAGCTTGGCGCAACAAGCACACAGTGGTTGCTCGGTCCATGCATCGGACCAGACGACTATGAGTTTGGAAATGACGATCTAGCCCTCCTAGTTGATCGCTATGGCCCTTCGCTCGCAGCCGTGACCTCGGACGGGCGAACTGCTCTGGATCTACGTGCGGGAGTTCGTATCGCCCTCGCCGAGGTGAGTTCGGTTCCGCTCGACCCGAACCGATCGGTGCCGAACACTGCATCGGGTGACGAGTGGTTCTCGTGGCGGGCTCGCAAGGACAGCGGCCGTCAAGCGGCGGCCATCGTCATCGGCGAGCGGAGCGACACCAAATGACCGGTTCGTCAGTCCAAGTCGACCCCCATTTGGTGGAATCGATCGCTGCGAACGCAGAGCGAATTCGAAGCCGCATCGCTGAACTCACCGATAGAGAGGTTCGTCTCGTGTGCGTCACGAAGGGGCACCCGGTGGGTGTTGCCGCTGCGGCGGTTGCCGCCGGGATGACCGACCTCGGAGAGAACTACGCGCAGGAGTTGGCCGGCAAGGCGGCTGCTCTAAATGGAGGTCTGGTGCTTAGTGAGGGTCTGGTACCTGGTGACGGTCTGGCTCTTGGTGAGGACACAGAATCTGGCGGCGTTACTGATATTGGCGGCGGTACGGAGATCTCAATCGATGGCCAACCTCATCGATTCAACTGGCACTTCATTGGCCAGTTGCAGACCAACAAGATCAAGTTGATTGCTCGCTACGTGAGTTGCTGGCACACCGTCGATCGCCCGTCGGTTATTTCAGAACTAGTTCGACGAGCACCGGGCGCAAAGATCTGTATCCAGATGGACCTCGCAGGGTTGGCCGGTCGCGGCGGATGTGAACCGGGGGAGGCGGCGGCGCTGGTCGCGACAGCTCGGGAGGCAGGACTCGATGTAGTCGGTCTCATGGGCGTTGCCCCTCCGGGTGGCGCCGAACTTGCTCGACCGGGTTTCCGTCAGCTTGTTGCGATGGCTGATGACCTCGGAGTGCCTGAACGATCCATTGGGATGAGCGGGGACTATGAGGTTGCAGTTGAGGAAGGTGCGACCATGATCAGGGTTGGTTCGGGACTTGTCGGGGCCCGGCCGCCTCGCCCTGTCAGTAATAACTAACCATGAACGGACAATAGGTGGGTCGTAGCTAACGAAGTGAGCTGCCGCTCGCAAGGCAGATAGTCAGGGCTAAAGTCGTGTCGCTGTGGTCGGGGGTCCACTGTGCCAAAAGCGGCCAACTACACTCCCGACGAGGAGATTCACGATGTCGAACTGGATGAAGAACGCGCGGACATGGCTTGGACTCGGGAACGAGGAGTTCTACGACGACGAGTTCGGTGACCCTGCCGATACTGACTTCGACGAGGACTACCTCGCTGAACCAGAACAAAGTCGCCCGGCTGCGCGCCCCGCTACTCGCCCTCAGGTCCGGGCCGTGCCGGCAGGACCATCAGACGACTGGGAAGAGAACGACGGTGGGGTGCGAGTGCTGCCCTCCGCTGAAGGTGAGACCCGCAGCGTCGTCCGACCGCTTCCCAATAACGCCAAGCCGCATGTCCTGACCCTCCGCTCGTTCAACGACGTTCAGGAAGTGGCCGATCTCTACAAGCGTTCTCAGCCGGTCATCATGAATCTCGGCGCCGTAGACAAGGAACTCTCTCGTCGAATCATCGATTTCGCCAGCGGCCTTTGCTACGGCCTAGAAGGCAATATGGAGCGGGTCGCTGAAGCGGTGTTCCTCGTTGCACCTCAAGGTTCAGAGGTCTCTGATGATGATCGCCAGCGCTATCGCTCTGGCGACCTAGGCAACTGATACGACTCAAATGGGCGTTCAATTTGCGTTACAGGGGCCTGTCGCTGGCCTGCTCTGCACCGGAATCCAGATCTTTGTGGTGCTGGTATTTCTTCGTGTGGTGCTGAGTTGGTTCCCTCCTACAGGCGGTGCCTTTGATTCCGTGCAGCAGCTGGTTTTCAAGGCAACTGAATGGGCCTTTGCTCCGCTGAGGCGGGTACTACCTCCGGTTCGACTCGGTGCTGCAGCTCTCGATCTTTCGCCGATCGTGTTGCTGGTAGGGCTGTCAGTGCTCCGGGGCTTCATCTGCGGGTGAGCACAACTTTGCTAGCTGTGTGACAGGACCCCAATCTGGAGGCGTCCGGCGACTACGATGCCCTCCATGGAGTTGACGCCAGAGCTGTTTGAGAAGGTCGAATTCACCGAGCGTCGTCGCGGTTACGACACCGAGCAGGTGGAGAGTTTCCTTGAGCAAGCAGGGACTGCGCTTGCCCAACTCATGGGGAAGGTGCGTCAGACCGAGGAGCGTTCGGCCGGCACAGAAGTTCGCCTCGCAGAGATGGAAGAACGTCTGAAGTCGGCCCAGGCTGCCGCCGCTTCCGCTCGGGCTGAAGCAGCAGCAACGCCGAAGGTCATGGACGAGGACGCCGAGGTTGAGCAGGCGGCACGCACGCTCCTTATGGCCCGACGAACCTCAGAGGCCATTGAAAATGAGTCTCGTGACAAGGCCCAATCGCTACTGCTCGAGGCCAAAGCACGAGCTGACCGACAGGTTCAGGAAGCACAATCCGAGGCAGATGAAATTCTTGCCCGGGCTCGTACCCAAGCAGACCGCGAGGGTGCCGATCGCAGGGCGAAGGCACTAGACGAGGTTCGTGACCTCGAAGCCCGGCGCGTGGAACTCACCGAGATCGTGGGTCAACTTGATGCCCGCCTTGCTGCGTACCGAACCGATCTGAGCCGAGCAGCCTCGGAACTCACCGCCCTTGCCGAGGATCCAAGCAGTGTGTCGCAGAGAGAATCTGCGCCCGTTCAGCCTGATGAGGTCATTGCTCGCCAACCTGAGGTTCTCGCTGAGCCGGTGACGGGAAGCGTCCCAGAAGTCGAGTCGGAGCCCCAGGATCCACCCACCGGTTCGACTGAGGCAGTGAGCGGTCCGGTCACCGGCGCCGTACCAACGGTTGATCCCATCACGGGGACTGTCCCAACGGTGGATCCCATCACTGATGCCGTGCCGACCGTTGATCCAATCACAGGTGTCGTGCCTGCGGTCGACGTCGAATTTGCCAGCATCGACGACTCCACAGCATCGGGTCCCTCCACCACTGAGGTGGCAGAGGTAGCCCCACCGAGTCGGGGGGAGCCTTGGGGAGCGGGTACCAGTTGGTCAGATCTTGGCGACGATTCCGACGCCACGGTGGTGGATCCGGACTTCATCGATATGCCAATTGAAGAGCCAGTTACCGGAACCCGAGATCGTTTCCTTGATGACCTCGAGCAAGCGGTTAACGACCCAGAGGTCGAGGTCGATGACGCAATGACGGCCTTCTTCGAGGGTTCGACAGACACCCGCTCTCGCCGATTCGGTTGGCGGCGCTAGTTCTCCAACTCAGTCACTGGTTTCACAACTTCTCAGAAGTGAGCCACCTCGTGTCGCGCCGTCCGGCTAGGGTTCCCCGACCAATCGGCCTGCCATTAGAGCGGGCGGATCATTCGAACGGCTAGGGAAGGAACATCTGCGATGGCCCCCACCAAGAAGGCACCAGCAAAGAAGGCTGCAGCAACCAAGGCTCCAGCAACCAAGAAGGCGCCAGCGGCCAAGGCCCCTGCACCAGCAAAGAAGGCTGCAGCAACCAAGGCTGCAGCAACCAAGGCTCCAGCAACCAAGGCTCCAGCAACCAAGGCTCCAGCAACCAAGGCACCTGCACCAGCAAAGAAGGCTGCAGCGGCCAAGGCCCCTGCAACCAAGGCACCTGCAACCAAGGCACCTGCAAAGAAGGCTGCAGCGGCCAAGGCCCCTGCACCAGCAAAGAAGGCTGCAACAACCAAGGCAGTAGAGACGGCGGCCCCAGTGAAGAAGGCTGCGTCAACGAAAACTGCCACAAAGAAGCTGCCGTCAACTACTGGCCTGTCAAGCGGTACCGGGGGATCAAAGTCGCTTGCCCCATCTCGGGCAAAGGCCCCAGAG
>Ga0164294_10004434_pt1 | contig 12234 bp, 10 predicted proteins | sample GEODES005metaG_FD_111479 | JGI IMG/M metagenome (GOLD analysis project Ga0164294, IMG submission 111479) | Oligotrophic lake water microbial communities from Sparkling Lake, Wisconsin, USA - GEODES005 metaG | ecosystem: Environmental > Aquatic > Freshwater > Lake | place: USA: Sparkling Lake... | reverse complement strand
TCGGGCAGGGCATTGCGCAGGGCCAGCAACTCTTTGCGCAGGGCCTTTTTGGCGTCGCCAGCGGATTCGGAGGACTTGTCCATAATCAGTTGATTGAGTGAAGAAGAACCATTTTGACAGCATTACCCCGTTGGACTCTTTTCGCCGCCGCAGCCCTGCTGCTTGGCACATCGTTTTTCGCAGCGCCACTGCCAGCGCAGGCGGCTCCGGCGGCCTATGCCGACAACCCCCGTCTTGACGCCGCTTTGCTGGATATGGCCCAGGCCTACCGGCGGCGCGACAGCCGTGCCATGGCTGCCGCTTTGCCCCAGTTCAAAGGCTATATGCTCGAACCTTGGGCCGCGTATTGGGATTTATCCAACCGCCTGGACACGGCCAATAAGGTGGAGATTCTGGCCTTCCTGAACACCTACGCCGGCACTTACCAGGAAGACCGCTTGCGCGCCGACTGGCTGTTGCAACTGGGCCGCGCTGCTGATTGGCAGACCTTCAACACCCAGTACCCGCTGTACCGCATGGGCGATGACCGCTCTATCCAATGCTACGCAGCGCTGGCTGATTTTGTGACCAATCGTGCCGATGTGGCCGCCACCGTGCAAGCCAACTGGTTGGTGCTGCGCGAATCCGAAGATGGCTGCTCGAGCGCCTTTGAGGCGCTGTACAAAGCCCATAAATTGCCCGCCCAGGTGGCCTGGGTGCGTGCCCGCTTAGCCATGGAAAACGACCGCCCGCAGGTGGCGGCGCAGGCCATCGGCCTTTTGGACCCATCGTGGGTCAAGGGCTTCGATACGGTGTACCAGCGGCCTGCCAAATACCTGGACGACAAACTCACCGCCATGCGCCCCAAAACGCGTGAGCTGGTGTCACTGGCCATGATCCGCTTGTCCTACTCGGACTACCAAAAAGCTGCGTCGCAGTTTGACAAATTACGTTGGCGCGCCCAACTCAGCGCCGAGGAGCGCAGCTGGGTCTGGGGCGTGATTGGCAAGCGCGCGGCGCAAAAGCAAGACCCTGACGCCCTGGCCTACTTTGCCAAGGGCAATCTGGCGCAAATGCACGAAGACCACCTGGCCTGGGGTGCGCGCGCCGCGCTGCGCGCGGGGCAGTGGGCGCGGGCGCAGGCCTTCATCCACGCCATGCCACCCGGCTTGCGCGCGGACCCGGCCTGGACTTACTGGCATGCGCGCGCGCAGCTTGAACTTAACCCCGGTACGAACGACCCGGCGCGTATGTCGGCCATGGGCGCTTTGCAGGCGCTGGCGGGAACCCGGGGGTTTTATGAAATGCTGGCACTGGAAGAAACCGGCGGTCGCATCACCGCGCCCGCCCGCCCGGCGCCCATCAGCGCGGTAGAACGTGAGGCGGCGCGCCTGAACCCCGGCCTGCAGCGCGGCCTGTACGCCATCCAGATCGGCCTGCGCGCCGAGGGCGTGCGCGAGTGGAACTACAGCACCAACCTGCACCAAAGCGGCGGCATGGACGACCGCGCGCTGCTGGCTGCTGCCGACATGGCCTGCCGCGCCGAGGTGTGGGACCGCTGCATCAATGCCAGCGACCGCACCCGTAACACGATTGACGTGGAGCAGCGCTTCCCCACGCCGTTCAAGCAAAGCGTGTTGGCCCGCACCGCTGCTGTCGGCCTGGACCCAGCCTATGTGTACGGCCTGATCCGCCAGGAAAGCCGCTTCATCATGGACGCGCGCTCCGGCGTGGGCGCGTCTGGCCTGATGCAGGTCATGCCCGCCACGGCCAAATGGACCGCCAAAAAACTGGGCATGACCGATTTTGCGCCCCACAAAATCAACGACCGCGACACCAACATCGCTATCGGCACGGGCTACCTCAAGTTCGCGCTGGACAGCTTTGGCGGCTCCATGCCCCTAGCCGCCGCCGCATACAACGCCGGCCCCAGCCGCGCGCGCCTGTGGCGTAGCGGCCCTTTCACGGTGGAGGGCGCTATATGGGCCGAAAACGTGCCCTTTTCTGAGACCCGCGATTACGTCAAAAAAGTGCTGGCCAACACCACGCTGTACGCCGCAATCTTGAGCTGCCAACCGCAATCGATCAAGGCCCGTTTAGGCCGGATCGGCCCGCTCAGCGAGGCGGAAGCGGCGCTGCCCGATCCCGGGGCCGACCTTCCCTGACGCTGAGCAAATGCCACGCGTGGGTGTTTGCGGGTAGCTTGGGATTCAAACGCGCCGCGCCACAGTGGTCATCACCTTGGCGGCACCGCGCATCAGTTCTTGCACCACTGGTGGCAGCTGCGCCGCTCCAGCTTCTTCGGCAGCGCGGGCATGGGCCATTTCGTCGCTGTGCATTTGCGCCACGATGGCGCGGGAAGCATGGTCGCCGGGTGGCAGCGCGTCAGGTCCGTTGCCCAAATGGCTTTGCAAATGCGCGCCCACTTGGCGCTCGGTTTCCACCACAAAGCCCAGGCTGATGTTGTCGCCCAGCCGCCCGGCCAGCAGCCCCAGGCCGAATGCGCCCGCGTACCACAGCGGGTTGAGCAGCGAAGGCCGCGCGCCCAGCTCGTCCAGCCGCTGCGCGGCCCAGGCCAAATGGTCCACCTCTTCGGCGCACGCCGCTTCGTACTGGGCGCGCAGGCGCGGGTTGCGGGTGGCCAGCGCCTGCGCCGTATAGAGCGCCTGCGCGCAGATTTCACCCACGTGATTGACCCGCATCAGCCCGGCGGCCTGTTGGCGCTCGGCCTCGGCCAGCTGCGTGGGCGCTTCGGGCAGCGTGGCGCAGGCGGTGCTGGCATGCGGTGCGGCGAACAGCGTGCGCAGGGCGTTGTCCAGGGTGTTGATCAGGGTGTCGATGGGGGCGGTTGGGCTTGGGGTGGGGTGCATGCGTCAATTGTGCAGTACGGGGCCAAATAGGAGGCAGGGCCCAAAGCTCCCCTACTGCAAAGCCGCCGCAGCCGCAAAACTGCCTCGGGTTGAACGCTGCGGCGTTGCCGTAAAGCAACGTTTATGCACTTTTTAAGACAACTTACGGCTTCTGCGGGCCATCAAGGGCCGGACATCTGTTGGAATACGGCCTAACTGCTCAACAAAGGGTAGTTCGCTGGAACTGGCAAGTGAGTTGGTTCCGGATAATTCGTTTTAACTTTGGAGATTTTCATGATGAAAAAGACACTAGTTGCATTGGCTGCCGTTGCAGTCACCGGCGGCGTATTCGCACAAGCCACCATGACCGGTTTTCTGGCATATGGCTACCGCGCGACAACGACCAGCGCCGGCGCTACTGCCAGCGGTATGGGTGCTGACACCGCCACCCTCGATTTCGCAGTTGGCGAAACAATCGAAGGCTTGGGTAAAGTATCGGGCAAGATGGGCGTTTCGATCAAGAACAAGGACACAACAGCTTATTCCCGTGATTCGGAAATCAAGGTCGACATGGGTGCGATGGGTACGGTCAGAATGTATAACGCCTACAGCGCTAGCGGTCTCGGCGGCGTGGCTGCTGGTGGTGCCAATCAGTATTGCACCTTCACTAACGGTGATTGCGCCACTGGTATTGGCATGTTCTCCACTTATGGTTACGACGATGGGCTGTCTTACAGCTTCCCATTGGCAACCGGCTTGACGGTTTCGGTGACCCACGTTGAGCCTTCGGCTACTCTTGGTGCTGCTGGCACGGGCCTTGGTGCTGGTGCTGCAGCCTATACCGACTCGCAACGCCACAACACATACGCACTGGCGTACAAGGCGGGTGCTTTGAACCTGACCGCTGGCTATCGCACGTATGACGAGGCAAATGAAGCTACCGGTAACAGCAATTACCGTCACCGTGGCTCGTTTAACTATGACCTGGGCGTTGCACAAGTCGGAGCAGGCTACGAGCAGACTACGACCACCTACGGCGCTACGACCACTGACTCTTTGATGAGCCTGGTGCTGCCGGTTCCTTCGAGCCCTCTGACATTGAGCGCTCAGTTCGGTAACCGTACCAAAGCCGGCAATGTATCAGCCGCTAGCGACACGACCTTCTCTGGAACCATCTACAACGCGGTTTACACCTTGTCCAAGCGGACCTATTTGTTGGCTGTCTATGCAACCAACCAGTCTGCAGGTACATCCAACCCAACGATGTTCTTGACTACCTTGAACCACTCCTTCTAATTCCCCGCTGGCCTAGCGCCAGCAGGTTCTTAGAAACTAAAACCCCCGCCATGGCAACATGACGGGGGTTTTTTATGTGCCGTCTTGAGTCGACGCGCGTACCTACCCACGCTCGCGTCTAGCGATCCAGCCCTTCATTCGCACGGGCGTTCGCCTGCCACCAATCATCAGCCATTGCGGCGTCGCGGTAGTCTTGAAAGCAGGGGGTGCCAAGGGTGTAGTGAACGATTTTGGCCTTGGGGTTGTCCTCGTACTCGGTGGCGAGCCAATTCCATTCCAGCGGTAACGCGCCAATCTCTTCATCGCGCAGCCAGCCGAAGCGGTGTAGGTGTGCCCCGTCTTTTTCTTCGATGTAGGCAGGGGTGAGGACGCGGTTGGACGGGTGCGCGCAGTTGAATATCACCAGGCTGGACCAGTTCTTGCGCGGATAGTTGACGTTGGTGTTATTCAGGTATTTCTTGGCCGCCTTGGTCTGGTAGTTGTGTTGCACCAGCTGAACCGCCTTATGCGGGTCAAACATCTCCACCAGCTCCGCGATATCCGTTTGGCACACCATGTCGCCATCCGCAAATACCGCCATTCCTTGATAGTCTGCCAAGTACGGTGTCAAAAAACGGCTAAAAACGAAGCGGTTACTGATGTTTTCATGGCGCTCGTTGTAGAAGCCCAAGGTGTTTTCAGCCAGCGGGATGAAGCGCACCGGAATGGAGGCCTTCTCCAAAACGCTCTGGCAAAAGGTGTGGTAGCTGATGGCTTCTCGTTGATCGAAACCGACGACCAGCGTAAGACTATTTGTCAAAGTTATTCTCCACTTGGGTGCTGATGTTTCGGGGTAGCCGCATGTGGCAGCATGCGAGATTATTTGTTGCGAGCGGAGTGATAAAGTGCCATTACCTACCCGCACCTTGCTGCACTTTCCCAGAAACTTTTATGGCCGGTCACCGCCACAATAATACCCGCCCCATGGGTACTACACACCCAACAGGAAGCCACCTAACGCCGAAGGCGGGGCAGGTCGACCTCAACGTTCAATTGTCCAATGCCGTGCAATTGCACCAGGCAGGCGAACTTCTCAAAGCCAAGGCGATTTACGAGCATATCCTGCGCGCGCATCCCTGGCATTTTGACGCATTGCATTTACTGGGGCTGCTCGCCCACCAAACCGGTAACCATGGCCCCGCGCTGGCGCTGATCGATAAGGCCATATCGATCAGGTCTGACAAACCAATCTTCTTCAACCACAGGGGTTTGGTATTCCATGCCCTTGGGGAACAATCTAAGGCGCTGGATAGTTTTGAGCAAGCGCTTGTACTGAATCCACAATTTGCCGAAGCCTACGTGAATAAGGGGAATGTGTTTGCAGCGCTACGGCAAGACGCCCAAGCGATTGCTAGTTACGATTTGGCCATTCAGACTGAACCAGGGTCGCTTAACGCTTACTTGAACAAGGCAACTGTTCTGGAGAAAATAGGCCAGTCGCAAGCCGCAGTAGACGCATGTGACAAGGTGTTGGGCCTTCGCCCTAACCTCGCCCAAGCGCACTGCGCGCGAGGTATTTCTCTTACGTCACTCGGTAAGGTTGTAGAAGCCATTGAAGCTTTTGATGTGGCACTTGGCTTGTTGCCAAACTTTGTTCCTGCATTATGCAACCGGGGAATCGCGTACCAGCGAAAGTATGAATACCAAAGCGCTCTAGACGATATGAATCGCAGCATATTGCTGGAGCCGCAGAATTCCAATTTGCATTTTAATCGCGGATCCCTGTTTTCGCAAACGGGTGATATTGCGGGTGCGCTAGAAAATTATAATAAAGCAATTGAACTTGCCCCCAATAATGCAGAGGCATCCTATAATAAGTCATTGTTGTATTTGTCTCAAAAAGATTTTGATAAGGGCTGGGACTTACTGCATTGGCGGTCGGTGAATCCTAAACAGCCGCAGCAACAACTTCAAACACCCCTGCCCGTGTGGGAGCCCGGTAAGGCCGAGCACCGTCGGGTGCTGATCTGGGCGGAACAGGGTGTGGGTGATCAGATTCTATTTTCTACTCTGCTTAAAGAAGCCCAGCAACGGATATCTGAGTTGCATGTGATGTTGGATGCCAGACTTATTCCGCTTTTGGAGCGCTCGCTAAAAGGTATTCGTTTTCACCCTCAGGATAAACCGATTAACCAAGCCGAGTTTGATGCGCATATGCCGATCATGAGTCTTGGAGGTATATTTCGCCGGAGTCAGATGGATTTTACGAATGCAAGTAATCCGCTATTGTTGGCAGACTCTGAGCGTGTTGCTATGTTGAGGCACAGTCTCGCGCCCGAGGGCGGCCTACTTTGCGGTGTTTTTTGGAAAAGTCGATACAACAAAAATGAACATAGAAAAAGTCTTGAATTAATAGATTTATTACCCATTCTGAAAATTCCTAATATTAGATTTATTAATCTTCAATATGGCGACACAGCTGAAGAATGTAAAGTATTGCAATCGAGAACCGGTGTAGCAGTGCATAGCTGCGATTCGGTAGATAATTTCAAGGACTTAGACGGACATGCTGCGTTGATTCAAGCCTGCGATTTTTTGGTGGGGTGCAGCAACACATCGGCTCACCTTGCTGGCGCTTTAGGCAAAAAAACATATTTGGCGCTCGGCCACGGTCACGGTACTTTTTGGTATTGGGCTAATCAGATCAACGGGCACTCACTCTGGTATCAATCAATCAAAATTCACCGGCAGCTAAAGCCAGGGAATTGGGTGCACACCATTGAAGCTATTCACTCCGATATTATCAATCACGCATGAGCCATATTTTGATTGGATGGGCAACTGCGTAACTGAATTTACGAACGAACCTTTTGATGAGTATAAAATTTAATTCTCGATCGATAGTTAATCAGAACGCTGAGCGAAGGCTGCTTGAGGAGGGAATAAAATTTCTTCAAAATGGGGAAATGGAAAAGGCAGATGAGCAGCTGAAAAAGTTACTAGTCGTTAACCCTAGGCAGGCCGATGCGTTGAATTTACTCGGAATAATCCGAGCTCAAGCCAAGGACTTTACGGGCGCGATAGATTTCATCAAAAGCGCAATCTCTATCAATCCTAAGAATCCGGCAAGTTACTATAACCGTGGACTTGCCCTGATGGAGATAGCCAATCCAGAGCAGGCCTTAGTCGACTTCAAAAAGGCTTTATCACTAAATCCAAACTATGCGGAGGCTTATAACGGCCAGGGAAATGCGCTCGCGGATACAAATAAAATCAACGCGGCAATCGCATCCTTCAGGGAGGCTATTCGGATTAATCCAAGATATGCAGATGCCTGGAATAATCTGGGTAATGCGTTGTCTGCCTCCAGAAATGTTTCTGAAGCTATTGCGTGTTATGAGCAAGCTGCCGGAAATCAACCCAATTTTGCCGATGCGCTGACAAACCTAGCGAGTGCGTATGCAGAAGTTAATGAATTTGAAAAATCTCTAAATTATTACCGAGCTGCCTTAAATATTAATCCTGAGTTGTATTTTTTGTTCGGTGACTATTTGCATGTTAAATACAGGGCTGCTAATTGGCTGGAATTTAATGAAGATACGGAACAGCTTCAAAAAGCGATTTCTCGTTCAATTCCCACAGTCAAGCCATTTGTAGCGTTGGGCCTGCTGGACGATCCTGCCCTGCACAAACGGGTGGCTGACCTGTATGTTCAAACCCGTTTTCCCCAGTCTGCCGCGCTAGGCGCAATCCCCCAGCGCAAACCGGGCCAGAAAATTCGAATTGGTTATTACTCTTCCGATTTCCGTAATCACGCCATTGCCTACTTGATTGCCGAGATGCTGGAGCGGCATGACAAAGAGGCGTTTGAGATCTACGCCTTCAACCTCAATCTTGGCGCGCGTGATGCGATGAGTGAGCGGCTGTTTTCGGCGGTCACCCAAGTCGTGGACCTCGCAGGCCACAACGACCGCAGCGCAGCCCAGCTTTCGCGGACCATGGGTATCGATATTGCAGTCGACCTGGGTGGACATACGGTGGATTCCCGAACCGGCATCTTCGCCCATCGATGCGCCCCGGTGCAGGTCAATTACCTGGGATTTCCGGGAACTTTGGGCGGAACATACTACGACTATGTGCTAGCAGATCGCCATGTCATACCCCCGGATCAGAGCCCACATTACGCCGAGCAGCTCGTCTACCTGCCGCATTGCTATCAAGTCAACGACTCCAAGCGCAAGATTGCAGACCGCGTGTTTTCACGCCCTGAGTTGGGCTTGCCAGAGCAGGCATTTGTGTTTTGTTGTTTCAACAATGGCTACAAAATATTGCCGCAGACCTTTGACGGATGGATGCGCATCTTGCAAGCCGCGCAGAACAGCGTCTTATGGCTCCTAGACCATCACCCCTTGTCAACCCTGAACCTGCGGAGGGAAGCACATGCGCGCGGCATAGACCCCGATCGTCTCGTTTTTGCGCCTCGCATTCCACTGGCGGACCACCTAGCTAGGCATCGAGCGGCTGATTTATTCATCGATACGCTGCCCTATAACGCCCACACAACTGCCAGCGATGCGCTTTGGGCCGGGCTTCCAGTCCTGACCTGCATGGGTAAGTCCTTTGCGGCGCGGGTCGCGGGAAGTTTGCTAATGGCGATGGACTTGCCCGAACTCATTACCCATGCGCAAGCTGATTTCGAATCCAAGGCGATCGAATACGCCAAAGACCCGGTAGCTTTGCGAAAAATTAAACTGAAGTTATTCGAAAACTCGCCGACCAGCCCACTCTTCAATGCGCAGTTGTTCACCCGGCATATTGAGCGAGCCTATCGGGCTATGCATGCGCGCTACCAGTCCGGCATGCGCCCTGAGCAATTTGCGGTAGAGGCTTGATCGCCCGCGCACCTTTGAAATGTTTGACACGGCGCAGTGTTTCAGTCTGGGACTGCAAGGAAATAGGACAACTAAAACTACCGTCAGGTTTGTATCTGTGAGCGCGTCCGCAATGGTACGAAAACTTAAACCTCTGTTGCTGCGAGGAATAAACTTCTCCATTTTTGAGCGATAACTCTTTCGCTAAACATTGGAATAATAGTTTCTTGGGCTACTCCAACTTTTTTGAATATGAAGAAAAATTTTTAAAAAAAATAGAAAGAGGTTCTTCCCGAATATTATGAAAATAGTTTGAAAACGGTGCATACGATTCTAGTAGATCTGCCGAAACGGGCAAGCCTAAAGCAAATGCAGTTATCAGCCTGTTTGAACTTGCTCCAGATTTACGTGGATCATTCAAATTAGATGGAATTAAGCACCCGTGACTGACTTTCGAAGCATCAATCATATTTTGTAAAGACCATTCAGCAAGATGCAGCTTGGTGATAGAACGTAAGCGTGGTTGATTTGAGGCCAGCATGTCAAGCCCAGCACCATTGGATAAAGCGATCAATCTAAAGTCTGCGTCACAAAGAAAATCATTTTGCAAATAATTAACCAGGTAGAGTGTATTCGTCGCATGCCCAAACCAGAGTAACGTTGAATGAGCCGCAGCGGTCAATATTTTTGGTGGATTGACTGGAATTTCAATCGGATCTTCGATTACGGTTATCTCTTGATTGAAGTACTGCGCTAAAAACTTTGCCATGCTGGTTGACGAAACAACTGCTTTATGGCTAATTGGTAAAATATTCGTATAAAAGGCAGCCATCGGAGACGAAATTGCTCCTAAATGATGATCAGTGTAGTCAAGAATAATTCTTTTTGATTGACGGTTTGATTTTGATAGCTGTTTAGTCCATAGATTGTCACGACCATTCTGACAATCGCCACCAATTTTCCCCACCACGATTACACTCGCTTGCTCATTAATACGATCGCCAGCAGAAAATTCAATCTGAATTTCATTGGTAAATTTTGCAACCAAACCCGCCCTCATTCGTATACTAGCCATATTAGATTTGTAGAGGTCCTCTGCTGCTTTGTAGCTTCCAGGAATAAGCCAATGAATGAACATTTAGAACTAATTACTTTTAAATAATTGAATGATTGGCTATTTCTTTGGTCAAAGAAATCTATTGAATATCTGATGATTAATTTCGATATCAGCAAAATAATAGAGATGAAATATGCTGCGAACCAGTCCGATTTCCATGACCGCGTTTAAATGTGTGTCTGCCACTAACTTTCCACCACCTCAAAACCCGTAGTCATCACCGCCGTCTTCCCCAGCATAAAGCTCGCCGAACAGTATTTCTCGTGGCTCATGGCAATCGCCCGCTCCACCGCCTGCGCGGGCAGGGCCTTGCCGGTCACCACAAAGTGCATGTGGATGGACGTGAAAACCTTGGGGTCGGTTTCCGCACGCTCCGCAGATAGCTGCACAGTGCAACCCTGCACCGCGTGGCGGCCGCGCTTGAGGATCAGCACCACGTCATACGCCGTGCAGCCGCCGGTGCCGGCCAGTAGTAACTCCATGGGACGCGGCGCTAAGTTCTGGCCACCGTTTTCGGGCTTGACCGCGTCCGGCGCGCCGTCCATGTTGACAATGTGGCCGCTGCCGGTTTCGGCTACAAAGCCCATGCCCGAGCGGGTGTTGAGGTGGCCGGTCCAGCTGACTGTGCATTCCATGGCGGTGCTCCTGAGGGTGGCGTTTGCAAATGACCGATTGGTCCTAGGCGTGATTGTGGCGGGTGATTAAAATGCCGTAATGGATACACAATTAGATGCTCAATTTCGCACATCTGCATTGCCTTAAGGAGTTTCCGTGGACACTGTACTTTCCCATTTTGCTGTGAGCGTGACCGAGCTCAAGCGCAACTATGCCGGCATTTTGAAGCAAGCCGACCAAGGCCCGGTGGCGGTGTTGAACCATAACCGCCCAGAGGCGTATTTGGTGCCGGCAGGTCATTACGAGCAGCTGATGGCGCACATCGAAGACCTGGAGGACGCCCGCTTGGCGCAGGATAGGGCGCAAGGGCCGTTTGTCGAAGTCACGCTCGATGCCCTTTAAGATGCGCTTTCACGCTCTGGCGCTGCAGGAGTGGCAGGCCTTGGACAGCAGCATTCGCGAACCCTTTAAAAAGAAGCTGGCCGAACGCCTGGAAGACCCCCGGGTGCCTGCAGCCGCGCTGCGGGGGATGCCCGACTGCTACAAAATCAAGTTACTCAGCTTGGGCTATCGTTTGGTGTACCGTGTAGATGCGCAAGAGGTCTTCGTCACTGTGATTGCCGCAGGCAAACGCGACAAGGTCCGCGTGTACGGTGCGGCCAGGCAGCGTCTATAGAGACACAGAAGAACTCAATTCAGTTTCCAAACTTGTGAAATCCATGGCTAAAAAATCCGCTGCGCCGAGTACCCACTCGCCCCTGCAACCCGCCGACTACCTGACCAAAATCCTCAACGCCCGCGTTTACGACGTGGCTACGGAGTCGGCTTTAGAAGTCGCAAAAACCTTAAGCCAACGCATCCACAACACAGTGTTGCTCAAGCGGGAAGACCAGCAGTCGGTGCGCAGTTTCAAATTGCGCGGGGCCTATAACAAAATGGCGCACCTGAGCGCAGAGCAGCTGAAAAAGGGCGTGATTTGCGCCTCGGCCGGCAACCACGCGCAGGGTGTGTCGCTGAGCGCCAAGCGCCTGGGATGCCGGGCCGTGATCGTGATGCCCACGACCACGCCGCAGCTGAAGGTGGACGCAGTGCGCGAACTCGGGGGCGAGGTGCTGCTGCACGGCGAGAGCTACTCTGACGCCCACCAGCATGCGCTGATTCTGGAGAAAAAACAGGGCCTGACCTTCGTCCACCCCTTTGACGACCCGGACGTAATCGCCGGGCAGGGCACGGTGGCCATGGAAATTCTGCGCCAGCACCAAGGGCCGCTGGACGCGGTGTTTGTGGCCATTGGCGGGGGCGGGCTGATCAGCGGCGTGGCCAATTACATCAAGGCGGTGCGTCCGGGCGTGAAGGTGATCGGCGTGCAGATGAACGATTCCGACGCCATGATGCAGTCGGTGGCCCAGGGCGCGCGGGTGACGCTGTCCGATGTGGGTTTGTTCTCGGACGGTACGGCGGTCAAGCTGGTGGGCGAGGAGACTTTCCGCATTGCGCGCGGCTTGGTCGATGACTTCATCACCGTGGA
>Ga0164294_10004433_pt1 | contig 12236 bp, 10 predicted proteins | sample GEODES005metaG_FD_111479 | JGI IMG/M metagenome (GOLD analysis project Ga0164294, IMG submission 111479) | Oligotrophic lake water microbial communities from Sparkling Lake, Wisconsin, USA - GEODES005 metaG | ecosystem: Environmental > Aquatic > Freshwater > Lake | place: USA: Sparkling Lake... | reverse complement strand
GCATCGGGATCGGCACCGATTCCGGGATCGGCGGCACCTACCACGGCAGTTCGACGATCCGCGAGATCCGCACGCTGACCGTACTCGGCTTTACGCCTGCCGAGGCGTTGGTCGCGGCGACCGGCACCAGCGCGGGGATCATCGGGACGGACAAGGTCGAAGGCACGATCAAGCCCGGCATGCGCGCCGACCTGGTGCTGGTGGCGGGCAAGCCCGACGAGACGATCGCCGATCTCTACAACGTCCGCCACGTCTGGGTGTCGGGCCGCGAGCAGGACCTGATCGCCCTGCGCAAGCTTGCCGATGGCGCCGCGCCGACGCCGCTGCCCGTCACGAAGATGACCGGGCCGATCGACACTGGCGTGCGGGGCGACGGCCGCACCGACCTCGACACGCTGCCGGTCGAAAGCACCGAAAGCGGCACCGACCATAGCGACCTGCTCTACGTCCGCCCGACCGATCCGCGGGCGGGCAAGAAGCTGATGATCGTCGCGCGGATGGGCGCGAGGGCCAAGCCCTATGCCCAGCTACTTGTGCCGCTGACGCCGGGCGGCATCACGCTGGCCGACGCGAGCGACTTTACCGGGATCGCGTTCGACGCGCGCGGGCAGGGGCAATACAGCCTGTCGTTCGACACTTACGGCCGCCAGCCCGACGACTGGTTCGCCGCGGCATTCAGCGCGGACGAAACGGTGCGCGAAGTGCGCGTACCGTTCGCGATGCTGACGGGCGAGGGGATGTTCGACCCTAAGTCGCTCCGCGCGCTGCTGATCCGACTGAAGGCCGAACCCGGCGGCAACACCTGGCTCGAAATCGGGAATTTGCGCTTCTACCGCTGATCCGGCGCGCGATAGACCGCCTCGTCCAGCTGCCCTTCCCACCGCGCCACCGTAGTCGCCACGGTCAGGTTCGCGCAAGCGCTCGGCACGGTACGCGTCATGTCGAGCAGGCGGTCGAACGGCAGGACGAAGCCGACCACCAGCGCAGTCTGTTCGGGCGCCACGCCGACCGCCGACAGGACGGCGGCGAGCATGAACAGCGAGGCGGACGGCACCGGCGCCGTGCCGAACGCGGCGAGCGCGCCGGTCAGCAGGACGGCGGCGTAGACTTGCGGGGTCAGCGGCACGCCGAACGCCTGCAGCGCGAACATGCTGAGCAGCCCGACATACATCGCCGTCCCATCCTTGCCGATGCTCGCGCCAAGGGGGAGGACGGTCGAATAGACCGGCCGCGCGATGCCGAGATTGCCGCCCGCGACACGCATCGCGACCGGGAGCGTGGCGCCGCTCGACGCGGTCGAGAAGGCGACCACCAGTGCGTCGACGATCCCGCGGAAGAAGGGGAGCACCGGCAGCTTCGCGACAAAGCGGAGGATCAGGCTGTGCACAACCAGCATCTGGATCAGCGACCCCGCGACCACCGCGAGCGCGAGCCAGCCGACATGGACGAACACGTTCGCACCGTTCGCCGCCACCGCCACCCAGATCAGCGCGAGCACGCCGAACGGCGTCGCTTCCATCACGACCCCAACGACGCGCAGCAGCACGGCGGACAGCGACTGGAGCAGATTGGCGAACGGCTTCCCCGCCTCGCCGGTCAGGACGGTGCCGACCCCGAACAGGATCGCGACGAAGATCAGCGCGAGCATGTCGCCCTTCGCCAGCGCGTCGACGATGTTGAGCGGGACGATGCCGATCAACTGGTCGTAGGGCGTGACCGGTACGCCCAGCGCATGCGGCGCGGCGGTGCCGAGCGGGGCGCCGACGCCGGGGCGGATCACGCTCGCGACGAGCATCCCGACCGACACCGCGATGGCGGTGGTCGCGGCGAACAGGGCGATTGTACGCGCGCCGAGACTGCCGAGCTGCTTGGGATCGGCGAGGCTGGTGATCCCCGCCGCGATTGTGACCAGCACGATCGGCGCGACCAGCATCCGGATCGCGCGGACGAACAGGTCGCCGACGAACTGGAAATGCGGCGCGCCTTGCGGCCAGGCGAACGCGAGGATGACGCCAAGGATCAGGCCGGCGACGACGCGTTGCCATAGGGGGATCGCGAACCAGCGTTTCACGCTTCGTGCTCCCGCGAACGCAGGAGCCCAGGATTACATGGGGTGTCGCTTGTGGCTTTGGGCTCCTGCTTTCGCAGGAGCACTGGGAGGGGGCGTCTCAAGGACACGTGCCCTTGGTCGGCGTGTGCGGCAGCGAGCGACCCGCAGCCTTGCCGGTCAGCGCGCCGTTGTCGACGGCGATGACGCCGTTGACGACGACCGTTCGCACTCCGGCGGCTGGCAACGTGGGCTGTTCATAGGTCGCCCGCGCGGCGTACGTCTTGGGGTCGAACACCACGATGTCGGCGAAATTGCCCGACTTCAACGCGCCGCGTCCGGTCAGCCCGAACCATCTGGCGGTCACGCTCGACGAACGTTCGATGAAGTCGCGCAGGCCGATCACCTGATCCGCCACGACATATTTCGCATACTTGCGCGCGAACGTGCCCCAGACACGGGGGTGGCCGCCCGAGGCGTCGCTGTCGGTCATCACCCAAGGCTGGCGCATGAACGCGGCGATGTCGGCCTCGCTCATGTTGAAACTGACGGTCGCGGGATCGCCGAGCCGGATCGTCGCGATCGCGGCGGAAATCGGGTCGGTCTTCATCGTCGCGGCGATCTGGCTCAAATACTGGCCGCGATACTTGCCCTCGGTGATCAGCAACGTCGCCGCGCCACCGCGCTTGCGCATTCCCTCGGCCATGTCGGCGCGGAGTTTCGGCTGAAGCTTGGGATCGTCGAACCGCGCGATCAGCGCTTTCGTCCCACCGTCCTGCGCCCAGAGCGGGACGAGGCTCGCGACCAGGCTCGTGCCCGATGCGCTCCATGGATATTGGCTCGCAGTGATGTCGACGCCCGCGGCGCGGGCCGCGTCGATCTTGGCGATGATCGCCGGCGCCTGGCCCTGCACGTCGACGCCCAGCGCCTTGATGTGGCTGACGTGGACCGGCATGCCGGTCGCGCGGCCGATGGCGATGATCTCGTCGATCGCCGCCGCGAGGCCGACGGTATAGGAGGATTCGTCGCGGATATGGCTGTCGTAATAGCCGCCGCGCTTCGCCGCCTCGGTCGACAATGCGATCACTTCGTCGGTCTTCGAAAAGCTCTGCGGCGCGTAGAACAGGCCGGTCGACAGCCCGATCGCCCCCTCGCACATGCCCTTCGCGACCAGCGCTTTTTCGCGATCGAGTTCGGCGGCGGTCGGCGCGCGGTTGGCGGCGCCGATCACTTGTTCGCGGATCGACCCGAACCCGACATAGGTTGCGAAGTTGATCCCGACCGGCTTGGTCTTGGGACTGGCTAGCACGCCCGCGACGTCGGTCGTCCCGCCCCCGTCATTGCCGATGAACGCGGTCGTCACGCCCTGCAGCAGGAAGGCTGGGATCAGGCGCGTCTTGGCATCGGCGGCGGCGAGCCACGGTCCCGCGTGCGTGTGCGGGTCGATGAAGCCGGGCGCGACGATCATGCCGGTCGCGTCGATCACACGATGCGCGACGAAATCGGTCACGTTGCCGACCATGACGATCGTGTCGCCATCGATCATCACGTCGCCGACAAATGGCGGCCCATCACCGGTGTAGATCGTCCCGCCATGAATGATCAGATCGACCATCCGGCCCTGCGGTTTGGGCGCAGCGCCGAGCGAGCAGCCGGCGAGAAGACCGCCAATGAGGGCAAGGTGCAGCTTCATCCCCACAATCCTCCCGATGGCATGCCCGCGCGTCAAGGCCGCGCCAGATTCTCTTCGGTCAGCGTAAAGGCCGATCGGGTGCCGGGTTCGTTGGGCACATCGGTCGCGAAATAGGCGACGCCGACTCGGCGTGCCGGATCGACGAACAATCCCGACCGCAGGCCATAGGCTTCGCCGAGATGCCCGAAGCGCGGACGGGAATCGCGGAACGGATCGTCGCGGCAGCCTGTGGTCGGGTTCGCGGTGGTGATGACGCCGAGGCCGTAGCTGCACGCCCAACCTTCGCCGATATCGCCGTTCGCGCCGTCATAGTTCCACGCCGGCGTGATCATCGTCTTGATCGATGCCGGTGTCAGCAATCGCACGCCGTCGACCTTGCCGCCCAGCATCAGCAAGCGTCCGATCTTGGCCAGGTCCGGCATCGAGATATGCAGCCCGCTCTGCGGCGCAAAGGTCGCGCCGTTACGCCCGGCGACCCAGCGCGACAGGTCGCAGCCGCCGTCGCTCGCGGGGGTGACGGGGCAGGCGGGCCGCTTGCCGTGATTGTCGTCGCGCGTAACCTTGCCGTCGCGATACAGCACGACGCCCCGCGCGATCGTCGCGTCGTCGCACGTGTCCCACTGGTAGCACGCCTTGAGCCGCAGTGGCTTGATCACCAGCCGGTCCATCAGCCGGTCGAACCGCTCGCCCGTCGCGCGCTCCATCACCGCGGCGACGACGGGGAAGTTGAAATTGACGTAGCGGAAGTAGGTGCCGGGGGCGTGTTCGGCGTCCCACGCCTTGGGATCGGCCAGCACCTTTTGCATGTCGCCGTCGAGCGGCAGGACATAGTCGATCGTGTCGGTCAGGCTGGACTGATGCGACAGCAGCAGCCGGAGCGTGATCGGCGTATCGGGGAAGGCCGGATTGCGGAAGGTGTAGCCGAGATACCTGGAGACGTCGGCGTCGAGGTCGAGCTTCCCCGCCTCGACCAAACGCATCACGCCGATCGCGGTGACGAGCTTCGAAATCGACGCGATCCTCACCACGCTGTCGGGCGTGACCGCGCGATTGGCGGCGGCATCGGCCAGGCCTTCGCTGGAGACGGAGGTGACGCCGTTCTGGTCGAACGTGACGCGCACGGTCGCGGCGGGCTGCGCGGCGGCGGCGGCGAGCAGGAGGAGAGGGCCCATGGCGGGACGCTATCGGAAACCGTGCTCCTGCGAAAGCAGGCGCCGAGAGCCAAGAGCGCATCACGTGTGGTCCTGGGTTCCTGCGTTCGCAGGAACACGAAATCGTTACTGCTTGAACGATCCCGCGCGCCACAGGAGGGTGATCGACACGCGGCGGTTGCGCGGGTCGGTCGGGTCGTTCTCGATCATCGGCTCGCGGTCGGCGACGCCTTCGATCCGGTAGAAGCGCGGTTCCGGGGTGCCGCCGGCGGCGAGCCGGCGACGCGTCGCCTCGGCGCGGCCCGACGACAGCATCCAGTTGTTCATGTTGAGCGGGTTGCCGTACCCCAGGCTGTCGGTGTGGCCGCGAATCATAATCGGGTTCTGCGTGCCCTCGATCGTCTTGGCGATCAGCCCGATCAACTTGTCGGCTTCCGGTACCAATTGCGTCGTACCGAGCGCGAACATCGAATAGTCGGCGTCGTCGACCAGATCGATGCGCAGACCGTCGCGTGTCTGGACCAGCCGGACATGGCTCGCCAGCCGCTTCATCGGCTGACCTTGCATCGCCGCCATCAGCGTGCGCCGCATCTTTTCGAAGTTCTTCGCGTCTTCGGCGGCGGTAGCCTGGTTCTTCATCGAGCCCTTGTCGCCCGACCCTTCCTTGTTGCCGCCGGTCGCGCCGATCGGAATCGTCATCGACCGCGTGCCGGTCTGCGCGGCGCGGTTGGGATAATTGTCACGATCGGTGATCGACGAGCCGCCGAAGATGCCGTTCGATCCGGCGCTGTTCTGCTTCAGCTCGACCAGGGTCGGCGCGAAATAATCGGCGATCGACTTGCGCTGCTTCTCGGTCGTGGCGCCCAGGATCCACAACAGCAGGAAGAACGCCATCATCGCGGTCACGAAGTCGGCATAGGCGACCTTCCACGCGCCGCCGTGATGGCCGCCGTGGCCCTCGATATAGATCTTCTTGACGATGATCTTCGGGGGTTGGTTGTTGCCGTGGGGAGCGCGTGCGGCGGCCATGGCTCAGCATGCGCTCCGCGAGAGATTTTCACGCGAAGGCGCGAAGGCGCGGAGACTTTTTCGTGCAGAGGTGCGGAGGCGCAGGGAGAGTTCGCCGAGTGACGATCCAGGCGTGCAAGCGGTCCCCTTGTCCATCGCGGCAAAGGGAGCTGAAGGTATCGCTGGCGCGATACGGGACGAGCTCGGCGATTTTTCTGCGCCTCTGCGCCTCTGCGCGAACGAAATCACGACTATCGCCCGCGCAATCCGTCGAACACTTCGGCGAAGCCCGGCTGGTTGCTGTGCGCAATGCCCGAGCGGGCGGCTTCGATCACCAGCGGCTGCGGGTGGCCGTGCAGGCTGGCGATGATGATCTGCTTGACGACATGATAGATCGCGCCGTCGGCATCGATCACCTGTTTCAGGCGGTTGGCGAGCGGGCCGACGATGCCATAGGCCAGCAACACGCCCAGGAACGTGCCGACCAGCGCCGAGCCGATCATGCCGCCCAGGATGCTGGGTGGCTTGTCGATCGAGCCCATCGTCTTCACGACGCCCAACACCGCCGCGACGATGCCGAGCGCGGGAAGTGCGTCGCCGAGCGACTGCAGCGTGCCCTGCGGGCCTTCGACTTCGTGGTGGTGAGTCTTGATCGCGTTATCCATCACTTCCTCGACCGCGTGCACGTCGAGCGTGCCCGACGACACCACGACGAGGCGCAGCGTATCGGCGATCAGGTTGGTCAGCGTATGGTCGGCGAGCAGCCGCGGATATTCGGCGAAGACGGCGGAGGACTTCGGGTCCTCGACATGCGGTTCGAGCGCGATCGGCCCGTCCATCCGCAGCATCTTCATCAGCTTCGACACCAGGAAGATGACGTCGAGATAATCCTGTTTCTTGTAGCGGGGGCCCTTGAGCACCTTCATCACGCCGCCGCCCAGCGCCTTCAGCTCCTTCATCGAATTGCCGATGATCAGCGCGCCGATCGCGGCGCCGCCGATGATGAGCATTTCGTGCGGAATCGCCTCCAGCACCGGTCCCAGCGCGCCGCCCGTGAAAACGAAGCCACCGAACACCATGCCGAGCAGAACAACGAGGCCGATTACCGGAAACATTAGTGCTGAAAATCCCCCATGGTTCCGCGGCCTTGGCCGGACTGATCCGGCCGACCCAAAGGTTAGCCGGGTTTGGTATTCAATCCGTTAACTGTGTTGGATTTTTGCGCGCGTCGGTGGTGTCCGACCGCGAAAACGGCCTCAGCGCATGTAGTCGAACAGCGACAGCCCGGCGAGCTTGGTGAAGCTCGACTGTGCCGCCGACAGGATCGTCATCGTCTTCTGCAGTTCGGTGATCGCCTGAGTCGGATCGACGTCTTCGATCGCCGATCGCGTGATCTCGCGATCGGTGGCGACGGCGGTGATCCGCGTCGATTCGATATCGACGCGCTGCGACCGGGCGCCGAGCGAACCCTGCACGCCCGCAACCTGGTTGTTCGACGCCGTCAGCTTGTCGCCGATGCTGCCGGCGATCGCCGTGACGCTGCCGGTACCGCGCAGCGCGGAGGCCAGCGACGAGATGTCGGCCAGGATATTGCCACCGGTCGAATCGACGAACAGGCGCGAGGCGGCCTCGCCCGGCGCGGCGCTCGACGAATCGCCGATCGGGACCGCGGTCGGGCCGGTGGTGGCGATGGTGAAGCTGCCGTCGGCATTGGCGACGACCGCTGCCGAATCGCCCGATGCGAAGATCGATGCGCCGCGCGAATCCTTGGCGTTGGCCAGATCGGCCAATCCCTTGACGATCGAGTCGAGCTCGTCGGCGATGATCGACCGGTCGCTCGCCGACAGTGTGCCGCTGTTCGCCTTGACCGCCAATTCCTTGGCGCGCTGGATGTCGTCGGTCATCGACTTCATCGTCGTGTCCGCCTGGCTCAGCGCCGACTGCACGATCGTGATGTTGCCGCTATAGGCCTGGTCGTTGCTGCCGTCGCGCAGCAACCCCTGCAGCCGGCGGTATCCGACCGGATCGTCGGACGGCGCGTTCAATTTCTTGCCGGTCGAGATCTGCGTTTGCAGGATGTCGGCAGTCGACGTCAGTGCGTGAAGGTTGCGCTGGTTCGACGTGTAGAATTGCTGAGTGCTGATCTGCATGGCGATTACCTGATGTCGATGATCGACTGGATGGTGTCGCGCGCAACCTGGATCACGCGGCTGGTGGCGGCATAGGCCTGTTGGAACCGCATCAGGTCGACCGCCTCGGTGTCGAGGTCGACGCCCGACAGCGCATCGCGCGAGGCGACGGCATTGTCGCGGATGGTCTGCTGTGCGTCGGCGACCGCCTTGCGCTGAGTCAGCGCCGATGCGTTGGTGGTCGTCATGTCGACCACCTTGCTTTCGTAGCCGCCGGACGTGCGCAGCGCAGCGAGCGCGGCGAGATTGCCGTTGTCGCGCTGGCCGCCGCCGACCGCCGCCGCGGCGATGCCGCGCGGATCGGTAAGCGTGGTCGAGACTTGCGCGGTGCCTGCCGAGGAATCGATCGCGAACATCGCCGCGCCGACATTGTTGTCGAGGTCGCGGCCCTGCGCCTGCACGCCATTGACGCCGGCGACGAACTTTTCGGCGATGCTCTGCAGTTGCTGGCGCGCGTCGGCGATGCGCTGTGCGCCGTCGATGATCCCGGCGAGCGCGCCGCCGGTCGGCGCCATGACCTGTTCGTCGACGCCGGCCAGCACGCGGAAGGATATCGTCCCGGCGGCGTTGCGCGAATAGCCGACGGTCGCGTTGAAATTGCCGTCGACCAGCAATGGCCCGCCGCTGCCCCCGACATTGACCGAGGCGCGGCCCGCCGCGTCGTAGCTGACGTGCATGTCGGTCAGCGCGCTCATCGACTCGAGCGTCTGGTCGCGCTGGTCCAGCAGCGCGGCATTGCCCGCGCTGCCCGGCGCGGCGCGGCCGAGCCCCTGGTTGATCCGCGCCAGCGTCGCCGCCAGCGAGTTCAGGGATGCCACGCTGTCGCGGGTCGTCGTATCGAGATCGGCCGAGACACGGTCGAGCGAGGCGCCGGTTTCGCTGAACGCGGATGCGACGCCCCCGGCCGCTTCGAGCATCGCCGATCGGGCCGCGCTCGAGGTCGGATCGCCGGCGAGCGTCGTCGCCGAGGTGAAGAAACTCGACAGCCGCGTGCCGAGCACGCTGCCGTCGAGCGAGGTTTCGATGCGGTCGAGCCACGTGACGCTGGTCGCGGTCTTGCCGAGGTCGGACCCCGAATTCAGCACCTCGGCCTGCTTGAACATGTCGCCGGCGCGCTTGACGCCGATGACCGCGGCGCCTTCGCCGCTGCCGATCGACTGGGCGCTGATGCCGCCGATCGAGGCGACTTCCTTGATGTTGGTGGTACGCCGCGTATAGCCCGCGGTGCCCGCGTTCGCGATATTTTCGGACACGGTGTTCAGCGCGACCTGATAGGCGCGCAATCCGCTCGCGCCGATCGCCAGCATGTCGCTCATGGCGTGGTGCTCCCGTTATCGGCGGCCGGCGCGGCGTCCGGCTGAATCGCCTTTTGCGCCTTCGCCAGGAAATCGGTCATCGCCTTGCCGATGCCGATCGGCTGGTGCGCGGCCATGCTCTCGGCGACCTTCTTGTCCTGCATGTCGCGGAACGTTTCCATGTTCTTGGTGTCGAACAGGCCGCCGTCGTCGCCGCCCAGCTTGGTCTGGCGCATCGATTTCATCATCATGCCGATGAACACCGCCTCGAACTTCTCGCCGGCCTTCTTCAGGTTGGCGGACGAAGCGAGGCGGCTCGTGTCGAGCGAAATGCCGGTCGTCGGCGTCGCCGCCGACGGGGCTTGCCCGAGAATGGATGTAGCGTCGGTCATAGGATGATCAACTCCGCCTTCAGCGCGCCGGCTTCCTTCAGCGCTTCGAGGATCGCGACCAGGTCGGACGGCGTGGCGCCGATCGCGTTCACCGCTTTCACGATGTCGGCGAGCTTGGGCCCGGGCGCGAGCAGAAACATCGGCTTCTTCTCTTCCTCGACCTGCACGCCCGATTTCTGTTCGTTGGCGGTAACCCCGTTGGAGAAGGGGGCGGGCTGGACGACGGTCTGCTTCTCGTCGATCCGCACGGTCAGCTTGCCGTGAGTCACGGCGGCCGGGCCGACGCGGACCGCCGAGTTGATCACGACGGTGCCGGTGCGCGCATTGACGATGACCTTGGCCGGCGGCTCGGCGGAGACGACGTCGAGATTCTCGATCCCGCTCATGATCGTCGCGCGCGTGTCCGCGCCGGCGGGCGCGTTGACGCGGATCGACACGCCGTCGACCGCCTCCGCGACGCCGCTGCCGAAGCGCGAGTTGATCGCCGCGGCGACGTTCTGCGCCGTGGTGAAGTCCGACCGCGCGAGGTTGAAGGTAAGCGTGGGCGTGGTGTCGAAGCCGGTCGCGACCGCGCGTTCGACGGTCGCGCCTTCGGGAATGCGGCCGGTCGAGGGCACGTTGACCACGACCTGCGACCCGTCCTTGCCTTCGATGCCGAGGCCGCCGACCGCCAGGTTGCCCTGGGCCATCGCATAGATCTGGCCGTCGGCGCCCATCAGCGGCGTCATGATCAGCGCGCCGCCGCGAAGCGACTTGGCCTTGCCCATCGACGCAACGGTGATGTCGATCCGCTGACCGGGCTTGGCGAAAGCCGGCAGCTCGGCGGTGATCAGCACGACAGCGGCATTCTTCAGGCCCGGATTGATGTTGGCCGGCAGGTTGAGGCCGAAGCGCGAGGCGACGGCTTTCATCGACTGGATGGTATATTCCAGATTGTCGTCGCCCGTCCCCGCCAGGCCGACCACGATGCCATAGCCGGTCAGCTGGTTGGATCGGATGCCCTGAAAGCTGCCCAGATCCTTGATCCGGTCGGCTTGCGCCGGCACCGCGATGATGCAGGCAAGGAAGGCAATGAGCGAACGGAACAACATGACGAGCCTTTCAACGACCGGTTCGGCGGTTACTTTGCAGCAAAGGAAGTTAAGACCGTGCTAACCATGACGTTCACGATCGTGTCGTGATGACGGTACCGGCCCGTTTCAACTGTGCTGAGACCAGCCATCAGAACGGGCTGATCACCGAGAAGAACCGGCTCAACCAGCCTTGGCGACCGGCGCGCGCGACGTCGCCCTTGCCGGTGTACGAAATCTTCGCATCGGCGACGCGGGTCGACAGCACGCGATTGTCCGGGCTGATATCCGCCACGCGGACGACGCCCTTGATCTGGACGAATTCGTCGCCGCGGTTGAGCGTGACGCGCTTCTGCCCCTGCACCAGCATGGTGCCGTTGGGATAGACCTCGACCACCGTGACCGACACTTCGCCGGACAGCGAGTTCGACTGGTCGGCGGTGCCCTTGCCGTTGAAATTGCGGTTGCCGCTGGCGCCGATATCGGTCGGCTTGAACAGGTTGAGCGGGCCGGTCGAGGGCGGCGTGATGCCGAACCCGCCGCCCGAATCGAGCTTCGACGACGAGGATTTGGACGCCGACATATTCTCGACGAGGATGATCGTCAGCGGATCGCCGACGCGGCGCGCCCGCGTGCCTTCGTACAGCGCGGCATAGCCGTCCTGCGGCTGAAAGATGCTGCCGTTGGCCGGCGCCGGCGGCAGCGCGCGCGGCGGCGGGGCGGCGGAGAAATCCTCCTTCGGCTTCTTCTTGCCGAGGATGCCGGCCTGCGCGGGTGCAGCGGCGCCAAGGACGAGGGTAGCCAAGCCGAGGCCCAGCATCGTCCAGTTCGTGCTCCTGCGAACGCGGGAGCGCATGGGGAAGGAGGTGATCATCACAGGTTCTGGTTCACATATTTGAGCATGTCGTCGGTCGACGAGATCATCTTCGAATTGACCTCGTACGCGCGCTGGCATTCGATCATGTCGACCAGTTCCTCGACGACGTTGACGTTTGACGCCTCGAGCATGCCCTGGCGGACCGTGCCGCGGCCGTCCTCGCCGGGCACGCCCAGGTTGGCGGCACCGGATGCGGCGGTTTCGGTCAGGTAATTGTCGCCCTTCGACTGCAACCCGCCGGCATTGGCGAAAGTCGCGACCTGGATCTGGCCGAGCGTCGAGGGTTCGGTCTGGCCGGCGACGGTCGCCGACACGGTGCCGTCGGTACCGATCGTGATCGCGGTGGTGCCTTCGGGCACGGTGATGCCCGGCTGGACCTGATACCCCTCGTTAGTCACCAGCAGGCCTTCGGGGCTGCGCGAGAAATTGCCGGCGCGGGTGTAGCCGAGCTGGCCGCCCGGCATCTGCACCTGGAAATAGCCGTCGCCATCGAGCGCGAGGTCCAGGCTGTTGC
>Ga0164294_10004430_pt1 | contig 12240 bp, 6 predicted proteins | sample GEODES005metaG_FD_111479 | JGI IMG/M metagenome (GOLD analysis project Ga0164294, IMG submission 111479) | Oligotrophic lake water microbial communities from Sparkling Lake, Wisconsin, USA - GEODES005 metaG | ecosystem: Environmental > Aquatic > Freshwater > Lake | place: USA: Sparkling Lake... | reverse complement strand
CGCGAGATCTCGGCGAGGCCGCGCGTGATGATCGCGGCACGGGCGTTGAGGCCAAAGCCCATGCCGTCGGCCGCCCCGCAGGCGATGGCCAGCGGGTTCTTGAGCGCCCCGCCGAGCTCGGCGCCGACGATGTCATCGGTGTGGTACACCCGAAACCGCCCGCCGTGAAAGGCGCCGGCGAAGCGGTCGGCAGCCGCGGCGTTGCGCCCCGCGACGACGACGACCGTAGGCTGATCCTCAGCGACCTCCCGCGCAAAGGAGGGCCCAGCGAGGAAGCACCCGTCGGCCACCCGCTCGGCGCCAAAGACATCCTCGAAGACCTCGGCCATGGTGAGGAGGCTCCCCTCTTCGATGCCCTTGCTGGCGCAGCCCAGTTGGGCGCCCGCGGGCAGGTGGGGGGCCGCCGCCTCGAGCACGCCGCGCATCGACTGACTGGGGATGGCGAAGAGCGCGATGTCCACGCCATCGAGGGCCCGGCTGAGGTCGCCCTCCACCACCAGCCCCTCGGGCAATTGCAGCCCCGGCAGGTAGCGACGGTTCTCGCGGCTGGCCTGCATCTCCGCGGCCCGCGCGGCCTGGTGGTCCCAAAGGGTCACCTGCCCGCCCGCCCGCACGGCCTGAATCGCCAGCGCCGTGCCCCAAGAGCCGGCCCCCAGGATCGTCACGCGCAACCCGCACCTCCGCCGCCCGCTTATCCCCGACCCGGCCGCCGCGTGGCATGATGAAGGACCCGCCCTCCGAGGAACGATGACCGCCGCCCCGACCCCGCACCCGCCCAAGCCGCGCCGGCCCAAGCCCTTTGAGCTGATCCGCTCCTTTGTGCTGGCCGACTTCATCACCCTGGCCAACGCGGCCTGCGGCACCGGCTCGATCTTCCTCTGCCTCAACTACCTGGAGGATGATCACCAGGGGGTGTGGCTCACCGGCGCGCTCATCCTGCTGCCCTTCGCGATGCTCTTCGACGTCGCCGACGGCTTCGTCGCCCGATGGCGCAAGCGCAGCAGCCCCTACGGCGCCGACCTCGACTCTCTGGCCGACATTGTCTCTTTTGGCGTGGCGCCGGCCGTGCTGGGCTGGACGGTCGGCATGCGGGGCGGCTGGGACGCCCTGGTGCTGATCTACTTCGTCTGCTCGGGCATCGGCCGCCTCGCCCGCTTCAACGTCACCGCCGAGGCCCTGGCCGACGAGAACACCGGCAAGGTCAAGTACTTCGAAGGCACGCCCATCCCCACCAGCCTGCTCCTCGTCGGCATCCTCGCCATCGCCTACAACATGGACGCCGTCTGGGAGAACCTCTGGTTGGGATCGGTGCGAATCGGGCCGGCCACCCTGCACCCCCTCGTGCTCCTGTACTTCGTGAGCGGAACCTTGATGACCAGCAAGCTGCGCATCCCCAAGCTCTGATCACCCCTGCGCAGCCCCCCTTGAACGGGCTACCGGGCCCCAACCGGCGCCGCCGCAGCCCCCTACCCATGACCCTTTAGCGATTGCAGGTACCGCGCAGATGGACACCAACACCAAGCTCCAAGTCGGCAGCCTCGTGATGATGGGAGGCGTCATCCTGGCTTCCTTGATGAACACCTGCGCGATGGACCGCCTCGAACAGCAGGTGATCGCCACCCGCAAGGCGGTCGAGGGTGGCACCAGCGCGGGCACAAACAGCAGCAGCAGCGCGGCCTCTGCGGCGGTGGCGACCGACTGCGCGCCGCTGGAGCCCTCGGGCGCCAAGGCCACCGGCTTCGGCGGCGCCAGCGCCGACATCACCTGCGTTGAAGGTGCGGCCCCCGGCGCGCCGCGCACCCTGGCCGACAAGCCGCGCCCCCAGGGCGACGTCTACACCAACCGCCGCACCGAGCCGCCCGGCACCCTCAACTTCTACACCACCAACCAGGGCGACACCTCGACGATCACCAAGTACATCCTCGATCGCCTGATCGAGGTGGACCCCGACTCGCCGCCCAATGTCGTCCCCTCCCTGGCCACGTCGTGGGAGATCTCTGATGACCGCCTGACCTACACCTACAAGCTGCGCAAAGGTGTACAGTTCGCCGACGGCCGCCCCTTCACCTCGGCCGACGTCAAGTTCAGCTTCGACGTGATGCGCGACCCCAAGGTCGAGGCCGACAGCCTGCGCGGCGACTTCGAAGACGTCGAGAGCGTCACGACGCCCGATTCGTATACGGTCGTGGTCAAATACAAAAAAATCTACTGGAAGGGCGTGTATGTGGTGGGCACCACCCTGCGCATCCTCAACAAGGGCTGGATTCAAGAGGCCATCCCCCGCTACGCCGAAACGCTGGGCGAGGCCAAGTTCAACACCGAGCCCGGCAAGCCCGGCTTCGCCGAGGTCTTCAACAAGATCCGCGTGCCCGGCCCGGGTACCGGGCCCTACTACTACGCCCCCGAGGAGTACGACCCCGAAAAGCCCATCGAGCTGGTGCAGAACCCCTTCTCCTGGACCACCCAGGTGCGGCCGAACCACTACAACCTGGGCAAGCAGCGCTGGATCTTCATCAGCGACGAGAGCGCCGCCTTCGAGGAGTTCCGCAAACAGAAGTTCGACGTCACCGTGGTCGACTTCAACTCCTGGGACGACGAGTACAGCAAAGACAAGACCATTACCGACATCGCCAATTACTTTGAGTACGACCACATGGGGCTGGCCTACTCCACCCTGGTCTGGAACGCGCGCAAGGAGCCCTTCAACGACGCCCGCGTGCGCAAGGCGATGACCCACCTCACCAACCGCGACTGGATCGACAAAGAGATCGAGCGCGACCGGGCGACGGTGGCCAACTGCCCCTCCAAGCCGACCTACCCGAACTACTTGAACGTGCCGCCCATCGCCTATGACCTCGCCGAGGCCAAACGTCTGCTCACCGAGGCCGGCTGGAAGGACACCGACGGCGACGGTATCCTCGACAAGAACGGCAAGCGCTTTGAGTTTGAGATCAAGGTCGGCAGCCAGCGCCGCTTCTACGATCAGGTCTCCGCCCAGGTGATTGACGCCGCCAAGCAGGTCGGCATCCGCGCCTCGGTGCGCAAGCTCGAGTGGGCCACCTTCGTCAAAGACCTCGAAGAGCGCAACTTCGACAGCCTGATCGTCTACGAATCCTTCCGCGACCCCTGGATCGACAACTACTCCGACTTCCACAGCTCCCAGGACGTGCCCCGCGGCGGCAACGTAGCCGGCTGGCGCAACAAGGAGGTCGACGCCCTGCTTGAAGGCATGCGCACCGAGTTCAGCGACGACAAGCGCAACGAGATGTACCAGCAGTTCTGCAAGATCTTCATGGACGAGCAGCCGATGACCCTGCTCGTCCACGGCAAGGTCGGCATCATCCAGAACAAGCGCTTTGAGGACATCAAGGTGCGGCCGACCGGCATGCAGAACTTCGACGTCTGGGTCAAGCCCGAGAACCGGCTCGTCAAGTAGATGCTGACCTACCTGCTCAAGCGGCTGCTGGCGATGATCCCCACCTTGTTGGGGATCACCTTCGTCACCTTTCTGATCATCAACCTGGCGCCCGGCGATCCAGTCGCCGCCAAGTTGGGGGGCGAAGGCGGCCCCTCCGCGGAGGGCGGCGGCGACAACCAGGACCACCTCGCCGACACGATCAAGGCGAAGAAGAAGCTGCTGGGCATGGTGCGCGAGGACTACAGCGTCCACGCCTGGCGCTTCGCCGGCCCCAACGCCGAAGGCGGCCTCGGCGAGGTCGAGGCCGACGCCGAGATCGAGACCGAGGGCGCCTGGATGGTGGCCCTCGCCGCCACCGCCGATGGCAGCCGCCTCTTCGCCGGGGGCTGGGGTGGGGCCCTGGTCGAGTTGGACCCAAGCAGCCGCGCCGTGCTGCGCCGCTTTGAGGGCCACACGGTCGAGGTCAGCGCGCTCGCGGTCAGTCCCAATGGCGATCGCCTGGTCAGCGGGGATGAGGGCGGCACGCGGATGCTCTGGGAGTTGTCCACAGGCGCCGCCCTGGCCACCGAGAAGGGCAGCGACAAGGTCAACGAGCTGATCTTCCTGCCCGACGGCCAGGGCATCTTGATGGCCAGCGACGCCAGCGCCATCCAGCGCCTGGACACGGCCACCCTGCGCGGCGCCGCAGACTATGTCGGCCACAGCCAGGGGGTCTATGCCCTGGCTCTGTCCACCGACGGCAAGACCTTCTGGTCGGGCGGCGCCGACCGCCTCCTGCGCGAGTGGACGGTCAGCGAGGGCCTGGTGGTGCGCCAGAGCGAGGCCCACAGCCAGTCCATCCACGACATCGCCCGCTCCCCCGACGGCAGCCGGCTCGCCACCGCAGCGGCCGACCGCAAGGTGCGCATCTTCGACCTCGGCACCTTCGCCCCCCTGCACGACGTCACCGAGGGCCACTACAAGGGCGCCCTCGCCGTGGCGTGGTCGGCCGACGGCAACACCGTCTACAGCGGCAGCAGCGACGATACCTTGCGGGCCTGGCGGGCCGCCGACAGCGTGGAGATCGGCCGCGTGGCCACCTCCACCGGCAAGGTCACGGCCCTGCTCGACGTCGGCGGCACCCTGTGGAGCGCCGCCGAGTCCTGGGAAGAGGTGCCCATCCCAATCCGCTACCTGTCCTGGCTCAAGCGCATCGCCACCCTGGACTTCGATCGCTCCTTTCGCGACAACCAGCCGGTGATCGACAAGATCAAGACCGCCCTGCCGGTCACGATGGGGCTCAACCTCACCGCCATCGCCATCATCTACCTGATCAGCATCCCCATCGGAATCCTGGCCGCGGTGCGGCGCGGCGGCACCTTCGACAACGCCTCCAGCCTGGTGCTGTTCATCCTCTACTCGGTGCCCAATTTCTGGCTGGCCACGATGTTGATGATGGCCTTCTCCTCCACCACCAACTGGAACATCCTCCCATCGGTCGGGCTGGTCTCTGACAACAGTCAGGATCTGTCCTACTTCCCCTACCTGTGGGACCGCCTCACCCACCTCGTCCTGCCGCTCACCGTGATGGTCTATGCCGGCTTCGCCAGCCTCTCACGGTATGTGCGCACCAGCCTGCTCGAGACCATCCAGCAGGACTATGTACGAACGGCGCGGGCAAAGGGGCTCGAAGAGTGGGTGGTGGTGCTCAAGCACGCCTTCCGCAATTCGCTCATCACCATCATCACCCTGCTCGGAAACCTGCTGCCCGCCATGATCGGCGGCTCTGTGATTGTGGAGTACATCTTCACGATCAACGGCATGGGCAAGCTCGGCTTCGACGCCATCCTCTCCCGCGACTACCCGGTGATCATGGCCATCACGACGATGAGCGCCTTCCTGACCCTGGCCGGCGTGCTCCTCTCCGACCTGCTCTACACCGCAGTCGACCCCCGGGTGTCTCATGGCTGAGTCTCAACGCGGCGAGAGCTTTTCGGCCGCGCCTGGCGCCGACTGAAGACCCACCCCCAGGGCATGAGTGGCCTGGCCATCGTCGCCCAATACAAAGGCGAGTGGGTGGCACCGGCGATGGTGGCCTATGTCGAGAGTTGGGTGCCCTGGCAGAGCCTGCGCTACGAGCTGCAGAGTTGGGAGGCGAGCGCCGGCTTCTTCCCCTTCGCCGAGCACTACGCAATCCTGGAGGGCAAGAAATGGAAGGAGGTGCGCGAGAGCGAGGAGATGGGCTTCGCGATCTGGCCGCCCGTGCCCTGGAACCCCAACCAGTTCGATCCCTCCGTGCTGCGCTTGAAGCCCGGAGAGGCGCCGGGTCACCTCCTCGGCACCGATGACCGCGGTCGCGACGTGCTGGCCCGCCTCATCCACGGATCGGTGGTGGCGATGCTGGTGGGCGTGGTGGCGATGAGCATCGCCACCACCATCGGCTCGCTGCTCGGCGTCACCGCCGGCTACTTTCGCGGCTGGGTCGACATGGTGCTGTCGCGCGTCGCCGAGGTGGTGATGTGCTTTCCGTTTTTCTTCCTGGTCATCGCCGTCATCGCCTTCCTCGAGCCGAGCATCATCAACATCATGGTCACGCTCGGCCTCATCTCCTGGACCAGCATCTTCCGTCTCGTGCGCGGCGAGGTGCTGAAGACCCGCGAGATGGAATTTGTCACGGCGGCGCGGGCCCTCGGCGTGCCGAGCTGGCGCATCATGACGCACCACCTGCTGCCCAATGCCATCTCACCGGTCTTTGTGTCGGTCGCCTTTGGCATCGCCAGCGCCGTTTTGACCGAGACCAGCCTCTCCTTCCTGGGCTTTGGCGATCCCTCCATGCCCAGTTGGGGCGAGATCGTGTCCCAAGGGCGCAACTACATCAACCAGGGACTCTGGCACCTCGCGGTGCTGCCGGGCGTGGCGATCTTCGTCACGCTCACCGGCTTCAACCTCCTCGGCCAGGGCCTACGCGACGCCCTCGACCCCAAGCTCCGCCTCTGAGGGAGGGGCGCCCGCCTAGGCCAGCAGGCGGGCGGCGGGCGACAGCTCGGGGCGCAGATCGTAGACGGTGTCCTCCAGGGTCTCATTGAGGTCCCGGGGGCTCCAGCGCAGGTCGTGACGGGCCTTGTGGCTGTCGACCGACCAGTGGTGGCAGGCCAGATCCATCTCTTCGCGGCTGATCTTGTGGCGGAGGCCGAAGCCATCCTCCTTGCCCAACTCCGGAACCGCGCTCAGCAGGCTCCGAAAGGCCGACGGGAGCGCCGCCATCGGCGCCGAGCGACCGCTGATGCGGGCGAGGCGGGCGAAGAAGTCGAAGAAGCTGAGGTTGGCGCTGTGCAGCAGGTACCGATGGCCCGGCTTGCCGCCGCGCACCACCGTGCGCACCGCCTGCGCCACATCGCGCACATCGACCACCGAGACGGTGCCCGGCGGCGTGAGCGGCATGCCATCGTCGAGGAAAAGGCGCACCGAGCGGGTGCTCTCGCCCTCGACATCATCCCCCGGCCCCAGGAGGAGGCTCGGGTTGAGGCTGATGACCTCCAGGTCGGCGCCGTTGGCGGAGAGCGCCGCCTCTTCGGCGAAGAGCTTGGAGCGGTAGTAGCCCCAGCGGCTGATCAGCTGCAGCGGCCGCCGGCTCTCCTCGGTGCCCATGAAGTCGGCGCGCGAGGAGACCGCCACGGTGCCCGAGGTGCTCATGTGAATCAGACGCTGAACCCCGGCGAGGCGGGCAGCGGCGACCACATTCTCGGTGCCATCGACATGGATCTTCATCAGTCGGGCGCCCATCGCCTGGCTGTGGGAGACCTGGCCGGCGAGGTGGACCACCACACGGGCGCCGTCAAAGCCCCGGGCGAGGCTGTCCACGTCGAGGATGTCGCCGACAAGGCCCTGAGCCCCCCGCGGCGCGAGCCCGCGACGGGAGAGGCTGTAGACCTTGTGATCGGGCGCCAGGGCAGCGGCGACGGCCCGGCCGAGGAAGCCAGCGCCCCCGGTGAGGACGACCTTCATGACAACACCTCGGTCGTGCGGAAGACACGGCTGAACTCAATGAGCAGCGGGATGTCGCTGGTCTTGATGGTGCCCGCGATGAATTCTTCAGGCTCGGGCACATAGGCCTCGCGGACCATGCGGGCGAAGACGTGCACGCTGGTCTTGACGACACAGTCGGCGCTGCCGCTCGGCCGCCCCGGCTTGACCGTCGCCCCCTCGGCGGTGGCCTCCACCGTGTACTTCGCCTCTCCCAAGGTGAAGTACCAGGTCAGGGGCCGCTCCAGCAGGCTCGGATCAAAGCGCCGGGGCAACTCGGCGAAGACGGCCTCGGCCAGCTCTTCGGGGCTCAGCACCTTGCTCGCCTTGATCTCGGCCGGCGACTTGATGGTGCGCAGATCGAGCACCTCGCCGCGCGACAAGGCCTCGACCGCCTGCCGGGTGAAGGCGGTGGCGGTGCGGGCCGCCTCCGCCGCCGTCATGCCGTCGGTCAGTCGCTTCAGGTCGCGCACGCAGAGCGGCGGCCCGATGCGGATGTTAATGCCCCGACGCTTCGGAAAGACCGCGCCCTTCGGCATCGCAGCATAGGCGCCCTCGATGTAGAGCGGCAGGATGTCCACCCCGGTCTCGAGCGACAGCTTGCCCACCAAGGGCTTGAAGTCGCCCAGGCCGCCGCTGGTCTGGCGGGTGCCTTCGGGGAAGATCAGCACCACCTTGCCCTGCTCGACGATCTCCGCCGCCTGCCGGAAGCTGGCGCGGAAGCCACCCTTGCGGTCCAGCGGCAGCACGTTGGTGAAGTTCTTGAACCAGGCCACCTTCCAGCGGTTGCCCTCGAAGAAGTAGTCCTTGGCCGCCAGGGCCGACATCTGGTCGCCATAGGGGCCCAGGGCGTACTTGACCAGCCCCATGTCGAGGTGGGAGCTGTGGTTGCTGACACAGATCGCCGACCGGTTCTGCGGGATGTTGGCCCGACCGTACACCTTGGTGCCCAGCCCCTTGCCGTTGAAGCTGCGCTGCACCTCGGCGAAGGCCGCCTTGAGCGGCCCCGTGATGGCATCGGGGAGCTCGATCGGCGCCTCGCCCTCCTCCTCAGCGTCGCCGGGCAGCGCCTTGCCGGCGGGCTCGCCGATCAGCCGCACCACGTCGGCCACCGTCTCGGCGGTCGCCAGCACCAGCGGGTCGACCCGCCCGGAGCCGAGGCCCTCCAAGGCCGTCGCCAGCTCGACCCACATCAGCGAGTCAAAGCCCAGCTCCTCGGTCAGTCGCGTGGACAGACCCACGAGGCCCGCCTCGACGCCGGCCACCGCGGCCACCGCCCGCGCCACCGGCGCCGCCACGCCTTCGCCCGCCTTGCCCTTGATGGGCGTGGCGGCGGCGATCTTCTCCAGGAACTTGCGCACATCCTTGCGCTGCACCTTGCGGCTCGCCGTCCGCGGCAGGTCGGCGTCGACGAGGTGAATCAGGGCCGGGCGCTGGAAGGCCGGCAGCTCCGACACCGCCTCGCGCAGGGCGGCCCGGGCCTTGTCATGCAGCTTGTCGAGGTCGCCCTCTCCCTGGGCCGGGTCGGGCACCGCCAGCAGGCCCAGTCGCTCGCCGCCGCGGGGGTCGGCCAGCCCAACCAGACTGTACTCCTTCACATACCGAATCGAGCCCAGCGTGTTCTCGACGTCGTCGAGGTAGATGTTCTCGCCCGAGGCGGCGACCACCACCTCTTTGGCGCGGCCGAGCAGGATCAGCCGCCCGCTGTGATCGAGGCGCCCCATGTCGCCGGTGCGCAACCAGCCATCCTTGTCGAGGACCTGCGCCGTGGCGGCGTCGTTGCCATAATAGCCCTTCATCACATTGGGGCCGCGGGCCAGCACCTCGCCCACGCCCTTGTCATCGGGGTCGCCGATCTTGATCTGTACACCGGGGATCGGCTTGCCGACGTTTCCAGACTTGGAGCCCGGCTTGGGCACCGACACGGTCAGCACCGGCGCGGCCTCGGTGAGGCCGTAGCCCTCGGCCAGCGGCAGCCCCAGGCCCACGAAGAGCTTCTGGGTGTCGGGCGGCAAGGCCGCCGCCCCGCTGATCAGGATGCGGATCGAGCCGCCGAAGCGACTGTGGATGGAGCCAAAGAGCAGCGGGCCCAGGTCGAGGCCGATCGCCCGCCCGAGACGGGTGTTGGCCGAGAGCAGGTTGTCGAAGGCCAGCTCGAAGAGGGCGCCGCGGTCTTTCACCTGACTGCGAATGCGCCGCTCCAGGAGCTGCCAGAGGGCCGGCACGCCCACCATGCAGGTGATGCGCCCCTCCTTGAGGCCAAAGGAGAGCCGGTCGGCGTTGATCTCGTCGAGGTAGTAGATGCGCGCTCCCTGGGAGAGGGGCAGCAACATCCCACAGGTAAACTCAAAGGCGTGGTGCAGCGGCAGCACCGACAGCATGCGGTCTTCGGCGCCCAGGGTGAACAGTCGACTGATGCTGCCCAGCTCGGAGGTGAAGTTCTCATGGGCGAGCATGACGCCCTTGGGATCACCGGTGGTGCCCGAGGTGTAGAGGATGCTGGCCAGATCGGCGCCCTTGGGGGTGATCTCCGGCAAGCGGCCCACCGCCCCGGGTGCCGCCATCTCGACGAGCTCACGCTTCTCCACCACCAGCTTGTCGGCGAAGGAGGCCCGCGACTTCGCGTCGACCAGGGCGAGCTTTGCCCCGCAGGAGCGCAGGATGGTGGCGGCCGCCTCGGGGCTGAGCCCGGCGTCGAGGGGCACCACCACACCGCCGGCGCGGACGATGCCGAACCAGCAGATCACCCAGGCCGGATGGTTCTTTCCGGAGAGGATGACCCGATCGCCCGGCTGAACACCGGCCTCGACCAGGCGCACCGCCACGGCCATTGCCCGGCCGCGCAGCTCCCGGTAGCTGACCCGACCAAAGCCCTCGGCCATCGGGTAGAGCAAAGCCGGCGCGCGGTCGTGGCGCTCCGCCACCTCATCGAGCAAGGCCAGCAGGTGATCGTAGGCGCGAAGGGGCTTCTGCTCTTTCTTGAGCTTGGCCTCGATCTCCGGGTTGACGTGGCGCTCCAAGCCCGGACAGTGGACTTCAAGGAGGTACTGCCGCCACTCGATCTCATGGGGCGTCCAGGCCAGCAGCGCCTTCTCTTCGTCGCTCAGCCGCTCGTAGGCCGCGCGGGTGTTGGCGCAGGAGAAGCGGTAGTTGTGCGTGGCCATAAAAGGCACGAACATGTCGGAGATGTTCGCCTGAACGGTGAGCAGCTTGCTCACCCCCTCCATCGCCCCCACCGCCGGATCGACCAGCGTCTTGAGCGGACCCTCGGAGAAGCGCTTGAGCAGACCGGCCACCTGATTGACCGTCTCCGCCCGCTTGCGCGGACCGGCCTCGTAATACTCCTGGGTGGTCACCCCCACCGGCTCCAGGCGGCTCTGCACCCAGTTCACCAGCGGGTTGCCCTTGCCGGACCTGGTGTAGTGCTGCCGCTTGTAGAGGGCCACCAGCTCGATGAGGCGCTTCACCCGCAGGGGCGAGGTGTCGGAGCTCCCGTACTGGTAGACCACCTTGTGGGTGCCCTCCAGCAGCTCGGCCAGCGACAGGGTCATGCCCGCCGCCACCTGATCGACCGGGATCACGTCGAGGACCGTCTCCGCTTCGTGGGCATACTTGATCGGACCCTGCAAGGCGAGGTAGATCAGCGGGGCGCTGGTGTTGATGCCCTCATTCCAGCCCACCACCGGGTAGGAGACCGAGGACTCCACCACCGCCGGCCGCACGATCGTAAACGGAAGGCCCGACCCACAGAGCACCTGCTCGCCGATCGACTTGGTGTAGGTGTAGATGTTGTGCCAGCCCCAGAACTTGGCGCGCTCGGTGCCCCACTTGACCAGCTCTCCCTCGACGAACTTGCGCTTGACCTTCTCCAGCTCGTCGGCCAGGGCGGCGCCGCGGCAGGGCTCGTTCTTCTCGGTCAGGTTCTTCTTGGCCTGGTCGAGGAAGGCCGACTGACGGAAGGCGTCGTTGGCCCGGTGCCGCACCAACTGAACCGTGTCGACACACTCGGCGATCTCCCGCTCGGCGTCCCAGTGCGAGCGGTCGAGCTCGTCGGCCCGCGGAAAGGGAAAGCTGCGCGGATCGATCTCATCGACCTGACCGGTGCGATCGCCCGCGACATAGCAGGTGCTGGTGTGCAGGAAGGGCAACGGCCGCCCTGCCGTGGACAGATCTTTGGCCAGGGCGCAGAGGTTCTGCATGCCGAAGGCGTTGACGTTGAGCGCCTCGTCGAGGGGAGGATTGAAGTCCACCACCCCGCTGGCGTTGACGAAGGCGTCGAGCTGACCGCGCATGTGGTCGCGGATGCTGGCGGGCACCCCGCAGAGCTCCTCGCTGACATCGCCCGGCACCGGCGTCACCTTCTGGCGCAGGAAGGCCTTGTAGGCCTCGCCCGGGTAGCGCTTGCGCAGGGGCTCAAAGACCGGCGACGAAGCGACATCGGCCCAGAAGCGGGCCTCGCTCGACTGGCGCAGGCTGCCATCGGCGCGCCGGCGCTCGCGCACCACGAGGTAAATGTGGCCCACCTCGGGGAAGTGGTAAAGCACGAGGCTCAGCCAGACCTTGCCGAGAAAGCCGGTGCCACCGATGCAGAAGAGGCGGACCCCGGTGAGCCGGTCCCGCACACACAGGGGGGCTGGGTTCACGGCTCCACCTCAGTCACCGCGGACGCGGGCGGATCGACGGTGACATCGGCCATCAGCACAGGGCAAATACGGAAGCAGGTGATGCTCGGATCGGCCGGCGCCGTCTCCTTGGCCATGCGCAGCGCCTCGGCCATCGTGCGCGCGGTCTCGTAGCCGAGGATCCCCGGCACATACTCG
>Ga0164294_10004428_pt1 | contig 12243 bp, 18 predicted proteins | sample GEODES005metaG_FD_111479 | JGI IMG/M metagenome (GOLD analysis project Ga0164294, IMG submission 111479) | Oligotrophic lake water microbial communities from Sparkling Lake, Wisconsin, USA - GEODES005 metaG | ecosystem: Environmental > Aquatic > Freshwater > Lake | place: USA: Sparkling Lake... | reverse complement strand
CCTACTCATATACCTTGATCATCCACCTACTCATATACCTTGATCATCCACCTACTCATATACCTTGATCATCCACCTACTCATATACCTTGATCATCCACCTACTCATATACCTTGATCATCCGCCTACTCATATACCTTGATCATCCGCCTACTCATATACCTTGATCTACTCATATACCTTGATCACCCACCTACTCATACACCTTGATCACCCACGTACTCATATACCTTGATCATCCAACCTTGATCATCCACCTACTCATATACCTTGATCATCCACCTACTCATATACCTTGATCATCCGCCTTCGCTGCTTGTAGGAACTGATGCACAAGTACGTCGAGGACAACGTATCCATTTCGCAGCGGGCCGCGGAGGCTATCGCAGGGGGGCATGCAGCACAGCTGGGTGAGTGAGTAACGGTATCGCTTTCCCCAGGTGTCTATTGCCCTGAGAATGCATGCAGTAACTCTGCTGATACGTTAGGTGAAGCGATGATGGCAGCTCAACGCAGCTTCGACTTGTGTGCTATACCAAACTGTCCTGACCAGCTATCCGCCCCAGTGTTGCACGAGCTGATGAAGGACTTGCTGGAGGGGGTGTTCAATGGAGTACAGTGTGACAGCAGCAGCAGGGATGTGACGACCCGCGCGGTGCTCGCGGTGAAAGGTATCGGGTCGCAAGGGGATGGGTCTGCACAGATACTGTGTAGTAGTCTCGCAGCCCAGTCGCAGGTGCTGCAGTACCTGACCAGTCACTACCACATGCAGGCATTCCCTCTCACTATTCCTTCAAATACGTTGAAGTGATGACCTCCCTTGGACGATCGATGTGGCATTGGTCGTGCTACCCTGCATGCAGAGCAATCATATCTGCCCTTTGAGTCTCTGTGATTGTACGTACACTAGATTGATTATTCTCTAGAGTAGCGTTTAATATCGTATCGTAAGCGAGAGACAATCAGCTATGGATGCGATGGAAACAGAATCAGATGAATCGGCTCAAGAATTATTAATTTCTGTTCTATCTAGTTTGAATGTGTCCAGTATCAACGCTCAAAGGACATATCTTACTGTACTGTAAAGTAGAAGCAGCCGCAGCATCACCACTGCGCAGCGGTTAGGTTATAGAGGAGTGGGTCGTAAGGTCATCATAACTTGAAGAAGTAGGTCTGCACGAAGCTGCCCGACGTTCTGGTAGGGGAGTAGTTGAAGATGAGTGCCTCATCCTCTGCAGCAGGACTGCGGTACTTGTGGCTGTTTCTGCGAGCTTGGCGCACGAAGAAGTCCGCTGTGTACTGAGCGGCGACAACAGCCTGTGCGTCGTGGTGGATGTCCTCCACCGGGATCCCGTCCACTGTCATCTGCCACTCGAACGCGTTCTTCTCGGGGTGCCACTGGCTGCCAAAGATGGGGTACTCGAAGGCCTCGATCGTGGACACGAAGGCGACACCCTTCCGATCGCTGTTCGTCGACAGAACGTGGAAGAAGCGGGACAGGGACGCAGTCGACGACAGGTGCTCCGGGTAGATGCCGTAGTGATGGTTGTTCAGAGTCACATTTGCTGTAGACAGAATCTTGATTACCTCCACCGGCGCATCTGCGAACAGCTTGCTGTCCAGGTACGTCGGAGTGAACTCCAGCGGAATAGAGAGATTGTAAGAATCGAACTGGCCACTCTTCGGATCCAGGATGTTCTGATCTCTGGACTGGGCGATCAGAAGCCATTGGAATCCCATGCAGGTGCCCCAGAGAGGGAAGAAGTCGCCCACATCGTTCATGGCCTTAACACGGTCGTACACATACTGCGCCGAAGACGGGAAACTCGATCCACCACCAGGGAACAGCACGCCATTGACGCTCTGCAACAGGACATCCAGCTCGGCAGGGGTGGCATAGTAGTCGACTGGGACCACTCTCGCTCCCGCTGCCTCCAGGTGCTTCACGTAGGATGCGGCTAGATACAGGCACTTGCCTCCACAGCTACCCTCGTGAGATGAGCTTGGCTGGGTGAATACCCCTATGATGGGGTAGTTGTTGGGTCCATTCTCGGCATTGGTGGAAATGATGGAGAGGAGGATGAGAGTCAACACATATAATAAAGAAGTCATCGTAACTCAAGATTATCTGTCACTTTGTCCTCACGCTTCTCGTAAATTAACTGTGGCAGTAACATTAAGGTTACTTACATTTCGTCATGAGCAGTGGCGGCCAGTCGCAACAGCAGCCACAAGGGGGCTCTATGAAGACCATCTCGGACAGTAAGTTGGTGGCCTTCGCCTTGGGCAAGCAGCAGAAGTCTCGGTTCCAGAAGGCTCGCGAGGAGAAGGAAGCCCGGAAGCGACAGGACGAACAGGAGGCGGCCCGCGAGTACGACAGCTTCGTCGCCTCCTTCGTGGACTATGAGGAGGGCAGCAGTAAGGTGTTCATCCGCGGGGGACAGACTGTCAACAACGGCGACCGCACTGCGGACGGTGTGAGGACCGCACCGGGGTCCATCTACAAGCCGGAGCGCAACACGAGGAGCGACAACAATAACATCAACAGTGAGGTATCAAGTTAGTGGTGTCATATTACTGACTACTCTACTTAAGCCCCTTATCATTATTGTAATTCTGATCACCCCTCCCTCCCTCTGTAGGCCCCTCGGAGCAACCAGAGCTCCAGCAGCGCCGCGTTGTCATCATCCTCTTCTTCTGCTGGCAAGAGTAGCAGGCAGATTGACGATTTCCTCAGCGAGCTCATCAGCAAGCACGAGCAAAGAGACCGCACCGAAGGCAGCTCTGCGGAGGAGGGCGGTAGAGGTCGGTCCACCGGTCCCCCGGCCTTCGTCCCGGACGAGGTGCGCGGGTCCTTCGACGACGGAGACCCAAATACCACGAATCTATACCTGGGGAACCTCGCGCCCTCCACCACAGGTGCCTACCAGGTGTTCATATTCATGTAGTGTTGAGTGACAGACACGTCACTCGTCGTCTACACACCGTACCGCACTGTAGAGGAGCACATCATGGACTTGTTCGGCAGGTTCGGTGCCATCAACAGCGTGAAGGTGATGTGGCCGCGCACAGAGGAGGAGAGGGTCCGCAGGAGGAACTGTGGGTTCGTGAGCTTCAAGCGCCGCTGCGACGCCGAGGAAGCTCTTCTGGAGCTGCAGGACGCCGAGCTGGAGGAGTATCGGATGGTGATCTGCTGGGGTAAGGCAGTCAAGATCAGCAGCACCCCCTTCACGCTACCGGGTAACAGGAGTGCACCAGCGGCAGCTCCTAGTCCGGTGCCCGCGGCGGCAGCAGCTCCCCCGCCCCCCTTCCACCTCCAGTCGATCGCTGCAGTACAGCCTCCCAGCACCTCCTTCCCGCCTAGGCCTCCCCCGCCTCCTTTCCCCAGTCCCACGCCGGGGCTCCCTTCATCAGCTGGGCTGCCTGTGCTCCTCCCTTCGTCGACTGTGGCTGTGGTGGCACCGACAGTATCCGACAGTGCTTCATCAGCAGAAGACCGTCGTATTCATGTCGGGACGTCGATTGAGCCGCTTGCGCCTGCTGTCAGCGACTTCAGCGGGATGTCAGTCGATGCCTTCATGCAGTCCGTAGCGCCCCTCCCTCCTAATCCTCCTCCTCCCGTCGTTCCCACTAATACTAACCTGCCGACTGCAGATGACACCAACACCGTGCAGGTGTCCATCCCATCCAACTCCACCACTAGAGCTCTCATCGACCTAGTCGCAAAGTACACTGCGGCTGATGGACATGCCTTCGAGACGGTAAGCAGTGATGATGGTAGTGAAGAGGATGAGAATGAGGATGATTGATGGCTTAGTAGTGAGTGCACTGGACAGGACAGTGGTCTCTGTGATGATAGTACGTACCCCTGATGCTGACGTGTGGACTAAGCATCCCCTCGTCCGCTACTGCCGCTAGAGGCAGCCGTGAGGAGCTCAGACGTCGCTATACTGAGAGATGAAGGGATGGATGGATAGATGGATGAAGGGATGGATGGATAAGGGTGCTGATATCACAGCGCAGTGCAAAGACCCACTCGCTTGATATGTTGCAGCTGTGACTGTGTGTATGACATCTGCTGTAGAGGTTGAAGATCCGGGAGGAGAGCAATCCGGACTACGCGTTCCTGTTCGACGATGCGACCGAGGACGGTATCTACTACCGCTGGAGGACGTACGGTGAGTTGTGAGCACAGCTGTACTGCATAGCATTCTGTAGAAGGAACTGGTACATGGTAATCACGACGAGTGCTGCTTCCCTCCTGTCTCTGTAGCCAATGTGTGGGGAGACACTGCGAGGAGGTGGTCCGTAGCAGCGGCGCAGTGGTCTGTCGGGGGACTGGTCTTCGTGCCTCCTGAGTTGGAGAGGTAGGTAAAGTAGGAGGTGCATCTCATCTCATGCATGATGCTGGTTGCATTCGAATCCACTCCACTGACTGTTATTGCACCTGACAACGACAATAACAACTCGCTGTAGAGGGTTAGGGTCTAGTTCTCCTCACGAGGAGGTCCCTTGCGACGATCGGGTCGAGGTCACGGGAAGCAGCTCCTCCCGGGACTGCATCGACCGGCAGCAGAAGCGGAGAGACGCCTCCCCACCCACAAGCGCATCAGTACAGAGGCGGAAACGGAGCCGCAGTAGAAGTCCGAGCCGTGAGAGGGAGAAGGATCGGGGTAGGGAGAGGGACAGGGACAGGGGTCGTGAGAGGGATCGGGAGAGAGAGAGGGTCCAGTACGCCGGCATGACGGGTGCCCAGATTGAACGAGCTCGTACCAAGGAGCGCATGGATAAGCTCGCTAAGCTGAGCAAAGAGGACTACCGCGAGTGGAAGAGCAAGCTGCGGTCTCTGTCCCTGGAGCGCCTCTCCATCAAGGAGGCCATGGGCTTCGCTTTCGACAAGATAGAATCCTCTGAAGAGGTACAGTAACTTACCGCACTAGCTAGCTAGTTCTGTAGCTTCTTCTGACAGTTTCTGTTGAGGCTGGATCCACCTCATCTCTAAGCCTGTATGTATGGATATGACCTCCTCCTCTATGGTTCTATTACTCTGTGATGATATGCTATGCTATGTGTTGCAGATCGTGCACATGATCCGCGACCGCCTGATCCTGCCTTCGAACTACGCAGCCGTCAAGGTGGCCGGGCTGTACCTCCTGTCAGACATACTACACAACGCGGGAGCCCCCATCAAGCACGCAGCGGGCTACCGTACCCTGGTGCAGAGCGTCTTGCCCGTCGTGCTGGACGACCTCCGGGACTCTATGCGGAAGGCTACCGGTCGCATGTCGGCATACCATGTGAGGGGGCGCTGCTCGTAGTGCTTCGATGCATCTATTCATTTATGGCCTGATCTAATCTGTCATGTAGATCGAGGACAGGGTGAAGACCCTCTTCGCAGCGTGGACCGAGTGGTCGATCTTCCCCGCGACCTACCTCACCGGCCTGCAGGCAACCTTCCACATGTCTGAAGCCGACTGTTTGCAGCTACGCGAACTCATGGTCCACGCAGCAGCTGGTCATTCGGCCGATGATGATATCGATGGCGTACCTTTGGACCTACCTCTACAGGACCTCGACGCGCTTCGCAAGAAGGCTCGTCTGTCTGGGGTGGCCTTCGACGAGCATTCCTCTGCGACCGAGATCGAGTTCCGCCTGAAGGTCTTCCATTCGTACTCCTCCCAGTCCCAGTCGCACTGCCTCGCTCAGTCGGATCCCATGCTCGCATTCACCAGCTCAGCCGGAGGTGCTGTGTTGACCAATAAGCTCACAAATTTGGAACAACTCTTGAATTATGAACACGAACAATATGATGACGATGATCATGCTGATGGCACTGATTGTATCGATGGAGTACCATTCAGCGATGACATCGACGGAGTACCATACAACGAAGACATCGACGGAGAACCATTCAACGATGACGTCGATGGAGTACCATTCAACGATGACATCGATGGACTACCATTCAACGATGACATTGACGGAGTACCATTCAGCGAGGAGGAAGATAGCGATAGATCGAGGCAGCGCGCCTTGGAGGAGCAGCTTCTGCGGCTGCGGGACCAGCTGGAGGCCTGCGGACAGTACTCGGACCAGCAGGTGATGCAGATCCTGCAGCAGACCCGAAAGAGGGAGAGCGGCGGCAGTGAGAGTTAACTTACGATTTCTGTGTCGGCAGTTAACTTACGAGTATCATTGCCGGCAGTTATGTTGTGCAGTTACAGCAAATACTGTAGTATATGTAAGCTTAATTTAAGCTGCTGAGATGGATCAACCCGCTCCGATGCTGGACCCGAGTCAAGGCGGTGGTATCAGTATGCGGACCATCAGCGATGAGTTCGATGCGGATGTGGATCCAACCACTGTGGTGGACCAACTGGAGAGGCGCTTCCGCATCGAGAGGCGCGTCAAGGTGAAGAGGGACGGAGTCATCTCGGACCTCTTCGACCGCCGCATCCTCACCATCTTCGAGCGACGCTTCAACAGCAGCAGGACTGGCCACCAGGTTCTCAAGGCCGGCGAGTTTCAGCAGCTTGTGTCCGAGTACATCCCGGCACACCTGGTCGAGAACATCTACCGGTCCATCGACGTCAACGACACTGGCAGCGTGCACTATTCGGACTTCATCAACTACCTCATAGCTTCTGAGGAGGGCTCTCTCTTCTCCAACAAGACAAACACTTCTCGCCTGGTGATACACGACCAGCAGGTCGTGGAGCCGGACGACTCGCGCAACGAGAGCCACAGCGACTTCATCGATTGCTTGTGCTATCTGAAGAAACCTCAGGTACCGACTAATACAGCTGCAGCACCATCAACCTATCGGCGGACCTCTTCTCAGCTGTATCCTGTTGCAGTCCATGATAGCGACGGGTGGACGGGACGGCCGGCTGCTGTTGTGGTACGCTGACGACCTGAAGTGCGTGCGGGTCATCGACCACCGTGACAAGAACAGCGTCTTCGAGGAAGAGCTGCGCCGGTCCATGACTCCTCTGCTGCGCGCCCAGTGTGCCAAGTTCTCCACGCGGCGAACGACGAGAACTCCCAAGGTGAGCACAGTGCAGTTGGACATCACCTGTTGATTTGATCTCAGGAGCATACCTCTAGGTGGCGATCACCTGCCTACTCCCCCTGCACAACACGGGCATGCTGTGCGTGGGCTCGGCCGACTCGTGCGTGACCATTTACGACCTCACCAACAACTGCGAGGTGTGCGGACGCTACTGTGAACGGCTGCAGTTCATCCCTACGTCCATGAACTGCTTCCTGCGCTCCGCTACAATCACCCTGCGCACCCACTCCTCCTCCAGTCCGACCAAGATGACGACGACGGACTTCCTCTCCCCCTTCGCGGGTAGCACCATGCACCAGCAGCAGCCCAGCGACGAGTCCCTCCTGTTGCACCTCATGATCGCTGACTCATCCGGAGCTATACACAGCCTGCAGCTGCACAAGGAGTTCCTGCCATCCCTCGAGGCGGGCATGAAGAAGAAGGCCTACTCCCTCTTCGCGCAATCTATGAAGGCAAGTGATGATGTGGCTACTCCCTCTTTCTAACAGCTGGCTGATTCCTATGGCTCTGGCTTGTGTCACGTGGACGTGTTTGTTGCGTAGGATTCGTGTCGAGTGTTTTCAGCTTCAGTAGCAGCTGTCACGGGGTCAAGCAGCAGCTGGATCACGGAGGTGATGTACATCGGGGAGGTGGACGCGCTGCTGGCCTCCACGATGGGCGGCCTGATCCTCTTCGTGGATCTACTAAAGGGAGAGGTCGTGCGGTCTTTCAGCGGGCACCGGTCGAGCTCCAGTGCTGGCATCCGCGCATTTAGTTGGTCGCACTTCGGCAAGTACATCGTGTCGGCCGCCGATCGGGGGGTGCTTTTCTGGGACATCTTCACCCTCGAGGTGGTGACCAAGATAGACAACCTCAAGTCCCCGGTCGTCTCGGTGCAGGTGAGCGACTCCGCCTTCAAGGTGTTCGCCATCCTGGTCAACAAGGCAGTGTTGGTGTGGCACAGCATCACCTTCGAGTTCCAGCAGCAGATCGTGGACCCCAGCAGCTACAAGCCCGCCGACAACCTGTCCTCCATGCGCTTCGCATCCGACCTGCAGATGCTGTTCACGGCGGGTAACAAGGTCACTTCGTGGACACTAGAGAGGTGGTGTGACTTGAGTCGTGGCATCACAGATAGATGATCAGTGGTGGTAACGCTCCTCCCTTCTTCCACATTGATGTTGATGCAGGTCCCAGGAAGGACCCGTGGAGGAGGATAACGCGGAGGACCTGTGTGTCGCGCTCTACAATAGCTTGTTCAACCAGGTGCTCGTAGTGAAGTCCTTTGGGCTGGTGAAGGTGTACCAGTGCGAGACTGGCCTCGTGGTGCGGCAGTTCTCCGTCGTGCCGATCGACCCGACCACTAGTCAGCCCGTCGACCTGCAGAAGGACCCACTCACGGGCCTGCGGAAGCCCATCATCAAGCACGCCTGCTTCGACAAAGTGCAGAGTCGCCTGATCGTCACCAGCCATTATGACTCTAAGGTGCAGTTCTGGAACATCAACGACGGCAGCAGCGTGATCCAGTTCGAGCCGCAGCTCTATAGCACCTCTCTGTCGAGCTTCTACTCACCGCTGCCGAAGGTGATCTCCTCCGCCAGCTACGATATCATGTACACACAGATCAAGCAGACAACCGATCACCCCAAGGGGACTGTTACTGCCCGCCACGTGTCCCGCCAGTCGGATCCCATGCGCCAGTTGAAGTCGCGTCGCAAGTACGTCATACTGGGTACGCAGAGCGGCAACATCTGTTGCTATCTGGAGAGCAGCTCGGTTGTCGACTCCAACCCCAGCTTCTTCCTCCGCTACTACGACGTGAATCCATTCGAGTTGTCTTCGGCTACCATCACGTCGTCTAGGGATACTAAGCCTCCTCCCGCTCCTAAGCCGTCATCCATGACAACGATGAACCGAAGGGGATCCGCTGTGAAGTTATTGCAGCACCATCGCAGCAGCATGATGATCGAGCAGCAGTTGCTGTCTGCGGAGATCAACAACCCTGTGCTGTGGACGGAGTGTCTGCCCGACCACTCGCTGCTGCTCGCGGGGTACTTGGACGGAGTGGTGGCCGTGTGGGACCTGGACTCGTGCTCTCGCATGGAAGACCTGTGTACCTCACACCTAGGGCCGGTGCTCTCGGGGATGCGGCGGAAGGGAGACAAGCCCCTGCAGCTGCTGTCCCGCAGTGACAAGGCGGTCGGCGGAAGGACTACCGGCGTTGCAACAGCTCAGCAGCTGCCGGATCGTCACGATCCGCTAGACGAAGCTCGAAGTACCATAGCCCAGATGATGCAGGGGAACAAGGTACCTTTCGCAGAGCCGTCGTCAGGCAATCTCGCTGGTGGAGCCACGGATCCAGACTTGAGGCAACAGCAGCGCGGTACTCTCCTCCCTCATGCTCCTATCATCAGCAGGAATCGAAGGAAGAGTACGGCAGTGTTCCAACGACTCGTCAATGCGGCGTCAGTGAAGAACGCGGTCGATCTGCAGCGGACTATGACACCTACTGCTGCTACTGCAGAGCGGCATGAGGAGGCTGAGGGGTCCAGTGATGACGATGACGATGACTCTGTGAGCGACAACCTCACCACCCACAGAGACATGTCTGTCGCAATAGCGCAAGGAGGAGGCGGGCGGGTCGACGATGGTGACCCGGTGCACGAGTCCGGACAGCCGATCCAAGCACCCGAAGTGGTGGTGCGGATGACCCTTCCTCCCCCGAGGGACCGCATGAGTCGACGGGACTCTGCTTCCATTGTGCGGGGATCACTCTCTGCTGCTTCCTCTATGCGCAGGTCAAGCAACGCCCACGCCCGTTACACGGTGACCCTCAACCCCTTCTCCAAGCTCCCCACACAAGTCGAGTTCGGCTATGCTGCTCCTCTCGCCAGACAGAGTGGTGTCAAAGAGAATGCTAAGACAGAGTCTGACGATGGTACAGCATGCGATGATGGGACTGCTGCTGCTGTCGAAGGGAGTGCTGCAGAGAAGCCCTCTTCCGGTGCTGTCTCTTCTGGCGGCAGAGAGGAGGGGTCTTCGTCCCGCGATGGGTCTTCAGATCCGGTGGGTGCAGCAGCCGCTAGATCGGAGGACGCTTCTTCGAGAGTGGGAGTTGATGCCCTGCTTGTGCTTCGGGAGTCCGGGGTCTTGATCGGTGGGTGTCCATATCTCTCTCTATCTATCTCTCTCTCTCTTGACTATCATTCTCCCATCCTCTCCCTTCACTGAGACAGGTGCATGCACTGACCGATACTTGCGGTTCTGGGACCTCAACACGTCCCACATCCTGTGCTCCTGTGTCTACTACCACGCCACCCCTGCAGCAGCAGCAGTCGACGAGAATGAGATCTTACGCATCATCAAGTCGAGGTACAATGCAATGTGATGATGATGATGATGATGAACTCTACATGCCACCTCACTTACCTATGTCCTTTCTTGTCCTTGTTTTCTATGCAGCGATTCTGAAGACGCAATTATCGGTCAGTCTATCCATCACATATGTCTAATAGTCTCATCTATGCTCATGTGTCTCATCTATACTCATCTATCTCATCTATACTCATCTGTCTCATCTATGCTCACCTGTCTCATCTATGTTCACCTGTCTCATCTATGCTATCTGACTCATCTATGCTATCTATTTCTGACATGCAGGTGCGTATGACAACGGAATGATCCGCGTGTGGTCAGTGCAGTCCTACTCGCTGGTCACCTTGAAGGGTCTTCTCTCCCGCCACCTGAATGTGGGCAAGTGGAGCACGGGCACAGGCAGCTACGACCTGGCGGCCAACACGGGCGCGCCTTTCGGCAACCGCATCAGCTCCTCTGCCATGTCCTCGAGCTTCGGCACCGGCACGATGGCCATCTCACCCATCACGCTGATGTACCAGTGGCATGCGCATTCGTCGCCCTTCATCTCAAGTAACAGATATAGCATGTAGCATATCCCTCCCTCTCACTGATATCAGATTGCGTGTCTGACATGACATTAAGTCTCTATCTCATCTGATGTCTGCTGTCTGTATCGTTAGTCGACTATATCTGGTTTAGCTACCAGACAGCACCCGTGGCAGCAGCAGCGACAGAGGCTGCGGTGGAAAAAGAAGACAGGTCTGTGTCTCCCTCGAAGGGCCGACCTTCTATGATGATGAGCATGGCTGCAGCAACGACTCTCCCCGGCTCACCAGCCTCGCACAGCGCCTCCTCCGGCAGTAATGAGGACTTGGATCCCGAAGGGGGTGCCATGACAGCTGCAGACTTCGAACTCAGCAGTAGAGCAGGGAGCCCGGTCATGACTGTCGGTCTCGATGATGCGAACAGCAACTTGCGACCGAAGCGTCGGAGGAACAATACCGCCTCCTTCCTGAGTGCAGTGGACTCTAACATAGCGGCTGCCCTGAACAACATCAGACTGACAGCGAAGCCGACCCACAGCCTCCTGCCCGGACATGGGTCAGTGCGTGTGAAGCGTCAGAAGCAGTCGGACATGGGCCAGTCGGTGCTGGACGGGTTCGTACTCAGTGCGGGTCTGGACCAGAGGGTGTTCTTGTGGAACCTCACGGGACGCTGCGTCGGTCAGTTCGGCTGCCACGACTGGGACATCAACATCGACACGACGTGGTCACAGTTCAAAGAGGTGGGAGGGCAGCAGGACATGGCAGCCAAGAAGAGGGCCGCTGCTCAGCAGGGAGCCACGTTACTGCGCTTCGACAGGGACAAGACCAGCGCCTGCAACATCGTACCCGACACCGACATCAAGGACCTCGTGCGGTCTCCCTCAACGCGCATGCTGCAAGCCGACTTGTCGCAGAAGAAGAAGGGACACTCCACCAGCCATGAGCTGAACACTTATGTCGTCGCGCTGTCCAAGAAACTAGCGCAGAGGTCCGCCATCTACACTGACGCCGATGAGCACTTCCGACATATGCTGGTGAGTCACATGATGTATGAATGCTCTTCTATCCACAGCTACTGCAGTGACACACATGCCTGCCTCTCTCTCAGGATAAGTATCCAATCGTCGAGATCGAGCCGCTCACCAGGCGGAGCAGTGCGGGGAAACACAAGAGATAGATGATCATCAGTGTCACCAAGAGATAGATGGTCATCAGTGTCACCAAGAGATAGATGGTCATCATTGTCACCAAGAGATAGATGGTCATCATTGTCACCAAGAGATAGATGG
>Ga0164294_10004426_pt1 | contig 12245 bp, 24 predicted proteins | sample GEODES005metaG_FD_111479 | JGI IMG/M metagenome (GOLD analysis project Ga0164294, IMG submission 111479) | Oligotrophic lake water microbial communities from Sparkling Lake, Wisconsin, USA - GEODES005 metaG | ecosystem: Environmental > Aquatic > Freshwater > Lake | place: USA: Sparkling Lake... | reverse complement strand
AGGCATGATCATATCCCGAAGCTGTTTGAGCTTCTCTTGATCAACAACCTTTTCAACCTTAGTGAAATCTTCTTCGTTCGCAAATGTGAAGCCAAAATCGTGTTCTTGCATTTTTGTTTCCTTATGTTTTTAACTAAAGAATGACTCTAGGTTGCTACGCTGTTCCGTATCCCAACCGATGATCTCTAGGATCGACTTGATGGGATCGAGGAATGCCTTTTCGAATTGCATGTTATAATCGACATACCGATGAAGATCTAGTTCCTCAGGCAGGTCTTCAGCAACCGAGATCACCATGTCGCCTAGAATGTTGGGTGTCTTGAGATAGGCGAACTTGATCTTATCGCCGTCGCCAATCAAAGGATACTTACGCGTAAGACCCTTACGATTTAGCAGATCATTATACAGCAGAGCTCCCTTCACGTGAATGGGAGTCCCTTTGATGTAGATCGTCGAGCGATCCTTATACTTATTGAGACCCTTCATACCGCGTGGGAAAGCCACTTCCTCAAACGGCAGCTGCATGAACCTATCCTTGAAGTCGGCGATATACTTTTGAACCATCGCCTCATCACCATTCATGATCAGCTTGATGGCTTCCTTGATGCTAGACCTACAAGCTTTCGGAGTTGAAGAACGAACTGCCTCAATACCCTGGAGCTTCAGCTGAGGTTCGTTATACTGCACACCTTCAATGTTCCAGGCATTGAGAATATACATCTTCTTACCGCGCCAGATGCCTTTGTCCGCGATGGTTTCACGCTTCATGAACATCTTTTGCTGATATGCATTCATATAATCAGCCAGCTCTTCGTATGACTTATTGATAACTTTCTGAATCTTTTGTTCACAGAAAGCATCAATCGCCTTCACGATCTCCATAGTGTCGTCTGACCCGACCAGGCGCGAGAGAGGCTCCATGTTGACATAAATCGAATCTGTATCCGAAGCAATCACGTAGTCAACCTTATCCGTCTTGAGAGTTCGGTTGAGATATTCGTTCATCTTGCGCTCGATCCAGCGGATAGACAGCTGTCCGGACATAGTGATCGCCTCAGCCATATCAAAGCTGAACCATCTGAAATATTCGTTGCCGAGAGCGCCGTAAGCTGAGTTTAGCTGAATCTTCTTAGCTAGCTGTAGATTGTGATATCTGGAGATATCGTTACCGATCAGCCTACGCTCCTCCGTCTTTTCCTTAGGAGTGTTCTCCAGCAGCTGCTTGGCGTCAAGCATCTTCTTCTTATACTCAACACGATCGTTATACATCTTTTCCATCAGGGCTGGTAGGAAACCCTGCTTGTCTTTCCGGAACTTTACACCATTAGCTGCAACCGCATGCGGACCTTCAATTACTGCATAACCCTCAACGAGTGATCCTACATTAGGAAAGAAAGGTTCTTTCTCTACAATCATTTCAGGGCTGATGTTGTACTGCATGATGAGGTGAGGATAGAGGCTGTTCAGGTCGAAGGAAACGACCCACTTACTCATACCGATCTTTGGTTCCTTGACGTAACCGCCGACCAGAGTATCGTAGCTCGCTGTCTTTTTGAACTGGTGGATAACGATGTTACGATCAAGAAGATAGTTGTGAATGATCACGTCCCATGGGCGAACGGTTGTCATCGTATCGCTGTAGTTAACCTTGGCATCATACGCGAAGGCGATCACCTGCTCGATGAACTTGAGCTTCTCCTCGAGCATATCGATCAACGTAACGTCGTGCACGTTATAGTCATAGAACTTTTGGGGATTTTGCACGTACAGCTCATTCAGCGAACCGTATTCGGAATAGTCGAGTTTCTTAGAGCCGAGTTCCTTCTCCGCGATGTGATCGAGCCTATAGCTCTCCTGCATCTCGAACTTGAACTTTCTGTAGAGATTCAGGTAGTCGAGCACGTTGACACCAGCTGGAGTGTAAGTTTGGTTCTCTCGCCCGCGAACCTCAATCTTACGTTCCTCTAGGATACCCCAAGGCGAAAGTTTCTTAGCTTCTTGCGAACCAAGCACATTCGTGATGCGGTTGACCAGATAGGGAATGTCGAAGAACTCAATGTTCCAACCCGTCACGATATCCGGAAGGTAGCGACCAGACTGCCAGATCTTCAGGAAGTTGCTAAGAAGGTGCCACTCATCCTTGCACTTGATGTAGTGAACGCCATCGGCTGGTGTGTAATCCTTCATACCCAGTAGCACCTTCTCACCCTTACGACTGAGGGTGATAGCGGTTACTTCCTTATCTGCCTTTTCAATGTCGGGGAATCCGTCGGACGAATCAGTTTCGATGTCAATACCGATGATATTGATCTGCGATGTGTCATACTTCATATCGCCGTGAAACTTATCATACATGAAGACGTACTGGAAGTTTGTCAACCCATAGATGTCGTAGTTGGCAACTTCCTCATACCTCTTGATGAAATCCCTCGCATCGGAAATCGATTCAAAATCCATCCTGTTGACAGGCTTGCCGGCGAGGGTCTTGTATTTTGTGTTGGTCTTTCCGTCCGAGGGGACAAACATGTATGGCTTGTAGTTGATTACGTCGGCAATCCGACGACCATCCTTGTATCCACGGAGATAGACTTTATCTCCTCGGGAAAAAACATTGGTGTAGAAAAACATGCGCCACCTCTTTCATTCATCATATCATTATACCCTAGATGGCGCAAAAAGTCAAACGAATATATGCAGTGCCTCACTATAATGAGCCTGACGATCCGCAAGACCAATTGTTCCACCGTTGATTCTCTTCGTGGCTGCTACCACGTCTCCTCTATCTGCTATCTCATTCAAACCGTTCTTAGACCAGAACCAAGCAGCTGACATAGCAGCACCTTCTGGTATTGAAAGGTATTCGACAGCTTCTTCAATACTCATGTCCATATCATTAGCGAAACGTGCGTAGTTATCATGCCCGGTTAGCTGAATCAGACCACGACCACGATAACGATACCCGTCTCCACTGGACTCCGGACCGTTACCCATTCTGTTGGCGTAAACCCTGTTAGCGATCTTTTCGGGATTTCTAGCATACGCGTTCGGGTTGACATCCCTAAAATACCGAGGGAACACCACAGGAAGACGATCTGCTCTGTAGTTTAGGTTCTCTTGAATCTGCGTAAGACCGCCAGACTCATGACCCACTTGAGCCATGAACATAGCGATTCTTTCGGGGTTGTTAATCTGGAATTGCTGCAACGCATTGTTGAGTGGCTCGACGTATTGATCGATAACGTTCGCTGGCGTGTTTTCGAAAAATTGAGCTAATTGTTCTCTTGAAACAAGCATGATGTTCTCCTAATGAATAAGGGGAGCCGAAGCTCCCCCTACTTATATTAGCGACTCACGCGATGGTCACTCATATTTTTAGCTAAAGCTACGACATCGGTTCTTGAGATACCCATGTCTCTCAACTCGACATCAGACATTCGATTGAGATCATTTATCTCCCGGTTGAAGGAGATAGTGTTTCTAACCCATTCAGCTGTGTTATCAACTAAACGAGTTATAAGATTTGAAAACATTTTTATTACTCCGAAAGGAATTGCTTCTTTGAGGTCGTCTTAGCCTCTGCAGCCGAATCAACATCATCAACGATATCGATCTTCTTTGGCTTCTTTGATTCAGGAATCACATGCTCCAGCCAAACTTTGAGCATACCATTGACGAGATTAGCGTTGTTGATCTCAACGTTATCCGCCAGAGTGAACTGACGAGTAAATCCACGATCAGCAATACCCTTGTGGAGATATGAAGTCGCGTAATCTCCATTGGGGTCGCCGGAAGTCTTACCCTTGATAAGAAGCTTGTTGTCTTCAAGAGTCAGCTCGATATCCTGCTTGGCGAAACCAGCAACAGCCATTTCGATGACGTACTTGTTTTCATCAGTCTTCTTTAGGTTAAATGGGGGATAGGCTGCAGCAGCATTATTAGCCAGCCATTCAGCATTTTCTCTTAGGTTTTTTGCGATGGCATCAGATCCAACGAAAAAACGATCGAAATTGCTGGTATCCAGGTTGTATGTCTTCCAAAAAGTCATAGTCGTTCTCCTTATAAAGCGAGATTGAGGTTAATACGTCCCTAAAGGCGACGCACGGTTATTTATAGGCTACTTTACGCGAAAGTCAATTCTAATGGAACATTTTTTTCATCCGTTCCTTAGAAGTGACGTAGATAGACATTGTATCGCTGTCGAGAAGATAAAGAGGAGAGAGGTTGTTCTTTTTGAAGACTTTACCAGTCTCCAGGGCATAAATAAAAGAGTTGTTCTTATCTTCTGGTTCCATGATTTCCGCTGCTTCACGGATGAACTTCTCGGGAACGACTTGCAATGTCAAGAACGCTAGTGTCTTGTCTGGCGTCATATCTTTTTACCTAACAAATGGTGGTTGAAATGTTTGGATTCGGATTAGGCAAACTCGGTTTGTATCTTGCAATAGCTCTGGTTATTTCAGGTGCTATAGGAGGGATTTATATAAGTTGGAAACGTGGTATTGAGCACCAAGCTTTCCTAGAGCTTAACCAGAGGCAGTTAGAACAAACCGTAAGAGAACAAGAACAGTTTACAAGAGAACAGCAAGCGATTGCTGAACGTCAACGAGCTCTTGTTCAAGATATGACGCAAAGAAACCAGACTCTTCAGAGGAGAGTCGACCAAACAAATCGTATTATAAACTCTGCTGCTGGCGATAGACCAGCATCTGATGTTTTGAAACAGACAATTGACCAGCTAAGAAGTGAAGGTAGACCACAATGAGAATGTTTTTGATTCTAAGTCTGTTGCTACTGACAGCATGTGGGAACGAAACTATGATGATTCGTTCAACTAGAAACGTTGTTGTAACTCCGGATGAAGGGATCTACAACTGCCAAGTTGTAGACACATTTCCTGATTCCGCAACCCTTACCGACTCGCAGGTCGCAAGGCTCATTGTCACGTTATACCAGAACAACGTGCAGTGTAGGAATAGCATTGACGCTATCAAGTCCTTTCTAGAGAACGCAAGACAGACTGTCTCGGCTCAACCTACAGCCACTTCCGATTGAGGACTTGCTTCTCTAAACGGTCGAAGAGGATTTGAGTGTGTTGTTTATCGCCCTCTTCGACTGCTTTCTCGAGATCCAGAATCGTCGATAGAATACGACTCTTATAATTGCTGAGCCTCGTGATCTCGGTAGCTGACGCATTAGGGATACGCATCAGTCCTTATGTCCCGAGTCTTCCTCGATAACCGGGCGACCAACCATGTTGATGCTGGTGTTCGAGATCTTACGAGCGAAATCAACTGCCTCATTGAACATAGCGAATCGCTTCGTACGCTCGACAAGCAAACCGAAGTTCTTCGAACCGCGATCGTTGTTGACCTCAGCATACGTGCACTTATAACCAACCATCTTATTTCTCCTCTCATCGTATATAGGTTATTATAGCCTATTTTTATAAAAAAGTCAAGGAGTTTTTTATCCTCGACGCGATAAAGAGCCGATTTTGGTCATATCCTCGTTCTTACTCAGCAGCTGCAGCCCACCCTTGTTATAGAGCGGAACAGCCCGACTAGCCTTCTCGAGGATGGCTGCCTTTGTAGCAGCGGACTCTTTATGGAGGTTAGCCATGATCCCACCGACCCTACCACCGTCAACGACCGTATTACTCAGCTTGACCTCGTCAACCTTGTAAGAAGGTAGTGGTGCCCTATATTGCTTCGCCTTGGTCAGCTGGTCGGGGTGAACGTTGTTACGCCGAAGCCATGCCTCGTGCTCTGCCTTGGCTCGAAGCTGCTTGGCGTTGAGCTTTCGCTTACCGCTACCATGGTTGTTGACGTGGGGTCCGAGAAGCTGCATTGTGTAATCCTCAGGTTGAATAGCCGCGCTGGGCGCAGGTGGGTTGAACCAAACGAGTGCCTCGCGGCAGCTGTGCCTGACGTTCTAGGACGACTGCCCGACAGTGATCCTCGGAACGAAGGTTGGGCACCTCTACGTTGGTCCGAGCACCGGAACCTGCAACCAAAACGAACGTAAGAACGTAAACGAGCATCATTTTCCCTTTCAATAAAAAGAACCAGCGTGTAGATCGTTAACCTCTTCTTCTTCCTCCTCAACGATCGTCTTGAGGCGAATCGAAGCCATGAGCTCCTGAACCTGTTCGTCCGGGCAGTACCGAATCAGCGAGCTCTCAAGCCAACCAACGTACATCGCGTATTGACGCAGACGTTCGTGGATTTCTGGCTCCGATTCAATACCCTCGAACACAGCGTCCAAGAGCGTCATAACAGCGATATAGTTTTCTTCTTTCATCTCATTCTCCTTTCGAAAGAGTTAACCTTGGTCTTCCACGGTCGCCTTGATATACGCCTCGCGGTCGTAGGACAGACCCTCGCGGAAGCAGTAGTAGCCATAGTCGCCACCCACGTCCGCAGCTTTCACATGCTGACGTATGGCATCGCCGACCGAGATTTCCTGCGCCGTAGCAAGCTCGAACATCCGATCGATCCAGGAGTTCCAGGCGCGGTCATGACCCTCGCGCTCGCGCTCGAGCTCGCGGTCAAGCTCGATGCACATGGCTTCCCATAGACCCTGCTTGTCGTCTGGGCTCAAACCCTTCCAGACCCGCATGAAGGTAGCGCCAGGGCGAGTGCCATAAGCATCTTTGTGGAGGTCAGAAACGGTCGCATCGTCGTAGGTGTAAACCATATTCGTATTCCCTTTCCTATAAGATCATAATAGCGCGTTTTTGAAAATAAGTCAAGGAGTATTTTATTAAAATCTGTTAATTTCCGCCAGAGCAGCCTTACCAGCTTTGCCGAGAGCGTTGTTTGCGGTCAAAATCTCCACCCCCAGGTCGTAGCTGATATTACCTTCGCGGATAGCCACGACGACCTGACGCTGGATCGCGAGCTTGCGCTCCGCTGCGTTTATGTTGCTCTTGAACCGAGTGCCCGTAGAGTTTGGGCGAGGACGCAGCGCATGCTGCAGAGACATCGGGAGCTTCGCGAGATCAGCCAAGGTTTCAATTTTCGTGATCATATCGGTATCCCTTTCCTATAAGATCATAATACCGCGATTCCGTAAAAAAGTCAAGCAATTTTTTTCAAAAAAAGATTAAAAAAGATTAATCTTTGGGGTCTTGCCAGGGCGGCACTCGCTTAGGTCCGGCAGCCTGGTCGCCATTAGCCTCAATTCTCTTCATAACTTCCTCGTATGCTATCATATAACCCTCGCTCCACATCATATGAAGACTCAGATCAGTATCATAGTTGTAGGGATTATCTGCGAAATGACGACCACGCTTATAGTCGTCATAACCGCTCCAGTATGCGTCAATCATTATCCATCCCCCGATTTGACTTACGGAGGTAGATTTTCACTGTGATGAAAAATGAATTACTAGAATTAACAAATGTATTGTAACGAAGACTTACACCTTCTTCTACAGCCTCCGCGTTTAGTTCTTTGCGGAACTGCACAACGTCAGTGTGATACAGTTCTACTTCGGCGCGACCTTCGTTCGCCAAAGATTCCCAGACATCGTCGGTGTGAAAATATTTCATATTGTCCATCACAGCATCTTCTCCAAGACCATCCGTACATCGCACAGCATGACGCGAATGGCTTCCTCCTTGACTTCTTTTGGATCATGTAGTTCGCACATAATACGATATAGTGCACCGCTGATGCTTGGTACACCGATCTCTTTCCCATCCACAATGACAGGAACTCTCAGCTCACTAAACTCTTGCATATCGGTCATCCTTTCAGGTGTACTTCCGGAGGTAGATGTCAAGCCGACCATCAGGAAGAGTGTTGATCCGCAGGCTCACACCATCGCTGGCAGCCTCACGGTTCAACTGATTCCGGATCCAGCGCTGAGCGACCTCAACTGCCACATTCCAGGCGGTGGCGTGGGCATCGATCAGATCGCCAGAGATCCTAGCGTTACCGAAAACAGTCAGAGCAGTCCAGGTGTTGTCAGTGTTCATATCGTTCTTCCTTTCGTTCATCATATTATCATAATACCCTATTTTTGAAAAAAAGTCAAGCACTTTTTTCAAAAAAATCAGGCGGCGACTTTGAACCCTTCGAGCGCGGTGTACGTCACGAAACCATCATTCCGCAGAATCAACAGCGGAGGGTTGGATTTCAGCTTCTCCACCCACTCCTCGAGGGTGTAGTGCTTGCAGAGGATCTTGATATATTCGCTTCTCTTAACCGCACCGCGATATTTGAAGCGAGCGATGAAGTTGCCCTTGTAAGAGAGGTAGCCACCGTGATACACGAAACCGCTACGTTCAAACTTTGTCATCGTTTTTCCCTCGTTCATCATATTTTCATCTTACCCTAGATCGGTAAAAAAGTCAAGGAAAAAGATAACCAACAAAAACAAAGGGTTAGCGGATTCGTTCCGCTAACCCTTTGATATCACAAGACAATGTTTTTTGAAAAATCTTCAGCCAGAGATTTCAGGCTCTATGCCTCTCTGGAGCATCCGAACCGTGTGTTTTTCGGCTCCGTAAAACGCTAGAATGGTCTGCAGAGTGTCCTCTGGGTTGCAATCGCCGCACATAAAACAATCGATCGCGGCATAACCTTTCTCTGGCCAAGTATGTACCGATATATGGCTTTCGGATAGGATTATCACACCTGTATAGCCAAACCCAGAACCAAAATGGTGCCATCGTTCCGAAAGAACTGTGGCACCAGAATCCTTAGCTGACTGAACAAGAGCGGCAGCTGCCTCATCCATGTTCCAAAAGGGGAGAGATTCGGGGTTGCCCCAGACCTCAAGAATCATATGCCGCCCTAGCGGTGGTACAATGTGCATCCCATGAAAATCCTATAACGTTGTTAACGGTGGATTATTTATCTAATAAATACTACCGAAAACGGAGATGCGAATGACAAAATACAAATCGATATGGATATCCGATGTTCATCTAGGAACGAAATCTTGTAAGGCGGATCTTCTCTGTACGTTCCTAAAAAACAACAGCTGTGACAATCTCTTTATTGTCGGTGATTTCATCGATGGATGGAAGCTTCAAAGAGGCTGGAACTGGCCACAGGAACATAGCAACGTCGTAAGAAGGATTCTTACAAACGCGAAACGTGGCACGAAAGTCTCCTACGCCATCGGTAATCATGACGAGTTTTTGAGATCTTGGTTGAACGAAAACCTCAGATTCGGGAACATCGTCATCGACAACCATTTCGATTACGTCGATCTAAAAGGCAGGAAATGGTTGGTGACGCATGGCGACCAGTTTGATCAGGTCGTAAGAAACTGGAAGATCGTCAGCTTTGCCGGAGATGTGGCTTACAATATGCTGTTAAGCTGCAACGGCATAGTCAATACGTTCAGGAGAAAGTTCGGTCTCGGATATTGGAGCCTCAGCAAACACATAAAATCTAAGACCAAACAGGCGATCGATTTCATTTACAAGTTTGAAGAGAATCTAGCCGAGCATGCTAAGAGGCAAAATTGCCATGGAGTGATATGCGGTCACATACACACTCCGGTGATAAAAACCATCGACGGAATAACCTATATCAATGACGGCGATTGGGTCGAAACCTGTTCGGCAGTCGTTGAGACGATGGACGGCGAATTCCAGCTTTTGATTCTGGGAGCCGATGGTAAGATGAAAATTGAGTCGACATATTGATGGCGGAAGAAGTAGGATTCGAACCCACGGACCCGATTAAGGATCGCTCAGTTAGCAACCGAGTGCTTTAGACCTCTCAGCCATTCTTCCTAACATTGGCGCTTCGTAGGAGAATCGAACTCCTGCTATCCACTGGACAGGCGGACGTCCTACCATTAAACGAACGAAGCAATTTGGTACCGCAGACGGGACTCGAACCCGCATTGCACAGATTGAAAATCTGGGTTCCTAGTCCAATTAGAAGACTGCGGCAAAATGGTGGAGACAGACGGGATCGAACCGACGACATTTAGCTTGCAAAGCTAACGCTCTACCAACTGAGCTATGTCCCCATGGGGTGATAGACGGATCTTGAAACCGCAACATCTGGCTCCACAAACCAGCGCTCTGCCTTTGAGCTACTACCACCGTAAAATTGGTGCGCATGGAGGGACTTGAACCCCCAGAACCTGGTTTCTAAGACCAGTACGTATGCCAATTCCGTCACACGCGCGTAAGAAGTCGAATTGCAGCGGAGGTGGTTCCTAGTCTCGAGCCATTGCCACTACTTCACTTTAATCGCCCAAACTCTAGCGAACTGCAATCCTAGCATGACGTTTTGGTTATTCGTCACACGTTCTTGGCGTTGCGTAAGAGATTCGAACTCCTAACCCTCAGCTTCGTAGGCTGATGCTCTATCCAGTTGAGCTAACACAACATAAGACTTGGTTGCCCTTCATGGATTCGAACCACAACAAACGGAGTCAGAGTCCGCTGTACTACCGTTATACGAAAGAGCAAAAATATATTTAGTTAAGACTTAAGTTTTTCATTTAGATATTCTATGAATTCAGCGGAACCAAAATTGTTAATGTCGCCATTAACCGAATACCTTAGATTTAATGTGTTTCGAAACGCGTACATAATGATCCAATTCAAAACAACTGAATCTATCTTACCATTGGTTTCGATAACTTCCAAATGAGGAATCTCAGATTGATTTTTATTAACAATAATCGTATCAACGAGAGATGGTTTCATCCATTCAGGGATTTCTGGATTGACTAACCATTCACACTGAAATTTACCACATGTTTCAGTTCGTTCTTCATCTTCATATATCGTACAACCACCAGACTTATTCAATTTTGACAAAAAATGACAAGGATGACTTCTTCCAATTTTTCGACCTTTAACAGTCAAAAACAAAGAACCTTCACAACATTTTGTGCACTCACCACATTCTCTCATTCGTCATTTCCTATTTGATAAATGCCCGAGCTGGATTCGAACCAACACAACTGGCACCAAAAACCAGAGTTCTACCGTTAAACTACCAGGCATTAAGGTGGTGCCATTCCTTGGTTCCGCCCCAAGTCCTCGTGCTCTTCAGGCACACGCTTCTACTAAGTTAGCTTGAATGGCAAAGTGGTAGGGGATGACGGGATCGAACCGCCGACATTCTGCGTGTAAAGCAGACGCTCTCCCAGCTGAGCTAATCCCCCAAAATGGTCTCGGTATCGGATTGGTGTGATTTGAACACACGATCTCCTGCTCCCAAAGCAGGCGGATTAGACCAGACTTTCCTACAATCCGAAAATATTTGATAGTCTTTTTTCTATCATTTCTTTAGCTTTAATTCTATATATAGTATAACCTATTTTTGCAAAAAAACAATCTTTTTCTTTGTCTTTTTCTTCATTATGCCAATATTCGCCATCAATTTCAATTATGTTTTTACCAACAACGAAATCTGGATAATACGGACCAATTTTTTTCTGATGTTCAAAAACAATATTGTTTCTCTCTAACCATTCTAGAGCAACTCTTTCAGGATAAGAGATTTTCTTTCTATTTCCTGCAAGTTTTCTATTCGGATGCTCTTCCGGATTATCTAAATGATATTGTTTTCTCCAAATCGATTTGGCTTTCTTTTGTTCTTCCGTATAAGGTCTGCCAGGTTTTCCTTTAGTGTTTTTAGAAAGAGTTTCAGCCCCTCTTCTAACTCTTTCATCTTCCTTCGTCAGACCTTTATTCCAAGGCGATTTACCTAACATCCCACTTTTGTATACTCGGTTTTCATTTTTCGGACAAGTTCTCTCATGATTTCTATGAGAGTTTCCGTTTTTACATTCTTTATTACAATGTTTGCACAATAACATCGGTATAGCACTCCTTTGTTATATTTATACAAACCAGATGCGCTACCAGACTGCGCTACACCGAGTTACTTGTCTTTAGTCTTTTCCTCGAATTCCTTAATCCGAGAACTGAAATATTGAAGAACTATCCCATGCGCTAGAGTACCCATCTTCAGCTGCATCGTTTGAGAATCCAGGTGATTGATAACCTCGTCCTCGAATGCAGCCTTCTTTAGTACGTCGATAGAATAGCTCATTCTAGTCTCCTAAAAGGATGGAGGAAGAAGTAGGATTCGAACCCACGGTACCTTTCGGTACGTCGCATTTCAAGTGCGGTGCTTTAAGCCAGACTCAGCCATTCTTCCAATTTTGTCGGTTGATTCTGTTTCGAGGCTCAACCGTAAGCCCAAGAGATTACGCCGCTAGGCGAGTCTCAACTGCAAAGTTATCGTTTGCATTT
>Ga0164294_10004424_pt1 | contig 12246 bp, 12 predicted proteins | sample GEODES005metaG_FD_111479 | JGI IMG/M metagenome (GOLD analysis project Ga0164294, IMG submission 111479) | Oligotrophic lake water microbial communities from Sparkling Lake, Wisconsin, USA - GEODES005 metaG | ecosystem: Environmental > Aquatic > Freshwater > Lake | place: USA: Sparkling Lake... | reverse complement strand
GCCAGTTTGACGGCGACCGGAATCCACGGAACGGAAGATTCAATAGCAATAATGAGATCAGCTCGCGGCAAGAGCGAGGCCGTGTCATAGCCAAGATGCATCGGGTGATCGGTGGGCAGGTTGAGCTCATTTGGAAAACTCTGCACCACTGGAATCGCATAAGCCTCTGCGAGATCCTGCAACGCGGCATAGGCGCGCGGGTCACGACCCACACTCGTCGTTACGATGACGGGAAAATCCGCACGGGCGACAAGATCCGCCAGATCGGCAATGGCCGCCGGATCAGGATGCGAGGCATCTGCACCCAGCTTGCGTTCCGACTTGCGACGCGGCGCTATGACCGGGTCCGCCAGAACTTCGCGCGGGAGCGTCAGATAGACTGGACCACGCGGTTCACTCATCGCAACATCGAGCGCACGATCGACGATGGATTCGACGGGCTGGCCGTGCCGCAATTCATAATCCCACTTCACGAATTCGCGGACCATCCCGCCCTGGTCATAAGCTTCCTGTCCCCAATGAATATGGCTGTTGCGCGAGGCAATGTGACCACCCTCCGTGATCGGCGTCCGGCCAGCTGCAAGCAGCAACGGGATATTGTCGCGCGACGCATTCATAATGCCGCAAACCGCATTGGCGGTACCAACTGTCACATGCACCATGACAACTGGAGGCTTGCCGCAGGTCCTGTAATATCCATGCGCCATGGCCATGGCTGCATTTTCATGCGGTACAGTAACGAAACGTGGATAGCGCTTGTCTCCCTGACGCGAGAGCGCCTCGACGATGGGCGCGAAATCAGTTCCCGGATTGACAAAGACATGCTCGACGCCTCGCTCGGCGAGCCGGCGAAGATAGGCCTCGGCGCCAATTTCCGTGAGTTCCGCTTCGCTCATGACGCGCTTTCCTTCAGTTTTTTCATGTGCCACCTGTCCCGACTCACGGCAGGGGCACGAATAAGTCGTCGATACTCACCGGCGCAGCGATGAGATGCTGTTCGTGCAGATAGCGCACGAGCGTTTCGAGCGTCTTGCGATTCGACTCGAGGCCGTAGGGAAATGGATCGCCCTTGAATAGCCGGTCATTTTCCTCAATGTCACAATTCATCCACGGCAGCATGTAGCGCAACGAAACAACCGCGCGCATTTTCTGCAGTGCGACCTGCTTGGATGCGTTCAATGCCTTGTCGAGACTGGCAGCGATAAAGGGGTTGCGCTCATAGACATCCCGGCGGATCGCAACGAGATGCATGATTGGAAAAATGCCCGTCCGCTCGAAATAATCCCGCTCCCTGTCCCGGAAATCGGGAAACAATCTCTGAATATCAGGGTTTCGACCGAGCGCATTCGGCAATCCCGTTCCGATCGTCGCATGGATCTCACCATCCTCAAGCAGCGTGCTGAGCGACTTTCCTGTCGTATTTTTGCTGATATGGACGGGACGGACAAGTGGCATGGTCGAGGGATCGCCATGCGCTTCGCCGCCATTGATCTGACCCTCGACCCATTCGATGGTCGAAAGATCGACGCCATATTCATCCTGCAGCAATCCCTTGATGAAGATCGACGCCGTCATTGTATACATCGGCAGGCCAATCCGCTTCCCCTCAAGATCTTTGGGGGACTTGATGAACTCGCGATTGACGACAATGAATCCATGCCGGAACGCGCGCGACGGGAAGACCGGAATGGCGACAAAGGGACATTTCCCGGCACAATAACGCGAAACGAACTCCGAACTCGAATATTCGCTGGCGTCAAATTCCTGTGTCGCAGACATGCGGTCGAAGATTTCGCGCGGGGAATCGATATTGACAAATTTAAGATCGACGCCCTCAACCTGTACGGCACCGGTCGCAAGCGCCACCATGCGATCGTACAATCCAGACGCGAATGTCAGTGGCACATTCGACATGACGTTTTTCTCCGACCCCGGTTTTTGACCTCAGCGCAGACCCGCCGCGCAATGCCCCGCAGCCAAGCGGGGTGATGATTTTACTTATAAGGGCGACGTCGTCGGGAATTTGGGCTCACGCTTCTCAACAAAAGAAGCCAAGCCCTCTTTCACCTCATTACCGGCAAAGCCGAGGAATTCGAGCGCCAGCGACGCATCAAATGTTGGCCCGGCATTGCGCAGCCAGTTGTTCAGCGAATATTTCGTGAGCCGGATTGCGCTTTGAGCGCCATTGGCCAACCGCGTTGCGATTTCCAGAGCCTTTCCATCAAGGTCGGCGTCATCGACCGCGAGGCTGATGAGGCCGATCTTTTCTGCCTCTTCGCCAGTGAGACGATCGCACAGCAGAAGATAATATTTTGCCTTTGCCATTCCGCAAAGCAAGGGCCAGACAATGGCCGCATGGTCGCCCGCCGCAACGCCAAGTCGCGTGTGCCCGTCGACGATCACGCAATCCTTCGTCGCGATTGAAATGTCGCCGAGCAAGCCACAAACCAGCCCCGCTCCAACCGAGACGCCGCGCATAGCGGTTACAATCGGCTTCGAACAATTGATCAGGTTGTAGACAATATCCTTCGCTTCTTTCCAGCCACGGAGGCGCGCTTCAGGATCGTTCATCAGATCCTTGATCATGTCGAAATCGCCGCCAGCGGAAAAGACCTTTCCCGCGCCCGTAAGTATGGCAGCATTGACCTCGGGATCCTGATCGATGTCGCGCCAGATGCGAGCGAGTTCTGCATGCATGGCATGATCGGCCGAATTCATGCGGCCATTGTCCATGATCACACGAAGGACTTTCGGCGCTGGACGCTCAATGCGCAGCTTGGTGTAGGAGGCGTAAGGGTCGACAGCGTTCACGTGTTGCTCCTCGTCGGAATCTTCAGCCGTGCATCGTCAGGCCGCCCGACACACTGATTGTCTGTCCGGTGATAAAGCCTGCGTCGTCGCTCAGGAGAAAAACGATCATGCCCGCGCAATCGTCGGGCTGCCCGAGGCGCCCCATCGGAATGGCCCGGGTGAGCGCGTCAGCAAGTTTTTGATCAGCGAATGACCGAAAAAGCGGCGTGTCGGTCGGGCCGGGACAGACCACATTTACCTGGACGCCACTCTTTGCAAGCTCGCGCGCGAGGGTTTTCGAGAAAGATGCGATGCCGCCCTTGCACGCCGAATAGACTGCTTCCCCCGATGATCCAACCCGACCTGCATCTGAAGCGACATTCACGATGCGGCCGAATTTACGCTGCGCCATGCCCTTGGCGATGACATGCTGAACATTGAGTGGGCCGTAGAGATTGATTGCAATGATCTTCCGCCAGAGCTCAACATCACTTTCAAGGAACGGCTTCGCCAGATCCCAGCCCGCAACATTGGCGAGAAAGTCAACGGGACCGGCTTTTTCTTCAAAATCGGCCGTCGCGCGTTCAACCTGCATATAATCGGAGATGTCCACGTGGTAGACGAAGACTGACGCTGCCTTCTCCCCGCACATGACTTTCGTGCGTTGGGCGCCCTCTTCGTCGAGATCGAAAATTGCGACCGTGCATCCCTCGCGCGCAAGGCGCAGCGTGACAGCGCGCCCGATGCCGCTTGCGCCACCCGTCACGACCACGATCCGTTTATTTAATCCGAGCATATTTGCCACCGACCAGATGTCCCCGACACGATGCCCGTCCTTGCCCTGCCAATCAGGCAGGAAGGATAATCCGGCAAGGCTATGACACAATCTCGCATGCTGAGGGAGCCCGGGCAAGCGTGATATGGAAAGACCTTGACAGACTTTCAGCGCGATTGAACAGTGCCCTCAAGCAGGACAAGCTTGCGCAACAAGCTCCGGGGCAGCCACGATGCTGGCCGCCGGAGAGAGGAAGGAAACAAGATGTCAGGGCCCCTAGCCGGCGTTCGTGTGGTCGATCTGACGTCCGTGGTCTTTGGCCCCCTGGCAACGCAGATCCTCGGCGATCTCGGCGCGGATGTCATCAAGGTTGAAGGCCCCGAGGGCGATACGACCCGCTACACCGGCCCCACACGTTCGCCTGACATGGCTGCGCTCTTCATGGGATTGAACCGCAACAAGCGATCGGTCGTCCTCGACCTCAAGCAACAGGCCGCGAAAGAGGCACTCTGGAAGCTTGTCGACGGCGCGGACGTGTTCATTCATTCGATGCGCCCAGATAAAATTGCGGCGCTTGGTTTTTCACCGGAAAATGTTCTCGCGCGCAACCCGAGGATCGTCTTCGGCGGGCTCCATGGTTACCTCAGCGAAGGCCGATACGCCGGCCGACCGGCCTACGACGACGTCATCCAGGGACAATCTGGTGTGGCATCGTTGATGTCTGGCGTCATTGGCGAACCGCGCTACGTTCCGCTCATTATAGCAGACAAGACCTGTGCGCTGGCGGCCGCCAATGCGATCACCGCAGCGCTGTTTGCCCGCGAGCGCACCGGCAGGGGACAGTTTGTCGAAGTGCCCATGCTGGAAACCATGGTTTTCTTTGTCTTCGTCGAACATCTTTACGGCCGCACCTTTGACCCTCCCGAAGCGCCGCTCGGCTATACGCGTCTCCTGGCACCCTGGCGCAAGCCCTATCGTACCAGCGACGGCTATATTTGCATGCTCGCCTACACCGATCCACAATGGAAAAAGTTCTGGCATGAGATCGGACGCCCGGAATTGAATGATGATCCACGCTTCTGCAATCTTGCGGCCCGCAGCCGCAACATTGATGATGTCTATAAGCTTGCCGGCGAATCGCTTCACGGGCGCACGACCGAAGAATGGCTGCTTGCCCTTGAGAAACTTGATATCCCCAGCGCCCGGATTGCAACACTCGACGAGGTATTCGATGATCCGCATCTGGCAGATGTAGGTCTCTTTCAGAAGGCACAGCATCCCACCGAAGGCGCGATCGTGATGACGCAATTGCCGCTCCGCTTCAGCGACACCAAGGTCGGGATAGGCCGCATGCAGCCGAAATTCGGAGAGCACAGCCGCGATATTCTTCATGAAGCCGGGCTGACCGAAAGCGAAATGACTGCCATGTTCGCAACAGGTGCCGCCCGCGACGGCACCATCGTCAAGTCCATCAAGAACGGGCCCACCACATGAAAACTGTCGGTATCGGATTCTACTGGAATGATCTGAAGGTGGGCGACCGGTTCCGGACTTTGAACCGGACCATCACCGAACCGGACATTGTGAATTTTATCGGCGTCACAGGCATGCTGGAAACGCTGTTCACAGATCTGAGCTTCGGCCAGGAGCATGGTGTCATCAAAGGGCGCGTTGCACCAGCAGCGCTCGTCTACACCATGATTGAGGGCCTGCTCTGTCAGGCAACCATGCAGACAACCGGGCTCGCACTTCTCGAAATCGAAAAAAAGGTGCTGAACCCGGTCTTCGCCGGAGATACGATCCACGCAGAAGTCGAGGTCACTGCGGTGCGACAAACAAGCAAGGGCAACCGGGGCATCGTCACCACGCAGAACAATGTGATTGTGAGCGCCCGTGACAAAGTGGCCATCACATATCGCGCCGTTCGCATGATGGCCGGACGGCCCGACCATTCAGCCTGAATTTATGGCAGCTCGACATCCTGCAAGTCGGCCTGCAACATGTTCAGGTAATGCACAAATGCTACGGAATCGTCGAAGCGGAACTGCACCATGGCCTGCCGATAGAATTCATAGATCTTGGGCTGCAAGGACGTCCAGAAGCGCTTTCCTCCGGGCGTCAGCTTGATGACGCGCGCGCGGCGGTCCACGGCATCCGTGATCCGAACAAGATGGCCATCACGTTCGAGACGCTTCAGGACACCATCGAGATTTTGTCGGCTGACGAGGAGATAGTCGGAAAGATCGGCCAGCGACATGCCCTCTTCCGCGCGCGCACGAGAGAGAGCACCCAGCATGGCCCATTGAACGGTGCTGATCCCGAGTTCCTTGAAAGCCTGCCGCTGCAATGTGTTTCCGAGCTGGAAAAGCCGGAAGAAGATGCGATTGTTGACTGCACCCGGCTCTGGAGTGACCTCGGTCGGCTTGGATGGTAGCACTTTTACAGCCTCTTTCATGAACCTTCGATCCGTCTCGTGCGACACGCGTCCGGTCGCAGGAATAGCATCATCTTGAGATGAAAACACGTCCTTTTCGCAACCGCGAAATGAACGGGCGATTCGATCAGTTGCAAGAATCGCATCAATATGTTGGTATATATTCCGGTCGCCAAAAGAGCGGCTTACTGGAGGGTAACATGCAGGACTTCTGCAGGACGAACGCTGGCGCATCAATCCGGCACCGTAAGGGTTTTGTGGCCTTGGCTCTTGCGCTCTCCACGATGATGTGTGCGCTCGCCCCACAATCAGCCACCGCTTTTCCGGACCGTCCGGTTCGCTTCATCATTCCGCTGCCGCCAGGCGGCATCGCCGATATCGTTGCACGCGTCATGCAACCGCATCTCGAAAAATCTTTCGGCAAGCCCATCATTATTGAGAACCGGCCTGGCGCGAGCGGCATTATAGGCGCGAACGCGGTTCATAATGCAGCACCGGATGGCCATTCGCTCCTGTTCGTCACGACGACATTCTCCATCAATGCCGCCCTCAAGTCGAACGCGCAATATCTTCGCGCGCTCGAGCCAGTGAGCATCCTCGCGGAAAATTCGCTTCTGTTTCTCGTCAACCCACAATTGAAGGCTCATAGCCTGAAGGAGTTTGTTGCGCTCGCGGGACAGCAGAAGATGTTCTACAGCACACCTGGCATTGCCAGCCAGGCTCACCTGCTCCTCGAATCCTGGAGTCGGCAAGCCGGGATTCAAATGCAGCACGTCCCTTATCAGGGCGGCCCGCCCGCGGTTCTGGCTGCTGTCAACGGCGAGGTCCACCTCACTCTGATCTCGCCAGCAGCCTCTCTGCCACAAATCACCCATGGTGCGTTGCGCGCCCTCGCAACAAGCGCCTCGACACGAGAGAAGGAATTACCGCACCTCCCGACAGCTGCTGAGGCAGGGTTTCCCGATTTTCGGGCACGACAGTGGATCGGGCTCGTGGCAACTGCAGGCACGCCGCAACCCATCATCGAGCAACTCAACCAAGCTTTTCAAGATGTTCTTCAGCGCGAGGACGTCAAAGACATGATGTCGAAGCAAGGCATGACGCCCGGCCGCGGCGGGCCGCGGGAGCTGCAGCAATTAATTGACAGCGAGATCGAGCAATGGACCGCGGTCGCCAAGACGGCGAAGATCAATGTAGACTAGACATTGCGGCAATATTGGAAGAATCCATGAAGCTGATCGGCATACTTGAAATGGCAGCCCCGGATGAAGACCGCCTGGCTTACTGGCAGGTCTTTGTCGAGGCGCTTCGCACCCGCGGCCTGATCAAAGACAAGGACTATGCTTTACGCCTGTGCTGGGCAAATGGCTCCAAAGATCGTCTGACCCGGGCCGCACAAGACCTTGTTACCGATTGCGTCGATGTGATTGTCACCGCGGGGACGCCGGCCGCCGCCGTGGCGATGCAGGCAACATCAAAGATTCCGATCATTATGGCGACAGGTGTCAGTCTAGGGACGAACCTTTCGAACCCGGATGGCTCGACTTCGTCCAACGCCACGGGCATCAGCGACCTCCCCCGCGGCATCAGCAAGCTGCGCCTGTCGCTCTTGCGCGAGGCATTGGCTCCCGATGCGAAACTGGCCTTTCTGGCAGACCGCGCAAATCCATCATCGCCACTGGCCGTGCAGGAAACGCTCGCCGCAGCATCCGAACTCGGCATCAATGTTTTCGTTTATTGGCTTGAAGACTGGTCGCAGATCGCAAAAGTCCTCGGGAAGATGCTTGCTGATGGCGTGGGCGGCTTTGTCGTCGCACCCGGTGCCATGTTCTTCGCTCGGCGCCACGAGCTTGCATCGCATGCACTCGACCATGGACTCGCGACAGTCGCCGTGCGCCGCGAATATGCTGAAGCTGGTTGCCTCATGGCCTATGGCGCGCCGCTGCACGAAAATTACAGCGTGGCTGCCAGTCTGGTCAGCCGGATTCTCGCTGGCGAAAAGCCCTCGGATATTCCCGTCACCGAGCCGACAACATTCGAACTTGTCATCAATCTTGAGAGTGCGAAAGCGCTTCGCATCACCATGCCCGCGTCATTGCTTGCGCGAGCCGAGATATGTCCACGATCCTGAAAAGCCGCCTCTCGGGCAAGAGGCGGCTTCATGACAGGGTCAGACGACCGGGCAGAAGCCGCCGTCCACATTGATCGCGGTTCCGGTGACATAGCTGCCCGCATCGGACGCAAGGAACAGGATCATATTGGCAAATTCCTCGGCGAGGCCGACGCGCTTCATCGGGATACGTTGACCCATTTCGGCAATGTAGTCCTCGTAGCTGCGGCCCTTGTTCTCCGCTGCATGATCGCGCACCCATTGGTCGGTCTGAATGAGCCCGACGATCACCGCATTGACGAGAATGTTGTGCACGGCGCCATCATTGGCCATTACTTTCGTCAAAGACATGCCAGCGGCCCGAGTGACCGAGGAAGGCGCGCTGCCCGTACGCGGCCATTTCGCGCCACTGCTCAGGGTGTTGATGATGCGACCCCACTTACGTTCCTTCATCCCCGGCCATGCCGCACGTGACAGGCGGATTGCAGAAAACAGCTTCAGCTCGAAATCATTGGACCAGCGCTCGTCCGTAATCGTGTCAAAGGGCGAAGCATTATGTGAGCCGGCATTGTTGAGAAGAACGTCCACCTTGCCGAGTTCCTGCTCGGCAGTCCCGAACGCACGCGCGCAATCCTCGGCATTGGTGACATCAGCCGATATGACAATGACTTTGCCCTTTCCTTCTTTGACCAGAGCGACTCGCGCTTCCTCCAGCACATCGGGCCGGCGGGCGATGATCGCGACATCCGCGCCCGCCCGCATGAAATTCGTCGCCGCTGCGAGGCCGATACCCTTGCTGCCGCCCGCGATCAAGGCGCAACGCCCATCCATTCGCATTTCAACCATGACATTCTCCTTGTTTTTTGGTTTGCGTCTCGGGGATGGACAGCACCTCGAATCCCGCAGCCCGCCATGCGTCACCTTGCTCGGGCCCATTCAGAAAGTCGATCAAGGCCATAGCAGCCTTCACCCTTGTGCACGTTGCCGGAATGGCGGAACCATAAACGACATAATTCTGCACGGTGATGGGCAGCATGCCCGCCAAGCGGACCCCGGGTATGTGTTGAGCCTCGCTGACCAGAAACAGGCCCAGATCAGCACCGCCGGAAGAGACCAGCTCGCCACCACCGTGAATGGCACCCTTGTTGATGAGTCTGCCAGCCAGTTCGTCCGCGAGACCGAGGCGTGCAAAGACACTGGCCAGATGACGGCCGGTCGGTGTGCGCGGATCAGCAAGGACAATGGTCCGCGCAGCGCGAAGCACCCTGCAAAATGCGGCTTCATCCGATAGGTCGGGCGCCGCGGTGCCGTCCGGAACGACCATGCAAATTCCCACGCGCGCAAGCGGGCGACGACCTTCCTCGCGCAAGGCGACCCGGTCCCCAAGGGCCATTAAAAGTAGCTCGGGCAAAAAGATGATGTCTGGATGATTGCCGGCAATCACCAGGTCCTGGATCTCGCTGACAATGCGCACAAGCACGTCCACAGATTGCCCGGTCTTTTGCTCGAAAGCCGGAAGCAGAAGATCGAAGACGCGCTGCGGGGCGCCGCCCGTAAAGACGCGAATCACGTTTGTGCGCATTTCACTCATCCCTGCGAAATGAACTTAACGTTCAGATAGGCCTGCAAACCTTCCACGCCCCCCTCGCTGCCATGCCCGGATTCCTTGACACCGCCAAAGGGCGTTTCTGGAGTCGAGATGGCGACCGAATTCACGCCAACCATGCCGGACTGCAAAGCATTTCCAATCGCCGTTGCAGTCGCGCCGGATGAGGTGAAGGCGTAGGCTGCAAGGCCAAACTCGAGCGAATTGGCGCGCTCGACGACTTCGTCAAAGGTTTTGAAGCGCACGATGGGTGCCATCGGCCCGAAAGGCTCCTGCGTCATCACCTTCGAATCGTCGGGAATGTCGGTAAGAATTGTCGGTTCGTAAAAAAATCCTTCGTTGCCGCGACGTCGCCCCCCAGTCACGATCTTGCCGCCACGATCAACAGCATCAGCAACAAACACATCCATCGCATCGAGACGGCGCGCATTGGCCAGCGGCCCCATGGTCGTGTCAGCGTCAAGGCCGTTGCCGAGCCGCAGGCCCTGTGCATATTCGGTAAAGCGCGACAAAAAGCGGGTGTAAATGTCATCCTGCACATAGAAGCGCGTCGGCGAAATGCAGACCTGTCCCGCATTCCGGAATTTGAACGCTGCGATCATGTCGGCCGCTTTTTCCGGGTCCGCATCGTTGAATACGACGACAGGCGAATGGCCACCGAGTTCCATCGTAGAGCGCTTCATCGTCCTTGCCGCGAGCGCGGCGAGATGCTTGCCGACGCCTATTGAGCCCGTGAACGAAATTTTCTTGACCTACGGTCTCGCGAGCAGATCTTCAGATATGTCGGATGGAATTCCAAAGACGAGATTAAGGACGCCGGCTGGCAACCCCGCATTGGCGAAGCAGCGCGCCAGCTCCACGCAGGCCCCCGGCGTCTCCTCCGACGGTTTGATGATGATCGCACAGCCCGCACCCAGCGCACCGGCAATCTTGCGTGCCGGCGTGACGACGGGAAAGTTCCACGGCGTGAAAGCCGCCACAATACCGACGGGCTCGTGAACGACAAGTTGACGCACCGCCGGATTGCGGCCGGGCACGATTCGTCCATAGGAGCGACGTCCTTCCTCCGCATACCAGTCGATAACATCGGCGCCCATTAATGTTTCGATGCGCGCTTCTACGAAAACCTTGCCCTGCTCGCGAACCAATATGCGTGCAATGCGATCATGCCTTTCCCGAAAAAGATGGGCGGCGCGATGCATGACAAGGGCACGATCATAAGCAGACATCCGGCTCCAGACACGAAACCCCTGTTCCGCGGCAGCGATGGCATCGTCGAGATCCACCTTTCCGGCATGCGGGAGGGTTGCAATCGCCTTGCCGGTTGCCGGATCGACAACGTCCTCGCTGCGACCGTTTGCGCCGGTCGTCTTCCACTCACCTGCGATAAAAAGTGCCAGATCAGGATACATGGACGCCTCTCGCTGAAGTCGCGGAACAGGGACCGATCATCAGCTGCCGATCACCGCAAGAAAATCACACTGAATAAGAACCCCCGGTTCCATCGGCGCTTCCATGACCTGACGCGCAGGACGCGTCGCAGGGTCAGGAAACATCTTCGTCCATTCGTCATTGATAGCTGGACGCACGATCGGTGACATCCAAAATGTCACTTTGATGATGTCGTCGAGGCTCGCCCCTGCCGCTTCCACCGTATGACGCATGTTCTCGAACATAAAGACGCATTGCTGCGCAAGGGTCGCCGGGAATTCATGGGTCTGCGGATCCACGCCGCGAATCAATCCAGATGCGATAATGGCGCCAATGCGGGCCGCATTCGGAATCGGGTTCACATGGCTAAACTGACTAATATAAACAGCGCGACGATTCATAGCTTTCCCCGTGCGTTTCCCAGATGTCCAAAACACGCTTTGTGGTGCCTGTCAGTAAGGACAAATGACGTTCAGGAGGGCCTGCTGGCCATCATTGACCACTCTCTCGCAGGCGCGGCGCAGCGCGGCCTTGAGATCGGCGGGCTTCTCCACCCGCTCACCATATCCGCCATGCGCCTGCACGGCGAGTTCGTAATTCGGCGATGGATTGAGGTCGGCCATGAAATTACCGTCATCCTCGCCTGCAGCACCGTCCTTGAACATGGACAAGGTTGCGCTGCGCACTGCACCATAGCGACTGTTGTTGATGATAATGGTCAGAACCGGCAGCTTATGTGCCTCTGCAGTCCAATGCGCGGCCATCGGATTGGAGAAGATATAAGAACCATCGCCGAGCACCGCGACGCAGAGTTTTTCAGGCGCGGCGGCCTTGGCGCCAAGGGCTGCGCCCAGTCCCCAGCCCAGACCGCCCGATGAACTCAGGCCATAATAGGTGTCAGCCTGCTCGCGAGGGCAATGGTCCTGCATCAGCGAATATTCATTGAAGATCACCGCATCTGGCCCCACGGCCTCGCCGATCATCCGGCTCAGAAATGCGAGCGTAATGACATCGTCCTTCGGCTCTGACGCCTTTGCGAGAGCGGTGCGCCGGGCCACGTTTTTGGCCGCAATCGTGCTGCGTCGCAGTTCGATCGCTTC
>Ga0164294_10004423_pt1 | contig 12249 bp, 10 predicted proteins | sample GEODES005metaG_FD_111479 | JGI IMG/M metagenome (GOLD analysis project Ga0164294, IMG submission 111479) | Oligotrophic lake water microbial communities from Sparkling Lake, Wisconsin, USA - GEODES005 metaG | ecosystem: Environmental > Aquatic > Freshwater > Lake | place: USA: Sparkling Lake... | reverse complement strand
AGTAATTTCTCTAGCTAATTTCTTTGCTTTTAAAAACTCCTTTGCAGGAATTTCAAATATCCAATTAGGGTAAAATATATTTCCCTTTTCATTGATAAATGGTAAATTGTTTAAATAAAGAATAAAAACCCTACTCTGAAATTCTTTCATGTAATTGAGTAACCAATAATAACCACATACATCATGCTTATTTTGTGCTGCCCATATCCAGATCAACTCTTCTGGATCTCTTCGCATTGTGCCAACTAAATTAGCTACAGTATTATAATCACTGATTTCTGTATCATTGATTTTGGATTCAAAGTCACCACCTGATAAAACTTCGCTCCACCAATCACTACGAGCTTCTATTCCATCTCCTAAGTAAATATTTTGTAGAGGACCAACTGCATAATCATCTTTGATGCAAACAATTTCACCTATTAGGGTTTCATCTAATTCTATGGCCTGTTGTAAAACATTTTTATCAGATTCATTAAAAACTATGTGTATCATTTATTTTAGGTTAATTTATTTTGGCGAAACAATATAATAGACAGCCGTGGTGAAAAAATTTCTAACAAATGGGATAGATTTAATCCAATTAAATTGTGTTCTTGGCTTCCATCCAAATTTATACTCATACACAGGATTGATTAACCAATGTTTTTGTAATAATATTTTATATCCAGTTTTATTAATTATTTTTTCAAAACGTTCTATAGAAATTCCAGTTTCCTTAATTTCCACTAAATCATCTGAATACTGTTTATTGACTTTTAATAATAATTTAAACATTGACATTGGAAGCAAGTGCCAATAGGGAGCTTTACCTAGCCAGCCTTTTAGCATTTGCTGGTGACCTCCAAAAGGCATTTGCCATGGAGGAAAAGCAAATAGAATTATCCCATTAGGTCTTAAGAATTTTTTCATCCATTCTATCAGCTTTTCCTGATCATGAATATGTTCGATCACATCTTTTAATACGATGATATCAAACTTTGTTTTTAAATCCTTTTCTGCATCTACATCATAAATATTGCTATTAATTAACCTTACTTTACCCGCTTCAATTTCAGGTTGTAACCACTCGTTTGCTTTTTCTAACCAATAAGGATACATTTCTACTCCAGTGCAATTACAACCTTGTTCACTAAATGCCCTTAGTAAGGAACCCTGCCCACATCCAATTTCTAACAATTGCATTCCAGGTTCAATTGATTTCACATTTTGAACAAATGGTATTATCCATTTACGAACGTTTGAAAGTTGAATCTCAAAATACTTTTTATCGTCTGTATGAAAATCGTACATAAATTAAATTCGCAATATAAATAATGACTCTATTGAACAGAGGGAATGTCCTCTACTAAATTCAAATCCACTTTTAAATTATCAATAATAAAATCCTGTCTGCTAGGTGTATTCTTGCCCATATAATATTCAAGTAATTGTTGAATATGAGTATCTGGCAACATCATGACAGGTTGTAATTTCATATCTTCTCCTATAAATCGAGCAAACTCATTTGGACTAATTTCACCTAAACCTTTAAAACGCGTAATCTCAGGTTTTGAGCCTAATTTTTTTATAGCTTTATCTTTTTCAACTTGGTCATAACAATAAATAGTTTCTTGTTTATTCCTAACCCTAAATAAAGGTGTTTCTAATATATAAACATGCCCATTTTTAACAAGGTCTGGAAAAAATTGTAGAAAAAAGGTCATTAGCAGTAAGCGGATATGAAGTCCATCCACATCCGCGTCGGTAGCAAAAACAATATTATTATATCGAAGCGTATCATATCCGTCCTCAATATTCAAAGCATGTTGTAATAAATTGAACTCCTCATTTTCATAAACTACTTTTTTTGTTAACCCGAAGCAATTAAGAGGTTTACCTCTTAAACTAAAAACTGCTTGAGTATTCACATTTCTAGCCTTAGTAATACTGCCGCTTGCACTGTCTCCTTCCGTGATAAATATGGTGCTTTCTTTTTGCTTTTCAAGGATGTTTTCTTTATCTTTTCCAGTGGCTTCATCATTGTAATGAAACTTACAGTCCCTGAGTTTTTTATTGTGGAGATTCGCCTTTTTGGCTCTTTCATTAGCTAATTTTCTAATTCCAGATAATTCTTTTCTTTCCCTTTCATTTTGTTCAATTCTCTTTTTTAAGGCATCGGTAGTTATGGGATTTTTATGCAGATAATTATTTAGCTCTTTTCCTAAAAAATCTCCAATAAAGTTTTTCATACTTGGACCACCATCAAAAACAGTTTGGGATCCCAATTTAGTCTTAGTCTGACTTTCAAATACAGGCTCTTGAACTCTAATACTTAGCGCAGCACAAATGCTACCTCTTATATCTGCCGCATCATAATCTTTCTTAAAAAAATCTCTGATTGTTTTTACGTAACATTCCCTGAAGGCAGCTAAATGAGTACCACCTTGAGTTGTAAACTGCCCATTCACGAAACTGTAATACTCTTCTCCATAAGCACTTTCATGGGTAATTGATACCTCAATATCCTCCCCTTTTAAATGTATGATAGGATATCGTATTTCATCTTCATTGGTTTTTCGCTGCAAGAGATCTAATAAACCATTTTTACTTACATACCGTTTACCATTTAGATTCATTACCAAACCTGCATTGAGGTAGCAATAATTCCAAAACTGATTGTCTAAATATTCTTGTACAAAATGAAAATTCTTAAAGATTGATTCATCTGGAATAAATGATACAAAAGTTCCGTTCTCTTCCTTTGTAACAGACTCTTTATGCTCCTTTAGTAAAACGCCTTTTTGAAATTCAGCAGTTTTTTCTTTTCCTTCACGATAAGCTGTAACCTTAAAATAATCACTCAATGCATTAACAGCCTTAGTACCAACTCCATTTAAACCAACACTTTTTTGAAATGCTTTGCTATCATACTTAGCCCCCGTATTGATTTTACTAACCACATCTACTACTTTTCCTAGTGGAATACCTCTTCCGTAATCCCTAACGGTAATGTTTTTGCCATCAATATTTACATCTACATGCCTTCCATGACCCATTGTATGCTCATCAATACAGTTATCTATCACTTCTTTTATTAATACATACACACCATCATCTGGACTACTTCCATCACCCAGTTTTCCTATGTACATACCCGGTCTAAGTCGAATATGCTCTTTCCAGTCTAGACTTCTAATCGAATCTTCGTTGTAATCCCCAGCTATTTTTTCTTTTTCAGTCATCTTGCTATGATATAAAATCTTTACCTTATTGTGTTTATAAACTCATTTTCTCCTCTAATACTAAAATTAATAAGAGGTTATATTAGTAGATATGATTGTTTTACTTTATCTGTTTCTAGATTCAAAATTACTAATTTATTTAGTATTTTGATGTTATTGCAAATATAACAAATCAAGTTGTCGGAGATAAGAAGGGTTATAAACAGTTGTGCATAAACAAAATCTTTTGGTGTTGTATTGAAATAAAATTTAATGTTTAAAAATATTAAACAAAAGATTTAATAATATAAGTGTTAAAAAAAATTGTAGTCTCTCAATTATATTATAACGAGGTAGTTATAAAAAGGAAGCTCTATCTTGCTAAAACAAATTATAATTACTAAAAATATTAGAATTGCACCTAATTACAGATTTAGTTAAGATTAAGCAGATAGCAGTAGAAAAACAAGCTGAAAACGATCATTTTCAAAGTTTTTTGAAAAATCAAAATGAAAAAGAAATTGATTTACTCATTCAGGAGTTAAATGACTCATTGACGCCACAAATTGACTGCACAAAGTGTGGAAATTGTTGTAAATCTTTAATGATTCATATCACAGCCGAAGAGACAGATCAACTAGCTGATCACCTAAAAATATCAGTGGATCAGATAAAAGAACAATTTATTGAGCAAAGCGAACAGGGACAAATGATATTGAATACCGTTCCCTGCCACTTCTTAACGAATACTTCTTGTTCAATTTACGAACATCGATTTACTGAATGTAGAGAATTTCCTCATCTCCATAAACCTCATTTTATTAGAAGATTGTTTAGTACAATGCGTTATTATGAAATTTGTCCTATTATTTTTAATGTAGTAGAACAATTGAAAATAGACCTTGAATATTAATTGAATCTAATTCTATAATACTATAATTGTACTTTCTAACTATTTCAACACTTTCAAATATTAAAAGGAATTATATTTTTTAATAAATTTTATTGACCTTTACTTTAAATTATTTTACAATGAAGAAAATAGTAAGCAACCTCTCCTGTATCATTTTACTTTTTATATTTTTTTCCTGTTCGGCCCAACCTAAATCAGTCTTAACAGCTGATGAATTTGAAAAAAATATGAGTGGTTCAGTTTCTGTTCAACTACTAGATGTAAGATCTGCTGATGAGTATAATTCTGGTCATATAAAAAATTCTCTCCTTGCCGATTGGAGAGATCCTGTAGAATTCAATAGAAGGATAAGTTTTATTGATAAAGACAAACCCGTCTATGTTTATTGCTTGGGGGGTGGACGAAGTTCTACTGCTGCCGCTAAAATGAAAGAAATGGGTTATCAGCAAGTATATGAATTACAGGGTGGAATGAATTCATGGAAATCTGCAAATAAATCAATTGAAGGCAAAACAACTCAACAGCAAATGAGTATCATAGATTTAAATAATTCGATTAAAGCAACCAATTGGGTACTGGTAGATTTTGGAGCTGAATGGTGCCCTCCATGCAAAAAGATGGAGCCTGTTTTGGCAAGTCTCCAAAAAAACAATGCTAAAATCACAATTGTAAAAGTAGATGGAGGAAAAGATGAAGACATTTTAAAGAATTATAATGTAACGGCACTTCCAGTCTTTATTCTTTTCAAAGATGGTAAGCAAGTGTGGCGTAAAGACGGTGTTGTAACTGAAAAAGAAATTGCAGATAATTTAAATTAGTAATGTTTCAAAATCAATTAGATTTATAGATCTTCCCAAATTTGTTTACTATAATACTCTAAACTAGGATCTCTAGCACCCATTAATAATAGAACACAATTTTCATTTAAATGAGAACGGACTTTAGATAGAAATTGATTTCTATCTTCTATAAAAAAGGCATTATTACCTAATTTTTTTATATCATTTATTAAATCGTTGGACGATATATCCTTTACAGCAGTACCTCCTGCATAAAAAATTTCACTCATCCATATCTCATCTGTTGGCCTTAAAACTTGTGATATTTCCTTTACAAAATCGGCTCGTAAAAATCGAGTAGGTCCATAACCATGTGGTTGAAACCAAGCAATAACCTTAGGAGAAATATATTGACAGGCAGCAATAGAAGCTGCGCATTTTGCAGGATTGTGGGCATAATCATCTATAACCCAGACCCCATTTTTTTGTCCTAAAACCTGATGTCTTCGATAAATTCCTTCATAATTATTTAGTGCCTGTGAACAGATGGGTAAACTGACGCCAATGATATTAGCAATACAAGCAGCAGCCAATGCATTTTCCATATTGTGTTTGCCTACCGTATTGATTGAAAAAGAAACCTCTTTAATAGAAAATTGGATAGATAATCCCTCTTGATGAAAGTTTTCTGCTATATAACCTGCAGAAATATTTTTATCAATACTAAAATCTATTATTTGATTAGAAGATAATTTTGCAGATAATAAATTGGATTGATTGACAACAAATTTCCCCTTCGTATTATTTTTAAATTGGGTAAATAAATTTAATAGTTCATCAACTTCTTGGTGATCTTTATCGATATTGAGCAATAGGCCTATTTCGGGATGGTATTGAACAATAGAACCATCACTTTCGTCGGCTTCTATCACTAACCACTCTCCTGCTCCAACTTCGGCGTTACCAATTTTTCCCTCACGAATAATGCTTACTAATCCAGCACCACTTATAATACTTGGTTGTAAATTAGCAAATTTCAATATATCAAATAGCATAGCACAGGTGGTACTTTTTCCAGAAGTTCCTCCGATGGCAATAGTTTTTTTACTATTAGCTATTAATGCCAAAAGTTCGGATCGCTTGATAACAGGAATACCCAATTGAATAGCCTTCTGAACTTCGAAAACAGTATTTTCTACAGCAGTTGAAACCACTACTAATTCTGTTTTATCTGTAATTCCCTCTCCATTTTGTAAAAAGCATTGGATCCCTTCTAATTCCAATTTTTCTTTGATCTCATTGTAGGTATCAGGAGTAAAAAAACGATCACTACCTGAAACTTGTTTACCAATTCCAGATAAATATTGGGCGATAGCACTCATACCCGTTCCAGCAACACCAATAAAAAAAACATTTTTGAAATCATTTATCCCAGTAATCATAGAATATAATATTGACTAACTTATGGTAGAATTAAGACGCAATGTTTTGTAAGCAAAATATAAACCCAATGCCATTAATATACTGCCTAAAAAAAAGGAAGCTCCTGCAAAATGAAAAGGAGCAGTGGGACTAGTAAAAAACGAAAATAGACTGGTCATTAGTACTGGCCCAATAATACTGGTTAAACTCATTATGCTAGTTAATCCACCTTGAAGTTCACCTTGTTGGTTGGAAGGTACCTGACCAGATATGATTGATTGAAGGGCAGGAACACAGATACCTCCGAGACAATACGGAATTAAAAATACAAACATCATCCAGCTTTGTGATGCAAATGAAAATAAAATTAATCCAAGGGTATAAAGTGCCATGCCAACATATACACTTCGTTTACTTCCAAGTAGTGGGTTAATAATTCTAATTAAACCACCCTGAACAATGCCTACTAATAAGCCAACTAATCCCAACGAAATTCCAATCATTTTAGGATTCCAATTAAATTGTTGAATAGTAAAGAAAGACCAAGTACTTTGAACCGAATTCGTAGCTAAATAAATCAAAAAATAGGAAATAACTAGACCACTTACTGCAGGATATTTTTTTAGTTGTTTTATTGAACTAAGTGGGTTAGATCTTTTCCAATCAAATTTTCTTCTATTTTCTAATGACAAGGATTCAGGTAAAACAAAATATCCATAGATAAAATTTAAAAAACTCAACAATGCTGCGACCATAAAAGGAACACGAAGACCAAACTGGCCGAGCAATCCGCCTATCACTGGGCCTAGAATAAATCCAACACCAAAAGCTGCTCCTACCATTCCAAAATTTTGTGCCCTATTTTGAGGAGTGCTAATATCTGCTATATATGCAGTGGCAGTTGTAAAACTAGCACCTCCTAATCCTGCAATTATTCTACCTAAAAATAACCATCCTATTGAGGGAGCAATTGCTAAAAATATATAATCAATACCTAGTCCAAATAAAGATATCAATAAAATGGGTCTACGTCCATACCGATCACTTAAATTACCTAATAAGGGAGCAAAAATAAATTGCATTACCGCATAAGAAAAAGCAAGCCATCCGCTGTATAAGGAGGAATTACTGACCGAACCCTGAATTAATTCCTTAATTAAACCAGGAACAACCGGAATAATCAAGCCAATACCAGTGACATCAATTAATAAAGTAATAAATATAAAGCTGATAGCAGCCGTTTTGTTTGAAGCCATTTTACAAATATAATAGGACCTGTCGCTATTGAAACAAAATGTTGGAAAGATTTATTAATTCTAAAAAAATGTTGGGCAAAAAAAAGAGCTCAATTAGAGCTCTTTTTAAAGTATATCAGTTTGGAATTACCATCTGTTACCACCTCCGCCACCGCGGTTGTTAGAATAACCACCACGACTTCCGCCGCCTGATCTTTCTTCTCTTTCCTTTGCAATTGAAACAGACATTGCTCTTCCTTCAACTTCTTTGTTGTTTAAAGATGCCATTGCTTCTTTACCTTCTTCTTCTGAAGGCATTTCAACAAAACCAAAGCCACGTGAGCGGCCTGATTCTCTGTCCATAATAACTTTAGCTGAAGAAACTTCGCCAAATTTTGAAAAAAGTTCGTTAAGTTCAGCATCATTTGTGTTGAAACTTAAATTTGAAACGTAAATGTTCATAATCTTAAAAATTAATTAATAAAAAATAAAATACCTGTGATGGTAACTAAAAACAAACTTTTAAGAAGAGAAAACTAATACGTTGGAGAAGTAAAAAATTGAATCTATCTATAAACGGAGTGCTCATTGAGCTATAATCACAATACAAATATATGGATATTATTTTATAACCAAACAATTATTTTAAAATATTAGTTTTAAGGTAAAAATCCTTTTCGATAGGCTTACAACTAAAAATTTAAAATCTGCTAATAAGAATAAAAGTGATTTATAGAATTAAGATTGTAAACCTTTCACAAGATCAATATAAGCTTGCTTAGCATCATCCGAAGACTTTCCCTTTAATTCGTCCCATGCAGTATGTTTTGCTTTTGCAACAAAATCAAAAGGATTTGAGGGTGCCTCTATATTTATATCGCCTTCAGTTGCTTGCTTGAAAAATGCATAAAGCTGCAGCAAAATTTCATTACTTGGTTTTTCTGAAAGCTTTTTACTGTCTAATACCGCTTGATTAAATAATTCATTAATATCCATTTGGAAGGTTTTTTCAAAAGTACCAAATTTATAATTCTCAAACAATTTTTCTGAGAATATTCAATTTGCTAATTTGAGTTGATTGTACTTTTTTAAATAGTCATATTGAAGATCTTCATGTAAAGTAGAAATTAGTTGGGCTATTTTTTTCAATTGAAGCTGATAAATATTATTTAAAACTGAACTTTTTGTAATAGGGATATCTTTTACAATTAATGTATTACAGAAATACAATAGTAATTCCACCTCAACTTGCTTTGATCCAGTAAGCCGTATGAATTTTGAGGTTGTTCTTAATATTTTACGAAGTGATTTTTTAATAAAGTAAATATTTGAAAAATTGATGGTTTCAAATTGAGACTCAATTTCTAATTTCACTTGTTCAATAAATGCGACCTCATCATGGGCTTCGAAGAGTAAATACGTTAGTAATTCTTTATTGTCTTTTTTGAATTTAGCCAGTTTTAAACAAAGGTCAATTAATATAGATGGATTAGTTTGCGTTAATTCATTTTTTATTTCACTTATTGTGGCTGCCTTCATAGTGATAAAATTAATAATTTAGAACGGAAAAATAGGGTTCCCTTGATAAAAAAGGTATTTAAATACTTATCCCCCATTTGTAATTTTTAAAAGCTAAACTCATCCAACTGATATATTTTTTAGTGTATTTTTTTTCATAACTTCATCATTATAGTTTAGAAGTAAGAATAAAAATTAACTAAAAACGAAAAACTGAATCAATGAAAAAAATATTTTTGATAGCAACATTTATTTTGACTTTTTTGGCAAGAACCAATGCTCAATTTTACAAATCACTTTTACCAAAAAGTGATTTTTCAGATTCGTTAACAAAAATTATTGTTGACTTTAAAACAAATTTCAACCTAATTCAGGGTCAGGAAATGACCCCACAATTAGAAATGAATGTTTATCAATCTAAAACAACTTTGCCTAGTTCACTTCATTGTAGTATTATTCGATCTCATTCTAGATTAGATACTTCAGCCAGCTGGCAGGCAATTTTATATGACGGTGAAAATTACAACGATGCTTTTAAAATTTATAAAGAAATTTATAACCAACTAAAGAAATGTAAAATAATAACTTCAGACAATAAACCTGGTAGTTTCAAAGGTGAATTTGAAAAACCCAAAGAGTCGGTTAGATTTGCATCTAGTACTTTGTTATTAGAAACAACTGATTTGATATATCGTAATTTTTTTGCTCAAATCCAGTTAAACTCAACCTATGATGGCTGGGAGGTTCAATTAAATTTAATGAACAAATACTTGTATTAAATCTATTTTTTACAACGATCAATTGATTGTTGCATTATAAATCATAAAAAAATCTTGTACGATTTACTTTAATATCCCTAAGTAAACCAGATTTTGGACTGATTGTAATATTGAAAAATCTGTACCTTCCTATAGGGGAAACATTTAAAGCCATTTGCCAACAATGCATTTCACGTGCAACGGATACTGACATAGTACCAATTTCCTTTTGAGTTATATTATAAAACCCATTAATTCCTAATTGCCATTTAGGGGTTAACGATAAGGTACTATTCCAATTCATATCCTGATAAATGTTAGTATAAAAGCCACTATAGTCAGCTTTTCGATCACGTTGAAAACGGAGTGAATAGGAGAAATTGAATGACCAAGGAATTGAAAAATCTGTAAATTCTGCTGGATTGTTACTGATATAGGCTGCTTCGGTTTGGTACTCATCTAAAGGCATCCCTGTATTTGGATTATAGGGTTGACCAATGCCCTGTGTATTAGTTTTTTTATTTTTATTTTTATCTCCTCCTTGAAATTGACTAGATATAGAAACATTACCTCCAACAAATCTTCCTAAAGTAGCAATTTTGTTTTTCCAAACCAATTGATTTACTCTATCACCCCTATTATTGATTTCATAAGGATCTAAAGTTCCACTTGCGGTAATACTTATTTTATCAAATAAATTACTTCTTGCTCCAATGTTAAAAACACTGAGTTGAAATGAATCTGCTAAAAAATTATAACTGCCACCTAAATTGAGTCCATCGATTAAACTTACTTTCTTTACTGCATCCAAGGTAGTATCATTTTTATCACGCACCTTCATTTGGATATTGTTATCTACACTAAAACTTAGTCCTCCAAATTTACCTTCCCCAAAGCCACCGAAAAGGCTATTGTCGAATACATTAAATCTACCTACATTTCCAGCTGTATCCAATTGAGTACTGTAAAAATATTTTCCATTCATATTTGGTTTATAGCTAGCACTAATTGAAGGTCGAATTTCGTGCCTGATAGCTTTTACTGCTGAATTTTTTCGGAAAATGTAGGAACCAAAAATTCTTGAGGACATACTAATTCCAAAGGACATATCCCTTGAAGAATAAAAATTTTTATTGATTGAAGTATCAACTTTTTTTAAATCATTATTCCAACTTCTTATAAATTTTTGCTGATACCATTTTTCTGCGTAAGAAATACTGGGTGAAATTTGAAAAGCTCCAAATTGAGGAAGAGAAAGTGAAATAGGAACACTATGTATTCCACCCCATTGAAGGTTGTTAAAAATTTGTTTGCCCAAGTTAATTTTACTAACAGAAGTATCATCCGAAAAATAGGTTAAACTTTTAAGATTAGAATTAAGAGCTATCCCTAAGTTTTCGTACCAATTATAATTTCCGATTGCTTCTTTTCTTCTAAGGGGATATAAAGTATTCAAATTAAAACTCACATCCGGTAGGGTAACATTGATTATTTTTAGATTGGTATTTTGAGAGTGATTCGCATTTATTGAAATATTAAAAGGTTTGTCCTTCCATACCTTGGCATAGGCGATACTAGAATTTAATTGGTTGCTAAAATTACGAGTCGGATCATTGGGTACCTGCGAATTAAATTTACTGCTACCTGCATTTACATTCGCATTAAAAGAAACTCCAGGCCTCGATTTGGTATCAAGAGTATGAGACCATCTTACATTAAATGAATTATTAATAGAGAAATCTGGATCACCTTTAAAGTTTGTTTTGAAGTGCTGAAAATCAAAAGAAAAATTACCTTGTTGATGATATCTTTTATAATACCGGGGACTAACATTGAAAGAGTATCCTCCATAAGAAAATATAGTTCCTCTAGTGGTTACATCCCAATTGTCATTGATTACATTATAATAACCAAGTCCAGACAGTGATAATCCAAATTGTTCATTAGAGTTAAAAGCGGGTGCCAGCATTCCAGAATGCCTTCCTTGTGAAATTGGGTAAAGACCAAAGGGAAGTATAATCGGTACAGGAACACCTTCAAATTCTGGATGGACTGGACCTGTCACGGCATATTTGTTTCTTATAAATTTTATTTTCTTACTGACAAATGCAAAGTGAGGGGTGTCTAAATTACAGGTAGTAAATCTTGCCTTAAATGCAAAAAATGAGGATGAATCTGTTTTTTTTATTTTTTCTGCATAAACAAACATTTCATCTTGCTTGGTGTAAGTTCCTTTAGTTAGACCCCTTCCAGTTTGCATATTAAATGCAATCGTATCACTCACCGTTTTTAATTCGCCCTGATTAAATGTTGGGAATGAAATAACCTTTCCAGCTGTATCTCTTTTCAAGAAAGCGGTGATTAAATTAGTTCTCTGATCAAATTCTATTCCTGGAGCTCTTAATTCGTTGTCATCAAATT
>Ga0164294_10004421_pt1 | contig 12249 bp, 10 predicted proteins | sample GEODES005metaG_FD_111479 | JGI IMG/M metagenome (GOLD analysis project Ga0164294, IMG submission 111479) | Oligotrophic lake water microbial communities from Sparkling Lake, Wisconsin, USA - GEODES005 metaG | ecosystem: Environmental > Aquatic > Freshwater > Lake | place: USA: Sparkling Lake... | reverse complement strand
ATTCTTGCCGCGGAGAATGTCCATGCCCGAGTAGTAAGCGCTCCTTGCCTTGAATGGTTTGATGAACAAGACGATTCATACAGAGAGAGCGTTCTTCCGAAGAAGATAAGAGCGCGAGTAAGCGTTGAAGCAGGCGTTGGATCTGGGTGGCACAAATATATTGGAGATAGTGGCGAGATCATTAGTCTTGAACATTTTGGAGCTTCGGCCAGTGCCGGCGTTCTCTTTAAAGAGTACGGATTTACGGCTGAAAATATTGTTCTTGCTGCAAAAAGATCTATCTCCAGGCAATAAATGATTTCTATTTCAGGTCCACTCGCTAGCAAGTATGATGCCAGGTCCGAAACTGCTGCGGATTTAAATTTAATCGCAACAAGATTGGCCGCAAAAGATTGTGAACTTTGGGGAGCGGCCGCAGCGTCCGAGGCTAAGAATCGTCTGAATTGGATTGATCTACCAATCGCCAGTCGCGAACTTCTCCCCCAACTAGATGCCTTGAGTGCTTGGGCTCGTTCCAATAATTTGGTGAATTTTGTCCTGTGTGGAATGGGGGGCTCATCATTAGCCCCAGAAGTAATCGCAAAATCTTATGGAAAGAAATTAACGGTTTTAGATACAACAGACCCAGGGCAAATCAAATTAGCAATCCCAGAGAATTTGTCCCAAACTTTAATCATCGTCGGTTCCAAATCTGGATCCACAATTGAAACTGCATCACAGAAGAAATTCTTCGAAAAGTTGTTCATTGATGCAGGTCTTAATCCGGTAGATCACTTTGTGATTGTCACAGATCCAGGTTCACCTCTTGATATTTCTGCCCGAAGTTCAAGCATGCGCGTAATAAACGCTGATCCAAAAGTGGGTGGAAGGTTCAGCGCTCTGAGTGCATTCGGTCTAGTGCCAGCAGCCTTATTGGGAGTTGATGTTTCAGTTCTCCTTGATGATGCTGATGTGGCTTCTAAATCATTTACTAAAGATGATTCAGCAGCAATCAAGTTAGCGACTTTGATCTTCGAGCAGACCGAGCAAAATTTTTCACTTCAAGATGGGACTTCAAACGTTCCAGGACTTGGCGATTGGATCGAGCAACTAGTTGCCGAATCGACGGGCAAAGACCAGAAGGGGCGGCTTCCGATAGTTGTTGAAACGAAGGATTCAAAGATTTCTGGAAAATCTATCTCGATTGGATTTGCTGAAGGTGAAGATGATTTGAATGTTGTCGCCTCGCTCGGGGAACATTTCATTCTCTGGGAATGGGTTACTGCGTTACTTTGTAGAGCGCTAGAGGTTGATCCTTTCAATCAACCAAATGTGACTGAAGCAAAAGAGCGCACTTCAAAGTTATTGAATGAACGCTCTTCAACTGCGAACGCTGAGGACCAAGCAATTTTTGAAAGCCCAAATCTTCAAGTTTTCGGAAGTGGTAATTATCTTGAAATCGGCGATGTTTTAAAAGATTTGATTGCACGCGCTAGCGGATATTTAGCGATCATGGCCTATCTCAATCGAGAATCTGATTCCAGAATTATTGAAATGAGAGAGGCGATAGCGAAGAAAAGTAATGTCGGCGTAACTTTTGGTTGGGGTCCTAGGTTCTTGCATTCGACCGGACAATTCCATAAAGGCGGTCAACCAAATGGTTCGTTCCTTCAAATTACAGGTGACAGCGATTTCGATTTAGCTATTCCAGAAGCGGATTTTACATTTCAAGATTTATTACTGGCCCAAGCAATGGGTGATGGAGAAGCCTTAACTTCACGCAATCTGCCCATCGTTCGAATTCACCTAAAGAATCGAAGCGCAGGGATTGAAGAACTACTTACCGCAATAAGAAAGATCTAATTCTTAATCTTCACCACGTAAGCGTGCGAGGGCATCTTCCAAAATCTTCTTAGATTCTGCTTCAGTGCGTCGTTCCTTCACATAAGCTAAATGTGTCTTGTAAGGCTCGTTCTTAATTGGCATCGGTGGCTTATCTTTATTCAAGCCTGCTGGGTAGCCACAACGAGGGCAATCCCAAATTTCTGGAATCTGAACTGTTTCATCTTCAGCAAAAGAGGGGCGAGTTTCATGGCCTTGTGCGCAAAAATAAGAAACTCGGAAACGAGCTATGGCATCGCCACGCTCCGCTTCACCCATAGGACCTGCGCCAACGCGACTTCCACGAATTGCGCTACCCATATTTATCTCCTTTAATTAATGAACTTTTAATGAAACTAAATTACTTCTTTAAAACCAAACTAAGAACAATTACGCCTGCGAACCAGAGCCCACCAACAACAATCGTTATGCGATCAAGATTTTTTTCAACAACCGAAGATCCACCATAACTAGAAGAAACACCACCACCGAAAAGGTCGGATAGTCCGCTTCCTTTACCTTTGTGCAGCAGAACAAGTAGGACCATCAGAATGCTGGTTATAACTAGCAAGACAGATAAAGCTAAAACCACGGGTATCTCCTTTTAGTTCTTAATTCTTTATTTTACTGGAACTTGATAGGTCTAGCACTGGAGTAAGGATACCTGCCAATTGGCGGGAATTTACGCGCTGGCGACCCGATAGAACCGGGCAATTCTGGCGAATTCTTCCGCATCGAGGCTGGCTCCGCCGACTAGAACACCATCAACATCAGCCTGCTTCATGATTTCAACAATGTTCGAGGATTTAACCGATCCACCATAAAGGATTCGGGCAGCCCCGGAAATTTCTGATGATCCTATTTTTTCTAGTTCAACACGAATAGCGGCACAAACTTCTTGGGCGTCCTCGGCGCTTGCAGTTTTTCCCGTGCCAATTGCCCACACTGGTTCATACGCAAAAACAATTTTCTTAAGGTCTGGCTTGTGAAAACCTTTTAAGCCATTACGCACCTGACTTAAAACATGCTCGACATGGTTTCCAGCTTCGCGAATACTTAACTCTTCGCCGATGCAGAAAATTGGAGTTATTTCATTGGCAAGCGCGGCCTTAATCTTGCGATTTACTAAGTTGTCGTCCTCATTATGAATTGCTCTGCGTTCCGAGTGGCCAACTGTCACGTAAGAAACGCCCAGCTTGTTCAACATTGATCCACTGATATCGCCTGTAAATGCGCCGCTAACTTCTGGTGAAAGATCTTGGGCGCCATAAGACAGTCGTAATCTGTCGCCATCAATAAGGGTCTGGACTGAACGAATATCTGTAAATGGTGGAATTACTACTACATCAACCGCGTCATAATCTTTGTCATCTAAGGAGTATGAGAGCTTCTGCGTAACCGCTATTGCCTCAAGGTGATTGAGGTTCATCTTCCAGTTACCTGCGATTAATGGCTTGCGCATTATTCCTCCGAATTGAATTTTGAATGTTACTTATTACTGTAAAACAACTAAACCCGGCAACTCCTTGCCTTCGAGATATTCTAAAGATGCGCCACCACCGGTTGAAATATATCCAAAATCTGAATCGGCAAAGCCTAACTTGCGAACCGCAGCCGCAGAATCTCCGCCACCTACAACACTTATTCCGCCAACCTGAGTCAAAGCTTGAGCCAATACCTTAGTTCCGTTGGCAAAGTTTGGAAATTCAAAGACACCCATGGGTCCATTCCAGAAGACTGTTTTACATTCGCCCATTGCCTTCGCGAAAGTAACGGCCGTATCTGGTCCGATGTCTAACCCCATTTGATCTGCTGGAATCGCGTTCGCGGCAACGACTGAAGGTTTGGCATCAATATTAAACTCTGGAGCAACAACTATGTCCGTTGGAAGAAGAAGTTTCACTCCTAGTTTTTCTGCGCGCTCCATTAATTCAGTGACCGTAGGGATTAAATCTGTTTCGACTAATGACATACCAATTTCATGACCTTTAGCAGCTAAGAATGTAAATAACATTCCCCCACCAATCGCCAACGTGTCTACCTTGTCAAGAAGATTTGAAATAACGCCGATCTTGTCCGACACCTTTGAGCCACCCAGTGCAACACCAAATGGCCGTTGCGGTGATTGCGTTAACTTCTTCAACACATCCACCTCGGCTGCAACCAAGTAACCAGCTGCATGTGGCATCAGACTCGCAACATCATAGACCGATGCATGTTTGCGATGGACTGCCCCGAAACCATCACTAACGAACACGTCAGCATAAGATGCAAGCACCGATGCAAGACTTATGCGCTCTGCTTGGTCCTTAGAAGTTTCGGCAGCTTCGTATCTAATATTTTCTAAAAGTGTTACGCCGGTTTCTGCAATTTTTGCTCCGATTATCTCTGGTGAAAAATTAACAGCCTCACCGAGAAGTTCCGATAACCGAGTTGCAACTGGGGCTAAAGATAATTCTGGAACCCGCTCCCCCTTTGGTCGGCCAAGGTGCGCTGTAATTACTACAGAAGCACCTTGTTCCAACAAATACTTGATAGTTGGCAGTGAAGCTTTGATTCGACCATCGTCAGTAATTACGCCGCCTTTAAGTGGCACATTTAAATCACAACGAAGTAGAACCCGCTTCCCACGAACATCAATTGTGTCGAGGGTTTTGATATTCATTAAAGCTTCTTGCCTACATATCCAACAAGGTCAACTAAGCGATTTGAGTAACCCCATTCGTTGTCATACCAACCAACAACTTTTGCAGTTGTCCCAATTACTTTGGTAAGTCCAGCATCTAAAATGCAAGAACTTGGATCTGTAACAATATCAGCAGAAACTATTGGATCTTCGGTGTAAGTGAGGTATCCCTTTAGTGGGCCCTCTGCCGCTTTCTTAAGTGCAGCGTTAATCTCTGCTGCGCTCGCTTCTCTAGCCAGTTCAACTGTTAAGTCTGTCGCTGAACCTGTTGGGACTGGAACTCGAAGCGCGAATCCGTCCAACTTACCTTTTAGGTTTGGAAGAACAAGGCTGATGGCTTTTGCAGCGCCAGTTGTACTTGGAATGATTGAAACTGCAGCAGCGCGGGCTCGACGTAGATCTTTATGTGGTTGATCTAGGACAGATTGATCATTTGTATACGCATGGATTGTGGTCATGAAACCACGAACAATCCCGAATTCTTCATCCAATACCTTAGCCATGGGTGCCAGGCAGTTTGTTGTGCAAGAAGCATTAGAAATCACGTGGTGATTTGCCGCGTCATACTTCTCATGATTTACGCCCATTACAACGGTAATGTCTTCATCTGTTGCAGGCGCCGAAATAATAACTTTCTTGGCACCCGCTGCAATGTGCTTCTTTGCATCGGCCGCCTTTGTGAAGAAACCTGTTGATTCGATAACGATGTCAGCTTTAACTTCAGCCCAAGGAAGATTGGCTGGATCGCGCTCTGAAAAAACTCTGATTGTTTTTCCGTTTACCGTAATTGAGTCGTCGGTGAAAGTCACCGGTAGACCAAGTCGACCCAAGATTGAGTCATACTTTAAAAGATGAGCGAGAGTTGCGTTATCTGTTAAATCATTGATTCCAACGATTTCAATATCTGCACCTGATTGAAGTGCGGCGCGAAAGAAGTTGCGACCAATTCGTCCAAAACCATTAATTCCAACACGTACCATTATTTGCCTGCCTCAGAAAATAAGAAAATTAATAAACCACAACGTTGTAGAGGCCCAATCCTATCAGCCGCAATGGACCTATTCTGCTAAGAGATCTGGGCTTAAGCCCGCTTCCGTATCTGGAATCCCTAAATCATGCGCGCGTTTATCTGCCATTGCTAAAAGTCGGCGAATTCTTCCCGCAATTGCATCCTTCGTCATTGGCGGAGTTGCAAGAGAACCTAATTCTTCAAGACTTGCTTGCCCGTGGTTAATGCGCAGTTCACCTGCTTGTTTTAAATGATCTGGAATTTCTGGTCCAAGAATCTCCATCGCGCGTGCTACTCGAGCAGATGCCGCGACTGCCGCACGTGCTGATCGTCGTAAATTTGCATCATCAAAGTTTGCTAATCGATTCGCGGTGGCCCGAACTTCACGGCGCATTCTACGCTCTTCCCAAGCTAAAACACTTTCGTGTGCACCAAGCCTTGTTAGCAGCGCACCTATTGCATCACCATCGCGCAACACAACCCGATCAACACTTCTAACCTCGCGTGCTTTTGCAGTAATGCCTAATCTTCTTGCGGCACCTACTAATGCAAGTGCAGCTTCTGGACCGGGGCAAGTAATTTCCAACGCTGAAGAGCGCCCAGGTTCAGTGAGCGATCCGTGCGCTAAAAATGCGCCACGCCATGCAGCTTCGGCATCACAAATACCGGCCGAAACTACTTGCGGAGGTAGCCCGCGGATCGGACGATTATTCGCATCGATTAATCCAGTCTGCCTAGCAAGTGCATCGCCATCGGATGTCACACGAACTACATAGCGACTTCCCTTGCGTAATCCACTTGGTGAAAGAACAGCAAGTTCACTGTCGTGACCAAAGATTTCTGAAATATCCTTACGTAATCTGCGGGCACCTTGCGCAGTATCTAGTTCGACTTCTATTGCAATCTTTCCGGCAGTTATATGCAAGCCACCAGCGAATCGAAGAACTGAAGATACTTCGGCTTTACGACAGCAAGGTTTAGAAATTGAAAGACGACTCAATTCGTCCTTCACTGCTGCAGTCATTGCCATAGGCGCTATCTAAGCAGGGTTGTGCCGAAAATGTGGCTCAAAAGTGAGCTCATTTTTTCAGGATCATGATGATTTTTATCGGTAAGTTTGGAGACTTCGGCCAAAATAAGTTCACCACCGCACTTGCCCACCAAAATTTCGAGTCGATTTTCCTGCGAAAGTATGGCTGGGTCTGCTAGGGCAATATCGAATCTGAATTCAGGCGAATGTGCCAGAACAAGTTCCAGATGTTCCTCAGGAGAACTTCCGGCGAATTCATCTGTACCTTCAGGATCAGGAAGATTAAAAATCATAATCTTCTTCGCTTTACTCTGCGAAATCGCTTTAGATAACTCGGGCAGTAAAAAGTGCGGCATCACGCTTGAAAACCAAGAACCCGGTCCGAAAGTTAGCCAATCTGCATCTGCAATTGCCTGCAAGACTTGTGGGGTAACTGCAGGATTTTTTGGCAACAATTGCAGCGAATCTAATTTTCCTTTTGCAGTTGCAACTTCAATTTGACCACGGACGACCTGTTTTCCCGTTGTTGTAGTGAAGACACCTTCGATATCAAGAGGCTCCAATGACATCGGAAGAACTCGACCGATAATTTTCAATAGTTCACCCACGCGATCGATGCCAGCGACCAAATCGTCAGAACTATCCCAGAGCGCTGCCAGGAGTAAGTTTCCTAAAGCATGTCCGTTTAAATCTCCATCACTGGTAAACCTGTGCTGAATTGTTTCTGCCCAGCTCTGCCCCCAAGAATCGGCGCCACAAAGTGCTGCTAAGGCCATTCGTAAATCACCTGGTGGGAGAAAATTAAACTCGGAGCGGATCTTTCCGCTAGATCCGCCATTATCTGCAACTGTTACAACAGCCGTGATATTCGGTGTTACATCGCGAAGCGCAGTAAGCGTTGCCGCTAATCCATGGCCACCACCAAATGCAACGACTTTTGTTTGACTAGCCACCATTAAATTTCGCGGCCCAGATCTCTGTGAACCGCCTGGGCCACAATTTTCTTGCCGTTGATTTGCTTGGAGTTTGAGAATCGCTTTGCTAACTCTTCAGAAATTGCAACGCTGCGATGTTTTCCACCAGTACACCCAATAGCAAGAGTTAAATACTTGCGGCCTTCTTGAGTGAAGCCAATAGCCATTGTTTCAAAGAGTGATTGGTATTTTTCGAGGAAGTCTTGAACGTTCTGGCTTGCAAGAACGTTTTCGGAAACAGGTTTATCTAATCCTGTTAGCGGCTTCAATTCTGGGATCCAATGTGGGTTTGCTATGAATCTGCAGTCCATAACTAAATCCGCATCGACTGGGATTCCGTATTTGTAGCCGAAGGAGAGAATGTTTACCCGTAAGTCTAGATCTGATGCGGTGCTGAAGATTTGATCAATCTTGGACTCCAACTGGTGAATATTTAGCGCCGACGAATCGATTACATAGTCGGCAGCGGATCGAACTTCTTGCAATTGCTTTCTCTCTTTTGCAATCCCGTCAAGAATACGGTCAGTTCCTTGAAGCGGATGGGGACGCCTTGTGGATTCGAATCGTCGAACCAGAGATTCATCGGAAGCGTCAACGAAAAGAATTCGCCGAGCTATATTGCGTTCTGCCAAATCTGCTAAAGACTTGGTTAAATCATCAAAGAATTCGCCGCCTCGAACATCAATGACTACGGCGATAGCAGTCGTAGATTGTGCAGCCATTTCACATAGATTTGCAATCATCGCAGGTGGCAAATTATCAACGACATACCAGCCGAGATCTTCAAGTGCGTGTGAGATCGTAGATTTACCAGCCCCACTCATTCCGGTGATTACAAGAACTTCGTTAGAACCCATGGCCTAATCCTCTCAAGTAATCTCTCCAGTTTCCATATCGATGTGCTCTTTAATCTCAGATTCACTTTGTAAATGAGCGACGATTAAATCGGCGATGTTGTTTCCTATGCCAGGAATCAGCGCTATATCAGCCGCCGTCGCCTTTCTAATTGCAGTAACCGAGCCATATTTCTCAAGCAAAGCAGAGCGTCGCGACTCTCCTAGCTTAGGAATATCGTCGAGCAAAGATTCAAGCATGACCTTAGATCTTTTGCTTCGATGAAAAGTTATGGCAAAGCGATGTGCTTCATCGCGAATGCGTTGAAGTAAATACAAGCCCTCGCTATGTCTTGGAAAAATAACTGGCTCTTTACTTTCCGGTAGCCACACTTCTTCTAGTCTTTTTGCAAGACCACAGATTGAAATGTCAGAAATTCCAAGTTCGGCAAGCGCTCGGGCTGCGGCAGCCACCTGAGGTGCTCCACCATCAACAACAATCAATTGTGGTGGATAAGCAAATTTTGGTCTTGCACCGCCAAGGTCGGATACTTCAGAGTTATCGATACCGCGCTCGGCTAAATATCGTTTCAACCTCCTAGTTAATACGTGGTGCATTGCCCTCGTATCATCAAATCCTGCTTCATCATCAATAGCGAAGCGTCGGTAATCACTCTTCTTTATTTGACCATCTTCAAAGACAACCATTGAAGCAACCATGTGCTTGCCTTGGATATTTGAAATATCAAAACATTCAATGCGTAGTGGCAGTTCTGGAAGATCTAACAGATTCGCAATCTCTTCGAGTGCTCTTCCTGAAACCGCAGAATCATTAGAACGCTTGCTCAAATACTGTATGAGGGCTTGGTTAGCATTTCGCTTTACCGTATTTATTACCTCTAATTTATCGCCACGCAATGGCTGTGATACCGAAACCCGGTGCCCAGTTTTTTGCGTTAACCAATTTTCAATAACCTCGGCATCTTCTGGCAACTCATCTACCAAGATTTCTGATGGTGCTTCAAGTTCGGAATATATTTTAGAAATCATCGCGGCTACAACGCTCTCACCTTCGAGAACATCGGCACGGTCCAATATCCAAGAACGAGAACCAACAACGCGTCCATGTCGTACCGAGAACAGCGTCACCGCAGAATGGGTTATTTCAGAGTGCGTAGCTAATAAATCTGCAGAGAAATTCTCACTCAAAAATGCGCCCGAGGTTTCTGTGGATTTCTCGATGGCTGCGATTTGGTCGCGAATCTTTGCTGCTTGTTCAAATTCTTCGCGTTCTGATGCAGCCGCCATATCAGTGGTAAGCGCAGTGGTTATATCCCCCGAACTGGTGTCGACGAACTTAACTAACTTCGCAGCTAAATCTTTATGATCTTCTTTCGATATCCATTGAACACAAGGTGCACTACATTTTCCGATATCACCCAGCAGGCATTGGCGTTTGCTTTTCACCGCTCTTGAAAAATTTGAATCCGTGCAGCTTCGGATCGGATATAACTTCTGTATTACGTCAAATGAACTTCGCAGCGCCCAAGCATGTGCATAAGGGCCGAAGTATTTGAATCCTGGTCGGCGCTTAGCCCTTGAGATAAATAACCTAGGAAACTCTTCCGACATGCTGATTGCTAAATAAGGGTAGGACTTATCATCCTTGAATTGAATATTGTATTTAGGGCTCTCGGTCTTTATCCATGTGAACTCAAGTTGTAGCGCTTCAATTTCAGTGTTAACCACTGTCCAATCAACTCGGACTGCGGTGTTAACCATTCGATAGGTTTTCTCTAGCAAGTTCTTCTGAAAATAGGAGTTGAGGCGGTTCTTTAAATTCTTGGCCTTACCTACATAAATTACGGCGCCCTTCTAATGGCAGAAGCGATAAACACCAGGGTCGGTCGGAATATCACTTGGGCGATAACTCTGTGGGTCAGCCATGGGGCTATCCTTTTAAGGAATCCGCCAAGAAAGTTCCGGTATAACTCGCCTTATTCTTCGCAACCGCTTCAGGTGTTCCTTCGGCGACAACTACTCCGCCACCCGAACCACCTTCAGGACCAAGGTCAATTACCCAGTCCGCAGATTTAATTACATCTAAGTTATGTTCAATAACAATTACGGTATTGCCGGTATCTACTAAACGATTTAGAACGATTAAGAGCTTACGAACATCTTCGAAATGTAGGCCAGTTGTTGGTTCATCTAGAACGTAGATAGTGCGGCCCGTTGAACGACGTTGAAGTTCGGTTGCGAGTTTTACTCGTTGTGCTTCACCACCAGAAAGTGTCGGTGCGGATTGGCCAAGGCGAACATAACCTAGCCCAACATCATTGAGGGTTTTTAAATACCGCGCAATTGCTGGGACAGATTCGAAGAAAGTATGTGCTTCTTCGATTGGCATATTCAACACTTCAGCAATCGTCTTATTCTTGTAATGAACTTCTAGCGTTTCGCGGTTATATCTAGCGCCGTGGCATACCTCGCAAGGGACATAGACATCCGGCAAGAAGTTCATTTCAATCGTGATAGTTCCATCGCCTGCACAATTTTCGCAGCGTCCTCCCTTTACGTTGAATGAGAACCGGCCTTGCTGATATCCGCGAATCTTGGCTTCAGTTGTTTCAGCAAAAAGTGCACGGACTTTGTCGAACACCCCGGTGTATGTAGCTGGGTTAGATCTTGGAGTTCGACCAATTGGAGATTGATCTACGTGTACAACTTTATCGAGCAATTCCAGACCACTTATTGATTTATGGCGACCAGGAACTATTCGAGCACCGTTTAATTTGTTTGCAAGAACTGAATACAGAATGTCATTTACTAATGTGGATTTACCAGAACCACTGACGCCAGATACTGCGACAAAGGCACCTAGTGGAAAGGAAACATCAATATTCTGCAGATTGTTTTCTCGAGCACCCTTGACCAGCAACGCGCGCTTTGGATCTAACTTGCGACGTTCTTTTGGAACTTCAATCTTTTTTCTGCCAGATAAATATGCACCTGTTATTGAATCTTTCGCGGTAATCAGTGCCTGGTAATCGCCGGATGAAACTACATGTCCCCCATGTTCGCCAGCACCCGGACCGATATCAACAATCCAATCGGCGGTTCTAATTGTGTCTTCATCGTGTTCAACAACGATTAGTGTGTTACCTAAGTCGCGAAGTCTGGTTAAAGTATCAATTAGTCGGCGATTATCGCGTTGATGTAGACCAATACTTGGTTCATCCAATACATAAAGCACACCAACTAACCCAGAACCAATCTGAGTGGCGAGTCGAATTCGTTGAGCTTCACCACCTGAAAGGGTTGCAGCTGGACGATCGAGTGAAAGATAATCAAGACCAACATCTAAGAGGAAACCCAGACGTGCATTTACCTCTTTGAGAACACGTTCAGCAATTTGTTTTTCGCGCGCATTTAGCGAAATTTTGTTTAAGAACGCTGCACATTCTTTAATAGAAAGTTCACAAATGGCGGCAATACTTTTATCTCCGATTGTTACTGCTAACACTTCCGGCTTAAGTCGAGTTCCCTTGCAAACCGGGCAAGGTGTTTCGCGCATATAAGCTTCGTATTTGTCGCGCGAAAAATCACTATCGGTTTCAGAGTGGCGACGTTCAACGAATGAAACTACGCCTTCAAATCCAGTTGAGTAGTTACGAACTCGACCATAACGATTCTTATACTTAACATGAACTTCATAATCAGAGCCATAGAGAATCGCTTCCTTTGCTTTGGCAGAAAGTTTTTTCCAAGGCGTGTCCATCGAAAATTTTATGTCAGCGGCAAGGCCCTCCAGTAAACGGGAAAAATATTCTGACGATTGGCCACCAGACCAAGGT
>Ga0164294_10004418_pt1 | contig 12254 bp, 12 predicted proteins | sample GEODES005metaG_FD_111479 | JGI IMG/M metagenome (GOLD analysis project Ga0164294, IMG submission 111479) | Oligotrophic lake water microbial communities from Sparkling Lake, Wisconsin, USA - GEODES005 metaG | ecosystem: Environmental > Aquatic > Freshwater > Lake | place: USA: Sparkling Lake... | reverse complement strand
TCTTCTTCAACACTTTCTTGTTCTTGCTCTTCTTCACCTTTAGTTAAAGACTCTGATATAGTAACTATGTCTCCTTGATTTAATGTATCTTTAATAACATTGCTCATTTACTATATATTAAATATATAGTTTATAACTATTTAATAATTTATTTAAATAATTTATTATTTTTTTTTTCTCATAGTTATATTCTCTAATATAATTATTTACATCATTTATTGGTATCCATTTGATTTCAGTAATTTCATATATTTGATAATCATTTTTTGGTTGATTATTATCAACAATAATACCAACAAAATATTTATGCTTATAGGATTTATAATTAGAACCACTAAAAATTTCTTCATATGGGACAATATTATTAATTAGTATAATATCATTTTTATTATAACCTGTTTCTTCTTCAAATTCTCTTAGTCCACATATTATGTCTTTTTCTTGATAATTCCGTCGCCCTTTTGGAAATCCCCATTCGGGTTCTTCATAATTTTTATCGCATAGATCAATTAAAGATTTTAAATCATAACTTTCTAAAATATTAACATAACCTTGTTTTAAATTTGTAAATTTGATTTTTGAAGTTCGCTCTTCATTTTTATATGAATTATTTGTATTATAATTCCATAAATATTGCCATATTGTATCAAAATCATTATTTAATATATAATTTCTCTCATTATTAGTCATATTATTTAATAAATTTTTTATATAATTCTTATCTTCAATAGAATATTTTCCACGCATAAAATCTACAAATGATAATGTGTCTTTACGTTTAATAATTAATAGTTCAATTGAATTTTCATATTTATTTAGAGAGGCATCGTATTTTTTAACTATTCTAATGGGAATAATACCTATACTAGTAATAGGTACTTTGCATTGATGAAATAAATGTCCTAATTTTCCACAATTATTACAAAAATATTGTTTTTTTATATTCATTGTTAGTTAATATAACTAAGAACAATGTTTTTATATAATTTACTAAATTCAAATAAGTAAACACTAAGAAAATTTAATATAGTAAAATTTTATATATATATTAAAATTTTATTATGAATAGTACAAACCATATATTTAATCCTATTATATGGGGTCCTCATTATTGGTTTGTATTATATACAATTGCTTTATCTTATCCATTACATATTAATGAATGTACAAAAAAAAAATATTATGACTTTATAACAAACTTACCTCTTTTTTTGCCAGTTCCTGATATAGGCGGTGTTTTTAGTAAATTTTTAGACGCATATCCTGTGACGCCATATTTAGACTCACGAGAATCACTTTCAAAATGGGTTCATTTTATACACAATAAAATTAATAACTATTTAGGTAAACCCGAACTAACATATTATGATGCTTTAAATAAATATTATGAACATTACAAATTAAAAGAAATAAAAAAAAACGATGAACGTAAAAATAAAGAAAAATATATTTTTGGTGCTTTAATAATTGTAATTATTCTAGTAATAATATATTTATATATAAAATATTAATATTATGAAACTAGAATTAATAATTTTTTTAATAACTATTTTTGTATTAGCAAATACATATTTTGAAGGAAAATTAATTAATAAACTTAAACAATATCAAAAATATTATAAAATGGCCTTTTTTGCTTTTATAGGTTTATGTATATATTTATTTATTAAGAAAAATCCAAGCAACTATAAAGAAATTGTTACTCATGCAAATAGTTACATAAAATATTTACCAGTTGATAGAAATACAGCAAGTTTTATAACTCCTATTATTGATTTAACATCTAAATCTATAACAAATGAATTAAATAATAATTATAATTTTTCAAGTCCTGTTAATAATCAACTATCGCAAAATTTATTAACTTCAATAAATAATAATCAAAACTATTTATCTAAGCAACAACAAAAAATATTATCTTCCGGAAATATATCAACAAAAAGAAGTGTAAGTGAAACAAAAAAAAAATATGTAGCTGCTTCGCAAAATTGGCATTGTAAACATTGTCAAAAACAATTACCAGCATGGTTTGAAGTGGATCATGTAAAAAAATTAGAATATGGAGGTTCAAATAATATTGAGAATTTAGAAGCACTATGTAGAGATTGCCATGGAAAAAAAACAGCTTTTGAAAATTTGTAAATAGTGAGCAATAAAAATATACTAATATACTAATATACTAATATACTAATATACTAATATACTAATATACTAATATATTAATATACTAATATGCAAATATAGTAATAAATAATATACTTATAATGTAATATATATTATTTATGGCTAGTTATATTAGTAATTTTAAGCTACCAAATAAAGATAAAATTACAGGCACCTTAAATTATGGCAAAAATAACTATTATTACTCTATAATAATAGCAATATTATTACTAATATTGGGAGTATTTTATTATCTTAATGAGATGCAAAATATTTTCAAAATAAAAAATACTAAATATGAAATATTTATGTGGTTATTTTTAGTAGCATTTAGCATATATACTTTTTTATCTTATGTTTATAAACATAATTATAACAACTATAATACTATTAAACCCGATGCTAGTTTTATTAATATGTATAAATATGTTGGACTATTATTTTTAATAATATTATTTCCAATATTAACAATTAATTTTATATTATATTTACACAAAACCAACAATAGTGTTTTCAATATTACACAAAATATATTAGGAATATTAATAATTATTGTTATTTTTGCTATTATAGCACAAATGTTTTCTATACAAGTAGGTATTAAAAAATCTAAAAGTGGTGAAGAACCTGAAAAGACTTTTTTTCAAACATTAATAACTACATTGAAAGATATAATATTTTTTATTCCTTGTTTGCTAATTATATTGGTAGATGAAATAAATGAAGATATTAAATTAACACCATCTTCTATTTATTTATTATTTTTCATATTATTAATTTTAATAATATTAATATTTTTATTGCCTCTATTATTTAGCTATTTAGCAAAACATAATAAAAATAACCTTTTAGGCGGAGAAGGCCCTTTTTATTTAAATGAAAAGAAAACTTTAGGAAAATATCAAAATTTGGACAAAAATGTTAGTTCTAATGTTGCTATACCAAACTTTAATACTTCTAATTTGGAAAATACATCACTAACTAATAATTTGAATAATATGCTGTCAAATTTTAAAACAAACTTCACTAGTCAAACTACTTCTAGTGAAAATAGTTCTAATGAAGATGTTGTCAAAAACGAATATAATAATATTAAAAATAATATTTCTGACAATACTAAAGGGTATGATTTCAAAATGTTTAAAAATGATTTAAATGGTCAATATAATATAGGAACAAAATATTATGATTCTTCAAAAATTCATAACAAATTTCCATATAATTATACTTATAGTATAAGTTTTTATATTTATATAAATCCACAACCAACAAATACATCTATTGCTTATACAAAAGATACTGAACTATTTAATTATGGATTTAAACCAGTTATATATTATAATGGAAACTCTAGAAAAATTATTATAAAATCTAGAACAATAAATAATAAATCAGATCAATTAGATACTATATATGAAATGACTAGTGTAAAACATCAAAAATGGTTATATTTTGTTATTAATTATGAAAATAATAATATAGATGTTTTTATTGATGGTAAATTAGTAGGTTCTAAAAATAATGTTACGCCTTACTTCATAGGAGACAGCGTAACTATTGGTGAACATGATGGTATACATGGAAGTATTAAAGAAATATTTTATTTTGATAAAATAAAAACTCCTGATTCTATACAATTTTTATATAGTTTAACAAAAAATAATAATATATAATTTAGAAAAATATTAAAACTAAAACAAAACTAGAAATTAAAACAAAACTAAAAATTAAAACAAAACTAAAATAAAACTAAAATAAAACTAAAAATTAAAACAAAACTATAAAAAATATTAATATATAATATTTTTATATATTAATATTTTATAATGAGTGTTATAAATATAATTATTTTAGTAATTCTAGTTTTAATATTACTATGGGGACTAAACAATATATTTTTCAAAACAAATATAATTTATGATAAAATGTGCGAAGCATCAACACTAGCTACAAATACTACAGAAGCATCATCTAATACTAATGTAATAGTTGCCAAAGATATTCCCCAAATTACATCATCCAATTTTACATTAAGTGTTTGGTTTTACATAGATAATTGGGGCAATAATATTTCAAAAGAGAAAAATATTTTATTTATTGCTAATAGTCCTTCTTCAACAACAGTTTCTGATTTACAAACTACTCTTTCTGGTATTAGTACAAAAGTAGTAAAACCAACACCGGCTAGTGGAACAACATTTCCTAAAAATATTAATATAGCATTAGACAAATATGAAAATAATTTATTTATAGATATTGAATGTTTCCAAGACAGAGCAGGAACAACTTCTCAACCCAATCAAACAATTTATGCTAGATATAAAATACCTAATATAGCAGTTCAAAAATGGAATAATTTAACAATTAGTGTTGATGGTCGAACATTAGATGTATATTTAGATGGTAAATTAAGAAATTCATTTATTATGCATGGACTATATAAAAATTATTATGATACAACAACCTTAAAAAATATATATTTAGGAAATATAAGTACTGTTAATAGTGGTTTTGAAGGTTTTATAACTCGTATTCGCTATTTAAGTGATTCTTGTAATCCTCAAGATGCTTATAATTTTTATAAAGATGGAATAAACGCATCATTAGCTCAATCATTATTTAATAAATATAGCTTAAAAGTAAGCTTTTTAGAATATAATCAAGAAAAAGGAAGTTTTCAAATTTAAATAAAATATAATAAAATATAATATAATATATTATTTATATTATTTATATATAAATAATATGAATTCTAACGGAGGAGTATTAGAAAAAATTAATAATTATTTTAACACAATGATACCTTATGAAACACAAAAGAAACTCGGAAATTTTAACGAATTTTTATCTTCAAATACTATGATTGCTAGAGGAACTTTCTTGCTAGGAGTATTAATTTTTTTCTCAATATTATTTTATGTCGGAAGTAAACTTGTATACTATTTTTTATCTCCATCAGAAACACCATTTTTAATAAGTGGAATGAAAGATGCTACAGAAGCACTAACTATTAGTCAAAACTTAGGGCAAAAATCAACAATCCCTATTTTAAGAAGTGTAAATGAATATGGAGGTGTTGAATTTACATACTCATTTTGGATATATGTTAATAATGTAAACTATAATGAAACTATAGATTATAAACACGTTTTTAATAAAGGTTCTTCACCAAGTTCTCAAGGTGAAGGAGGTAGTGGTTTATTTGGACCAAATAATGCTCCTGGTGTATATTTGTATAATGGTAAGAAAAATATTAGTGATAATTTGATGACTAACTATCCTGTTTTAGGAATGTTAGTAAGATTAAATGTATTCCACAATAATGAAAGTGTAAATAAGCCATATTATGATGATATATATGTAGATGCTATACCTATTAAAAAATGGGTAGGTGTTATTATACGAGTTACATCACAAAATATATGTGATATATATATAAATGGAACTTTAACAAAACGCCATAAATTATCTAATATTGTTAAACAAAACTATGATAATTTGTATGTAAATTATAATGGCGGATTTTCTGGTAATTTATCAGATTTGAAATATTATAATTATGCTGTTGGAACTTTAGAAATTGATTCAGTAACTGCTAGAGGGCCCAATCTTAAAATTAAGAAAAATAGTAATATTGAAAAAGCAAAACCACAATATTTGTCTACACATTGGTATTTTAATGATACAAGTGTATTAACATAAATATATACAAATTTTTTTAGAATCTTATAATTATATATGAATTTTTATAATAACATATAATTTAAATATTCATAGTTATAAATATATTATAACTATGACTATTTTGAATACTAAAAATAACTATATTATTTTAACAAATAATATTATTGATATAAGTAATGGTGGAAGTCTTTTATATATAAAAACAAATATTAGTGATTTAAGTAATAATAATACTGATATTAGTTGGCAAAATCTTTTACAAAGTTTGGATAATAGTAATAATACCTATAAAAATAGAATATTATTGAGTGGCAAAGTTATTAATATTAGTGGTTCTACTACTACTAGTACTAGTTGTTGTTTAATTAGTCAAAATAATATAAAAAATAATATGAAATTTATTTTTGATTCATCTAATAATAAAAATGGAAAAATATTATTTGTGAAAAATTTAAACACTTATGATAATTCATATAATTATTTATTTAATGATTTAAGTAATACATTTTTTGGAAAAAATAACATTAATCCCTATAATATATATAATTCTTTAACTACTAATAATGATATAAGCTATAATCGTTATAGATTTCATTTAAATTATTATTTTAGCAATTCTGATATGTATCAAATAAATATTCGTGATTATTTGTATTTTAAATATTCAAACTCACAACAAAATTATAATAATACAACATATTCTATTACTAGTGTTACTAATGATTTTTCTTTTATTAATACAACAATAGATAGTTCTAGTGTTATAAATTTTAAACCGTCAAATTTTACTACACTATTAATTAATGATGCTAGTAGAAGTAATGTTTTTACAAGTGACAATAGTTTTACTAAATTAGAACAAAATACTTCTTATAGTATAAATCGCAATATATTATCTTATAATAAACTTACGTTAGATTTTAAACATGTAAATTATTATGATTTTAGTTCAACTTATACTTCTAGTTCAATAAATAATATTAATACTATTAGTACTTTTTTAATTAAAACTAACAATTTAAACATTATACAAAATATAAAAAAAAATAGTAAGATTATATTTGGTTCAAAAAAAAGTATAATTCTTCATAATGTGAAAGTATTAGATTATAGTAGTAATTTATATCATAGAACTATAAGTTTTAATAATCAAAATAAAATATTGAGGCAAGATTTTTCAAATACTATATTTTTAGGACTCGGTAATCGTTTAACAGGAATTACACAACATGATATATACAATCATGCTCATTTTTTTACTAATTCTAAACAAAAATCGATTGTTACATTTAAAAAAAATATAAATACAAATAATATTGGCAATAATTTTAATTTCCAGTCACTTATACCAAGTAAGAACAACTATTATTTGCTTGATATTTGTTTAAATTATACTAGTATTAATAATAGTCATAATATAAATAATACAATAAACTATAACATTATATTATACAATAATGTAATAGCTCAAGTAGGTAAAGTTTTTAATATAAATTTAACAACTTATTTTAATGCTTTAACTAATAATAATTTTAAAAATAGTTTTAAAAACTTAGCAAAAATAAATAATATAACTACTATATGTGGTGAAATATATTCTATAAGTTATGAGCAAATAAATACAGAAATAAATGTAAAATTTAAAAATTTTATAAGAGATTCTAATATAAATGATTTTACTATAACAAATGATGAAAATATAAAACTATTTAATATAAGAGAATTACAAGATGATGATAATAAAAATAATATATTACTAACTTCTCCTATTAATTACGATTTAAGATTTAATTATAATAAAATTTTTAATATATTTAATGATTTAGATATATATTTAAATAATGTATCCAAATCTTTAGGTTTAAAAAATACTTATTATGATTTTAAAATTTTAAATTTTTATAGTATTAGGTTTGCTAATTTTGTTATAACTAGTGGAGGAAGTGATTTTACTAATGTAGATTGTATCTATATTTATCATGACCCTATTAATGACCCTGACGAGCGTTTTAGATATCCTAATAATAATATAGAAATAAAATTTGACTCTACAATTGATACATTATCAAAAGCAATTGAACAATATCGTGGCACTGGCTCGAGCACATCAACAACAAATGCGGTTTTTATACCAGCACAAAATGGCAGCAATTTATCAAGAAAAATGATACAGGGTCTTATTGGATTAAATAATATTCCAAAATTATTATCTGTTGAACCATATGATCCTAGTTTTATAAATGGTAGAGGATTTATTAATCAATATCAATTAGATGATACTTGTATTACTAGTAATTGTGATAAAGTTGCTGTTAAACAAAACGCAATAAAACATGACTCTGTTAAAAATAGTCGAATTTATTCATCAAATTCATTAAAAAAACAAAATTTTGCTAATATAGTTAAATCCAATAGTAGAAATAAATTGTCACAAGCATGTATAAATAACAATATAACTTTAAATAATGTAGTAACTATAAATAATACTATAAATGATCCTAATTGTACTAATGTAAAAAAAACTCCTTTTACTGTAATGTTTTCAAAAGGTAAGGGGAAATTTTTATGAGCATAATAGTTAAAAACTATTTTTGTTAATTATGATAATATTGGTCGTTGATTATTTTCATATACCATAGGATAAGGCATTATAATATGTTGTTGTCTCTCAAAAAAATCTTTAAATTCTAAATTTGTAATACTTGGCACAATAACTTCACAAGGAGTTTCTAAATTTGTTGAACCTATTCCTCTTAATTGTGATTCTATATCTATAGAATTGCTAGCCAATGCTTCTCTAGATAAATGACTCGGTATATACCCTAATGAAGGAATACATTCACTAATAGGTCTTCCTGATGATGAGTGTAAATATAGATTTTCACGTAATAATTTTTCTGTGTTAGATTTTTCTAAATTGTAATTCAATTGAGTATTTTTATTTCTTGTTGAAGTCATAATATTATATAATCTAAATTATTATTTTAAATTTTTATAATTTGAAATAATAATTCAAAAAATATGAAATATGAGAGAAAATAACTATGGAAAAAATGTGAGATAAACATTAAAATTTCTGATGTCCCTCCATAAATTCATTAACGTTTAAAAATATTAATATACTATATATTTATTTGTTAGCATAAATAAAATATGTAAATGTACAAATTTTGGAAAAATAAATTTCAAAATTTTTTTGAAAAATGGACATTTATAAATGTCCAATTTTATAATTTTTAGGTCTTTTATAAAAAAGAAAAATGTGTCTCTAAAAAAAACAGATTTAGACCTTTAAGATGTAAATTCCGAATTTTTATCTTAAAAAATTATGAGCATAATTTTTTTTAAAAATTAAATTTTTATAAAAAATTATTTAGGGGTTTTTTTATATATCATATAATGATATATAATGGATACACAAATTTTACCCCAAAAACCCCAAAATTATAGTTGTGTTTGTTGTGACTTTATATCGTCTAATAAAAAAGACTATGTTAGACATTTATCAACCCAAAAGCATAAAAATAGGGAAAATGATACAATTAAGATACAAAAAAACCCCAAAAAACCCCAGACGCAATACGAGTGCTCAATATGTAAAAAAACATATAAATACCCATCAGGATTATATAGACATAAGAAAACTTGTTTAGATCATGAAAATAACGTTAATTTAAATAATCAATTAATGTTATCAAAAGAATTAATATTAGAAGTAGTAAAACAACAACAAAATCAAATTAAAGAATTGACTAATACAATAAAAGAATTAATTCCAAAAGTGGGAAATAATATTACAACAACAAATCAAAAATTTAATATTCAAGTTTTTTTAAATGAAAAATGTAAAGATGCTATAAATATGAGTGATTTTATTAAATCTATAGAAGTTAGTTTACAACAATTAGATTATACTAAGCATAATGGACTAGTAAATGGATTAAGCAATGTAATTATAGAAAATATGAATAAATTAGGATTATACCAACGACCAATTCATTGTACTGATTTAAAACGCGAATCATTATATATAAAAGATGATGACAATTGGGAAAAAGATATTAATAAAGAAAAAATTAAAAGAGTTATTAAGGATGTATCAACAAAACAATTTTATGCTCTAAGTAAATGGACAAAGGAAAATCCAGATTTTCAAAATAATGAAAATAAACAAAATTATTATACACACACGTTAGTAGCAATAGCAAATAATAAGCAACATAATGATGATAAAATAATTAAAAAACTTTGTACAAGTAGTTATATTAAAGAATAATATATTCTAAAAAATTTTTATTATTTAAAGCACTAAATTAGATATATTCAATGTCTTCCCATCTTATGGTTTTTTCAGTAATAGGGTTGTTAACAAATTTACTTTTATTATTTTCAATTAAGTTATTAACATATACCATATTAACCAAATCTGGATGAACATACCAATCTTCGAATGGATTTCCCATATTATTTACATCTTCAAATACACATATATAACCTCTTTTTTGAAAAATTTTTCGTGATTCTATTCTTGTATTACCAAAATTACTATCATATATATCATGCTCAAATGTAATGGTTGCAAATTTATATGTATCGAAAATATTATTGTCTAAGTTTGTTAGTGTTTCTATAGTAGATCCATTCCACACTTCTAGATCTATCTGTAAATAATCAAGCGATGTAGGAAAATTATTTGTTTCAAATAAATTTTTATAGTCTACCACCCTAGCATCATTCATTACATGAATACTATTAGGACGATGAAATTTATATAAAGGTAAAAACTCGTTACAGTATTCAACCATTATTCCTTTCCAATTATGTTTTGTCTCTAATATATATGAATTATTTGTATGAATTGGATGATTTGAACCAATTTCTAAAAAATATCCATTTTTTTTATTATTGAGAACATTTAATACGAATTTATCTTGTTCTGCTTGTCCGTTATACATATATATGTATAATGTATATGTAATATAGCTTTATATAGTTTTATATAGTTATATATTACATTTAAAACATTGATATATGTAAAATGGGTGATATTTTTATATCTGGGTAATGATACAAAATGGTATATAAAAACCCATAATTGTTAATTAAGATATTTATTATGTATTAGCATTATAAATATTTTATAATGTTGTAAAATTTGTCATCATTAATTAAATATATCATTAACTAAGATACAAAAAACCCTTAATATAATTTATTCTATTATAATATCTTTTAATGTAGTAAAAAACTTTTTATTTATGTCTGGTTCATTTTTTAGTCTTTTACTTATTATATATTGACATAAGCATTTATGAAAGATATCAAAATAATCATAACTAAATAACATCTGAAATAATGCCGAATTATTATTTTCTATAAAAAAAGAGATATTTGAATTTTTATATTTTTCTTTTAATGCTAATAAAATAATATCAATTTCGTAATAGTTTTGTAAAAAATAATAAATTTTTTCAATATGATTTGATACTATAATATCGTCATATTTGCTAATATTTAATGCTTGTAGTATTTGTATTTGATAACATAAATTTTTATAATATTCTTCAGGCATGCTTTTATAAGTACATAAAAATTCACTATTATAGTTTATATTTTCTAGATTATTATAATAATCATTTAAAGTATTAGTATTTGATGACATTAAATATATAAAATACTTAGTTTATATTTAATATAATTATGTGTTTATAATATATTATGTATTTATAATATATTATGTGTTTATAATATATTATGTGTTTATAATATAACTTTATTGCTTATTATCTTGATTACGGGCAAATTCTCGTGCACTCATGCCTCCTCGTTGCCAACCTTTCATAGCATCATCTTCAATAACATAAGCACTATTTGTAACATTTTCTTTAATAGAGTCAATTAATGGGTAATTTTTATATTCTGAAAAAGATTGTTCCATAGTATTATTTACAGTTTTTTTATTTAAGTCAAATTGCCCTGTTTTTAATTGAAATTCTGTATCACAATCTCCTAAACCTTTTCCTAAATAAGGTACAGTTAAAAAAGGTCTAGTTACTAATGATAATTTACATGCGGGACGCGATATATGAGTATATTTTAACTCATTATTTGCTTCAATTTCGCAACCTTTAATACCTCCTTCATGAGAACCTTTGTAAAAAACATATGGTTGCGTTAAAGCAAAATCTTGGGCTTTACTCATTGGACAAGTAGGATAATAATTTTCTAAATTATAGTTGGCATTATTTACATTTTGAATATTGCGTTGATCAATTGCTGGTAAGTCATTGCCTATTCTAGACATTGAATCAAATATATATGGATAGGCAATAGTTGAAGTCATTTATAATAATTTAATATATTATTTTTTTGCTATATTAATTATATTTAAAATTTTATATAGTTTT
>Ga0164294_10004415_pt1 | contig 12259 bp, 9 predicted proteins | sample GEODES005metaG_FD_111479 | JGI IMG/M metagenome (GOLD analysis project Ga0164294, IMG submission 111479) | Oligotrophic lake water microbial communities from Sparkling Lake, Wisconsin, USA - GEODES005 metaG | ecosystem: Environmental > Aquatic > Freshwater > Lake | place: USA: Sparkling Lake... | reverse complement strand
CGGAGGCCACGAGGACTGGTACAGGCAACGGCTTGATTCGGGCCAGCTCGCGCTGCGCTTTCCGGGCGACCTATGCCCTCCTGGCTCGAAGCTTGGCACTCAGGGTTCGATTTCGGCGGCACATTTTGAGGGTATCCGGAAGGGATGGCATATTGATGGCTGCCCGAGCGATTTCCTACCTGGTGTTACCGACCACTTTGGCACCATTCACAACTTCAACGTCCTCATCGGCGTGCTGCTGAGCGACACTTTCGACAAGGGGACAATGGCTGGAGAGCTAGTCTGCTATCCAGGCAGCCACACCGCACTCTCAAAGTACTTTGAGAGGAATCAAGATGTGCTCGAGAAGCTGCGCGTCGAGGGCGGGGAGCACCTGCCGAGAGCCCAGACCGATGCTCTCTTCGATCGTCCGGTCGTCCATTGCACTGGCAAAGCCGGGGACGTTTTCTTGATGAATTACATGACGGCTCATCTCATCGCTCCCAACATGAGCGCAGACATCCGCTACGCGGTCTACTTTCGGGTGAGCGGCCCGGCGTTCGAAGAGACCAAAGCGCCAACAGGTGGCAACGTGGGCGCCATGCTCGACCCGTGGGGCACGTGGGCCGGGCTGCATCAAAAGTGCGGGGGCATCGGCGTCGCCGCCAGATCGATCGCAGCTCCGCCGCCGCCGCCGCCGCCGCCAGCCGAGCGCCTCCTGATCTCAGCGCGCGAGATGGACATGCAGAGGCACCTCGCGAGTGCTGACTACGTGTACCTCCAGTGGCAGCACACAAGCAGGATCTCGGTGGACGCGAACGCGGGGGGAGACGCATCGCACGGGCTCGAGGCCCTCACGCTCATGTTTCCCCACATCGACCTTGCTGCCTTGCTCGACGTGCTCAGAGAGTGCCAGGGGAATGCCGACCAGGCGGCCGAGCACCTGCTGCAGCTCTTCCCGCCATCCGAATAGCGTGAGGACATTCGTGCGATGAGCCTACGGCTTTTAGACGATTTTATCGAGATCGAACCGAGGTTTGTACTAGATCGTAAGCGACAGTGCTCGTCCGCCGTCCGGTCCGCTCAGTTCGGCGTGCTGGGCGACTGCGTGTGGATATCGATACTTCTGTACACAGAAAGCCGGACAGGTCAGGGTCACGCCGCTCACTAATACGGCACTAAAATAGCAAAAAATATCCTGGTCTAATCAGCTGCTGGTAAAATATGGGACGTTGAGGGTTTTCATAACGGGTTTTGTTTGTTGATACTCCGCTCGTCGACGGATGGCAAAGCGCCCTCGACATGTCACGTTGGCTGCTCCTTGCGTAAGCAGCTCAAGAGATTGTGAGCGACGCACTCTGGAACCGAGTGCACAGGGCATGGGTGCACGTCGGCCGACTTGTTCAGCAGCTTGGCTCCAGCTTCACTCAGCCGCACACTCTCGCGCCCGCCAGTCATCGTCACGGCCTCCAACATGGACGCAAACTTGGTCATGATCTGGCTCGTCGAAGAGCGCATATACGCGTCGAGGGCGAGGCTACTTTCAAACGAGCGGGCCTTGCTCTTCGCGAGGGTGACCGCTCCCTCGCCGAGTGCGTAATGGCCAAATGAGCCCGCATCGATGCAGTTTGACGGCCCCATGTGCGAGCCGAAGGTCAGCGAGCCTGCTCGTGCAATGTGAGCCGTGGTAAAGCTGATGGGCGAGCCAGACGGGCGCACGCGAACCAAAACCAGCTTCACCGCAGCGGCGTTCTGTACTTTGCGTCGAATCCGGCCGCACAATGGGAAGAGCCGCGGGAGCTCGCTCGGGTCCGGCGTGCCCCATGTCTCTAGCAAGGGAGCCGGCTCGCCCCAAGCCGGCATCCGTTCCATCATCCTGCCGCAGATAGCATGCCGAGTGCGAGAGACGGTCAGCTCGCGCACTGCGGCGCACGGGTACTCGAAGAATTCGTCGCCGTCCGCGTAGATGAGTAGCGCATCTGCTGGCAACTCACGAATCTTTGCATTCAACGCATTCAGTTTGACCGTCTCGTAATCGCCCTGGCCATCGGCCAGCGAATGGACTACTTGGACGTCGGTCACGCCAAAGGCAGCGACGGTCAGACGGGTGTGGTTGAGCATCTCACGAAGTTTGCTCTGATTCTTGCTCTCGACGTCGAGAAGCAAGTGCACGTTCTGAGCTCGAACGCCTTGTGCTCGGTAGTGGGACAGCCAGTGCGGCAGGAGACCCGGGCGTGCAAGTGGTGCGAGCATGCTCCACAAGTGCACCCTGCTTGCAAAAGAGCGCAAGGGGGCGCCGCACGCGTCAATTTGCCTAGTGCCGTTGGCAACAAACCCCAGCCCTTGAGTGCCGTGCGTCGAGTTCTGGCCACTGCCTGCCCCAGGCGACATACGAGCTGCCGCTACCGCCGCAACATCCACAAATTCGAACATTTTCGTCGCAGGGCAAGATGTCAACGCGCCCTCGCATGTCACATTGCTGCGCTCGATATAACTTCGAGCTTTCGAGTCGAACATGTAACAGTCAGTCTCATCGTTGCAGGGTATGGCCAACCGCGACACACGTGAGTATGACAGGGGCTCGTAGCCCTCATCGCGCTTCTGGCGTGCGAGAGACTGCGTCTCAAACGTCATCGAGTAGTGACTGAAGCGCCCGGTGAAAGCGCACATGTTGCCCCCTTGTTGTGGGGTGCCACCTATGCGCACCCCGTAATGGGGGTGATTCACTGCAATGGTGTGGGCGTTGATGAAAAAGGGCAAGTAGCCATAGGGGCGAGCCGCGAACAGTGAGACCTTGAGGATGTTGACACCGTTGACAAGCCCGCCGCGCAGTGCGCGGATCTTTGCACACCTTTGGAATTGCTCTTCGATTGGCGGCTCCATCTGCACCCTCCGCAGTTTTAGTGATGTGGGCACGCGATCTTGCATGAAGGCGCAGCTGGCGTAGGCAGGACGGTTGTGCTTGTCTTTCGTGCGCTGCAGTCTCTGGAGCACGTCGCAAGGGTAGGTAAAGAATTCGTCGCCGTCGGCAGCAATGATGTATGCGTCATTCGGACGCGTGCGAATAAATTCGTTGAGCAGAACGAGCTTGAAGCTTTCCAGTAAAGTGGCGTTCATGTGAGGGCGGATGGTGTAGTTACGGACGCCGTACGCATCCAGGACGGCTTTCACGTCGCGCAACACCTCTTCGCCCGCATGGTCCTCCTGAATGTTAAGGCGCGTGTTTCGTGCGTGCTGCACGCCCACTCGTGCATAGTGTGCAAGCCAGTGCGCAAGAAAGGCTGCGCCTCTGCTCGCCGACGTGAGGGACCAGAGGTGAAGTCTGTCCGAAATGGGCCAGAGCCCGCCAAGAACATGATCTCCACGATCCGACGGCAGTGCCTGCGGAAAAAGCCCAGTCCTGCGATTGTGGTTGACATCTAGGGACTGCAAAGCTGCAGCACTCGGCCCAGGCTGAAGATTCACCTGCAACTTCTGGGTGGGGAGTTGAACATTCAGCGTTGATGACCCATTTGTTCTTCGCTCGTGCAAGCGTGGATCCGCTGTGCCAGTGGTTGGGCCTTCGGCATCGCAGTTGAGTATCTCGATTTGCTCGCTGCAAATGCATTTCGCCCCGGATAACTTGCGCAGCTCGATGCCTTGGCCACACGTTGTAGGCCCTCGTGCACACTCCCGTGCCTTGGTCGCCACGTCGCATCCATCGCAGCAATCCGGCTTGACAAAGCTCTGGGAAGAGGTCATGACTATCTCTGGTTGATAGATCAACCTCAACCTCGCAGTGTCGTGGCCGAGAGGTCGGCGCTCTGAGCCTTCAGCGAACTGAAGGCTATCAAAGCTGAGCTCATACCCCAGGTAGGCCAGATACGCGGTCGTGTGGTGTCCTTGCAGCTCGGCCCCGACGAGCTCACGAACGCCGCGCTCATCCTTGGGTGTTGTCGACAAGTTGCGCTGCGTCGACCAACGGCTCAACAGCGGCTTGAGCGCTCCCTGTTTGCTCGCTAACCGCAATGTATTGCCTACGTTGATGAATATGTTTGAGCCAACTGCTGGTGCAAACCAAACGCCGGTGCCGTTGCTGCCCTCGCCTGGCATGCGCCACCGAATCACCTCCGCCCAGCCATAGGACTGCACAGCGTTCGCGTTCGAGTCCTCACGAAAGTACCAACGCACGCCAAGCGAGACGCCGTTCATGTAATAGATCTCGCGGCCTGTATCCCCACCCTTGGGGACGGCGTCGCTTGTAGCAGACGCTCCGCTTCCAACTCCAAATCTGCTGCAGTCCTTGCAACGTGGTGGGCGGCCTTCATCCTGCGAGTCTGATCTTCGGCAGGCGGCCAGAGGCCAATCAACTTCAGGATGCAAAGCACGCCACCTTGAATTTGCCTGGTATACGAATCTCAAATTCCGAAGATTGAAAGGAAACTTTAGTGCCTCGCCGTAAACTGCTCGCAGGTATGGAAACCATGCTGATTCATTCGACCTCAAGGACTCTGCCGTCCAAAGCAGCCTGACGAAGGCGAGTGTAGATTCGCGGGTGCATACGGAGAAGCAAGTGCACGTAAGTGTTGCAACGGTAGCGACCATTTGCACCCGTCAAAAGCAAGGTGAGCACGGTCCGCACGAGTGCCGACAGCGCACGCACGCGTACTACACCCCCGTCCATGATCACAGACGTGGCGCCGCCGCGAGCGCGCGCTCGTTGCGTGTTGTGCATTTACCTGTAAAGAAAAATGCAGACATACGCTATACGCAATGCGCAATACGACGTAATGCGGGTCAAAAATACGCAATACACAAAATGATGACATTTGAATGCTGAATAATAGTATAATACGCAGGTGCGTAATACGGTGCCAGCCGTAAGGACGCAAGTACGGCAAACTGGACTGGATCAAGGCTGCACTGACTACATAGTAATCGCTGAACATTTCCCGTGTCTGCATTTCCCAAGTCTGCCGAATGTCCTTTCCAAAAGTGAGGTGCCAGGCGCGCGCAGTTCAACATCTTCAACAACCAGTCCGGCTCGAGCAACACTCTCCGCGGCGCGCGGCCGAACTGGTTGGCGTTGTCTGAAGGACGCAGAGAGTGTTGCGGTCGTAAAGAACGTCGGTCGGGCGCTTTCCCGCGGATACTTTAGCAAGCCGACATGCGAGCGTGCATGCTCATCCAATGTCTCGTACTGGCTGGCTTTGCCTGCACGTGCAAAGCGGAGCGGTGGATCGAGCAGCTTGCGTCACGATTCGGCACAGATAAACGACGAGAGCATCACAAGTACACAGACCTCTATGCAATGCTGTTCGACCCTTTGCGTGAGGTCGTGGAAAACATCACTGAGGTCGGTGTCCTCTACGGGCACTCGGTGCCAATGTGGCTGGATTACTTTCCACGTGCGACGGTACATGCCATCGATCGCTCTGCATCAGCCCTCACGGCTGCCCGAGAGTTTCTGAACGCCAGTGGCCACACCTTGCGGCGCGTGCGCCTTTTGTTGGGGAGCTCGAAGGATTCCAAGGATCTGAAGCGCTTTGGGATAGCTCATGGCACCATGGACATTGTGATTGATGACGGCGACCACTCGCCAGCAGGCCAGGAGCGGACGCTGTTGACTTTGTGGCCCATCGTGAAACCTGGCGGATATTATATCATCGAGGATATGGCCTCTGGAGCCAATCGACACTCTGGTCTGTACGACGGCAAGCTTGAGAAGAGCGGCTCCGTGCCGATGGTGCACAATCCGAGCGCAGCAGCATACAGCATCTTGAGCAATAATCATGCAATATTCGTCGACACGGCAGTCGGCCACCCATCGTTCAGGAAGTGGGCGGACAGCTTGCGAAGGCCCGCTAATCAGTACCAATTTGCGCCCATCGACACGACGAATGTCGTGGACCACAATTCCCATTTGCTCGTGCTCAGAAAGCGTTTGCACCGGGGCATGCACATCCCCTTGGAAGAAAGGGTCCCTACGGTAGTAGGGACCCTTGTGTAAAGCCGTAAAGCCGAATGAGTTTAGTACAGTAGTATGAAATATCCTATGTGCTGTAGAGCCTCATTCTCTGACGGAGATCGGACTTCTCGGCCCTAGCTTGAACCCAAGCGCCAAGCGGCCAAGGAGGGGGAGTGGTCCGTCGAGTCACCGCGACTATTTTTCATGTGTATAAGGCCGCCCAACCCTACACCTGTTTGGGAATTGAATGGTTGACCCAAGGGGGACTGTGGTCTACTATTTTCCATGTGTAGAGCGGCCGGACGAGGCCCGGGCGGCGCGATTATCCGATCCTGAGTGACCGTAATAACTTCTCTCTTCTGACGTCGACCGGATCTGGCCCGTTCTGCATCCCTTTCTGGTCGCTGGGCGATCACAGTGCGACGGCTGTACCAAACCTCTCACCATTCTTTCAAATCGTCAATTCGCAACATCCGAATATCACCGGACACCGCCTCTAGACGCGCGCTTCTGTATGCGTCTCCATGGTGTGTTGCGCGTCCGCGCAATTGCCTCAAGCCGACGGTCTCTACCCCGTCTGTGCTCGGAGCAAAGAGGCATGCATTCTCTATCAGCCCATCGCTGCGCCGCCTCGCCAGCCCCTGCACTGCCACCGAGAGTGAGCTTCTCGCCAGAATTGACTTCTGAAGCTCCCATTTGCCGTTGGGAGGGGATTTCGGGCGTCGGTCGACCACGGTGTCTCGCGCCTTCCATCATTCAATCGAGCTCGTACAGCAGCTCGTTCGAGAGGGCCGGCAGCCCGGGCGCAGCTGGCGCGGCAGGCGGCGGCGGCGGCGCGGGTGCGGGAGGCGCCGCCTTGGGCGCTGGTGACGGCGCCTTGGGCGCAGGTGGCGCCGCCTTGGGCGCGGGTGGCACCGCCTCGGGCGCGCTCGCCTCGAGGGAAGGAGGCGCAGCGTCAGCAGCTGGGGCGGGCGGTTGTGCTGTCACCGTCGTCGCAACCGTGGCCATCTCCTTGGCAGCCGCTGCGGGTGGCGACGCTTGACGTGCCTCAAGGGCCTCTGCAGGCTCAATCACATCCCATTCATTCACGTACTTTGGCGTGGGCTTGTGTGGAGGGGGATTTGCGGCAAGCTGGCGTGCGCGACGCTGCGCCTCCTTCTCCGCCTGCGCCGTTGCCTGGGCGATGCGCCTCTGCCGTTCCTCATCCTCCAGCTTCGCGCGCGTCTGGCGAGCTTCCCTCTCAGCTAGGCGGCGCTGTTCCTCCGCCTCGGCCGCCGCCTGCTTGGCCGCCTTCTCGGCCGCTCGCTCTGCCTCCACTTGCGCCTCGGCGTCTTTATCGGCGGGGGTGAGCTGGGTCCAATGCGACATCGGCGCCACCTCGGCGCGCACAGGCACAGTGATCGAGAGCACCTTCTTGGCCTTGTCGAACTTAGCCGACCCCTGATCGTACATCACCGGGTACGGCAGCTGCACATGCAGCTTGTAGCCTACCCCCTCGTGGCTCAGCTCGAGCTGTCGCTCGGTGATGTCGAGATCGATCTCGGCCGCCGAGCTCAGCTCGGGCAGCTCCACCTTGATGCATAGCTCGCGAGGGCGGCCCGAACTTGAGAGCTTCGTGTCGTTCCACGTCTGCCCCAGGTCGCCCACACCACGGTGCACCACGCTGTACTTGGGCTCGCGCCACTGCTTCTGCGTGGGTGCGTTGGGCAGGCGCGCGAACTGGGAGGCCTTGGCGGCAGCCTGCTCTTTCGTCGCCTTGGCCGCCGCCTTGGCCGCCGCCGCCACCTCCTCGGGCGTCGCTGCGCTCGCCGGCGCCGCCTCCGCGCGCGCGGCCTCCGTGGAAGGCTTAGGCTTTGCCGGCGGCGGCTTGGCCGTGGAAGAGGCGGCGCCGCTGCCGCCTGTCGCCTTGGCACCGGTCGCCCTGGCGGCGGCTTCACTGCCGCCCGCGGGCGCCGCCGTCGTGCCCGTCGCCGTCTCCGTCACGTCACCAAACCCCTTCTGAGGCTTCCAAGACATGGTGGAGCATCCCTTTTGGCCCTCAGGCCCATGGTACTTCATCTTGAGGAGCTTGAACTCGGCGTCGAGGTCGAGCTGGTGCAGCCTGCCAACCATTTCGACGGCCGTCTTTGCCACCATCTCTCGCCAGCGATCGCCCATCCCGTTGGGCGCGTCGCACCGCTTGATGACTTCGCTGTGGAAGCAGATGTCCACCACGGTGCACTGGTGCCCCGCCTTGTCATTCTCCTCCTTGATCTTGGGTGAGACGAGATGCGGCATCGACCAGCTCTGGCCACGCCGCCCGTCGGGTGCCGTCACCTCCTGCGCGCTCGGCTTCTCAATTTCCGCGTGGTGCACCACGTTGATGAAGACCTTGCCGAACTCGCGGTCAAAGTCGGAGCGGCCCGGCTGACGCTTCCACGTCTTGAGGACGAAGCCTTCGATCGGCGTGAGCAGCTGCGAACCCTCGGGGGCGCCGGGTTGACCCGGTACGTAGTTGCCGATCGGGTCGCTGCCTGGCTCACCGCCGCCAATCTCGTGGATGCCGAAGCTCGCTGCCGAGCGGCCGTTGAGGAAGCCATTCTTGGCGTCGCGCTCGGCGCGCTGCTCCTGCTCTACCTGTTGGAGGTAGGCCTCCTGCTCAGCCTTGTGCTTTGGGTCCGATACTTCCTCAGCGTACTCGTGGAACATCGCCTTGAACTCGGGCTTCTCCCAGCAGTCATGCAGCCGACGCACCTCTTCCTCGCTCATGTTCGCCTTCTGCTCCTTGAGTCGTTTCAGCGCTTTCTCCTCCTCATCCTCCGGGATCTCCTTTTCGATCTTTGCCCACTTGTCGTAGTCGGTCGAAGGCATGGTGGTGTGCGGTTCTCCACGTTTGGCTGCGGCTCAGTTGCCACGAGAGAGGGCCGTTGTCGCCGTTGTCGTCCCGAAACTCGACCCGTGGAGTTCGTACGAAGTTTGTATGGTTTCTCAAGCAAACTCCTGTCGAGGGAGGGGTCTACATATCCATGTACATGCAGTGTACCGGCCAAAAAAATCTCCGGTCAACGTGACGTTTCAGATCTCAGGTGAGCTCCCCGAGATGGCGACCACAATAGCCTCTCGAACGACGGCCTGTGGCGCGCCCACGTTGGCATCAAAGAATGGCATCGGCGCGGCCGTCTTTGCGAGTTGCGCTGCTGTTCGTCGCAGCCTGCGCTACCGAGGCTTTCCAGCGTACATTCGGCGCGTCGGCGCTCGGCCGACGCCATGGTCCCCTCCTCCTTTCGTCGACTTTGCCGGTTCCACCCACTGGATTTGTTTGGTCGGAGGACGTGTCCAATTCAGCAGCAGTTGCTGGCATGGGACTGGAAGCTGAGGGCTCGACTATCCTCGCGACCGTGGTCAACATCTTCAACAACGTTGCGGGCGCGGGCATCCTGACACTGTCTTATGGTATGCGTGGGGTCGGGATGGTGCCGGCGATCGCCACCTGTAGCGCCGTCGGCGCCATCAGCGGCTTCACCTTTTACACCATCGGCGCCGCGTGCGAATTCGCAAGTGCCAAATCGTTCAAGGAGCTTTGGTCGCGAACGCTCGGCGAGAAGACTGCGTGGGTGGTCGACTCTTGCATCTCGATCATGACCTTCTTGACCGCGATCATCTACTCGACGATCATGGCCGATCTCCTCGCCTCACTTGGCACCGTCGCCTTCCCTACCGCCGCCGCCGCCGTCGCCCCCGCCGTCTTTCGCACCGCGGCGCTGCTCGCCATCACGGTGTCGGTCATCGCGCCACTTTGTCTGATCAAAGACGTGTCCAAGCTCGCGTTCACATCGACTGTCGGCACCGGAGCCGTGCTGTCGACGATGGCCGTCGTGCTCGTGCGGTGGCTCGACGGCTCGTACAGGCTCGGCAGCGGCTCACCCTTTCTCGCAGCCCTGCCCGTCTCTCTCATCCCCTCGTTCGCGTCCGCCTCGCTATGGCATCTCGACTCGGCTGCGTTCATCCTGCTCTCGAACCTCGGCCTCTCGTTCCGCGCTCACTACAACGTGCCGAGGTTCTACAACGCCCTTCGCCGCAAATCGGCCTCGCGCTGGGCAACGGCCTGCACCCTGGCTTTCGGTCTGTTGACCGCCCTCTACACTGTCATGATGGCCGGCGGGTGCGACCTCGACGCCTTAACCCCGCCGCACCTACTCGCCTCGCACCTCGGAAGCCTGGCCTCGCCATGCGCGCCTTCGCCTTGCGCTTTGCCACGCTACCCTTCCATCCTTGCCACGCTACCCTTCCATCCTTGGCACGCTACCCTTCCATTCTGCCTTCACCTGCGTCCCAACCCCTCAACCTCGCCCTGCACTCGCAGCTATGCGCTCTTCGGCGACGCGTCAGCTCCCAACATGCTCCTCAACTTCGCTCCGAATGACCCTCTCGCTGTCGCCGCGCGCGCTGCGACCTTCGTCTCCATCGCCGTGGGCTACCCGCTGGCCTTCAAGGGCCTCTACGACGCTGTGCGCGGCTTGAGCGTCAGCATGGCGCCGTCGCTCCCGCGCCCCCTTGGCCAACTGGCCAGATCCCTCACGGCAGATCGCAGCCACACGCCACTGATCCTCGGGCTGCTCAGCCTTGCCACGGCGCTCGCGCTCACGCTGCCAGACATTGCCGTACCGGTAGGGATTTCGGGCGCGCTCCTGGGCGCGGCGATCATCTATATCTTCCCGGCGCTCATCTACGGCGCCGTCCGTCGGCCACGTCCTCGCAAGGTTTGGGCCACGCCTGTTGGCTTCCTGCTTCTGCCACTCGGCACCTTCTTGGGCATCGTGGGCACCTTCCTCACGCTCCGAGCAGCGTAAAGGGCGGGCAGGTGTCCTTGAAATCTTAGAGTGTGTTCCGGGAGTTGTAGATTATGCACACGCGGGCATCGATGCGCGCGCGGGCAGAAGCCGGAAATTGCGTACGAACGTGCGGAAAACGGTCCCGATTCGATTCGCGGGGCGCGGCGGCGAGCGCACGCCCCACGCCGCCCGCGGGGGCATACGAGATACGTCTCGGCCGGGGGGCCGCCACGGCCCACGCGGACCGGACCGCCCGCACACAGATTAGAGATAAGAGATTTCCGATCGGCGTCGGCGACCGGCCGAGTCGCGCGTCGCGGGTCCGAGACCTCCGTGCGCCCGCGCGCGCGCCGCCGTAACGACGTCACGCTGACCCGGCGGCCGCGCCGTGACCGCCCCCGCGCGGCGGCGCCCCGGGGGATCGCGCGCGCGCAGCCCGCAGGTGGGCGGGAGGCCGGAAGACGACGCCAGGGAGAGCGCGGGCGCGGGGGATAGATATTATAAAAGAGATATAATTCGATAGACCCTGGTTCCATAGACCATACGTTTACGTTTTACGTAGAAATCTCATATCACGTGAGATCGGGATTATTCGCGAGATCGCGACGTTTTTAACGCGGCGCCGTCGCATAAACGCGAGTTTCGTTAGGACAATGGTGACAGTGCACTCGTAATAAAGAAGTTGGTTAACACTCTAGAGTACACTGTAGCAGCCACTATGGAAAGACAGTGTACCCTGTAGCAATGTGCCACTGGTGCCCGCGCGTGGAAACTCGAGGCTGAGGCTCGAGCGGAGCGGGACGCCGGACGGCGGTGGCGGACGGTGTGGCCTCGTGCGTCCTCCTCTGACGCTCAGCAGCCACGTGACAGCGCGGCGCAGCCCGGGGCGCCGTGTGCGCCTCTGCGGCCGCTCCGAGCGCGGGATACTGCCTGCCTCACCGCCCGTGCCAGCATGCTAAAGGCCTACTACCTACGCTCAACGCCTCAAGGAGCGCCTTAGCTTCACACGCCGCGGAGCATCGCCACCTGCGCCTTCACCTTCTGCTCGTACTCGGCCTTATTGTGCTTGTAAGCTTTGAATGGCTCCTCCTGCGCGGGATCTTGGTTGTTCGGTTCGTCGAGCAGCGACTGGATGCCCACCAACAGGTGCTTGATGGTGAGCGAGGGCTTCCAACCCTGCGTTGAGGAGAGGTGGCGATGCAGGGGTGGTGAGCCGATGAGCGCGCGACGGGAGCGTCGAGAGGGTGCATGCGCACCTTATCAGGATCTAGCAGCGAGAGGCAGATCTTGCCCGACGGGTATACGTTCGGGTGGAAGAGCGGTTTGCCGGTTGACCCCACGAGCTTGAACTTGCAGATGGGCGGCTTGTTTGGGTAGTCCTCGCTGAACGTCATAGTCATCGGGATGCGCGCATTCTCCCAGATGGTGCCGTCCTTGCCAGGAATGACAACATCCCAGTTGAGGATGTCCTGCGTGCCGTCGGGCAGCGTCGCTGGCTTGGCCACAAAGCCCTGCGCGGCGG
>Ga0164294_10004414_pt1 | contig 12264 bp, 13 predicted proteins | sample GEODES005metaG_FD_111479 | JGI IMG/M metagenome (GOLD analysis project Ga0164294, IMG submission 111479) | Oligotrophic lake water microbial communities from Sparkling Lake, Wisconsin, USA - GEODES005 metaG | ecosystem: Environmental > Aquatic > Freshwater > Lake | place: USA: Sparkling Lake... | reverse complement strand
TTACGGCCCGCTGCTCGTGTTCTTCCTGTCCTATCGGTATTTCGGCCCCAAGGACGGCAGCGACCAGAGCCTCGGGGCGGTTGTCGCTGTCACCAAGTCCACCATGGTGTTCATGATCGCCACGGTCGCGGCCCTGATCGTCTCGAAATGGCGGCTGGGCCACATCTCGCCGATGCTGTGGCTTTCGACGATCCTGATCATCGGCTTCGGCTCGCTCACCGTGTTCCTCGGCGATCCGGTGTGGATCCAGATCAAGCCGACCGCGATCTATCTGCTCTTCGCCGGGGTGCTGTTCGGCGGGCTGTTTCGCGGCAAGGCGATGCTGCGCACCTTGCTGCAAAGCGCGTTCGACGGGCTTTCGGACGAGGGCTGGCTCAAGCTTTCGCGCAACTGGGCGTGGTTCTTCCTGTTTCTGGCCGGGCTCAACGAAGTGCTGCGTCACACGCTGACATTCGAAACCTGGCTACTCGCCAAGCTCTGGGGCGTGACGGCGCTCTCGTTCCTGTTCACGTTCGCGCAGATTCCCATGCTGCTGCGCCATGGGCTTGGCGAGGAAGCGGCGGCCGAAGTGGAGCAAAACCCGCCTGCCGGTTGACGAATCGCCCCAAAATGCAATGACAAGCGCACCTTATCGCGCATATGAACCGCATCGGACCGGCTGGGTGGCCGGACGGCCATCAAACCAACGTCTCTTCGGGGGAAACAAAAAATGGCAAAATTCTTTGGTAATCTGCATCTCGTGCTCGCTGTCGGCTTTGCTGCCGCGATCGGCGTAATGCTCGCCTTCCACGCCAGCGCGCCGGTTGACAGCAACTCGGTGTTCCGCTGGCTGCACGCCTTCTTCGGCATCGTGTGGATCGGCCTGCTCTACTACCTGAACTTCGTGCAGGTGCCGACCATGCCCAAGATCCCGGCCGAGCAGAAGGGCGCAATCACCGGGCATATCGCCCCCAAGGTGTTCTTCTTCTTCCGCTACGGCGCGCTGCTCACGCTGATCACCGGCCTCGCGATCTCGATCGTCGCCGGCTATGGCCATGAGGCGCTGACCTTCAGCGGCGAAGGCAACGTCAAGCTCATCGGCGTCGGCATGTGGCTCGCCATCATCATGGCGTTCAACGTGTGGTTCATCATCTGGCCGGCGCAGAAGAAGATCCTCGGGATCGTCGAAGCAACGGCTGAGGAAAAGGCCGCCGCAGCACCGCGCGCGCTCTTTGCCAGCCGCACCAACCTGCTGCTTTCGCTGCCGATGCTCTACTGCATGGTGAGCGCGAACCTGGGTTGATTGCCCGCGCATAAGCGCCCACAACGGCGCGGCGTCCCCGGTGGACGCCGCGCCGTTTGCGTTTGTGGGGGGGAACCCACGTTCCGGACGAAAGTCCCTCTGTGAAAGAGATACCCCCACCATGCGTAATGTGTCCCTCACGGCCCTTGCCGCCGCCCTCGCGCTTTCAGCTTGCTCGTAAAAGACCAAGGACAACGCTGCCGAGACCGTGACCTCTGCCGGCGAGGATGTCTCCGCCGCCGCTTCCGACACGCGTGACGCCGCAAGCGAAAGCGCCGACAAGGCCAGCGCCGCGATGGACCGGGCCGAGGAAGCCGCCGACCGGATGGGCTCGCGGATCAAGCAGGGCGCGGGCGAGGCCAAGGACGCGTTGAAGCCGAAGCCTTCCGAAACACCGCACTGATCCGGTAAGGGGGAGCCCTCCCCCAAATCCGCCTCAGATCCTGAGCTGGCTGCCCAGTTCGACCACGCGGTTGGTGGGCAAGCGGAAGAAGCCCATCGCGTCCGCCGCGTTGCGCAGCATCCACGCAAACAGCATCTCGCGCCACAGCGCCATGCCCGGCACGTCCGCCGGGATCAGCGTCTGGCGCGAGAGGAAAAAGCTGGTGCGCATCATGTCGAACGGCTCGCCGCAGACCGAGAGGCCGCACAGCGCGGCGGGGACGTCGGTCTCCTCCATGAAGCCGAAGCGCAGGATCAAGCGGTAGAACCCCTGCCCCATGTCCTTGACCACGAAGCGGTCCGCCGGCTCGACCGTGGGCACGCCGGAAATCTGCACGGTGAGCACGACCACGCGTTCGTGCAGCACCTTGTTGTGCTTGATGTTGTGGAGCAGCGCCGAAGGGACGCCCGCCGCCGCCGAGGCCATGAACACCGCCGTGCCCGGCACGCGCGCGGCGCTGGTGTGGGCGGAGCGGGTGAAGACCTCGAGCGGCAGCGCGCCTTCGGCCATGTGCTGGCGCATCAGCGTGCGGCCGCGCGACCAGGTGGTGAGCAGAGTGAAGATGGCCAGGCCCATGAGCAGCGGCACCCAGCCGCCATCGGGGATTTTGGCGAGATTGGCGCCGAGGTAGGTCGCGTCGATCGCGAAGAACAGGCCGAGCAAGGGCAGCGCGAAGATCGGCTTCCACTGCCACAGCTTGAACAGCACCACGGCGAGCAGGAAATTGTCGATCAGCATCGCGCCGGTGACGGCGATGCCATAAGCGGCGGTGAGGTTCTGCGAGCGTTCGAACACCAGCACGAGCAGGATCACCGCGATCATCAGCGCCCAGTTGATCGCCGGGATGTAGATCTGGCCGGCGCTGGCCGAGGTATGGCGGATCGTCATGCGCGGGATGAAGCCCAGCTGGATCGCCTGCTGGGTGACAAGGAACGCGCCCGAAATGACCGCCTTGGCCGCGATCACCGCCGCCATGGTCGCGATGATCAGCAGCGGCCATTCGAAGCCCGGGGGGGCGAGCCGGTAGAACGGGCTTTGGACCGCCAGCGGATCGCGCAACACGAGCGCGGCCTGCCCGAGATAGTTGAGCACCAGCGCCGGCAGCACGAAGACCAGCCAAGAAACGCGGATCGGCGAGCGGCCGAACTGGCCCATATCGGCATAGAGCGCCTCCGCGCCCGTCACCGCGAGCACGGCGGTGCCCATCGCGATGAAGCCGTGCCAGGGATCGGCCATGAACATCGCCAGCGCCCACTGCGGCGATAGCGCGCCAATGACCTGCGGATCGGCGGCGATGCTGCGCAGGCCGAGCACCGAGATGGTGGCGAAGTAGATCAGCATGAACGGCCCCGCCCAGAGCGAGGCCCAGCCGATCCGCGTGCCCGTATTCTGGCTCTTGGTAGCAAAGAGCGCGACCACGATGGCGACGACCAGCGGCACGACCAGCCCATGCAGGGCAGGGTTGTAGACCGAGAGGCCTTCCACCGCGCTCATGATCGAGACGGCGGGCGTGAGCATCGAATCGCTGTAGAACAAGGCGGTGGCGAGCACGCCGAGCAGAATGATGCCCTTGCCCCAGCGGCGGCCGGTGGTGTGCTGGTTGATCAGCGCCAGCAAGGCGAGGCTGCCGCCCGAACCCTTGTTGTCCGCGCGCATGATGACGGTGACGTACTTCAAGGTCACGATCAGCATCATCGACCAGAACATCAGGCTGACGATGCCGTAGACGTGGAGCTGGTCGAGCGGCAGCGGATGGTGACCGGCAAAGGTATCGCGCAAGGCATAGAGCGGGCTGGTGCCGATATCGCCGAACACAACACCGATCGCGCCGACCGCGAGGCCCAAGGCACTGACCTGCTGTGCGCCGACCTGCCGTGCTGCGGGCACAGCTTCGGCCGCGCAGGGCGGGCCCTCCGCTCCGCTTCCCGGTGCAGCGTCAACCACGGCTTCGTTCATTGTCAGCAAGTCCCCGGGCCTTGGCCCAATCCCCGAGTGCATAGCACAGATGCCTCGAACGGCGGCGCGCTTTAGCACTGCCCCCTTGTGCCCGCAATGGGACCCACACGCGTGTCAGTAGTGCCGGAAACGGCCGATAAACCGCTGGATTCAGGATATTATTGCTGTGCGGGCCTGGCGCCCGACGGCGCGGCGGCCGGCGCTCCCATCATGCCGCCCTGCATCTGCGCCTGCTCGGCAATCAGCGAGTCGAGCCGCTCCAGCCGTGCCTGAAGGTCCGCGCGGTAGGGCGCATCGGCCGGCGAGCGGGCAAGGAGTTCGGCCCAGAGCGTGCGCGCTTCGGCGAGGCGCCCGGTCTGCGCGAGCGCGAGGCCCATGAAGAACGGCGGCCCCGGATGATCGGGGGCAAGGTTCGCGGCCTTCTGGAACGCGAACTGCGCGGCGGGGGTGATCACGCCTTCGGTGTGGCCGACCAGCGCGTTGCCCAGCGCGACCCAGAGGTCTGCATCCTTGGGCGACTTGGCAAGCGCATTGCGCAGGACATCGGACGCTGCGCCGTACTGGCCTTGCCGGGTGAGTGCGTCAGCCAGCACCAGCCAGGTCTGCCCCTGCCCGAAGGCCGCGCCCATCTCCTGCCGCTGCTTGATCAGGGTCTGATCGGCGAGCTTGGCGTTCTCCACCGGCGCCTGCGGCGCACCCGCCTGACCGGGATGGCCCTGCAGCGCATAGCCCGAAATGCCGAAGAGCAGCGCCGCGCCGGTGATTTCCCACCCGCTGCGCGGCAGCTTGAGCAGGAAAGCCATCACGCCGAACACGGCGGCGGCGATCAGGATGATCAGAACCCAGGTCATGCCTTCTTCCCCCGGCGAAACCGCCCGCGCAGCAGGAAGGCGGCGAGCGCCAGGAACACCAGCGGCGCGGCAAACAGCGGCCAGGTGATCGGCTTCACTTGCGGCGTATAGCTCACGTAATCGCCATAGCGCTCGATCAGCCACTGGCGGATCGCTTCGGGATCCTCGCCCGCGGCGATGCGGGTGCGCACCTGATGGCGCATATCGCCCGCCATCGGCGCATCGGAATCGGAGATCGCCTGGCTCTGGCACTTGAGGCAGCGCAGCGTTTCCATCAGCGCCTGCGCTTTGCGCTCCTGCGCGGGATCAGGGAGCTGCTTGTAGGCATAGGGCGCCGGCGGGAGCATGTCCTGCGCGGCGAGCGGGGCGGCGAGGGTCAAGAGCGCGAGAAGGGCGAGGAACCAGGCGCGCATCACTCCGCCTCCGCCAGCTTGCGCAGGATCATGGGCACGTCCTCGGCGCGGATATCGCCGATGTGCTGGTAGCGGATGATCCCCTTGCTATCGACCACGAACGTCTCGGGCACACCGGAGGAGCCGATGGCGAGCTGGACCTGGCTCAAGTCATCCTTGCCGATGCGCTTGAAGGGATTGCCATACTGGGCGAGAAAGCCGGCGACATCCTCGCGGCGGTCGCGGATCGCAACGCCGTCGATCTCGACGCCCTGCTGTGCCAGCGCGGCAAGCTGCGGCGCTTCCACCTTGCAGGGAACGCACCAGCTGGCGAAAATATTGAGGAGGCGCGGCTTGCCGCCTTCCTTGAACTGCGCAGTGGCAAGGCCCGGGCGATCGTCCGCAGCCGGGGGCAGATCGAAGGCGGGGAGCGGCTTGCCGATGAAGGCGCTCGAAACCTCGCGGTCCGCCGGCCAGTAAAGCCCGACCATGACGAGCACGAGAAAGCCGGCAAAGAGGCCGAGCGGGAGCCAGACGGCGAGGCCGGGGCGCTTGGCGGCTTCAGTGCTCATCGGCCCTGCCTTTCGCGGCGCCACGCGATCTTGTCGATCGCCACGAGCCGCTTCACATCGCGCGCCACCCGGCCGAGCAGCGCGAGCAGGCCGCCGAGCGCGACCAGCATGCCGCCATACCAGATCATCGGCACGAACGGCTTCCACCAGAAGCGCATCTGCCAACGGCCATCCTCGCCCTCTTCACCCAGCACGGCGTAGAGCTGCCCGTTCCAGCGGGTGAGCAAAGCGCTTTCGGTGCGGTTGCCCGGCGGATTGGCAAACGTGCGCGCCTGCGGGCGGAGCACGGTAGCGGTGCCCCCGGCGTAGCTTGCCGAAACCGTCGCCTCGAGCGCGGTCCAGTTGGGGCCGGCGATGGGGCCGATATCCTGCAGCGTGACCTTGAACGGGCCGACCTGCTGGCTGTCGCCCGGGTTCATTGCCGCGAGCCGCTCAGTCGAGAAAGCGCCTTCGTTTGCCATGCCAAACAGCGCGACGGCAATGCCGAGGTGGCCGATCACCATGCCGTAGATCGGCAGCGGCGTGCGGCGCAGGTTGCGGCCGACCAGCGGCTGGACCGAGGCGACCGCAAGACCTGGCGCGATGGCGAGGCCCAGCGCGGGCAGAAGATTGATCGGCGCGAACAGCAATTCGACGACCAGCAGCGCGGCTGCCGTCACCAGCGCGGGGATCGCGACCTGCCAGGTGATCCGCCCGCCCGTGTCCTCACGCCAGCGCAGCACCGGGCCGACCGCCATGACCAGCATCATCGGAATCGCGAAAACCGCCGAGACCGGGTTGAAATAGGGCGGCCCGACCGAGACCTTCACCCCCATCGCCTCGGTCAGCAGCGGATAGAGCGTGCCGATGAGGACAATGCCGAGAATGCCACAGAGCATGACGTTGTTGAAGACAAGCGCGGATTCGCGGCTCAGCACCGCGAAGCGCGCGCCCTCGGTCACGGTGCTGGCGCGCAGCGCGAAAAGCAGCAGCGCGCCGCCGATATAGATCGCCAGCAAGCCCAGAATGAACGAGCCGCGCGTGGGATCGACCGCGAAGGCATGGACCGAGGTGAGAATGCCCGAACGCACGAGGAATGTGCCGACCATCGACATCGAGAAGGCGATCACGCCGAGCATCACGGTCCATGTGCGCAGCGCATTGCGCGCGGCAAGCACGCTGCACGAATGGAGCAGCGCGGTGGCGGCAAGCCAGGGCATGAGCGAGGCGTTTTCAACCGGGTCCCAGAACCACCAGCCGCCCCAGCCGAGCGTGTAATAAGCCCAGTAGGAGCCCGCCGTGATTCCCAGCGTGAGGAAAATCCATGCGCCCAGCACCCAGGGCCGCATCGCGCGGGCAAAGGCCGGGCCGACATCGCGGGTGATCAGCGCACCGATCGCGAAGCTGAACGCGATCGAAAGCCCGACATAGCCGACGTAGAGCGTGGGCGGATGGAAGGCGAGGCCCACGTCCTGCAGCAGCGGATTGAGCCCGAGGCCCTCGGGCGCCGGTTCGGGGAGGCGCTCGAACGGGTTCGAGGCGAGCAGGAGGAAGGCATAGAAGCCGAGGCTGACGAAAGCCTGCCCCGCGAGCGTCGCGATCAGCGTCTCTTCCTTGAGGCGCTTTTCAATGAGCGCGACGAAACCGCCGGCAAGGCTCATGATCGTCACCCACATCAGCATCGAGCCTTCGTGGTTGCCCCAGGTGCCCGCCAGCTTGAAGATGAACGGCTTGGCCGAGTGGCTGTTGGACGCGACCAGCTTGACCGAGAGATCGGTGCTGAGGAAGAGCCAGACCAGCGCGGCAAAGGCGAAGGCGACGAGCACGCCCTGCAGCATCGCCACCGGGCGGACCACGCCGGCAAGCTGCGCGGTGGCAGGACGCAAGGCGAGCACGCCGGCCGCGAGCTGGAGCACGGCAAGCGCAGCGGCCATCCACAGCATGGCAAGGCCGAGTTCGGCGATCATTTCGTCTCCGCGATCACGGCCTTGGCCTCAGCCGAAGACATGTCCTTCATCTCGCGCGGCACATATTTTTCGTCGTGCTTGGCAAGGAGATTGTCGGCCACGAAAGTGGTGCCTTCCATGCGCCCCTCGGCGACAACGCCGGAGCCCTCGACGAAGAGATCGGGCGTAATGCCCGAGAAACGCACCGGCACGCGCGCCTTGTCGTCCTTGACGACGAAATCGATGGTCACGCCGTCGGGTCGGGTCCGAATCGAGCCTTTCTCGACCATGCCGCCAAGGCGCACCGCGCGGCCCGCTTCGGGGGGCTTGGCGGCAAGTTCGCTCGGCAGGTAGAAATAGGCGGCCTGATTTTTCAGCGCATAGGCCGCGAGCAGCCCGGCGCCGATCAGGGCGACGAGCGCGAAGACGATCAGCACGAGGCGCTGGTGCTTGGCTTTGATAACGGTGCTCATTTCTCTTTGGCCTTATCGCGGCGCTTTTCCGCGCGCTGCATGGCCCAAAGGGTCCAGCCCACAAGGACAAGCGTGCCGACCACGCCGATCACCAGCGCAGCCATGACGAACTGCCATTGATCGAGTTTCTCGTGCATGTCTTGCCGCTTACGCCATCGCCTTGCGGCGCAGGCGCGCCTCGGTCTGGATATCGGCGAGGAGCATGCGCATGCGCGCCAGCACCACGCCGCCGAAGATCAGCGTGAAACCGATGGCGGCGATCAGCAGCGGCCAGAGGAAGGTGCCGTCGATCGAGGACTTGCCCGCGGTGATCGAAGGCGGCTGGTGCAGGCTGTTCCACCAGATCACCGAGCGGTTGATGATCGGGATATTGACCGCGCCGACGAGGCCGAAAATCGCGGTGACGCGGCTCGCGCCCTCACCCGCTGCGGCATCGCGCTGCGCGGCATTGGCGAGCGCGATATAGCCGAAATAGAGGAAGAGGAGGATCAGGAAGCTGGTCAGCCGGCCATCCCACACCCACCAGGTGCCCCATGTCGGCCTTGCCCAGATCGAGCCGGTGGCAAGGCAGATCGCGGTGAAGGCCGCGCCCGGCACCGCCGCCGCGCGCGCCGCGATGCCGGCCAGCGGATGGCGCCAGACGAGTTCGACCAGGCTCGCGATCGCGATGGTCGACCAGCCGGCCATGCCAAGCCACGCCGAAGGCACATGAATGAAGAGAATGCGCACCGTCTGGCCCATCAACCGATCGGGCGGGACCATGAACAGGCCCCAGGCGAGCGCTCCGAACGCAAGGATCAGCCCCGGCACCAGCATCAACGGCATCAACCACCGCGCCATGCGCAGGAACCGGGCAGGATTGGCAAAGCCGTGCATGGGAAAAGCGGGTACGTCCGTAAAACTGGCGGTACAGTCGAACCTGTCCGCGCAGCCCTACCTCTGCCACCTGCCCGCTTGCGGGGCAAGGGGTTAGCGCGTCTGGACGAAAGTGCAGGCGCGCACAGCTGTCTCACAATGGCAGGGATTGGAGGGCGCAATGGGGCGACCGATGGGGTTCGAACCCACGACCTCCGGTACCACAAACCGGCGCTCTAACCAACTGAGCTACGATCGCCACACAGCGCGCGGCCACCAAAAGCATCGGCGGCGCGGGCGTGCGCCATTGCAGAATGAGCGGGAAATGGGAAGCGGAATCTTGTGGGGATATCCCTCCCCTCGCGTGGGGCGGCAGTCACAAACAGAAAAACCCCGGCGGAGGCCATCCGCCGGGGTCTCATTCACAACCGGAACGCCAGATCAGAACTTGGCGCCGACCGAAACGGTCACCGTCGCCGGGGCGGCCCAGCCCTGGAAGAACACGGTGGGCAGCGACTGCGTACGGTAGGCCTTGTTGGTCAGGTTCTTGCCCGCCACGCGCAGGAAGTAGCCCTTGTAGTTGAGCGAGGCCGAGGCATCGAGCAGGCCGTAGCTGGGCTGGATATCGTTGAGCGTGCCGAAGGTGCCGAGCGAGAAGCTGTCGATCCACGAGTACCCGGCGGTGAGCGAGAGCTTCGCATCAGCCGTGAGATCGCGGACATAGCTGCCGCGCACGGTGAAGTTGTTGCTCGGCACGCGCTGGAGCAGGACGCCGGTGAAATCGGCGGTGGTGCCGGGCGCACCGGCCTGCGCGGCCGGACCGATCGAGGCGTTCTGGCCGCTGACCTGGCCGTTCTTCACCTCGGCATCCTGAATGCCCAGCGTGCCAGAGAGCGAGAGGCCCTTCATCGATTCGGTCATCTTGCCGAAATCGAAGTCGAGCTCGAACTCGAGGCCCTTGATCTGGACCTTCGGGAAGCTGACGACATAGGTGTTGGTGCCGGGACCGTAGCCGGGCGTCACCACGACTTGCGACTGCTGGAAATCCTTGATGTCGTTGATGAAGCCGGCCGCGTTGAAGGTGATCGCCCGGTTCAGGAAGCGGGTCTTGAGGCCTGCCTCGTAGCTCGTGTTCGTCTCGGGCTTGAACGAGAGGAAGTTGTTGCCCGGGCAGCCGCCGGCAACGCCGCAGTTGGTCTGGCTCGCCTGCTGTTCGGAAAGCGTGCCGCGGATCGAGAAGCCGCCCGAGCGGAAGCCCTCGGAGCGGTTCACATAGAGCAGCACATCGGGGGTGGCCTGCCACTGGATGTTGAAGCGGGTGATCAGCTTCTGCCAGCTGCGGCGATCGTTGATCGGGCCCACGATCGGGATCGTGCCAACGGGCGCCGGCAGCGTGAGGGTGTAACGCGTGTCGAAGCGCTTGGCCTCGAAGATGTTGCGCACGCCGCCCGAGATCTTGATCGTGTCGGTCGGATTGAAGTCGATATTGCCGAAGAACGACCAGCTATGATCCTTTTCGGCCGAGAACTGGTTGATCACCGCGTTGGTGTTCTGGTGCAGCGTGATCTTGTGATCGTAGTAGAACGCACCGACGATGTAATCAACCATGCCATTCGCCGCCTTGCCCTGAAGGCGGACTTCCTGGGTGAACTGCTTGTAGGTCTGATCGCGATTGGTGAGGAGCGCACTGCCGGTCGCCGCAAGCAGCGGGTTGCCGACGCTGGTGCAGCCTGCCGCGCCGACGCAGGTGCCGTCGAAGTCCTGGTTCACCGTATCGGCCGAGGACATGTACGAGGTCTGCGAGACGAGATCACCGATCGGCGTCTTGGCCTTGAGCGCAAGGCTGACGATGTTGGTGTTCAGGCGGTCCTGATCGGCGCCGAGGTTGTTGCCGATCTCGCGCGGTTTCAGGCCGTCCGGGCTGCCGGTTTCGGGGTTGTACTTCGGCCAGATTGCCGAGGGATTGCCGCCGGAAAGGATGTTGGCCGTGAGAATGTTGCCGAACTGAACGGGCGTGCCGCCGCCGGTCTGATGGATGTGATCGTAGCTGAGATCGGCGTTCAGCCACTCGGCCAGATCGTAGTTCAGCTTGACGTTGAACGCGCGGTAGTCCGAATTGCCCGCGCGGCGCTTCGTGAAGACGTTGTTGAGGATGCCGTCGATGGTGCGGTACTGGCCCGAGAACGCGATGCCGCCCCGGTCGCCCAGCGGCACGTTGACCACGCCGCGGCCATAGAACTCGTTGAACGAGCCGTAGCCTGCCTCGAGGCTCACGCCGAGCTTGCGCGTGGGCGCGCAGCGGGTGAGGTTGATCAGGCCGGCGGTGGTGTTCTTGCCGTAGAAGATGCCCTGCGGGCCGCGGTCGACTTCAACCGAGCAGATGTTGAACATGTCTAGCAGCTGGCCGGTGTTGTTGCCGAAGAACACGCCGTCCTGGATAACGCCGACCGGCGGGCTCTGGGTCTTCTCGACATCGGCATAGCCCTGCCCGCGGATGAAGATGGCGCTCTGACCCGGCGCGGCGGTGCCGCTGCCGATGAACACGTTGGGGGCCGAACCCTGGATATCGAGCAGCGAGCGCGGGGCCAGCAAGGCCAGATCCTCGATCGTGAGCGCGGTGAGCGCAACGCCGACCTTCTGCTTGTCGGACGCCTGACGCGTCGCGGTGACGATGATGACATCCTTGGCCGACGCGTCCGCCGCATCATCGGCCGCAGCGGCCTCCTCGGCATGGGCCGGTGTGGCCAGAGCAACTGCAACCGCCGCAAGCGACGACCAAGCCAGAACACGCGAATACCGCATGGCATCTCCTCTCATCCAGTGGACGGCCGGGGCCTGCGGTTTTTACCTGCAGTGCGCGATCCCGACTTCTGGGAGGAAGGTGGGCCAGCGGCCCGAAGCGCGACAACCGACAAAAATGAGAGGCGGCTGGCGATTCCCGCGCCGGCCTTGCATCAATGTTACAGTACCGTTGGTTAGCTGGCGCTATCGTCCAAGGCAGAGCGCAGCACCGGCAGGGCATCCAGCACGGTGGCAAGGTCGCCCGGTTCGAGCCGGTCGCGAAAGCGCGTTTCGTGCACCGCAATGCGCCGCCAGGCCTCCTCGGCAAGCGCCGCGCCCTCTGCCGTGACGCGCAGCGCCAGACTGCGCCCGTCAACGCGGGTGCGCGCGACAAGGCCGCGTTCGATCAGGCGAGCGATGATCGGCACCATGTTGGCGCGCTTGATCGCCAGCGCCTCGCCCACTTCGCTTTGCGAACAATCGGGATTTTCGGCGATGACCAGCAGCGTGGTCACCTCGGCCGGACGCATGTCGAAATCGGACAGCGTGCGCACGAAATCGGCCATGAGCACCGCCGTCGCGCGGCGCATCTGGTAACCGAGCAACTTGTCGAGGGCGTTGGTCAGGACGGCCATGGGCGCGCTTTTCCCCTCACCATGCGGTCATGGCAAGGCCCAAGACACGCGCATGGCACGAAAAAGGGCGACCGAGGCCGCCCTTTTCCTTGCGCAATGC
>Ga0164294_10004413_pt1 | contig 12266 bp, 8 predicted proteins | sample GEODES005metaG_FD_111479 | JGI IMG/M metagenome (GOLD analysis project Ga0164294, IMG submission 111479) | Oligotrophic lake water microbial communities from Sparkling Lake, Wisconsin, USA - GEODES005 metaG | ecosystem: Environmental > Aquatic > Freshwater > Lake | place: USA: Sparkling Lake... | reverse complement strand
GTCCGCAGCGATGGCAATCGCGCGCCGCCCGACAGCCTCCACCGCGCGTACGGTATCTCCGCAGGCTCCGGCATCAAGATCAAGCACCGCGATATCGTGGCCATCCTCGGCGAGCCGAAGCGCGATAGCGCCCCCGATGCCCCGCGCGGCGCCGGAAACAATGGCGACACGGGATGGGCTCGCATATGGGCGCGCGTCTGACTGGCTCACGATGCTGCAACCAGTCGAGCCACGGCTTCCGCCAGGAGGAACTTGCGCGCGCGCCCCGAAGCGGTCGTCGGGATCGCACTGGCGTCGACGAAGTACAGGTGCCGGGGCACTTTGAACCGCGCCAGTCGCTCGCGCACAAGCGCCACCAGCGCGTCTGGCGTCACATCCGCCCCGTCCCGAATAACCACGAGGGCAACCCCGACTTCGCCCATCCGCTCATCCGGCAGCGGAACGACGTGAGCCTGCGCGACGCAAGGATGAGAGGTTAGCACATCTTCCACTTCGCTGGGCAAGACCTGCTCACCGCCGCAGCGATAGGATTCCTTGAGACGGCCGGCCAGGAAGAGATACCCCTCGCTATCGATCCGCCCCAAATCACCGGTTCGGAACCAGCCTTCGCTATCAAACGCCGCCGCGGTCTCTAGGGGTTTTTTGTAATAGCCGCGGGTGACACCGGGGCCTTTTGCGCGCAGTTCGCCAACGGCCCCCTCGGGCAGCGCGGCTTCGCTTTGCGGATCAACCACCCGGTACGCGACCAGACGACCCCCCGTTTGCGGATCGCCGGCGACCCCGGCATCGCGCAGTCGGCCATTGGTCGAGAGCAATCGCGAAACCGGGTCGTCCGGCCGCGTGACCGTACTCGACGCAGTGACTTCGGTCATGCCGTAGCCGGTCGTGATCTCACAAACGCCGAGCACCGTCCCGATCTCGCGCCAGATGCGCTCGGGCGCCCGCGCACCCGAGGAGAGCACGGACACCAGCGACGAAAGATCAAAGGCCGCGTCCCGCGCCGCATCGATCAAGGCCAAAGTCATGGCCGGGATCAGCAGCGCGTCCGTGACGCGGTGGCGCGCGATGGCGCGCAGCATATCTGCAGCATCGAACCGGAGTTGCGGCACGATGGCCCCGCCAACAAACAGGACCGGCAGCATGCCCTCGCCGTAGCCATAGACATGGTACAGCGGCAGCGCAAACACGATGCGCCGGCCGTCCTCGAAGGCCCGCGCATAAGCGCTCGCATAGGCCGTGCGCAGCACCTGATCGTGGCTGAGCATGACACCCTTGGGTGCGCCCGTCGTGCCGGACGTGTAGATAATGTCCGCAACCGCGTCCGGATCCGAGGACGGAAAGGCGCGAACAGCCGCACCGTCCAGCTCCAGCGCCGCAAACGGCGTTGCCTGCGGGCGCAAAGGGGCAGCGCCCGCCGCCAGAACAACGATCTTTCGCAACCCCGGAAGGGCCGGCCCGCCCGCGCTCTGCTCCCAGCCGGGTATCAGTTCATCGAGCATTGCGAGGGTATCGAGATCGCGGAAGCGGTCCATGGTTACGAGCATGACCGCATCGGATTGGGCCAGCACATAGGCCAGCTCGTCCCGCCGGTTGAGGATATTGATCGGCACCGCAACCGCGCCAACGCGCGCGATGGCAAACTTCAGCGCAACGAACTCCGGGTAGTTCGCAAGCAGCATGGCAACATGCTCGCCCGGTTCGATCCCAGCGGCCATAAGACCTGCCGCGAGCCGAAGGGACCAGTCCGCCAGCTCACGATAAGTCCAGGTCCGTTCGTCGGTGACGACATAGGGCCGGTCGGGAAACGCCTCGGCAGCGGAATCCAGCATACCGTCCAGCGAACGCGCGATCCACGTCGGAAAGCGCGCCGCCAGAGCGGTTTGCCGGTCCAGTACGGACGGCCGCAAGTCAGCCTCAGCCGTCACGCGTCAGCGGGATCGCCGGAATCGCGCTGGGCCTCACGCTCGGCCTCATAGGCCTCCAGATACGTGCGATGGGGTGCGAAGGGCGCATCGCGCATGCGCACCGCCGGGCGAACCCCGCCTTCGCGCCACACTTTGGTGAATTCCTCCATCCCGGGGCCTGCAATGCCGAGCGCATCGAGATCGTTGGCCGCCGCCATGCCTGCTTGCATGCCTGCCGCCTCGAACCAGCGGTTCGTGACTTCCTTGTGGCTGTAGATCGCATCGAGCGGTACGTTGGAGACGCGCTTGGCATAGGCCATCGCCACGGCTTCCAGTTCCGCGCGCGGTACTGCGCGGTTGACGAGGCCAAGCTCGGCGGCTTCCACGCCGGTCATGTTGTCGCCGGTAAACAGCCATTCCTTGGTCTTGCGCATGCCGAGATGGATCGGCCACATCGCGAAAACGTGAAGCTCGCCCATGGCGCGCGCCTCGGGCTGACCCAGCAACGCGTCTTCGGCGGCAAAGGCGATATCGCAAACGCCGATCAGATCGAGCGAGCCGGCCACGCAGTGCCCGTGAACGACTGCGATCGTGCACTGGCGCAGGCGGAACAGGCGCATCCAGCGCTCGCGCGAGAGATGAAACTCGCGCCGCGACCAGACCGGATTGCGGCGATGCGGGCGGCGCTGGACGTCGTTGATCGCGCTGTCGGCATCCCAGAGGTACGAGAATTCCTTGAGATCGTACCCCGTGCCGAAGTGGGCGCCATTGGCCTTGATCACGAGGACTCGGGTCTCGTCGTCCTGATCGAGATCATCCATCACCACATCGAGCTCATCGCGCAGCTGGACCGAAATTGCGTTGCCGGTGTGCGGCCGGTTCAGGGTGACTGTCGCGATGCGATCAGCCTTTTCATAAATCAGAGTTTCAAACTGCATCGCCGACTTCCTCGATAGGTGTGTTTATGCTCGGAAGGGCTATCTCCCCAGAACGGTCGAGTCAACATCCTCGTTGATTTTATCGTGCAGCGCTTTCAGATCGAGCGCCCGAAAGATGCAGAGAATGACATTATCAACATAATTGTTGATAAAAGCGCGGAGGATTGATATCCAATTCTGTATGTCCAATGAGCAAACCCACACCACTGTTGACACCCTGATCGTGGGGGCCGGTCTCGCCGGGCTCCGCGCGCTTTATGCCATGCGCGAGGCCGGATTTACGGTTGCCTTAATCGAGGCGAGCGACGATTTGGGCGGGGTTTGGCACCACAACCGCTATCCCGGCGCGCGCTGCGATGTCGAAAGCTACGACTATTCCTACATGTTCTCGCCAGAGCTCGAGCAGGAATGGCGCTGGAGCGAGCGCTACGCCACGCAGCCCGAAGTGCTTTCTTATATCCGCCATGTGGCGGACCGATTCGACTTGCGCCCTGCTATCCAGTTCAACACCCGCATGGCGCGCGCCGAGATTGACGAAACCAGCAACCGCTGGACCGTGACCGCCGAGGATGGCCGCACTTGGGATGCACAAAATCTGATTTTGGCAGTCGGCCAGCTTTCAACGACCAAGCAGCCGAAGCTGCCAGGGCAGGAGAGCTTCGCCGGCGCGATCTATCACAGCGCCGCTTGGCCGCGCGAGGGAGTCGATCTGGCGGGCAAGCGGGTCGGCATCATCGGCACGGGCTCCTCCGGCGTGCAGATGACCCCGCTGATCGCCGCCGAAGCCGCGCATCTCACGGTGTTTCAGCGCTCGGCCAACTTCAGCATCCCCGCCGCCAATGCGCCCATCTCCGACCAGGAAGACGCAGCGATCAAGGCGGACTATCGCGCCCGCCGGACGCGGGCGCTCAATTCGCCCAGCGGCCTCGGCTTCGTGCCCAATGGCGCATCGGCGCTGGATGCGTCCGAAGACGAGCGGCAGGCGGTCTACGAGGCCGCATGGGTCCGGCTCGGCTTTGGCTTTGCGCTGGCCTACAAGGATATCCTGCTCAGCGAAGCCTCGAACGAGACCGCAGCGGCCTTCATTCGCAGCAAGATCGCCGAGCAGGTCGAGGACCCGGCGACTCGCGATCTGCTGACCCCGCACGGGTTTCCGTTCGGTGCCAAGCGCCCGTCGGTCGACAGCAACTACTTCGCCACTTTCAACCGCGACAATGTCACCTTGGTCAATATCAAGGCTGACCCGATCGAGGTCCTTACCGCGACCGGCCTCCGCACCCGCAACGCCGACTATCCGCTCGATGTGCTGATCTACGCGACAGGCTTCGATGCGTTCACCGGCTCGCTGCTGCGGCCGGAAATCATCGGCAGGAACGGCCAGAGCCTCAGGGACAAATGGTCCGCCGGCCCCGTGACATACCTCGGGCTTGGCGTGTCGGGCTTTCCCAACATGTTCGTGCTTGTCGGTCCCGGCAGCCCATCGCTTCTGAGCAATGTAATCCTCTCAATCGAGCAGCAAGTCGATTGGCTGATCCAGATGCTGGTCCATGCGCAGACAAAGGGCGCGGTGCGAATCGAAGTCAGCCCCGAAGCCGAAGCCCGCTGGGTCGAACACGTCAACGAACGCGCGCAGGAGACGCTCTACCCGAAGGCAGCGTCCTACTATGTCGGTGCCGAAGTCGAAGGCAAACCCCGCGTCTTCATGCCTTACTCGGGCGGAGTACGTGGTTACAGACGCGAGCTGGAGCGCGTTGCGGCCAGTGGCTACGCCGACTTTGGATTGCCAAGTCTACCCAACGATTAGGAGCACAAAAGTGGTGGCATCCAGCGATGCGAGCCACCGCGCCATCTTCTCTTTGCAGTCGCCCTAGCGACGCTGCCATGTCTTTTCTGCAGTTGGGGAGCGATCGCAAAGTCCCAGATCAGGTCCTTCACGATGCCCCGCACCGGCAGTCGGCGAACGGTAGGTTTTGGGCAGCGCAAACAACGACTAGAATGGCCGACAATGAGGCGCGTCAGCGCTGCCCTGAAACTGGTCATCCTTTCAGAAAGGGGGCCTCCATCGCTTTGCGGCCGCTCTAAAAGAAGCCCATTGCCTTGGGGTTGTAGCTGACCAGCAGGTTCTTGGTCTGCTGGTAGTGGTCCAGCATCATCTTGTGGTTTTCACGGCCGATGCCCGATTGCTTGTATCCGCCGAAGGCAGCGTGGGCGGGGTAGATATGATAGCAATTGGTCCAGACGCGGCCGGCCTGGATGCCGCGGCCCATGCGATAGGCACGCGTGCCGTCGCGGGTCCACACGCCAGCGCCGAGGCCATAGGGCGTGTCGTTGGCGATGCGCAGCGCATCGGCATCGTCCTTGAACGTGGTGACAGCGAGGACGGGGCCGAAGATCTCCTCCTGAAACACGCGCATCGTGTTGGTGCCATGAAGGATGGTCGGCTCTACATAATATCCATCGGCGAACGCGCCATCGATCACCGTGCGCTTGCCACCGGTGAGCACTTTCGCGCCTTCGGCTTTGCCGATGTCGATATAGGAGAGAACCTTGCTCAGCTGTTCGTCCGAGGCCTGCGCGCCGATCATCGTCGCGGGATCGAGCGGGCTGCCCTGGCGGATTGATTGCACGCGCTTCACCGCGCGCTCCATGAAGCGCTCGAAGATCGATTCCTGCACCAGCGCGCGGCTGGGGCAGGTGCAGACCTCGCCCTGATTGAGCGCGAACATGGCAAAGCCTTCCAGCGTCTTGTCGAGGAAATCATCATCCTGATCCATCACGTCGGCGAAGATGATGTTGGGGCTCTTGCCGCCGAGTTCGAGCGTGACCGGGATCAGGTTTTCGGTAGCATATTGCATGATCAGGCGGCCGGTCGAAGTCTCGCCGGTAAACGCGATCTTGGCGATACGCTTGCTTTGCGCCAGCGGCTTGCCGGCCTCCAGCCCGAAACCGTTGACCACGTTGACCACGCCGGGCGGGAGCAGGTCGCCGATGATCTCCATCAGCACCATGATCGACATGGGGGTCTGCTCGGCAGGCTTGAGCACCACGCAATTGCCCGCGGCGAGCGCGGGCGCGAGCTTCCACACCGCCATCAGCAGCGGGAAGTTCCACGGGATGATCTGGCCGACGACGCCCAGCGGTTCATGGAAGTGGTAGGCGACAGTGTCGTGGTCGATTTCGGAAATGCCGCCTTCCTGCGCGCGGATGCAGCCCGCGAAATAGCGGAAATGATCGATCGCAAGCGGCAAATCGGCAGCGGTAGTCTCGCGGATTGGCTTGCCGTTATCGATCGTTTCGACCAGCGCGAGCAGGCCGAGGTTGTCCTCGATCCGGTCGGCAATGCGATTAAGGATCAGCGCGCGCTCGGCGACCGAAGTCGTGCCCCATTTCTCGCGCGCAGCGTGCGCGGCATCGAGCGCGATGTCGATGTCGCGGGCGTTCGAGCGGGCGACTTGGCAGACCAGCTGGCCGGTGACGGGCGAGAGATTGTCGAAATAGACCCCTTCTGCGGGGGCGACCCACTGGCCGCCGATGAAATTGTCGTAACGGTCGCGGATGGCGGTCTTGCTGCCGATCTTGTTGATGGCTTCCAGAAGCATGGTCGTTCCTCTCCAAGGGCGGCGGGCCTGTTTTCAGGTCTGGTGGTGATCGCCGCGAACGCACTGGTTCTGCCACGAGAGCCCGTGCGTTGCAAACGGCTCTCGGTGATGTGGGCTTGTAGGATTGGACGAACCCGCTGACGCGGGAGAGGCGTGCGTTTGCACTCACCCCGATGGGCGGCCTTTTAGGGGATGCGCTGCGGTTACGCTGGCACTCGCATAATCGAGCATGGTCTGACGCATGAAACGCGATTAGCTTCGGCGGCTGCTGGTTTACGATCCCCTTCTTGCGGAATACCACGGGAGCATAGCGATGTATGATGTCTTGATCCGAGGCGGCAAGATTGTCGATGGACTTGGCGGCGCGCCGTTTGTCGGCGATATCGCGATTAAAGGCGGCCTCATCGCCGAAGTCGGCGCGACCATCGATGGCTTGGCCGACCGCGAGATCGACGCCGCTGGCATGGTGGTGACGCCGGGCTGGATCGATATCCATACCCATTATGACGGTCAGGTAAGTTGGGACACCGAACTGGCACCATCTTCGCATAACGGCGCAACCACCGTGATCATGGGCAATTGCGGGGTTGGCTTTGCGCCGGTGCGGCCGGGGTCCGAACTGGCGCTGATCGAGCTGATGGAGGGGGTAGAAGATATCCCCGGCACCGCTTTGGCGGAAGGCATCGAATGGGGCCGGTGGGAGAGCTTTCCCGAATACATGGATTACATCGCCGGGCGCGAATATGCGATCGATGTGGGCACGCAGATCGCGCATGGCGCGGTGCGGTATTACGTGATGGGCGACCGCGGGCGGACCAACGAGGATGCCACCGCAGCCGACATGGAAAAGATCGCCGATGTGGTCGAAGAGGCGATCGCCGCGGGCGCGCTGGGGTTTTCCACTTCGCGCACGATCGGCCACCGTGCGCTGTGGGGCGAGCCGGTGCCCGGCACCTTTGCCCGCGATGAAGAGCTGCTGGCCATCGCCCGGCGCATGAAGAAATTGGACAAAGGCGTGCTCGAGGCCATACCGGCGGGCACGGTCGGCGAGCTGGCCGCGCTTGGCGGCGAGCGCAATTCGCCCGAGGAGGAGCTCGACTTGCTCAAGCGCTTCTCCGAGACGAGCGGGCGGCCGGTTACCTTCACGCTGGTCGAGACGCGGGACTATCATCCCGAACTGTGGCGCCATCTGCTCGCGCTGACGCATGAAGCCAATCGCCAAGGCGCGCGGCTTTACCCGCAGGTGCCCTCACGCCTCATCGGCTTTCTGTCCGGGCTCAGCTCCTATCACGCCTTCATGCGGCGGCCGACCTACATCGCGAAAATGGCGCCGCTGCCGCTCGCAGAGCGCGCGGCGGCGATGCGCGATCCGGCGATGAAGCAACAGATCATGGCCGAGCGCGATGTTCCCTTCGAAGCGCCGGGATCGATGCTCAACCTCTATTCCTTTTTCCGCAAGGGCGCGGCCGTCATGTATCCCTTGGCCGCTCCGATCAATCTGGAGGCAGGGACCGAGGCATCGATCGGCGCGCTGGCCCAGGCGGCGGGGCAGGATCCGCTCGATTACCTCTATGATTACATCGTTGAAGGGGATGGCACGCGGTTTACCTCGCTCAGCCGGGCCAACCTGCCCGAAAGCCTGGCCGTGCTGGAAGAAATGCTCACCCATCCCGATACGGTGACCGGGCTGAGCGATGCGGGCGCGCATGTGACGCTGATCTGCGATGCGACGATGCCCACCACCCAGCTGACCTATTGGACGCGGGACCGCAAGAAGGGGGCCACGCTGCCGATCGAATTCCTCGTTCACAAGCAAACCGCGCGCAATGCCGCGCTCTACGGACTGACCGACCGAGGCTCGCTCGAAGTAGGAAAACGCGCTGATATCAATGTGATAGACTACGATAGTCTGACCGTGTCACCCCCCGTTGCCCATCATGATCTGCCCGCCGGCGGCACCCGGATCATGCAACCGGTCAAGGGGTATCGCGCCACCTTCTGCAATGGCGTGATGATCCGCGAGCACGATACCGATACCGGCGCGCGGCCCGGACGGCTGGTACGCGGCTAGCCGATCAGGCCCCTGCGCCATTTGACCGGTTGACGCGCCGCAGCGCAGCAGGCCTTATGTTACAGGCAGATGGCGGACGATTGCCCCATCGGAAAAAGGGGGCCGCTCACCATGCGTTACACGTGCGACCTTGGCGGCGTTAGGCACAATTTTGCCGATTTGCGCCGGGTACTCGCCGTGGCCTCGCCTGCCCGCTCTGGCGATGATCTGGCCGGTCTTTCTGCCGCAAGCGCGCAGGAGCGGATCGCGGCGCGGCTGGTGCTGGCCGATGTCCCGCTGGCGCAGTTTCTGACCGAAGTGATCGTGCCTTACGACACCGACGAGGTGACCCGGCTGATCATCGACAGCCATGACCGCACCGCGTTTGCACCCATTGCACACCTGACCGTGGGTGGTTTTCGCGACTGGCTGATGGCGGCAGATGGACCGGCGATCAGCGCCATCGCGCGCGGTCTGACGCCGGAAATGGTGGCGGCGGTTTCCAAGCTGATGCGCAATCAGGATCTCATCGCGGTGGCCGCCAAAGTGCAGGTGGTGACCGCATTTCGCACCACCATCGGCCTGCCGGGGCGGTTATCCACCCGGCTGCAGCCCAATCACCCGGCGGACGATGCGCGCGGCATTGCGGCGGCGGTGTTCGACGGACTGCTCCACGGGGTGGGCGATGCGGTGATCGGGGTAAATCCCGCCAGCGACAGCATCGCCGCCGCGGGCACCTTGTTGACGATGCTCGACGATCTGCGGCAAAGCTATGAAATCCCGGCGCAAAGCTGCGTGCTAACCCATGTGACCAACACGATCGCGTTGATCGAGCGCGGCGCGCCGGTCGATCTGTTGTTTCAATCGGTTGCGGGCAGCGAAGCGGCCAATCGCGGCTTCGGCATCGATCTGGCGGTGTTGCGCGAGGCGCATCAGGCGGGACTTTCGCTCGGCCGGGGCACGGCGGGGCGCAGTGTGATGTATTTCGAAACGGGACAAGGCTCCGCGCTTTCGGCCAATGCCCACCACGGCGTGGATCAGCAGACGATGGAAGCGCGCGCTTACGCGGTGGCGCGGGCGTTCGATCCGCTGATGGCGAACACGGTGGTCGGGTTCATCGGGCCTGAATATCTCTATGATGGCAAGCAGATCATCCGCGCGGGGCTGGAGGATCATTTTTGTGGCAAGCTGCTCGGCCTGCCAATGGGTTGCGACGTGTGTTATACCAACCATGCCGAGGCGGATCAGGACGATATGGATAGCCTGATGACCTTGCTGACCGTGGCGGGCTGCACGTTCCTGATCTGCGTGCCGGGCGGCGATGACGTGATGCTGTCGTATCAATCGCTCTCGTATCACGACGCGCTCTATCTGCGCGCCACGCTGGGTCGGCGTGCTGCGCCGGAGTTCGAGGACTGGCTCGAGCGCATGGGCATGCTGGAAGCGGGCGGCAGGATTCGCGCGCTGACAGGTCCAGGATCGGCCGATGCGGCATCGCCACTGGTGCGACGGATCGCGCAGGACAGCATGGTTTGAGCGCGCCGCAGGTTCCGGCCCCCGATATCTGGCACGCTTTGCGGGCCACCACGCCGGCGCGGATCGGGCTGGGCCGCGCGGGCGATGCCTTGCCCCTGCGCGCGGTGCTTGATCTGCAGCTGGACCATGCGCGCGCGCGCGATGCGGTGCATGCGGCATTGGATGCGGACCAACTGGCGGCGGAGCTTGCCCCGCTGGAGGTTTTGCAGGTGAGCAGCGCAGCCCCGGACCGCCCCACCTATCTGCGGCGGCCCGATCTGGGGCGGCGGCTGGCCCCGGGCACCACCCTGCCCGAGAGGCTGGGCTGCGATGTGCTGTTCGTGATCGGCGATGGCCTCTCGGCGACCGGAGTGCAGACGGGCGCGGCGGCGCTGGTGCGCGCGTGCATCGCGCAATTGCTGGACTTGACCATCGGCCCGGTGGTGATCGCGCGGCAAGCGCGCGTGGCATTGGGCGACGAGGTCGGCGAAGCCTTGCGCGCACGGGTGGTGGTGATGGTGATCGGCGAGCGGCCCGGCCTGTCGGTGGCAGACAGCCTGGGCCTTTACCTGACGTTTGCACCCCAGGTCGGGCGGGCCGATTCCGAGCGCAATTGCATCAGCAACATCCATGGCGCGGGCGGGCTTTCGCCGGATCAGGCCGCGCAAACGCTGGGCTGGCTGCTGCGCGAAGCGCTGCGGCGCGGGCTTTCGGGGGTCGATCTTAAGGACGACCAGCCGCACTTGCCTTCCTCCCCCTCCCGCCCGCTTGAAGGACCGCAATGACCGAGCCTGCGCAATTGCAACAAAAGCTCGGCGTGTTTCACTTGTGGGGCATCGCGGTCGGTTTGGTGATTTCGGGCGAATACTTCGGCTGGAGCTATGGCTGGGCCAGCGCGGGAACCCTGGGCTTTCTCGTGGCGACGCTGGGCATCGCGGTCATGTATGTCGCGTTTATCTTTTCGTTCACCGAGCTGACCACGGCCATTCCCAATGCGGGCGGGCCGTTTGCCTACGGCTTGCGCGCCTTCGGGCCGCTAGGCGGCGCAATTGCGGGATTTGCCACGCTAATCGAATTTCTGTTTGCGCCGCCCGCGATTGCGCTGGCGATCGGCACATACCTTCAGGTCCAGTTTCCGGGGCTCGATGCGCGCCACGCAGCGGTGGGGGCTTATGCCCTGTTCATCGCGCTCAACATCGCCGGGGTACAGATCGCGGCGACGTTCGAGCTCGCCGTTACGTTGCTGGCGGTGGGCGAATTGCTGGTGTTCATGGGGGTGATGGCACCGACCTTTTCGATTGCACATTTCACCAGCCATGGCTGGGCCGGGGCGGACCAGTTCAGCGCCGCCGCGATTCCGGGTATGCTGGCGGCGCTCCCGTTCGCGATCTGGTTTTTCCTTGCCATCGAAGGCGTTGCGATGGCCGCCGAAGAAGCCAAGGACCCGCGCCGGACGATCCCGATTGCCTATATCTCCGGCATCATTACGCTGGTCGCGCTCGCGCTGGGGGTGATGCTGCTCGCGGGCGGATCGGGCGACTGGAGCCAGCTTGCCAATCGCAACGATCCCCTGCCCGAAGCGATGAAGCGCGCGGTAGGACAAAACAGCGGCTGGCTGCACATGCTGGTGTGGTTGGGGCTGTTCGGCCTCGTCGCCAGCTTTCACGGCATCATCATGGGCTATGCGCGCCAGATTTTCGCGCTGGGCCGGGCGGGCTTTCTGCCTCCGGTGATGGCGCAGCTCCATCCCCGTTTCCGCACACCCCATGTGGCGACAATGGCGGGCGGGGTTGTGGGCGTGGCCACGATCTATGGCGACAGCTTGATCAAGATTGCCGGGCAACCGCTGACCGCCAGCATCGTCACGCTATCGGCGATGGGCGCACTCACCATGTACACTACGGCGATGGCGGCCTTGTTTCGGTTGCGCTCCATTGAGCCCGACCTGATCCGCCCCTTTCGCGCACCGCTTTATCCAATTCTGCCCGCGCTGGCACTGGTGCTGGCGGCGGCGGCCTTGTTGATGATGGTGGCAAGCAACCCGGCATTGGGCGCGGTGTTCGGCGTGCTCATGGTGGTGCTGGTGGCGGGATCGCTGGCCTATCGCCTTAGTGTTAGGAGACCTGTGCAGGGGTGGGCTTGATGTACTGCAATTCGTCGATTTTTGGCGATCCGTCTGATGGTATTGCGTGCTCCAGAGTGTGGCCCGCGCCAAAGCTACCGTCGCACGGTTTGGAGGTGATGCATTTGCGGTTCTGTT
>Ga0164294_10004410_pt1 | contig 12267 bp, 11 predicted proteins | sample GEODES005metaG_FD_111479 | JGI IMG/M metagenome (GOLD analysis project Ga0164294, IMG submission 111479) | Oligotrophic lake water microbial communities from Sparkling Lake, Wisconsin, USA - GEODES005 metaG | ecosystem: Environmental > Aquatic > Freshwater > Lake | place: USA: Sparkling Lake... | reverse complement strand
ATGCCGCGACGACACCGTTCTCCTTGGCAATCTCGTCGGCGTCGAGCAGGTCCCATAGCTCGGCCGGGCAGTCGTTGAGCGGAAAGCTGTTGTAGACCGCGGCTTCCGGTCCGGATTCGGTGGACCGAACCAGCATTACCTCGCCGTAGCGAAGGCCGAACACATCTCCGGATTGATCAGCCATGAGCATCCCCTATCGGTGAAGTCGGTTATCCCGCTTGAATTTTGGTCTGACGCACGTTCATCGATCGATACCGGCCAAGGGCGACGATGGTGAGCCGCAAATCATCGAGAATCGGGTCGAGAAACTGAGCGCGGTACTGGGTGTCGGTGACCGCCTTGGCGGCCAGGTACATGAACGTGATCGCGGTCAACAACATGGTGGTCTGAATCAGTGAGTCGGGGATCGGCAGGGTCATACCCATCAGTCGTCCGTCAGGGCTGCCGGCACCCCGTGTCCACGCATCGAGAACAGCAGGACTGACCAGGATCAGGCCGAGCACGAAGAAGACGGTGCCCGTCATGATCGCAACAGTGAGCACGTGCACCACCTGTGAGGCAGCCACCACAAAGACGGTATTGAGACGTTCACCCAGGGAAAGCCCACGGGAATGTGGTGGGTCAGGCACGCCCTCGAAGGGCGTTCCAGCGAGTTTGTCGGCGTCACCCGCTACAGCGCCGGGGGCCGTCAGCAATGGCCGAACCTCCGTCAACGTGCTGGACACCAGGAACGCGGCGGCGATGAGGAATAGAAAACCCATACCCAGCCACAGCCGGCCACGGCTGATCAACGAGGTCATCAGCCAGACGTAAGTGTTGAAGAACACCAGAAATGTCAGCAGGACGACCGGCAGGGCCCGGACGAACATCCCCGCGGCGTAGGCGAGGTTCGTCAGCGTCAGTTCGGCAGCCCAGCCCAGTATCGAGCCGACGCCGGTCGCGGTGAGTGCGAGGACCGCGCCAACCAAAGCTCCCCAGATGATCAGATTCACCACGATCCGTGCACTCGGTCCACCGAAAACCGCACCCAGGGCGATGATCGCCAGGGCGAGATTGGCGATCAACACCCGCTGAACCGTGGAGTCGATTTTCGCCACGAACCATCCTGCGACCCCGGCGGCCGGCAAGACCAGCACCAGGATGGCCAGAACGAACCCCTCGGCCAGATCCGGTCGACCGTCGATGTTGATGGTGTGCTTTCCCAACACCTTCACCACGATGATCGAGTTCACTGCGAAGACCGCCATCGCTGCGAGAGCGGGTGCCGACCGGCTCCACACCCGGCGTAGCAGTGCCCCCGGTCGTAACACGGCGGGAAGTCCGTGGGCGAGGAACCAGCGTTCGGCGGCTTCAGTTTCGGCCGGCATGGCTGGAAACCCTAGCGGCTCAGCATGCATCGTCACAGGGCTGGTGTGAATTGCCGGGTTCCTCCTCGCGCGAACGCGCATCGTCACCCGGCTAGGCTGTCCCTCATGCAGCGGATCATCGGTACCGAGGTCGAATACGGCATATCCTCGCCGTCCGACCCGACCGCGAATCCGATCCTCACCTCCACCCAGGCCGTGCTTGCGTATGCGGCCGCCGCCGGAATCCAGCGCGCCAAGCGCACCCGGTGGGACTACGAGGTGGAGTCGCCGCTCCGGGATGCTCGGGGCTTCGATCTGAGCCGGACGTCGGGCCCGGTTCCGGTAGTGGACGCCGACGAGGTCGGCGCGGCCAACATGATCCTGACCAACGGTGCCCGGCTGTACGTCGATCATGCCCATCCGGAGTACTCGGCACCGGAAGTCACCGATCCGATGGACGCGGTCATCTGGGACAAAGCCGGCGAACGGGTCATGGAGGCCGCCGCCCGACACGTCGCCAGCGTGCCCGGCGCGGCCAAGCTGCAGCTGTACAAGAACAATGTCGACGGCAAGGGCGCCTCCTACGGCACGCACGAGAACTACCTGATGAGCCGGCAGACCCCGTTCTCGGCCGTTATCGCCGGGCTGACGACGTTCATGGTCTCCCGACAGGTGATCACTGGAAGCGGTCGGGTCGGGATCGGTCCGGCCGGTGACGAGCCCGGCTTCCAGCTGTCTCAGCGCGCCGACTACATCGAGGTCGAGGTCGGCCTGGAGACGACGCTGAAGCGGGGGATCATCAACACCCGCGACGAACCGCACGCCGATGCCGACAAATACCGCCGGTTGCATGTGATCATCGGCGACGCCAACCTGGCCGAGACATCGACGTATCTGAAAGTGGGTACCACGGCACTCGTCCTGGACCTGATCGAGGCGGGTCTGGATCTCAGCGATCTGACACTGGCCCGGCCGGTCCACTCCGTGCACGTCGTCAGCCGGGACCCGTCACTGCGGGCGACGGTCGCCCTGGCCGATGGCCGCGAACTCACCGCGCTGGCATTGCAGCGGATCTATCTCGATCGGGTGGCCAAACTGCTGGAAAGCCGCGACCCCGACCCGCGGGCCACCCACGTCGTCGAGACCTGGGCGCACGTGTTGGATCTGTTGGAACGCGACCCGATGGAATGTGCCGAATTGCTGGATTGGCCGGCCAAGCTGCGTCTGCTCGAGGGTTTCCGGCAGCGGGAGAACCTTGCCTGGTCGGCACCCCGGCTGCAGCTGGTCGACTTGCAATACTCCGACGTCCGGCTGGACAAAGGCCTCTACAACCGGTTGGTCGCACGCGGTTCGATGAAGCGGCTCGTCACCGAGCAGCAGGTTCTCGACGCCGTGGATAACCCGCCTACCGACACCCGGGCCTACTTCCGCGGCGAGTGTCTGCGCCGCTTTGGTGCCGATATCGCCGCCGCCAGTTGGGATTCGGTGATTTTCGATCTCGGTGGTGATTCGCTGGTCCGGATCCCGACACTGGAGCCGCTGCGAGGCAGCAAGGCTCACGTTGGGGCGCTGTTGGACTCGGTGGACAGTGCCGCCGAACTTGTTGCGCAACTAACGAATTGAGCCGACGACGGCCTTCTCCTCCCGCACTTTTGTCCCGGCGAAGTAGAAGATCACCCCGGTGATGATGAAGATCGCCAGCGGTACGGCCTCGATCAGCAGATAGGTCATCCGCTCCCCGGCCTCCCAGCCCTCCGGCCGGAACTCGTCGGAAAACCAGTCGACTCCAAACCCGGGCATCAGCAGTTGCACGGTGGCGAAGATCACCCATGCCGTCAGCAAGATCGAGAGGAACGGTGCCCACGGAGCGCGGTACGGACGCGGATGGTCGGGGAAGGACACCCGCAACTTCCATAGCGCGGGGAAGATCGCGATATAGGAAATGAGAGTTGTGGAGATCGCGATACCCAGGATGGCGCCGAAGTATTTGGCGGCGTTGCCGCCGGTGATTTCATGGACGGCTACGACCACGACGGTGGACAGGATGCCGGAGAGCACGTTGACGCGGACCGGCGTGCCGTACTTGGGGGAGATCGCTCCCAAGTACTTCGGTGCGGCGCCGTCATAGCCGGACACGGCCATAGCGCGGTCGGAGCCCATGATCCAGGCGACGCCACTGGAGAGCAGGCACAGGATGAACAGGATTGCAGCGATCGCGGCGATGACGGTGCCGGCGCCGGTGAGGGTCACGGTCCCGTCGTCGGCGATGCTGCCGCCGTACACCGTGAAGACCGAACGCATCGCGTCGATGAAGCCGCCGAGTCCGGAGACCTGATCAGACGGCAGTATCACGATGATGCACAGGATGGGAACGGCATACATCAGAATCGCCGCGATGGCGGACCGGAAGATCGAGAAGGGCACATCTTTCTTCGGATTCTTCATCTCGTCGCCTGCGGTGTTGGGGAGTTCGAAGCCGACGTACCCGAACATGATCACGCCAGCGAGTCCGAAGAAGCCCGCCGTTGATACCTGGAAGTCACCGACGCCCACACCCCGCACACCATTCTTCGAGGCATAGATCAGCGTGGTGATGGTGAAGAAGCCCAATAGAATGAACCGTGCGTACGCGCCAGCGATCGGGATGTACTTGCCGACCTTGAACGACAGGATGGCGGCCAGGGTGCCGATCCAGATGAAAGCGAGTGTGAACGCGTAGAACCAGAAGCTGGGCAGGTCTTGCCCTTCGAGGAAAAACACTGAGACCGTCGTCACCGCCAAAGTGGCCAACGTTCCCCCGAACCACACCGGGTTCGTGATCCAGTACAGGACGTTGTTGACAGTCGCGGTGAGGCGACCGAAGGCCAGCCGCGCCCAGATGTATGGACCGCCCTCCTGGGGGAAGGCGGTGCCGAGTTCGGCGAAGAGCAGTGCGCTCGGGATGAAGAAGGTGATCGCCAGGATCACGAGCCAGGTGAAGGCCTCGGCGCCGAGCGCGGCCAGCACCCCGATCGTGTCGACACCCACCAGCGTGCAGATCGTGAAGAACAGAATCTCTTTGCGGCCGAAATTCTTTTGTAGATGGCTCGTCTGCTCGATGGCATCAGCAGTGAGGTCAAGCTCTCGGGCCTCGGCCTCGGTGATGGTCTCAGACACGTCATCCTCCTCGTGGTATCAGAGGCAACCTAAGGCTTCGCGGCCCGAGATGGGGGGAGGTCAGCCGATCTGGTGCACAACTGGGGTGCAGGTACCATCGGAGCCCGGACGGTACTGTGAAGATTCGGCGGTCAGGCCGCTGATGAGAGCAGGAGGACAGCGATGGCTCAGGACCAGACCAAGCGTGGCGGCGGTGGCGGCGAGGACGACGGCCCCTCCGACAGCGCTGGCGGTGGCCAGGAGCGTCGCGACAAGCTGGCAGCCGAGACCGACGACCTGCTGGACGAGATCGACGACGTGCTTGAGGAGAATGCCGAGGACTTCGTCCGGGCCTATGTCCAAAAGGGCGGACAGTGATCTGGTCGTCCTCGGATAGACCGGCCAACAATTCGCCCCTGACTGGATCCTTCACGCGCTACGCCGACTCTTCGTCGTTCGCTGAGTTCCTGCGCCGCCAGGCTCCGGAGCTGCTTCCGACCGGCGGACTGGCCGGAGGCGCCGGACCGTCCGCGGGCGAGGCATTCGCGCACGGCACCACCATCGTCGCGCTGCGATATCCGGGCGGGGTGTTGATTGCCGGGGACAGACGTTCGACACAGGGCAACATGATCGCCGGCCGCGACGTGCAGAAGGTCTACATCACCGACGATTACACCGCCACCGGAATCGCGGGTACGGCCGCTTTAGCGGTCGAGTTTGCGCGTCTTTACGCCGTTGAACTTGAGCACTACGAAAAACTCGAGGGCGTACCCATGACGTTCGCCGGCAAGGTCAACCGGCTGGCGATCATGGTTCGTGGAAATCTCGGTGCGGCCTTGCAGGGGTTTGTCGCGCTGCCGCTTCTGGTCGGCTACGACCTTGATGATCCTAACGCTAATGCAGCCGGTCGCATCGTGTCCTTTGATGCCGCTGGCGGCTGGCACATCGAGGAGGAGGGCTACCAGGCGGTGGGGTCAGGCTCACTATTTGCGAAATCCTCGATGAAGAAGCTGTATCCCGCTGTGACAGAAGCAGACTCGGCACTGAAGGTCGCCGTCGAGGCACTCTATGATGCCGCCGATGACGATTCCGCTACCGGCGGTCCGGATCTGGTCCGGGGTATCTTCCCGACGGCAGTCACCATCGACGCCAACGGTGCGCAGGAAGTGACCGGGGAACGTATCGAACGGCTTGCCCGCGAGGTGATCGCGGTTCGCACGCGCACCGATGAGTTTGGGCCGGGTACGGGACCGAGCAATGTCGCTCCGCGGGCGGACTCATGAGCTTCCCGTATTTCATCTCTCCCGAGCAGGCGATGCGGGAGCGCTCGGAACTCGCGCGCAAAGGTATCGCCCGGGGTCGCAGTGTGGTGACGCTGGCTTATGCCGGAGGTGTGTTGTTCGTCGCCGAGAATCCCTCCCGTTCATTGCAGAAGGTCAGCGAGATCTACGACCGGGTGGGATTCGCGGCGGTTGGCCGCTTCAACGAATTCGACAGCCTGCGCCGCGGAGGAATCCAATATGCCGACACTCGCGGATACGCCTATGACCGTCGCGATGTAAGCGGCCGACAGCTGGCGAACGTTTATGCCCAGACGCTCGGCGGGATCTTCACCGAGCAGGCCAAGCCTTACGAAGTCGAGCTGTGTGTTGCCGAGGTGGCACATCACGGGGAGGCCAAGGCGCCGGAGATCTACCGCATCACCTATGACGGGTCGATCGCCGATGAGCCGGATTTTGTGGTGATGGGCGGCACCACTGAGCCGATCATCAACGCGCTCAAAGAGACCTACTCGGCGACTGCCGAACTAGAAGAGGCGGTCGGCATCGCGGTCGGTGCCCTGCGGGCGGGCATTGCGAGCACGGCAGGCAACGCCACGCCTGCGGCTGAACCACGGCTGCTGGGTCCCTCGACGCTGGAGGTGGCGATCCTCGACGCCAGTCGGCCCCGCCGCGCGTTCCGGCGGATCACCGGTGCGGCGTTGGTGGCGATCCTGCCCGATGCCGACGGCTCGGCTGCGGTCGTCGACGGTGCAGACGAGCCGGCTGACGGCGATCGGGTTTGATTCCGGGAGGCTTGCCCACCGACATCCGGGGCAACCAGTAGGCTCGGTGCCGTGCAGCGCAGAATCATGGGCATCGAAACCGAGTTCGGTGTGACCTGCACCTTTCATGGTCACCGCCGACTCAGCCCCGACGAGGTCGCGCGCTATCTGTTCCGCCGCGTGGTGTCCTGGGGCCGCAGCTCCAACGTCTTCCTGCGCAATGGGGCGCGGCTGTACCTCGACGTCGGCAGCCATCCGGAGTACGCCACCGCGGAGTGCGACAACCTGATCCAGCTCGTCACCCACGACCGCGCCGGCGAACGGGTTCTGGAGGACCTTCTCATCGACGCCGAGCAGCGGTTGGCTGACGAGGGCATCGGTGGTGACATCTATTTGTTCAAAAACAACACCGACTCGGCCGGCAACTCCTATGGCTGCCACGAGAACTACCTGATCGTTCGGGCCGGCGAGTTCTCCCGGATCTCCGACGTGTTGTTGCCGTTCCTGGTGACCCGCCAGCTCATCTGCGGTGCCGGCAAGGTCCTGCAGACCCCGAAGGCCGCGGCATTCTGTTTGTCCCAGCGAGCCGAGCACATCTGGGAGGGCGTCTCCAGCGCGACCACCCGGTCCCGACCGATCATCAACACCCGCGACGAGCCGCACGCCGATGCCGAGAAGTACCGGCGGCTGCACGTGATCGTCGGCGACTCCAACATGAGCGAGACGACGACCATGCTCAAGGTCGGGAGCGCTGCACTCGTCCTGGAGATGATCGAGGCCGGGGTGCCGTTTCGTGATTTCTCACTGGATAATCCGATCCGCGCGATCCGCGAGGTGAGTCATGACCTGACCGGTCGTCGGCCGGTGCGGCTTGCCGGCGGGCGGCAGGCGAGCGCGCTGGACATCCAGCGTGAGTATCACGCCCGCGCCATCGAGTACCTGCAGTCCCGCGAGCCCAACACCCAGATCGATCAGGTGGTGGATCTGTGGGGACGCCAGCTCGATGCCGTCGAAAGCCAGGACTTCGCCAAGGTAGACACCGAGATCGACTGGGTGATCAAGCGCAAGCTGTTCCAGCGCTACCAGGACCGTTACAGCATGGATTTGTCCGACCCCAAGATCAGCCAGCTCGACCTGGCTTACCACGACATCAAGCGCGGCCGCGGAGTGTTCGACATCCTGCAGCGCAAAGGGCTGGCTGCCCGGGTCACCACCGACGAGGAGATCGAGGTCGCCGTCGACACCCCGCCGCAGACCACCCGGGCCAAGTTGCGTGGGGAGTTCATCAGCGCCGCCCAGGAGGCCGGCCGCGATTTCACCGTCGACTGGGTCCATCTCAAGCTCAACGACCAGGCTCAGCGCACTGTGCTGTGCAAGGACCCGTTCCGGTCCACCGACGAGCGGGTGAAACGCCTCATCGCGAGTATGTGACTGCGCCGGCTGCAGAGCCGATTGCGGTTAAGGTTGTGCACGTGGGGATCTCCAAAGTCGAACGGTTGATGAACCTGGTCATCGCGCTGCTGTCTACCCGTGGTTATCTGACCGCTGACAAAATCCGGGCCAATGTTGCCGGCTACTCCGAATGTCCGACCGACGAGGCATTCTCCCGGATGTTCGAGCGGGATAAGGCAGAGTTGCGCGATCTCGGCATTCCCCTGGAGACCGGCAAGGTGTCGGCGTTCGAACCCACCGAGGGCTACCGCATCAAACAGGATGACTATGCGCTGCCTGACATTGATCTGAACCGTGACGAGGCGGCGGCCGTCGCGGTGGCCACCACGTTGTGGGAGTCACCCGAGCGGATCACCGCCGCACAGAGTGCGCTGCTGAAGTTACGGGCCGCCGGAGTGGATGTGGATCCGGCCGCCGGTGTTTCGATCACCACGGGTGCCGGCCCCATGGGACTGCGCGGATCCGAGGATGTGCTTGGAATCCTGTTGTCTGCCATCGACACCGGGCAGGCTGTCCGGTTTCACCATCGGCCCACACCCGTCGATCCCTATACCGAGCGCACGGTCGAACCCTGGGGTGTGGTCACCGCGATGGGCCGTTGGTATCTGGTCGGCCACGATCGCGACCGCGACGCGACCCGGATATTCCGGCTCTCACGGATCGACTCAGATACCAAGACCGTTGGGCCCCAGGGCTCGGTCAATCGTCCCGACGGGGTGAATCTTCGCGCGATCGTGGATCAGGCGATCGGAGAGACGTCGACCGGGGGACGGGCTCTGGTGTGGGTGGCCGATGGACATGCCACCGCGCTGCGACGGGCGGGGCGCCCGGGTGGCCGTCGCACGATCGGCGGCCGCGAAGGCGAGGTCATGGAACTCGATGTGGCCGCGCTCGATCGGCTGGCCCGGGAGATCGCCGGCTACGGCGCTGACGCGCTGGTGCTGGAACCGGAGTCGCTTCGTCAGGACGTTCTGGCCCGGCTGAGGGGTCAGGCTGAGGCGACGGTGGGCCCATGACACCCGTGTCCACCCGTCTCATGCGGCTGCTCAATATGGTGCCCTATTTTCAGGCGAACCCCAGGACGACCTACGCCAAGGCCGCCGCCGACCTCGGGGTCACTCGCAAGCAGCTGGAGCAGGATGTCAAGCAGCTTTGGATGTGCGGTCTGCCCGGTTACGGCCCGGGCGACCTGATCGACTTCGAGTTCTCTGGAGACACCATCGAGGTCACCTTCTCGGCGGGTATGGACCGTCCGCTGCGGCTCACCTCTCCCGAGGCGACCGGGCTGTTGGTCGCTTTGCGTGCGCTTGCCGATATCCCCGGGGTGCTGGATCCTGCGGCCGCCCGTAGTGCGATGGCCAAAATCGAGGCGGCTGCCGGCACCGTGATCGATGACGACGTGCCTGCCGCTGTCGACGAACCTGCACCGGCTGAGAGTGACGTTGCCGCGGCGGTGCGTGCGGCGGTTCGCGATAGGCGGGCGCTGGCGATCGAGTACTACTCGGCTTCCCGCGACGCGCTCTCGCGCCGCACCGTCGACCCGATTCGGGTGGTCCTGGTCGGCGACCAGAGCTATCTGGAGGGATGGTGCCGCGAAGCCGAAGGCGTTCGGCTATTCCGGTTCGACCGGATCGTCGACGTCGAGGTACTCGACGAAGCGTCGGCCCCGCCCGTCGCCGAGGCCCCGCCCAACACCGCGCTATTCGACGCCGACCCGTCGCTTCCGGCGGCGACTCTGCGAGTCGGTCCCCGGGCGGCGTGGATGCTGGAGTATTTCCCGATGCGAGTCTTGAGGGAGTTACCCGGCGGTTCCTGCGAGGTGGCCATGACGTTCGCCGCCGAGGAGTGGATGACCAGGCTGATCCTGGGCCTCGGGGCGGATGTCCAGGTGCTCACACCCGAGAGCCTGGTCCTCAGCGTCCGCCGGGCTGCCACCGCCGCACTGGCCGCGTATGGCGGTCTCGAGGGCTGAGCCGGGTCCGGGGTCATCAAGGGCCAGGTGGGGTAGCATCGAAGCGACTTCTGGGAGGTACTGATGGGCAGTCTTAGTCCGTGGCACTGGTTGATCCTTCTCGGCGTGGGTGTGTTGCTTTTCGGGGCAAAGCGGTTGCCCGACGCGGCGCGGTCCCTGGGCAAGTCGATGCGCATCTTCAAGTCCGAGGTCAAGGAACTGCAGGCCGAGGGCAAGACCGACACGGTGACGCCCGCCCAGCCCGCCACCCAGGTCGCCTCCGAGCGTGTCGAAGCACCGGTGAGCCCGCCGGCGCCCAGTCCGACCGACGTCCGGCCGGCCTGAATCGGCAAGTACCGCCGGCGCCTGGACGCCGCTAGGTGAACGCCGTGCGCACGCCCTCATTTCTTTCCCGCCTTGACCCGCGGCAGCGTCGTGCCCGCAGTAATCCGGACGGGACCATGTCGCTGGTCGAGCATGTCCGGGAATTGCGCACCCGGCTCCTGATCTCGGTGGGTGCCGTCGCGCTGACCACCATCGTCGGCTTCGTCTGGTACAGCCACGGCTTCTTTGGTACGGAGAGTCTCGGGGAACTGCTTCGTCACCCCTACTGCGCCCTACCGGCTTCGGCGCGCGCCGATATCAGCGCCGACGGCGGGTGTCGGCTGCTGGCGACTGCACCGTTTGACCAGTTCATGTTGCGCCTCAAGGTCGGTTTGACCGCAGGGATCGTGTTGGCCTGCCCAGTCTGGCTCTACGAACTGTGGGCCTTCATCACCCCCGGCCTCTACCGCAACGAACGCCGTTTCGCCGTCGCGTTCGTGGTGTCGGCGGCGACCCTGTTCATCGGTGGCGCGGTACTGGCCTATGTGGTGCTGTCGAAGGCGCTGCACTTCCTGCTGACTGTCGGCAGCGACGTTCAGGTCACCGCGCTCTCCGGTGATCGCTATTTCGGGTTTCTGATCAATCTGCTACTGGTATTCGGGGTCAGCTTCGAGTTTCCCCTGCTGATCATCATGCTCAATATGATTGGCATGCTCAGCTACGAGAAACTCAAGTCTTGGCGGCGGGGGCTGATCTTCGGCGTCTTCGCCTTCGCCGCGATCGCGACACCGGGTTCTGACCCGTTCTCCATGCTGGCGCTGGGCCTGGCGTTGTCGGTGCTGATGGAGCTCGCGATCCAGGTCACCCACCTGCACGACAAGCGGAAGGCCAAGCGGGAAGCCCAGATCACCGTGCCCGACGACCAGGCGGCCCCGATCGAGCCGCCGACCCCGGTGACCACTCCGGCGCGGACGGGGCCCGAGCATGACGACATCACCTGATCCAAACCCCCAACTCAACGACTTCGCCGGGCAGTTGGGCTTCGAGCTCGATGACTTCCAGATCCAGTCCTGCGAGGCGTTGGAGCGCGGCCACGGTGTCCTGGTGTGCGCGCCGACCGGCGCGGGCAAGACCGTCGTCGGAGAGTTCGCCGTGCACCTCGCGCTGGCGGCCGGGCAGAAGTGCTTCTACACCACGCCCATCAAAGCGCTGAGCAATCAGAAGCACAATGATCTTGTTCGCCGTTATGGTTCTGAGAAAATCGGTCTGCTGACCGGCGACCAGTCGATCAACGGGGACGCACCGGTGGTGGTGATGACCACCGAGGTGCTGCGCAACATGCTTTACGCGGGTTCGGATGCACTGCAGGGCCTTTCGTACGTGGTGATGGACGAGGTGCATTTCCTGGCAGACCGGATGCGCGGCGCCGTGTGGGAGGAGGTCATCCTGCACCTGCCCGAGCATGTGCGACTGGTCAGTCTCTCTGCGACGGTGAGCAATGCCGAGGAGTTCGGCGGCTGGATCAAGACCGTCCGCGGTGATACCACGGTGGTGGTCGACGAACATCGCCCGGTACCGCTGTGGCAGCACGTGCTGGTAGGCAAGCGACTGTTCGACCTTTTCGACTACTCGGCCGACAGCGTCAAGCATCGGGTCGATCCGGAGTTGATGCGACATATCGCCAACCGCAGGGAGGCCGACCGACTCGCCGACTGGCAGCCACGGCATCGGGGCGGTGGCCGGGGAGGCAGTCGCGGGCCCAGTGTGAACCGGCCACCGCCACGCCCGGACGTCATCGCCACCCTGGATCGCGAGGGCCTGCTGCCGGCGATCACCTTCATCTTCTCCCGGGCCGGCTGCGACGGGGCCGTGAAGCAGTGTCTGCGCAGTCCGCTGCGGCTGACTACAGAAGAGGACCGGAAACGCATCGCCGAGGTGATTGACCGGCGCTGCGGCGAACTAGCCGATGCGGATCTGGTGGTACTGGACTACTACGAGTGGCGGGAGGCTCTGCT
>Ga0164294_10004409_pt1 | contig 12270 bp, 12 predicted proteins | sample GEODES005metaG_FD_111479 | JGI IMG/M metagenome (GOLD analysis project Ga0164294, IMG submission 111479) | Oligotrophic lake water microbial communities from Sparkling Lake, Wisconsin, USA - GEODES005 metaG | ecosystem: Environmental > Aquatic > Freshwater > Lake | place: USA: Sparkling Lake... | reverse complement strand
GACATTTTAATACTTTTGAAAGTTTGATTATATGATTTTATATCTTTCTTATTCACCTTTCTTTTTTTATCAATTTTTTTTTACAATTACTTTTTTTACCTTTTACTAAAAATTTATAAATTCTTGGGGAACCAAGGTTCCCCTATGACCCCTCCTTTCATTATTTCTTTCTTTTGAAATTATTGTTTTGTAAAAAAAATTGAAATACTTTTTCAAGAATTATTTTAATCATAATTAAATACATATTATTTTGTTTAAAACAACTCAATCTATTTACAAAATGAATTCCAACGTTAAGTTCACTGGATGTGCATTTTGCCGCGCCAATCAAAAACCATTTAATCATCAATTAAAAAATAAACAAGGTCATATAGTTTGCCAAGAATTATTACAATATGAGTGTCCTTGGTGTCATGTAAAAGGACATACAACCAAGCACTGCACAATGACGTACGAAGAAGTATGTACAAAACGTGAACAGGTAAGAGAAGCAGAACGACGCGAACGCTGGGAAGAAAATCAAAGGGTTAAAACTAAACAAGACGAAATCAAAGCCAATAGCTGGGCAGCAAAAATTACAAAAAAGGTTTCACCAGCGGCTATTGCTAAAATGTCAGAAGATGAGAAAATTTTAAAAGCCGAAAAGGCTGCCAAATTAGCAAAGATAGCAGAGGAGAAAAAAATTGCAGCAGAAAAAAGAAGGGAAAGATACGAGAAATTTTATGAGCCAAATATGCGTGAAAAATATGGTGTTCGTGAGCAATTGGTACTTCCACCGGTTTCTTATATGCATGATAGTATTTGCGTATCAATTGGCGATTTTTGGGAGTTTTATGTGGAAGGTTTACGCGATGACAGCGAATTGGCGAAGAGTAGACGTGAAAATGTAGAAAATCAAACTAAATTCCATGCTTATTTGAAAGAGAAATACTGGACAGACTGGATTTTTGAAACACAAACAACAGAAGATGACTGTATTTATCTACGCCAACTACGCAGAAAAGAAATGTTGGCTCGCGAAGAAGATGAATACGAACGCGAAGAACGAGAGAGAAAAGAATGGGCCAAAATAAATAAGGAAATAGAAGAAAGAAAGAAAGAGCAAGATGAAATGGAGAGAAAACATCAATCTGGAGAAATTACTGAAAAGGAATTCAACGAATGGTATTGGGCGCATGAGGAAGAAGAATGGGAAGAGCAAGATGCTTATCATATGTCAGGGTTACAACTATATGAAACAATCGAACACCAAAGTAAAGCAAAGAAAGCGTGGCTGATGAGAAAAAAGGCGCGAGAAGAGTTCTAAAAATATATAATATATTTGTTATTTTATATAATATATATGATATGGTATGTATTTGTAATTGTAAATTGTAATTAGTATATTAAATATTACCTGTTATTTAATTTGTAATCTATTGCAAATTTATTTTTTTTAAATTTTCTATTTGCAAAATTTTTATTTATATCTACTATTTTTTTATTAATAATTTCTATTCCTTTTGTAATTATATTCTGGTTTTTCTCTAAAACCACATTATTATGTATAATTTTTTGAAAATCTGTTTCACCTCGTTTAGCTTTGAAAAATATATCTTTACGTTTATCATTGCATAATTTACAAAAACATCCGTTGTCTATGTAATGCTCTAATTGAATATCATTTATATATTGATTTTCTAAACATAAAGACATATAAAATTTAAATTCATCCTTTGTATATGGTACTTTTTCTTGGCACAAACGATTACTCCAAGTCATTAAATACTTTTTTCTCTCTTCCTCGCTATAATAAAAGTTTAAGTATTTGCAATTTTTTATATTTTCAAAATAGTTTTTAGGTAACCTATATTCAGATTTAAATCTATTATATAACTCACCTATTTCTTTTGTTTCTGTTTTATAATCAACAATCATAACTATGTCTGTCTTTAAAATGGTAGAAAGAATATTTGCCCATAATTGTGAATCACACAAACGTAATTTAATATATTTAACATTATTAACTTCTTGAATAGTATATTTTTTATTAAAATCAAACGGAACCGGTTTTGATATATTATATTTGTCTATATAATGATCGCCATTTTCTAAATGAGTAAATAATTTATCAAATCTATCGGAAATGCGTTTAATTGAATATTTGCTTATATTATCTTCTGTATTATTAAAATGATACACTGCTATTTTTTCGAAAAATTCTGAAATTTTTCTCTCTATAGGTGTTCTATAAATATCAATTACATAAACATTTTTATTATTACTAGCTAAATATTGAATAATATCATTTATTTTTACATCATTTATTCCTGTTAAAACATTTAACATTATCTCATCGTGGATATGTATAACATTATACGATTTTGCTAAAGATACACGTAAAGACGTTACCAATGTTGTCGAACCAACCTTTGGAGGAGTGTAAATAAATATATAGTTATTAGAAATATTATATTTATTATTAAATAATTTATCAATAACATCTCTTATTTTTTCTAGATTGCTCATATAATAATAACTTAAATAAAAATTTAAAATTTAATTTATTATCTAAAATATGGAAGCTATATTAGTACTTGATATTAATAATGGTTTATCAAAAGAAGGTATTATACCTTGGACTTCAAAAAAAGATATGCAATTTTTTTATAATAAAACAAAAAATAACATTTTAATTATGGGTAAAAATACTTATTTTTCTCTACCAGAAAACTCTAGACCATTAAAAGATAGATTAAATATTGTTTTAACGAGCAATCCAGAATTTTTATCGAATAATGAAATAAGTAAATACAATAACATATTATTTACTAAAGACGACAACATTTTCAAGACAATTTTTTATAATAGAGAGAAATACATAAACACATACCCTTCTTTAAGTAGGAATTTTAAGATATATATTATAGGTGGAAAACAGATATATGAAAAATTTTTCCCATTATGTAAAACAATATGGTTGACCAGAATAAAAAAAAATTATATGTGTGATTTAGTATTTGAATATAACTATGAAAAAGAATTTAAGGAAGAACTATATGATGAAACATCCGAATTAAAAATAATTAAATATAATAGAATTTAGCATTCAACATTTTTTACAAAATGCTTATTCATATATTTTTGAATATTAAAATAAGTTAATTGTTCACCTTCTTCAACTCCTAACAAAAATTTTAGTTTATTATCAGGTTTTATAATCTTACTATTGCTTTCATTTTCTAACTTATTTTCTTTTATATATGTAACCAAAGATTTTGTTACCTCAGTTCTCGCTATTTCAGTTCCTTCTGTTTTATTCATAAATTCACATAATTCTTTTGTTACTTTACTTGGTTTTGCAAATCCAGATGGTTTACGATTACCTTTATTTTTATTTTTAGTTGCTTCCTTTTTAAGTACCTTCATTTGTTTTTTTACATTTTTTTCTAATTGTTTGAGTGAATGTTGAAGATTACCTATTTGATTTTTAACTATTGTTAATCCAGTTACTAATTCTTCAAATTGTTCAAACAAACTATTATCAACTTCTTCATCTTTATCACTGTTATTCAATTGCTTCATTCTATACTACATTTATGAAGTAAACTTTAAATTAATTTATATTAATATTATTATATAATATTAATCTTATTATATAATATAAATTTTATTTTTTCATATTTTTACATATAGGGCATTTACAGTTTGCTTTATGACCATTTGATTTTTTAGAACAATGTCTTTTTTTATGTATACAACGAATATTTTTGCAAATAGGACACATACAATTTGCTTTGTGACCATTTGATTTCTTTCTTGTTCCTCCTTTCTTTTTATCCCAACATCCACCATTCTTTCTAGACCCTTTACTCTTTTTAGATCGTTTTTTTCGAGTGCCACCAACTACATTATTACTACTTGATTTATCTTCATCTATATTATCATCACTCATATTACCAATAGATTTATCTATTGCGTCTTCACCTGAATTTTTAATTTTATCATCGTCATTAATAGTATTGTTTGGGTCTGTTCCTGGTGCATATGGTATATCGCTTAAACTACTTGTGTCAGAATCTGTATCTGTATCTGTATCTGTTACTTCTTTGTCATTTTCATTATTAGAAACTTCTTCTCCTCCTTTCATTTTTTTCATGTTTTTACAAATGGGACACATACAATTTGCTTTATGACCATTTGATTTCTTTTTACTTCCTTCTTGTATTTTCATATCTAAATCATCGGAATTATCTGTTCTTTTTATATTTTTTTTGTTAGCCATATTTTTACATATAGGACATCCACAATCTGGCGCGTGCCCATTTTTCTTTTTTAATGAGCCATTTTTTCTTAATTTTTTCATTTTATCTTCTTTTGTATAATCACCTCTTTTTGCTTTATTTATCATATTTTCACAAATATGACATTTACAATCATTAGAATGACCATTTTTTCGTTTTCCACCCATTAGTTTTATGCTATCAATTTCAGTTTTTCCCATATATATTAATATATATATATTAAGTTTTTCAAAAAATATGTTAATAAAATATTTTTTGAAATTTCTAAACTAAATAATTATATTTTAAATTTACTTCGCTTCCATTGTAATCGCAGTAGTTCCTTGACGTGTAGGCTTACTACGAACATTACGCACTTTGCTATCTGTTTTATTTGAGACAAGTGTCCACTCCTTGTTGGCTCCTTCTCTTGGTCCTTCACCACGTGTTCTAGGTGGTCTTTGTTGTCTAGGAGTTGTAGTATCTCTAGGTGGTCTTTGTTGTCTAGGAGTAGCAGCGTCTCTTACAGGTGTTGGCGATGATGTTTCATCTACCTTTTCTGCTCTATAAGCGGTTCTAGCAAGCTTGTATTCACGTCTGGTTTCGCACATTAACTTTCCTCCATTAATTCCATTTACGTTAGATGCTTGCCATTCATGTTCAGTAGAATTGGTTTTTACCAATTCAAACTCTACATATTCACCTTGAACCAAATACTTGTATTGTTGATTCTCAACTTCAATTGCACTATGATGAATAAAAATATCAGAACCCGAGCGACTACCATCTGTAACGGTAATAAATCCAAAACCAGCCTTGTTATTGAACCACTTAACACGGCCGACCAATCGCTCAGAAGAAGGTGTATCAACGTCTTTGTTAGATGTCATATTTATAATCTAATATATAAGCATATCTTTATATAGTTTTTTTCATAAAGATATAATCTAAAATTTATCCTTGTGTTATATAATAAACATGTGTTAAAATAAATCTCTCTAAATCGTGATTGTTAGATGTATCTACATCTGTAAGTTCAATTTTTGAAAAATCATATAACTCAATATTATTATAAGAAATGTATTCAAACACTGGTATTAAATTTATTGTTTCTGCTTCCTTTATATCATTTAAATCTATGTTATTATCTTTTGCTAATTTTCTAATATAATTATAAATCATCAATCCTATCATTTTAAATCTTTTGTCTTGTTTTTTATCTGCTTTTTTATTCACTAATTGAAATACGTTAAATAATGATTCAATATAATCTGACATTCTATCATAAGTTTTCTCACTCATTTAATAGTAATTATATATTTCTTTTTAAATTTTTTTCTGCATTAACTCTAATTCTCTATTAAATCTATCAATAATAATATCATAATTCGGTATTTCTTCAAAGGATAAATTTTTTACATAATTCATATAAAAAACTAAAACTTCTGGTAAATTTGTATCTTCTAATATACCATTTTTTAAATACTTAATTTTATCATTTACGTTTTCAACATTTGATATTGTTTGCCAAGGTAATGTTCCTAAATAAAAATAGATTAACATATAGCCTAGAGATTCTAAATCATCTCTTCTGCTTAATTCTATATAATTATGAGCGTTTATGCTTGCATATGTATTGCTTCCTATTAAATTATTACTTCGTTTTTCAGACATATGTTTATTATTTATTAAGTAAGATTTGCAAAACCCAAAGTCAATTATGTAAATTTTATTATCCGTTTTTTTTAAACTTAATAAAAAATTTTCAGGTTTTAAATCTCTATGAACCAATCCTTTATCATGAATAAATCTTAACAATTTAACAATTATGATACCTATTTGTAGAACAAGTGTTAGAGAGAAATTCCCGAATTTATTTTTTACCTCTTGAAGTGATTTTCCCAATAGTTCTATTACCATATAATAATTTTTTTCATCTTTACCAAACCATTTTACAGAAGGAACTCCTAAACTATTATTTAAATATTGATATACAACTGTTTCATGCTTTAACAACTTAGTATTGTTTTTTATTTCTTCTATTTTAACTGCTACATATTCTTTACTTCTTATATTTTGACCTCTATAAATTGAACCAAAAGAACCTTCTCCTATTTTTTCAAGTAATAAATATTTATTGTTAATTAAATTCATATTTAAATATTGGTTTAATATTTAAATATTATTGTTTTATAATTTATTCATTTTATTGCCTTTCTTGCCTTTCCTGACTTTCTTGCCTTTCTTGCCTTTCCTGACTTTCTTGCCTTTCTTGCCTTTCTTGACTTTCGTGATTTATTTTTTTTTCCTCCACTACTGATGCTCATTGCATCTTCATCAGGTACTTCTTCATCTTCAGAATATTCTTCATGTAAATCTTGATAATTCCTAACAATAATATCTTTTGCCGTATCTTTTGATGTATCATTAACATTTTTAATTTCTCTATTCTCAACTTTTACTCCTATGAAAACATATGTATCATCAATTAAAAACATACATTTAAATTCTCCGTGAAATTTTTGGAGTTCCAAATCTACATTTTCATAGGTTCCGGTTCCAACTATAATTGCTCCATTATTATCATATATCTCGTTTGTAAATTCTAAAGTTGCTCCTTTTATTAGTGAAGGAAATTTTTTTCCAGGTAAAAACTGATATAAAGAAGGAGATACCATAATTATAATATTATAATATATTATAATTATATTTTAAAAAATAAAAAATCTTGGTATAATAAATTTATGTTCATTTACTACTGGTAATCTTAAAAAAAATAAACCAATTATTATCAAAACTATACCAAAATATTTCCATGGATCGTTAAACTTTTCTCCTAATATAACTATAGCTGCTATAGATTCTATTAAAGCACTTAATCCATCCCACGCTGCGTTAACAAGTAAAATCGTAGAACCTTGTAATGACCGAATTAAAAAATATATTACACCGATATATCCTATTGAACCTGTAGCAAAATTTTGTAATCCGCCTTTATTTGCAAATTCTTTATAACCAAAATCTCCTATTATTTCAGTCAAACATAAAGCTAAAATACCAACATAACTCATTGTAATTAATATATTTATATAAATAAATATAAATTATATAAAATATAAGTATAAAATATAAGTATAAAATATTATAATAATTTCGTTTACAATGTAAAAAAATATAGTGTTATAACATGTGTCATTATAATTATAACTTGTTGTATTATCATTAAGAATTTTCCGTAAAATGATATAGGATATAAATCAGAAATCCCTACACCAGCTTGAATAGTTGTACTCAAAAGCAAATAATCTAAAAAAACAAATTCTTCTCTAACATGTCGTTGAAAATGATCTTTTAATTGGTAATAAAATAAAGCAAAAAATAAAATACATAAAATATGAAAACAAACCGTTCTAATAACAATCTTCATATATATTTATTATATTTCTTTTCCATTATATATTTGATTTAATTGACGATTTACTCTTACAAAAGTTGCACATTTTGGTATATCTTTAATTTTTTTTGAACCTAAATATGTCATACAAGAACGAATGCCTCCTTGAATATTTAAAATTGTTTCTTCAACTGGTCCTCTATGTTCAATTTTTACGGCTTTACCTTCACTACTTCTGTATTTTGCAACTCCTCCACTATATTTATTCATAGCATTTGATGAACTCATTCCATAAAATACTTTATATTTTTTATTTCCTTCTTCAATTAATTCACCACCGCTTTCATTATGACCTGCAAACATAGAACCACTCATAACAAAATCTGCTCCAGCACCATAAGCTTTTGAAAAATCTCCTACAACTTGAAGCCCTCCATCACTAATAATATGTGCATCTAGTCCATGAGCTGTATCCGCACATTCAATAACAGCACTTAATTGAGGCATACCTATTCCCGTTTGTTTTCTAGTTGTGCAACAACTTCCACTACCAATACCTACCTTTACAATATCAACTTTTCCATTCATAACAAGATCTAAAACACCTTGAGATGTACAAACATTTCCAGCAATAATAATTTTATCTGGATATTTCACTCTAATTTCACTACATTTTTCAATAAATTTTGACATGTAGCCATTTGCCACATCAATACAAATAAATTTAGGATCAATATTTTTTACTATTTCATCTAAGTTTTCTAAATCTTTATCACTAATTCCAGTTGAAACAGCAAAATATCTAATATCTAATGGTTTATCTTTTAAATCTTCAATTGTGTAATATTTATGCAAACATGTTAAAACCTTATGTTTTTGCATTTCGAGAGCCATTTCAATAGTTCCAGTTGTATCCATATTACTTACAATAATAGGGACACCGGTCCAAGAATAAGTAGAATACTTAAATTTAAATGTTCTCTCTAATGATACTTCTGATCTTGAAGAATATTGGCTTCGTTTTGGAAGTAAAAGAACATCGGAAAAATCTAATTTTGTATCGTCTAAAATCTTCATAATATATTTAAAATTTAGTTTTTAAATATATTATGATAAAATATAATATTTTATAGCGCCAAATATTTAGAAACACCATTTTTCGTTAATTTAAAATAAATTTATAAAAATAAAGTTTTATCACTTAAAATATTTGCTAAAATTTTTTCATGTTTATATTATATAAATATGGTAGACAATATCATCTTTGTTGACAGTTCTGTGCCTTCATATTCTTTGTTTGTTGACTCGTGTAACACAAATACATATCCTATCGTATATTCATCCGATTCTAGTAAAAAAGAAATATATAATCTAGTTAAACAATTCTCTAGCATTAAACGTTTCGCTTTTGTTTTTCATTTTAGTCCAGTTTATTTATTTTTAGATAATGAACCATTTTTTATTCCGAATGAAGAAACTTTTAGCAAGAATGTTCAGTTTTTAATTGATTTGATTAATGAAATGAAGGTTAAAAATGTGGATTTCCTTGCTTGTAATACATTACTAGATAAAAATTGGGTTAATTATTTTGATACATTAACGAATAATACAAATGCAATTATAGGCGCTTCAAATGATCCTACTGGAAATATAAAATATGGTGGTAATTGGGTAATGGAAAATACTAAAGAAGATATTGAGCTTATTTATTTTACACACAATATCGAATATTATACATTTTTGTTAGGTCTTTCAAACTGCACATTGTTATTAAAATCTGACGGAAAAGTTTATGGTTGTGGTAATAATCCTTATGGTCAATTAGGTAATGGAAATACTTATGATAGTTATACTTTGACACAAATGAATATTCCATCAGGTAAAACACCATCACAAATATCAAGTGTTTATGCAACGATAGTTTTAATGACTGATGGAACTGTTTATGGTTGTGGTTATAATGGTGATGGTGAATTAGGTAATGGAACTACTACTAATAGAAGTAGTTTGACACAAATGACAATTCCATCAGGTAAAACAGCATCACAAATATCATGTGGTCCGTTTCATACGATAGTTTTAATGACTGATGGAACTGTTTATGGCTGTGGTTCAAATGGTTATGGTCAATTAGGTAATGGAACTAGTAATAGAAGTCTAACTTTGACACAAATGACATCAATTCCATCAGGTAAAACACCAACACAAATATCATGTGGTTATGAATTTACTATGGTTTTAATGTCTGATGGAACTGTTTATGGTTGTGGTTTTAATGGTAACGGTCAATTTGGTAACGGAGAAAATAGTTTTAATAGTACTTTGACACAAATGACAACAATTCCATCAGGAAAAACACCAACACTAATATCATGTGGTGATGGTTATACGATGGTTTTAATGACTGATGGAACTCTTTACGGTTGTGGTTATAATTCTTTTGGTCAATTAGGTAATGGAACTACTGGTAATAGTAATACTTTGACACAAATGACAATTCCAACAGGTAAAACACCAATAAAAATATCATGTGCTTATGGAAATACGATAGTTTTAATGAGTGATGGAACTCTTTATGGTTGTGGTTTAAATGATCGTGGTCAATTAGGTAATGGAACTACTAATAATAGTAGTACTTTGAGACAGATGACAAATTCTACAGGTAAAACGGTAAAACAAATAACATCTGGTGGTGGTGATACGATAGTTTTAATGACTGATGCAACTGTTTATGGTTGTGGTTCAAATGGTAGTGGTCAATTAGGTAATGGAACTACTAATAATAGTAGTACTTTGACACCCATGACAAATTCTACAAATACAATTAAATTAATGAATGTAAATGAAGTTACTCCAACTTTATCAAATTTTTCTATTCCAAACAAAACATATGGAGATAGTTCTTTTACAATTACTGCTCCTTCATCAAATAGTAATGGGTCTTTTATTTACACATCTTCTAATACATCAGTTGCAACTATTCTTGGAAATACTGTAACCATTGTTGGGGCAGGAAGTACAACCATTACAGCAACTCAATCTGAATCAGGTAATTACGCTTCAGGAATAAAAACAACAAGCTTTACTGTTAATAAAGCTACTCCAGAAATATCAAATTTTTCTATTCCAACCAAAACATATGGAAATAGTGCTTTTACAATTACTGCTCCTTCATCAAATAGCACAGGGTCTTTTATTTACACATCTTCTAATACATCAGTTGCAACTATTTCTGGAAATACTGTAACCATTGTTGGGGCAGGAAGTACAACCATTACAGCAACTCAATCTGAATCAACAAATTACACATCAGGAACAACAACAGCAAACTTTACTGTTAATAAAGCTACTCCAACTTTATCAAATTTTTCTATTCCAACCAAAGCAAATGGAAATAGTGCTTTTACAATTACTGCTCCTTCATCAAATAGTAATGGGTCTTTTATTTACACATCTTCTAATACATCAGTTGCAACTATTTCTGGAAATACAATTACTATTGTTGGTGTAGGAATTTCAACTATTACAGCAACTCAAGATCAAACAAATAATTACACATCAGGAACAACAACAGCAGATTTTTATGTAAAATTAACTCCATCAATATCAAATTTTTCTATTCCAACTAAAGTATATGGAGATAGTTCTTTTACAATTACAAATCCTTCATCAAACAGTGATGGGTCTTTTATTTACACATCTTCTAATACATCAGTTGCAACTATTTCTGGAAATACTGTAACCATTGTTGGTGCAGGAAGTACAACCATTACAGCAACTCAACATGAAACAACAAATTACATTTCGGGAACAACAACAGCAAACTTTACTGTTAATAAAGCTACTCCAACTTTATCAAATTTTTCTATTCCAAACAAAACATATGGAGATAGTTCTTTTACAATTACAAATCCTTCATCAAACAGTAATGGTGATTTTAGTTATGCATCTTCTGATACATCAGTTGCAAGTATTGATGGAAATACTGTAACCATTGTTGGTGCAGGAAGTATAACCATTACAGCAACTCAAGATGAAACAAATAATTACACTTCGGGAACAACAACAGTAAACTTTACCGTTAATAAAGCTACTCCAACTTTATCAAATTTTTCTATTCCAAACCAAACATATGGATATAGTTCTTTTACAATTACAAATCCTTCATCAAACAGTGATGGTGATTTTAGTTATGCATCTTCTGATATATCACTTGCAAGTATTGATGGAAATACTGTAACCATCGTTGGTGCAGGAAGTATAACTATTACAGCAACTCAAGATGAAACAAATAATTACACTTCAGGAACAATAACAGCAAACTTTACCGTTAATAAAGCTACTCCAACTTTATCAAATTTTTCTCTTCCAGACAAAACATATGGAGACACTTCTTTTACATTTACAAATCCTTCATCAGACAGTGATGGTGATTTTAGTTATGCATCTTCTGATATATCAGTTGCAAGTATTGATGGAAATACTGTAACCATTGTTGGTGCAGGAAGTATAACCATTACAGCAACTCAAGATGAAACAAATAATTACACTTCAGGAACAATAACAGCAAACTTTACTGTTAATAAAGCTACTCCAACTTTATCAAATTTTTCT
>Ga0164294_10004408_pt1 | contig 12271 bp, 6 predicted proteins | sample GEODES005metaG_FD_111479 | JGI IMG/M metagenome (GOLD analysis project Ga0164294, IMG submission 111479) | Oligotrophic lake water microbial communities from Sparkling Lake, Wisconsin, USA - GEODES005 metaG | ecosystem: Environmental > Aquatic > Freshwater > Lake | place: USA: Sparkling Lake... | reverse complement strand
TGGTGCTGCAGCTGCGTGTCGATGTGGCACGCGAGCTGCCGTCCGTGGTGTTCTACGAATTCCTCGCGACGGCCAACCCGCTCGAGTTCCTGTTCATGCTCGGCTTCGCGGACGAGGCGGCGTACCAGCAATATGCCGATGCTCCGTTCCATCTGGCGATGGCACCACTGGGCTGGGCTTGTCTCGACGGTGACCCAACCATCGAGTTCCTGCGTCCGGCAACTAAGTAAAGAGAGACATCATGCGCATGCGTGCTCTGGGTCGTCGATTGGAGTGGTTCCTGTTGGCGCTAGGCCTCACGGGGTTCGCCGCTCCGGCTGGAGCCGTGGATGCAGGTTGGTCGCACTACGGCGGCGACCAAGCCGGCCGCCGTTACTCTACGGCGACGGAAATTACGCCGCAGAACGTCGGGGACCTGGCCGTGGCGTGGCGCTATTCCACGGGTGAACTCAAGCGACGCGGCCCTGCGCTCATCGCCAACAGTTCCACGGAAACAACGCCCGTGCTCGTGGAGGGCAATCTCGTCTTTTGTACGCCGTTCAATCGTGTCGTAGCGCTCGACCCCGCCACGGGTCGCGAGAAATGGGTGAACGACCCACAGGTCGACCTAGGGCATCCCATTCCCTACCACTACAACTGCCGTGGCGTAACGCCCTGGAAGGACCCGCAGGCAGCAGCAGATGCCACCTGCGCCGTGCGCATCTTTACCGGAACCAACGACTCACGCGTCGTTGCTTTGGATGCACGCACGGGGCGGCGCTGCCCGGGCTTTGGCTTGAACGGCGAGGTGCGAGTGCCGCGTGAAACACCTGCGAAGTTCGCCGGGGAAATCAAGATTAGTTCGGCGCCACTCGTGGCGGGTGGGATGGTCGTGGTCGGGTCGTTCATCATGGACAACCTGCGGGTGGATGCGCCCCGCGGCACGCTGAATGCCTTTGATGCGCGAACGGGCGTACTGCGCTGGCAGTGGGACCCCATTCCGCGGAACCCGTCGGACCCGGCGGCGGCTACCTGGGAGGGCAATAGCGCGCAGGTAACCGGTGCAGCGAACGTCTGGTCCACCATGGTGGCGGACGAGACCCGCGGCCTGCTGTACGCACCCGTCGGCTCCGCGTCGCCGGACTTCTGGGGTGGCGAGCGCAAGGGAGCGAATCTCTACTCCAGTTCTGTTGTCGCGCTGGAACTGGCCACCGGAAAGCTGCGTTGGCACTTTCAGGTAGTGCACCACGATATCTTCGACTACGAAGCGGCTTCACCGCCGATGTTGGTGGACCTGCCCTTGCCCGGTGGCGGCACGCGGCCGCTGGTGGTGCAGAACACCAAGATGGGGTTCTCGTGGATTCTTGATCGTGAGACTGGCAAACCCGTATACGGTGCCATCGAAAAGCCGGTACCCACCCGGGCGATGCCCGGTGAATGGGTCTCACCGACGCAGCCGTTTCCGGTGAAGCCTGCCCCACTGGTCCCGACGCGCGTCACGCCGGACGATGCCTGGGGCTTCACCTTCTGGGACCGCGCCAAGTGCCGGGAGCTCATCTCCAGCCTGCGTAGCGAAGGCATCTTCACGCCGGCCAGCCTCAGTCCCGGCACCATCCTGTCGCCTGGCAACGCGGGTGGCATGAACTGGGGTGGCCCGGCCTACGACCCGGCGCGCAAGTGGATGATCGTCAACGTGAACAACGTGGCGCAGGTGGTTCGTCTGCTGCCGCGCGCTGAAATTGGCAACATCGAGGGTATCTCGCTCGCCAGTGGACGTGACATTGCCGCGCAGCAAGGCACGCCTTATGGCACCAACCGCGATTGGCTTTTGTCGCCGTGGGGCGCGCCCTGCACGCCGCCACCATGGGGCGAGTTGGTCGCCGTGTCACTCGAGGATGGCAGCGTGAAGTGGCGGGTGCCGCTCGGTTCCATCGAGGACAAGCTGCCAATCCACTTTGAGTGGAATCTAGGCACTCCGAACCTCGGCGGCCCGGTGGTCACGGCGGGTGGCGTGGTGTTCATCGCAGCGACGATGGATAATGTCATCCGTGCCTTCGATGTGCGCAACGGCAAGATGTTGTGGCGCGCCAAGCTGCCGGCCGGCGGGCAGGCAACCCCGATGACCTACACCGTCAACGGGCGACAGTTTCTGGTGATGGTCACCGGCAACCACATGTGGTTCGGTTCGCCGGCGGGCGACGAGGTGGTTGCTTACGCGCTTCCGCAGAAGGCGCGCTGAGGCGGTCGCGCGAGCGCTCTTAGCAAGGTTGGCATCTAGGCCCTCGCCAAGAGGGCCTTCACCAACGTTCCGGCGAACGCTTCAGCGTCGCCGGAGCGTGATGGGCAACTGCACGAGATTGCGTCCGAAGAAGCTCGGCGTGTACGCCGGGGCCGCAGCCCCCGGCGCCATCTCGAAGCCCTCATAGCGGGCGAACAGCGCCTTGAAAGCACTGGCAATCTCTTGCCGTGCCAACGCAGCGCCTATGCAGTGATGCCGCCCGATACCAAGGGCCAAATGCTTGCCGGGCTGGCTGCGATGCAGGTCGATGCGTTCCGCCACGGGGAACTGTTCTTCGTCACGGTTGGCCGCCCCGAACCGCAGGCTGAGCAGCGTGCCTTCCTGCAACGCTACGCCGGCAAGCACGGTGTCCGCATTCACTCGCCGGAACATCCCTTGCGCGGGTGACTCTAGGCGCAAGATCTCTTCGACGAGATTGCGCATCAAACCCGGGTTGGCACGAATCTCTTCGATGGGGGCGGGGTCCTCGATCAAGAGCTTCATGCCGGAAGTAATGGCGGCGGTGGTGGTCTCGTTGCCCGACGCCAGCAAATCAATCATGACAATAGTCAACTGCTCTTCGAGGTCGAAGCCATCGGGCCCTGCGCTGGCCTGCACCACGGCGGTGAGCAGGTCATCACGCGGGTGTTCGCGCCGTTCTTCCAGCAATGCCTTGAAGTAGTGCTGCATCTCCACCACCAAGCGCGCGCATTCCAGTTCGCGCTCCGGCGACACCATCATGCTGAACGGCTCGACGATGGCGTCTGACCATGCTTTGAAGCGCGTGAGGTCGCCATCGGGCACGCCGAGCAATTCGGCAATGACCATCATTGGCAAGGGGTGGGAGAACGCATGCACGAACTCCACCTCACCCTCGGCCGGTAAGTCGTCCAGCAACCGGTTCGCGATGCGGTCGATGAGCGGCGTGAGTTCGCGGACGCGTTGCACGGTGAACAGCGGTTCGAGGAAATCGCGGACGCGTGTATGCGAGGGTGGGTCGGAAGTAGAACAAGAAGCCCGGGGTAACCAGCCCTCCTTCACATAGACGTCCACCACCGCCTGCGGTACCCCACCGGGCCGCAGCGCCATCGGGTTGACGCCGCTACCGAACAGGTCGGGTTGCCGGATGACGTCGCGACAGACATCGAAGGCAGTGACGAGATGAATGCCCGTCCCCGGCATTTCGTAGACCGGTGCCTCGCGCCGTAGCCGCGCATAGGCTGCATAAGGGCACTGCTGGATGGCAGGATCGAGCAGGTTGGTTCCCGCAATTTCCCTGGCTGACATGAGTGCGTCTCCTATTTGCCGTCAACGGTGAACGCCAGCAGGACATTGCCTGGCATTCGTCCACCGAAAAGATAGCCGGAATTCACGAGGACATAGCCATCGCCCACCATCGCGCCGGCGGACTCGATGGAACCACCATGCGCCGTTTCGCCGGAAACCGTGACGTATTCGCGCGCGGTATCGAATGCCCAGACCAGTTGGCCCTTCGTGTCATAAGCCCGCAGGTAACCGTCGAAGCCCGGCGTGAACACGGCGCCTTCCAGCGCGGTTGCCGGCGCGGAATAGCCGGGGTCGCAGGCGGGCTTCTGGTCATCGCGGCACACCAGTGGCGCGGGAGCGAACCACTTCACCTGCCCGTTAGTCGGGTCGATGGCGAAGAGCCCGGGTTTGGCTTCGCCTTTCTCGGTACCGAGAAAGATGGTGTCGGCGTTCGGCGCGTACAGGGTGGTGGCATCCGCCGCCATGCCCCAGTGCACACCGCCGGCATAGCCGCCGCGGCCTTCCTTGATACGCCAGCGCAGTGCGCCGGTATCCGGGTCCAGCGCGAACACATGGGCGGATTTCTGGCCCACTAGCAGCAGGTCCTTACCATCCGGCAAGCGCTGCAGGATGGGTGAGGCGCCGATATCGAGATCGGGACCGTTCTCGACGGGGCAGTTGGGCCCACCACCGATGAAGCAGGCCAGATTCCAAGCATCCCCGGAGAGGGACTGGTAGTGCCACAGGAGTTTGCCGCTATCGAGGTCAATCGCCAGCACGGAGTCGCTAGTGCCAGCCGCCGGGGAGGTGTACGCCTCGCCGGTACCGACATAGAGTCGGCGGCGCTTCAGGTCGATGGTGGGACTGTTCCATACCGGGGCACCGGCCGGGGCAATACGCGCGGCTCCCGCCTTGTTGCGCTCGCCGTTGGGCTTGGGCGTTTCGGGAATGGAATAGGTAATCCAGAGGCGCTGGCCGGTGGCCGCGTCCAGCGCAGCCACGCCACCGCGGAAGCTGCAGCACTCGTAGGCCGGGTCGGCGGCGGCAGCCCATTCGTTCGAGGACATGGGCACATAGAGCCGTCCTTCGGCCATGCGCGGCGAGCCCGTGATGGTTAGGCGCGGGTGCGTATCGACGCGCACCTTCCACAGCAGCTGGCCGGTGAAGGCCTCGAGTGCATAGGCGTTGCCGTCGAGGTCGCCGAACCACACGCGGGGCTTGGCTGCTGCGTCACCGGGGCGCCAGGTCTCAACGACTGGGCTCGCCCGTACTTCGTTGTCTGCCTTAAACGACCAGCGGACGCAGCCCGTGGTTAAGTCCAGCGCATACACGGTGCCATCTTGGCTGCCAACGAAAGCGGCGCCGCCGGCGAGGGTGGGTTGCGACCTAGCACGTGTGGCGCCAGGAAAAGCGAACGCCCATTTGAGCTTGAGCCGCGGAATGTCTGCGGCGGCTAAGCCGGCGACCGCTGGTGGTACGAACCGGGTGTTGCTGTTATCGACGCCCCAGCCCGTGGTCTGCGCCGGGCGGGCGAGATCGAAGGCGTTCCCGGCCGGGCAGGACTTGGGTGGCGTAGCGGCGGGGTTGCCCAGCGCACGACCGCCGAGGAACTCTGCCAGGCGCCGCTTGTCTTGGTCCGAAATGTCCTGTGCCATGGGCGCCATGACGCCGCCCATCAGGGCGCGCAAGACCGTCTCCGGGCCAAGCATCTGGAACTTGAGAGAGTGTGGCGCCCGCGCAACACCGCCTTCATGGCAAGCCGCACAGCGGGCCTTGTACAAGTCGCCGACGGGTAGCTCAGTGGGCACCGCGGCCGGCGTTGCCGCCCGCGCAGCTTCGACTAGAAGCCCCTGCGTCAGCACCAGGAGTAAGCAACCGATTGCAGTAAAAAATCGCTGAAAAAATCGGGTTTTCATGCTTTGTGGCCCCCTCGTCTTTCGGCTCCGGGGACTGGTTCCCGGAGCGGTTTTGTCGTGCTTTGCTTGTTTTTACCACGGTCGCTGGCGTCGGTGGGAGAAAAAAATCAGTCATGATTGCTTTTTTTATATGGAGTGGCTTAGAGTCGACCCCGCAGCAGGGAAATTTCCCTGTTTGGCGATCCTCGAGCGGGTCAGACCTGCATTGGGGACTTAAGTCAACTTTGTGAGGGGGTCTCATGTCGAAAACGTACCGTTTACCGGTTGGCACCGCTATTGCGGCAGCCATCTCCTTGATTCTTTCGGGCGCCGCCCACGCGCAGGCACCTGCCGCCACGGAAGAGGCGGGTAAGCTCGAAGAAGTGATTGTTACGGGCACCAAGCGAGCGGAATCGTCGCAGGAAGTGCCTATCTCCATTTCCGCTATCAGCGCCGCTGAACTGAGCCGCACGCAGATCAATGACGTGCGTGCCCTTGGCGCCGTCGCTCCAGGATTGGTGCTGTCCGCTCCCGCGGGCTTCAACGCCACCGGCGGCGGCATGCGCGGTACCGGCACGAACATCATCCTCGTGACGCAGGACGCGCCCGTCAGCTTTCTGGTGGACGAATTCGCCCTTAGCCATGTCACCTCGCAGTTCGTTTCGCTGTTCGACCTAGAGCAGGTCGAGGTATACCGCGGTCCGCAGGGCACCCTGTTCGGCAAGAACACCACGGGCGGCGTCATCTCGCTGACCTCCAAGAAGCCGGTGCTCGGCCAGTATTCTGCTGATGCGCAAGTCGGTGTCGGCCAGTACGAGAACGGCGCCAGCTTCAACTCGGTGAAGGTCTCCTTGAACCTGCCGCTGGGTGAAACCCTCGCCCTGCGTATCGCTGCCATCTCCGACAAGGACGACGGCTTCTATACGGACGACAAGACCAGCGCGACGTTCCCCAATAACGTACCGCTGTGGGGCCTGTTCGGCATTCCAGCCGGCTCGCGTCCGCCATCGGAAGTGGATACGACGGTAACGGGTACGGGCGATCGCCTCGGGGGCAAGGACGTGCTGGCCGCGAAGGCCAAACTGCTGTGGCAGCCCAATGACAGCTATAGCGCCTACGGCATCGTGGAACTGGTGCGTGACCGTTCCGGCTCCCCGCCGGGCGTGAACGAGAACACCTCCAGCGACCTGCTGACGCTGCTTGGGTTCCCGGGCATCCAACTCACTGGCCAGAAGAACGTGTTCAGCACGCTCATCTCGCACAACGAAGACATCGGGATGGACAAGGGCCATCGCGTGGACACCACCGGCGTGTACCTTACCCAGACACTCGATGTCGGGGTCGGCGAAGTCAAGTCCATCACCGGCTACCGCGAGGAGCAGCAGCGTCTGCCGAGCACCTACACGGGCGAGGCCTTCCAGACCCTGTTCGACTCCACTCGCAACACGGAACGCTACACGTTCCAGCAGGAACTCCGCTTCGCCTCGAAGCTGGACGGCCCGTTCAACTTCGTTGCCGGCGGCAACTACTACAAGGACGCGTTCAACTTCCGTGCGTTCTTCTCGGTGGGCTTGGTCGCACTGCTGCCGTCCGTCAACCCGACGACGGGCACGTACCTGCGCCCTGATGGCCGGGTGAACCTCGACACGCGTTCGCTGTTCGATTACCAGTTGCAATACACGGAGCAGGACCGTACCGAGAACGCGGTGTTCTGGGACGGTACCTACAAGGTGAACGACCAGTGGTCGCTCAGCGCTGGCCTACGCTATAGCAAGGACAAGAAGTCGTTCATCCGTGCGGTGGACGGTGGCGGTCTTTGCAACGCGTTCTCCGAGGCGCAGGACAAGATTACCGTTAATGGCGTGTGCCGCGACGTGCGTTCGCAGAACATCAGCCGTGCCGGCCTGACCCCACGCCAGTGGAACGGCCGTGACGTCCCCTTGCCCCCGAGCTCTTTCGGCACGTACTTGGATACGGAGAACAACTGGAGCAAGTCCACCTACCGCCTCGTCCTCGACTACAAGCCCGTCGATGGGCAGATGTTCTACCTGAGCTACGCCACGGGCTTCCTGTCCGGCGGCTTCGCAGAAACCTGCGCCACTGTGTCGCGCTGTGCCTATGACCCGGAGACCAACAAGAACCTCGAACTGGGTTACAAGGCGGACCTGCTCGACAACACGCTGCGAGTGAACCTCTCGGCTTACATCACCAAGTACGACAATCTGCAACGTGCAGTGGTGGCGGCTTACCGCTCGGCGGACGGCTCCAACCAGCAGGAGACCGTGACGGTGAACACGGGTTCTTCGAAGGCCAAGGGCTTCGACGCCGAGGTCACCTGGATAGCTTCCGACCGGCTGCGGGTCGGCGCTTCGCTGAACTGGCTGGACCACGAGTACACCAGCGGCATCCTGCCGGACCTGCGTGGTGGCAATGCTCCGGTGTCGTTGCTGCCGTACACGGTGCCGTTCTCGCCGAAGATGAAGATGGCGGTGAATGCCGGATACGACATCCCGATGTCGAACGGCTCGCGTATTGCCTTGGCTGGCGACGTGAACTACCAGGGCGAGGCTGAGACGGACGTGTTCAACGGTACGAACACCCAGATGCAGAAGCGGACCCTCGTCAACCTCTCCGCTACTTGGCATGAGGCTCAGGGCCGTTACTCCATCGGCTTGTATGGTGCGAATCTCACCAACGAGATTTACCGTATGGCCGCGCTGCCGGTGGCTGGCTTGTGGAACTTCACCAACTATGGTGCTCCGCGTTCCTACGGCGTGAACTTCAACGTGAAGTTCGGCGAGTAAGGCGGCGCGTCGCCGGCCCCCGAGGGCCGGACGACGGGCGCGGGCTGCTTCGGCGGCCTAACGCAACCTTGGGGGCTGGTCGTGAGGCCAGCCCCCTTTTTATTACGGTGCGCAGTCCGTTACAGTCGAACCCTGCTTCCGGGGGGCTGCTATGAACCGATTTGCGCCATTCCTACTCATGCTGCTGTCCGGTTGGTCTGCGGTGGCATCGGCCACGCCCGCTGAGGACCTGCGCCTGCTGTTTGCCGACGAACGCGCGGCCTACTACCGCGACGAACCGCTGGCTGCGACGAGCGAGGGCTTCCACGACTACGACGACCGCCTGCCCAGCGTGACGCCCGAGTCGCAGGCGCGGCGGCTGAACGCAGACCGTCAGTTGGTAAAGCGGCTCGAGGCCATCGATCTTGCGGGCCTGTCCGCGCAGGATCGGGTGTCCGCTGGGCTCTTCAAGTTCATGGTGGAGCAGCGCGTGCTGCTGGGCCAACACCGCGACTGGCGCATGCCGATGACCACCGACAGCGGCTTCCACGCAGACTTGCTGCTGCTGCACGAGGCCATCCCGTTTCGAACCACAGCCGACTACGAGCGCTATCTGCAGCGCTTGGCGGACTTGCCGCGGTATTTTGCTGAGCAGATAGCGAACCTGCGTACTGGTATGCGGGAAGGGTTCACCATCCCCGTGGAAATTCTGCCGAACTTGGCGAAGGTGATTGCTGCCGAGCAGTATGCGAAGCCCGAGGACTGCCCCCTCTATTCCCCTTTTGCGAATCTACCGGCGACGATGCTGGCCGCCGAGCAGGAGCGGTTACGCGCCGCGGGCCGTGAAGCCATCGCCACCAAGGTGCTCCCCACCTATGCGGCGTTCCAGCGGTTCTTCGACGGTGAATACCTGCCCGGGGCCCGCAAGACGCTGGGTGCTTCCGCCATGCCTAGCGGGGCGGCTTACTACGCCGACCTGGTGCGCTACTACACCACGCTGCCGGACGCCACGCCCGAAGGCATTCATGCCGTGGGCCTGGCTGAAGTGAAGCGCATCCGTGCGGACATGGAAGCGGTCATCGACGAGGTGGGCTTTCAAGCGCCGGCCGGTCAGAACCGCTTTCGGATGTTTTTGGAGTTCCTGCGCACGAACCCGCAGTTCTACCCGAAGACCGCAGGCGAACTCCTGCGTGAGGCTGCGTTCATCGCCAAAGACATCGACTGGAAGTTGCCACGCTACTTCGGCCGCCTGCCGCGAACGCCGTACGGGGTACGCCCGGTACCGGCGGTGCTGGCACCCAATTACACGGCGGGCCGCTATACCGGTGGCCCTACGGGCGGTGCTGGCGAATACTGGGTGAACACCACTTCGCTCGACAAGCGACCGCTGTTTGCGCTGCCTTCGTTGACGCTGCACGAATCCGTGCCTGGGCATCATCTGCAAGGCGCGCTGGCGCGTGAAATGGAGAACGTTCCGCTGTTTCGTTTGAACTTCTACCCGCACGCTTTCGGTGAAGGGTGGGGCCTATATTCCGAATGGCTCGGGCAGGAGATGGGCGTGTATCGCACGCCGTATGAGCGCTTTGGTCGCTTGACCTACGAGATGTGGCGCGCCTGCCGGCTCGTGGTGGACACGGGCATGCATTCGAAGGGCTGGACGCGCGACCAAGCGCTGGAGTTCATGGCGGCGAACACGGCGCTTTCCACGCTTGAGATACGCACCGAGACGGACCGCTACATCTCCTGGCCCGGCCAAGCGCTGGCCTACAAGATGGGCGAGCTGAAGATTCGCGAACTGCGTGCAAGGGCCGAAAAAGCGCTGGGTGAGAAGTTCGATATCCGCGCGTTCCACGACACCGTGCTGGGCAATGGCGGTGTCACACTCGCCGTACTCGAGCAGCAAGTAAATGAGTGGATCGCCCGCGTGCAGACGGGGAGTTAGGTGTAGCCGCGCGCTTGCAGCTTGAACAAGGCAGCGTAGCGGCCATCCTGCGCCAGTAACTGTTCATGGCTGCCCAGTTCTTGCAGGCGGCCATGTTCCAGCACGGCAATCTGGTCCGCCATGCGCACCGTGCTGAAGCGGTGCGAGATAAGTACCGCAATACGCCCCGCTGTCAGTTCACGGAAGTGGGCGAACACCTCGGCCTCAGCGCCCGCGTCCATGGCAGCAGTGGGTTCGTCGAGCACCACAATATCGGCACCGGTACGCATGAAGGCGCGGCTTAGCGCTACCTTCTGCCACTGCCCGCCGGAAAGCTCGCGACCGTCATCGAACCACTTGCCGAGCCGTGTATGAAACTGCTGCGGCAGGCCTTCGATGAATGGTGTCGCTAACCCTGCGGTGGCAGCCTCGCGCCAGCGTGCTTCGTCGCTGAATGCGTTCACATCGCCCACGCCCACGTTTTCGCCGACGGGCAATTGGTAGCGGGCGAAGTCCTGAAAAATCACGCCGATGCGTTCGCGCAGTCGCTGCTCGTTCCATTCCTGCAGGTCCAAGCCATCGAGCAAGATGCGACCGCTGGTGGGTACGTAGAGCCGCGTCAGCAACTTGATGAGCGTGGTCTTGCCACTACCGTTTTCGCCCACAATCGCCAGCGCCTGGCCCGGGCATATATGCAGCGAGAGATCTTGGAGGGCCGGTTCACTGCTACCGGGGTAAGTGAAGCTGACGTTCTCGAAGCGCACGCCATCGGCTGGGTTCGTGCCGCTCGTGGCATCGCCGCCGCGCTTCGGTGTGGGCTGCGCCAAGTATTCGGTGAGCGTGGAGAGATAGAGGTTGTCTTCGTAGAGCCCACCGATGGCAGACAGCACGCCGCTAAGCGCGCTTTGGCCTTGGCGAAACAACATGACGTAGAGCGTCATCTGTCCAAGCGTTAGCGCCCCGGCGATAGCGGTTACTGCCACCCAGCCGTAAGCACCATAAAGCGCTGCAGTACCTAGCAGGCCAAGGCCCAAGCCCCAGCTGTCACGCTGGAGTGTCAGTTCGCGGTCGGCGCTGTAAAGCTTGCTGAAGATGCCGCGATAACGCCCGAGAAACAGCTCCCCCAAGCCATACAGCTGCACTTCCTTGGCGTGGTCTTCGCGGGCGAGAACGCTTTCCAAGTACATCTGCATGCGTGCTTCGGGCGAACGCCAGCGGAACAGTTGGAAAGCAGCGCCACTGAACTTGGTTTCGGCGATGAACGAGGGCAGGCCGGCGAGGGACAGCACAGCCATTGCCCAGGCAGAGAACTGCCAAAGCAGCGCACCGAAGCTAGCCAGTTGCACCAAATCGCGGATTAACCCGAAGGCGCGCATCACCATGGATAGCGGCCGCGAAGAGGCTTCGCGACGCGCACGCGTCAGGCGGTCGTAAAAAGCACTGTCCTCGAATTGCTCGAGCGAGAGCGTCAGCGCCTTCTCCAGAATCATGACATTCACGCGCTGGCCGAGCAGTGCCCGCAATAACGATTGGCACGTGGACTGGGCCCGCAGCGCGGCGGCCAGCAGGGCGACCAGCCCGGCCTCCAGCGCTACCAGTTTCAGGACAGGGCTGTAAGCCGCAGTTCCGATGCTGCCGTATGCCGCCATGGCGGCCACCACGCTGTCGACAATGTGCGCGCCTATCCATGCGATACCCGCCGGCAGCAAGCCTGACAACAGTGACAGCACCGCCAGCGCCACAGTCAAGCCGCGGTGGGTTCCCCACACCAGTCGCAGGGCCTCCAGCATATGGGCGTAGACATCAGTCAGGCCCTTCAATAGCGCCGCCGTTTTCGGGGCGCCGGGGGCTGCCGGCGGATGACGTGGTGGGTTGCGACGCATGCGAATGCTTCAGCCGGCCGTGAGGCTGGCGTACCGGTCGAGGTGCTGTGCGGCGGTGCCGCAGCGGAGCCCCGTGGCCAACAAGCGCTTGAAGTGATGGCTGATAGCCATCTCGTCCGTGACACCCATGCCACCGTGCAGTTGCACGGCCTGCTGGCTAACGTAGCGCGCCGCTTCTAGCACCAACACATGCATGGCGGCTACTGCCTGCGAGCGGGATATGGCGTCGGGGTCCTGGTGGGCGGGAGCTTGCTCCCGACTTTCCA
>Ga0164294_10004406_pt1 | contig 12272 bp, 10 predicted proteins | sample GEODES005metaG_FD_111479 | JGI IMG/M metagenome (GOLD analysis project Ga0164294, IMG submission 111479) | Oligotrophic lake water microbial communities from Sparkling Lake, Wisconsin, USA - GEODES005 metaG | ecosystem: Environmental > Aquatic > Freshwater > Lake | place: USA: Sparkling Lake... | reverse complement strand
GCGAAAACCGGCAGGGTAACCTACGGTATCCAGTTCGGGGCCTTCATTGCCGGCAGCCGTGATGACAAAGATGCCCTTGGAGATGGCGTGAAGGAGGGCTTGGTGAATCTCTTCGTCGGGTTCAGGGCTTCCCAGGCTCATGGAGAGAATGTCGGCTCCGGCTTCGACGGCCCAGCGGATTCCGGCAACGATATCCTGTGAAGTACCGGCACCGTCGTCGTTGAGAACTTTGGCCGTGATAATTTTCGCATCTGGCGCGACTCCGACAATTCCGTGGGCGTTGCGGCGGGCGGCAATGATTCCGGAGACGTGGGTGCCGTGACCTTGGGCATCGTAGGCCGCAGAAGGGCTACGGGTGAAATCTCGGGCCTCGAGGATGGCGGGTTGAAGGTCGGGATGCTCGAGGGCGATCCCGGTATCCAGGACGCCGACCTTGATGCCTTCGCCTTGGGTTTCCTTCCAGAGGGGTGGGATGCCGAGGAGTTTGAGTCCCCAGTCGATTGTTTCGGCTGTGGCCAGCATGACCTTGTCGACCTGGAAGGGAGGGAGTCGATAGATGGGAGAGGACATGGTGGACAATCCGCAGAATTACTCGTTTAGGGTTACGATTCAGTTTAGGAAAAGGTTCGGCGGAGCGTAAACGATTTTTAGTGGTGCTGACGGGATCACGGCGTATGGATTAAAGAATTGATCACGCAGCGAGGCGGTCAAAGGACTGACCTCCCTAACTATCTTTGAGCTAGGATAAGGTACTATCGATGGATCTGGCTTGATCCCAAATTACGGTCAAATCCTCAGGAAGCCCAATTTCTTGAGAAATCGTCTCTTGACCCAAAACAAAGGATAATTTTGAAGAATGCAGGCTATGGCGAGCCATTTTAGGACTAAAATCAGTATCTTTATCGATATAGTTTATAAAAACATCGTCTTTTTTGCCATAAATCTTATCATTTAAGACTGGAAATCCGATAAATTCGAAGTGTGCGCGGATTTGATGAAGTCGCCCAGTCTTAGGGGAGGCTTCGACAAGGCTTAAATCCAGAAATTTTGGGTGGGTACGAGTTTCGAGGGTTTTGTATTCCGTTTGCGCTGGGTAGGTGCCGGGGATAACGGCTTGGCGTATGTAAATGCGGCTGGGTTGGTGTTTACCGAGACGATCGAGGGGTTGATCGATGAGTCCCGAAGGGGGTGGGCAACCATGAACGAGGGCGAGGTAGCTCTTCTGAATCTCCCGGCGTTGCTGCATTTTCCCAAAAAGGGAGGCGTTCTCCTTGCCCCGTGCCACCAGAAGAAGGCCGCTCGTTTCGCGGTCGAGTCGGCTGACGAGGGAAAGAAACTCATCGGGATATTGGTCTCGGAGCCAGTCGATGAGGGTAAAGGTGCCGTCCGGTCGGGTGGGATGAACAAGCCAACCGGGCGGTTTATCGACGATCAGGAAAGAGGAATGTTCCAGGACGATTGCCGGATTCATGAAGGAACAGTAGTCGAGAATAGAGTTTTGGTTGAGGTTTAAGATTGGCGATGCGTTGGATGGAATGACGGGGTATGAAGGTGGGATGAAGGCAAAGGAGTTGGCCAAGGAGTGTGACCGGATTTTGGAGTCCAAAAAGTTCAAGGATTATCCGGGGGCAGAGAATGGTTTGCAGGTGTCACACAACCGGACACTTAAAAAGATCGGGTGGGCGGTGGATGCGGATGTGGAATCGATCCGAAAAGCGGGGAAAGAGAAAGTCCACTTCCTGATCGTGCATCACGGGCTGTTTTGGGGGAGTTCGGCTTTGGATCGGAAGATTCGGGCGAAGCGGATTCGTTTGGCCAAGAGATTGGGCGTGGCGATCTACTCGTCCCACCTGCCTCTGGATGCCCATCCTGAGTTGGGAAATTCAATCGGACTCCTGAGGGCTTTGGAGTTGGAGGATTCGAAGCGCAAACCCTTCGGTGTGGCGATGGGAAGGGCGATCGGGTGGAAGGCGGAAGGGGGCAGGTGGAAGGTGAGAGATTTGGTGAACCGGTTAAGTCGAGCAACGAGGAGAAAGGCAGTCGTGTTGGGCCATGGGCCGAAAGTTTGTCGGAGGATTGGGATTGTGACGGGGAGATTTGGGGATTTGGATCAGGTCGTGAAGGCACGATTGGACACGCTGATCACGGGCGAGGCGGACTATCCGACGGAGGTGAAGGCCAGAGAACTGGGGATCAACCTGATTTTGGGCGGGCACAAAGAGACTGAGGTGTTTGGGGTGAGATTGCTAGCTGATGATTTAAAAAATACACTCTAAGCGTAGCGCAGATGACTAATAGTAAGATTGAAGTATGTCGGTGCAGTATCCCGTAGGAGTCCATGTAGATATGTCATTATTCGGATAAGTCGAAATGGTGGTAGGCCAATTCGTTGGATAGTTAACGGCTGAGCCATTCTGGAAAAATACTTGGTAATATTTCTTTACGAGTGGACCGATGGGGTTGATCTGACCAGCGGAGTTGGTAGCGACCAGTTGGGCGACTACATAGATTCGATAGTTATGGCTCTGGCAGGATGAGAGGGAATAGATCTTTGAGAACCACTCTTCCGCGGCCTGATCATTCCATTCGGCGATACTCATCTGAGCCGTGGAGCCGAAGGTATTTCCAGGTACATTGGTAAGGGTGATGGAGTTCGTGTTGCCAAAGACAGCATTCACAGGCCAGGTGTTTGTGTTGGGCCAAGCTGGGTCTGTGCCGATAAAAGATAAATGACTGGGGGTAAGGAAGGGATATTTCGAGCGGAACCGCATGACCCCTTGGGCAAAAGCTTCGGCCATCGCGGGGGGAATGGCGTATTTTGCAGGTAATTGGGCTACGTCGTTTGATAGAAGAATTCCTCCTGCCAGGGCACGAAGAACGGGTGCGGGAGCGGTGTTAAGATTGATTTTTCCTCCCCCCAAACTGTAGGGGCCGCCACTAACACTGTTTCCGTTCGTCACGCAAAAGAGATCGAGTAGCGCGGCTGAGGACATTCCCATATTTGGAATGGGGGGCACACTATTTGAGTACATATTGGTGAAGGCGAAAAGGGGGTGCTCAGGTCGGCCAATTCTGAGGGTATTTCCACCTCCTGAGGCAGAGTTGGATGTGGCTCCGCTCACAGGAACACCTCCGGGGTTAGCGGTCACACTGTAACTCCATTGAATAGGATCAAAAACTTGGCCCAACTCCATAATCTTGCCAGCAGGGCGATTATATATGATCTGAACCGGTTTATTCGTTTCCTGTGCATTCGTGATAGTAGTAGGATCCGCAAGAGGGTTGGTAACGTTTGCAAATGCCGTCGTGTTGTGCGAGGTCTCCGGCCATTTGCTCAAATTGACCGTGTAGTTGCTTGCTCCTGCGCCCAAAGTATTTCTTGCCCACCAAGAAGCGCGACCGGCTTCAAATTGGTGATCGAACCAGGTTTGGCCGGCACTCGAGTTGAGGTGGAAACTCATCCTCGGATCCCCGACTAATCCCAGGGTTAAGTCTGAGTTTGGGGTGCCATTTCCGCGCCACCAAACAGAATGGCTTGGAGAAAGGTAATGGATGCTGGTATTGTTCGGATTTCGCTGAATCCCATCCGGGGGTGACGAAGCTGACGAGGCGTCCACTAGGTTCGTATGAGGAGCAACCAAGATTGAGGGAAAAGCAGAAGAGTTCGACCCATAATAGGTTGCATAGGCATTCGCATTTCCATTATTTCGCCACAAAAGAACCAGATTCGTGTTGTTGGTGATTTTGGTGCTGTTCGTTATAGTAGTTGTAAAACTGTTTGTATAAGTGGGCAGCGGGATCATGTGAAAAGAATTCGCCGGGATACGGCAATTGGTTAGGGTTAGCGGCGTTGCAGGAGAAGTTGTGAAGACTAAATCCACATTGGTGGTGTAATTCAGGCGCTGGGTGAAGGTTACCGGAATATTCGTGCCCCCTATCTGATTGGTTAGGGACTCGCGATTTTTGTATATAATCCGCAAAGTGCCATTGGTAGCTGCTTGGGAAGACATATTCCAAAGCTCTAACCAAGTCGTGATCTTCAAGTCGTAGCTCACGGTCAAAGTGAAATTCGTGCCGGCGGTGGTGCAATTGGTCAGCTCATATCGATCCCAAATTTCGTTGACGAAGGGATAGTTTTCGATCCCACGGATGTCGGTATTTCTCGTTGTGGGAAGGTTGTCGCTGTCGAAAAGATCGACGATATTCGCTGCGATGTTGCTGATGTAGGAGTTGGAGTTCATGCCCCCCGACCGCTTGCGAAAGTTTGGAAGATTATTGCTGATCGCAGAGGCAATCACAGCCACAGGATCGGAACCGGAAATCGTGACGAGGGTATTGATGTTGAGTTTGGTGTAGCCTTGGTTGGTATAGCCTTTTGGGGCGTTACTGGAACCACGCACAGGAATTCCCACGGGGATCCAGGCAAGTGCCCCGTTGTTTGGAGATGCGGGGTTGGTGGGTTCCCAGGCTCGAAGTCCGCTCGCAAAGTAGTAAGCGTTCGTCGAATTCGCTAATCCACTATTGGTGGCAAGGAGGCCGTACGAAATGTAAGTCGCTCGTTTGTTGGTGAAAATGGATGTGGATGAGACTAAGGCAACACCATTCGTTCCCGTTGCGCTGGAGAGGGAGATTTCCTCTGATTGGGTTCCGGTGGATCGGTCGGTTGCGGCACCCATTCGCTCGGCATCAATGAGTCCTTCAAGATCTTCAGTGAACCAGGCAATTCTAACAACTCGGGAGTTATTGGTAAGAGTGGTGCCGAATTTCCTCTTTTCCTGGTTAATATAAATCCAAGCCACGGGGGGAGATGTGCGTCCTCCGAGAAGAGGGATCTGAACGCAGTTCGAGTTGGTTAGCCCCGGATCCGGGGTATTCGTGAATCCTTTTGCGGCGTTACTGGACATGAAAGTTCGCATATCGTTGGAAAAGGTGCCTTGGTGTGTGTTGGTAAAACGCATGGCGTTTTGGATGTCGTTGGTGCCAAGATTTGTTAGACCCGCCGGGCTGAAGAGGGGGGCGTAGTACCACATTGCGCTATCTTGGCCATTACCGGATCCGGAAGTTTTTGTTTTTGCGATGAAGGGATAGCCGAGTTCATCGGTCCAATTGGTTCGCCAGTAGGTGACGATGGCGGTGTTCCCCAAATCCGTCTGGGAGTAGTCGTTGATAATTTGGGTCACGCAAAACTTGCCCGAGTTCAGCGCCATCTCCAGGAGAGTGGTTTTTCCGATTGAACTGCTGGCTTGCCGTTCGAGTCGGGCCGAGGCCAAGAAAGCGGTTGCAGTCAGGGCGGCGAGGGAAACGAGGGCGAGCACGCTGATGAGAGCAAAACTGGGAGAAGATTTCCAAGATGGGTTTTTTCTAAGGGTTGTCATGGGAATCATCAGTTTTTAGGGCAATCGATTCTAAATTCGAAAGAGCGGGCGTATTTCCGGATGTTCTCCGCATTCATCCAAGCGGAGTTGGTGATTTTTTGAGCCACATCTTCCGGATAAAAAGAGAGTTCAATGGCCATTTTATTGCCCCCATAAAATGCGTCGGAGGAGGTGTTGTTGCTGAAGTTGAGGCCATTTGTGGTTGTGTTGGTTAGATTGTAAAAAGTGAGTTGGAGGTTGCAGGCATTGCGGGCAAGGATTTCGCTGTTGCCTGCTATATTGGTGAATAGAGTGGTGGCGGATCCATTGGGAGAGGATAGCCAGGTCGTGATCCCACTCACGGCATTCGAGGGTGGAACGTAGTAACGGAAGAGATTGTAGCTGGTGGTGGCAAAGCCGTTAACGTTAGTATTGGTGGCTGTGCCGATGTAGTAACCGACAAGAGCAATATCGGCAGGGTTGTTGCCTTTGCTGGGTTGTGGGATGAGGCCAAAAAACTGGGCACAGTTGGGAGCGCCTCCAGGAGCAATCCCGCCTGCGCCGTTGAAGTAATAAAAGGGGACAGGGGTGGTGGTTAGGTTGGTTGGAAAACTCGAAAAACGACCCATAGTTTTTCCGCGCATGGCAAAAGTGGATAAATCTTTTGCCATAAGCAGGCAAGCGGCGCGGGCTTCGCGAGTGGCGTCGGTTCGGCGGTTGGCATTGGACCAGGCCTTCGACATCTGATCCTGCATCCCCACCATCATCAGGAGCACCACAGAAAGAACCGTGGTGGCAGCCATGAGCTCGATGAGGGTGAACGCCGCGATCAGAGGGGGAAGGGTTAAGGAATTAAGGTGAAACGGGGTGACGTGAGTATGGTTCTGGTTTCGGAATAGACTTTTCGTCAGGGGTTGAGTAGGGGTGCTCATGTCTGGTGGATGATTCCTGTGAAAACGTATTGAGTGCGGTTGGTGGCAGGAGCCGAGGCAGGGCTTTCCACAGTGACATCCACTCTCTGAGGGTTTGCAGAAACATCTTTGGAGGGTGGGCCACCTAATAAAAAAGAGTGTTTGATCGAGACTTTGACCAAAAGGATAGGGCCGTTTGTTCCGTCGGTGAACCACTTGGGATCGGCAGGGCCGTTCAAGGAGACAACTGAAGCAGTTGGTCGAAGCATAATGGGAGAGTTAGATGAGTCCGTGCGAATCTGCTGATCGTAGGCAAGGTAAACATAGCGATCGGCAGTGGCACCATTCGCCCAAGTCATGGGAATCGTGGTATAATTATTGCCATTCATGGCGTTGGTCCCGGTCTTTTGAATTATTTTCCCTCCCGCTTTGGCACTCCCTGAGTCGGACAAATCGGCGATGATGGTTTGTGCGATCAGCGCCGCCTGAGTGGCCTCGTAGCTTTCCTTGCTCATGCCCAGTCCGAGGGGAAAGAGGGCGATGATCGAAGTGAAGGCCACGGCAGCCACACCCATGGCGATGACGACTTCGGTCAGGCTGAAGGCCGCGGCTCTTTGCATGCGCAAAGAGAGTTTAGGTTGAGGTGGAAGGGGAAGATGTAGGGAAAAGGATTTCATGGGGGGGAGGCTAAGGTGGAAGAAGCCCGCCCGGTGTAACGTGTGATCCGGACGGTCTCGACTTTGTTGCTGCTTGTGAGAGTGGGGGAGGTGGAGGTGTCTGAGACCGTGCCTTCAAAGTAGGAGACGCCCTTGGTTGTGATGTTTGTATTGTAATAATTATCCGCAAGGCCGCCATCCGACTGGAACACGATTCCCATGGCCGGATTGAGCTTGGTGTCTGTTGTCAAAATGCGGACATAGATATCATTAGTGATCTTGGAGAGATTGGCGATCGAGTTGGGGACAAAAGAAATCCCCTGAGGAAGCGTGATCCACGATCCGGACATCGTATTAGTGTTGGTGCCGCTCCATGTGATCACCGCCATCGAGCGGTATTTGTAGGCTTCGCCTCCCGAGAAGTCTTTGTCGGGAAAGATTACGGCGGCGTTGGTGCCGGAAGAGATTGCATTGTTTCGGGCGATCTCCAAGGCACTGAGAACCTGGTTGAGCGCCATTTTTCGGCCGCCACTTCCCGTCAGGCCTTTGAGGGCGGGAACAGCCACTGCGGCCAAGAGGCCCATGATACCGACCACGGCCATGAGTTCGACGAGAGTGAACGCCGAGGCACGGCGGCGAGGGATGAATGCAGAAAGGGATTCTGGGGTTAAGGGGGTTAGAAATTGCTTACGCAACGGACGCGAAAGGTTATTTTTTTTGCAAGGAATATAGGTCGGGTGAGGCTTAATAAGAGAACTCACAGAAGACATCTACGCCTATGATTTACAATGTCAATACAGCTATATTAAAGTCACAAAGAATTCAATATAAAATACTTAAAGTTTTGGCCAACTGGTGATCCACTTATTTGTTTCACCTTTCATAGTTCCGGCTGTGGACCAGATCAGCGGGGCATTGGTGCCATTAGAATTGTATCCATACGCATAGCCCCAGGGATCGATGAAGTAGTTTCCGTTAGTATTAACCATGGCGGGTTTGGGTTCGAAATAACGTTTGGAGGTGAGCGTGGCTGTGAGAGTGGAAGATCCGACCAGATTGGTAAAAAGGGTAGTTCCCGCTGTTGAATATTTCGACACGGTGGGGTTAACATCTGAAGTGGTGCTGGGATCAGGCATTGTGCTGGGAGCGGGATAGGCGTTGTTGTCGGCAAAGTAGCGTTCGCAGGCCGCCTGGAGGGCGGCGACTTCCGATTTGGCCTGCGAGGTGGCTCCGTGTCGGCGGATCGCTCCGGCTCCCCCGAGCGTCAGCCCGGCCAGAACCCCGATGATCGTGATCACCCCAAGAAGTTCAACCAAGGTAAAAGCTGGGGTGGCGTGGGATGTGTTTTTGTTCTGGTGGAAAGGGGTCTGGGCGGGTTTAGTCATAATCATGAACTTATCCCTGCGGAAAAATTTTCCAAACCGAAAAGCATCGTCTTTTACCCTGGTGGAGCTCTTGGTCGTCATCTCGATCATCGGACTTCTGGCAGGGTTGGGATTTCCGGCGGTGAACGGGGCGATCAAGGCGGGGAAAAAGGCCGAAGTCGCTGCGATGGCGGAATCGATCAAAACGGCGGTGAACGCCTTTTATGCAGAATATTCTGCCTATCCTTCGAACACAGCGGGCATAACGGATGATACCTTTTTGAGTCTGATGACTACGACCAATACCAACGGGGGCAACTACCGTGGGATCGCCTTTTTGGAAGTGCCACCGAAATTCACGAACTCCAGTGGAATTGTGACCCCGAAGGGATTTTACAAGGGCAGTTCGCAGAGCAACTTTTTCATTTGGATGGATACAAACAATGTAGGATCTTTCAATCCGAAGAATATAAATACGGCTTCAGCCAAGCTGGCGACCACGAATGTGGCGAGTAGCGTGGGGGTCTGGGTGATTGATCGCGACACCAACACCAAGGCCGTGGGGACCTTCAAATGAAGCGGCCGGCTTTTCGCAACACGGCCCCGACGTCGGCCTTCACCTTGGTGGAGTTGCTGGTTGTTGTCTCCATTATCGGGCTTTTGGTGGGCCTGTTGGCGGCGGGAATTCCCCGGGCGATGGATGCGGGAATGAAGGCCAAGGCCAAGGGGGAGGCGACGGCGATCGTCGCTGCGGTGAAAGCCTACAAGCAGGAATATGGACGTTTCCCTTGGGCGAATACGAATAATACCACCATTTTTAGCAGCAACTCGCCGACCACAGTTAATTTGATCAAGGTTCTGAGCGGTGACAGCACGACCAGTCTGGACGGTTCCCAGCCGGCGAATCCCAAAGGCGTCCGATTTCTCGAGGGCTCGGCAGGCGGCACCAGCGGATTGCCCGACCCATGGGGCAACCAGTACACTGTTGTGGTGGATACGGGGGAGACGGGCACGATCACCTACACTTACGCCGGAACGGCAAAGGATCTCAAAATTTCCGTTCTCGCCGTCAGCTATGGGAGTGATGGGCAGGCGGACACCCAGTCAGGGAAAAAGAACGACGTTTTCAGCACCGACCTGCAGTAAATCCATTCAGCCCAAACCGGCGGTTGATTTTTTAAAAAATCCGGCCAGAAAACCGGAATGGAGAGAATTCTCTTCACCGCCGGAGCCGGTCTTCGCATCGTTCGCGGCTCGGGAGCCCCGATTCCCGCTTCCCATCTTCTGGCTGTTTTTCTCAAAGAGGTCCGGGTGGATCCGCGGACCTTTCTCTCCCGCGATCTCGGCCCGAACCGGGAAGGGGTGGTTGAGCTCACCGTGGCCGGGCAGGCCACCGTGTTGCCGTTCAGCGGCTCGGGTCCGGTGAACCAAAAATATCTGCGCAGATTGGCCTATCTGGGCAGAAATCCCGGAGGGATGGGGATCTCCGTCGGCTTGACCGAGTCGGACGAGGAGTCGCGCCGGGCACTCGACAAAGCGGCCGGCGTGGCCGAGGCGCTTTCCGGCGCCATCCCCGGAAACGGAACTCCCTGGGGTCTGTGGCTCGGGCCGATCGCGCCGGCATTCGGTCTGGTGGCGGCGGTGCTGAAATTTCTAAGGGGCGGAGTGGACGATGATGAAGAGGCCCGTTTCTTTGGAACGGTGGAGAAGGGAGTGGCGCATGGGGACCGATGGATCGTGGAGTTCAAGCGAAAGGGGAAGGAAGTGTTTGCGGTGGAGATGGAAGTGGAGGATTTGGGTGAGCCGGTGAATTCGGCGGGCGGGTTCAGCGTGCGGATTTCCCGGCCGGAGATTCTGTTGCAGGATGTCGAGATCGGAGTGCGGAAGGGATCGGTCCGAGGGAAAAAGGCGGGTTGGATGAGTCGGCCCGATGCGGGGCTGAGTCCGGTCCGTTCCGGCGAATATCTGGCGAGGATGCAGTGGTTCGGGTGCGAGGCGGCGAGCGGGATCGGAAGATTCCGCTATGAGACATTGCTAACGAAGGCGGGCGAGGTGTTGACGTGGGACAAGGCCGAGCTGTTTCAGGCGGTGGCGCCGAAGTTGAAGTCCGCCCGGCACACCCTGCCATTGACCCTTTCTTTCTCCCTGCATGCGGATCGGCCCGAGTTGGGCGGGCTGACGGGGGTGGCCTCGGCTGGGGTGGAGTTGGTCGAGGGGTTGTTGGAGGGAGGGAGTGACAAGGAGGGGAAACGGTTGGTGGCTGAGGTGGGGCCGTATTTGCGGAAGGCGGGGCCGTCGCTGAGCGCGTTGCTGGCGGAAATTTCCGAAGGAAGATTTTCGCTGTTTTCGATGGAGGGGGTGTTGGTGTTGTTGCCGAAGGGGGAGAAGGGGGAGGCGGATCCGGAAAGTCCGCGGGTTTTGCTGGAGTGGAGCGAGGAAGAAAGAGTGTGGAGAGGGAACGTAAGGACGAAGCTGGAGTGGAGAGGAACGAACGTGGGCCAGTTTCGTTTTGGGATCGAGGTGCAGTCGGTCGGGGAAATTGGTTGAGGTTTAAGTTTAGGTACGGATGACCCCGACTTGTCGGGGCATCCTAGGACGACCGGGACGGTCGTCCGTACCAACGAAAGTTTGAATTAGAAATACTGCTAATACAAACAGCTTTCAATCAGTAGTTTGCACTATTCACAAACCATGAAAATTGTCACCAAAGTGTCACAATAAACTCGTAGCCAATTTTCGAAATAGGAGGAAGTTGTGGGTGTGCCTCAGCAAAGACAGAGCGTGTGTACTGTGCGGGTTGCGTGTGCCAATCCCGCGGTGAGGACGCCTTGTCCCAGGAGATAAAAAATGAAAAACATCCTCGGCAATTCAAACTTTGGATTCACCAGATGGGTCGTAACGCTCGCGCTGACCGCGGCGACGGGTTGGGGGCAACAGTCAATCACCGCGGCAAATGTTGGGGTAACAAACAATTTTAATGGTATCGGCACCAATGCCACGGCGACTTTGCCCACAGGTTTTAAATTAGGCACGGATTGGTTATCAGGCACTACAGCTACTACTATAGCTGCGGGAACTTCGGGAACTGGAATATTTACTAGTTCCTCAGGGGGCGGTTTTTATAACTTTGCTAACGGAGTGACCGCCAGTTCGACCGACAGGGCAATTGGCTTTTTGACATCAAGCGGTTACAGCTCCCCGCGTAGCATCATCTACGCATTTCAAAACAACACTGGCGGAACCATCACATCAATTACGGTTGCCTGGAATTACGAAAAGTATCGTTCCGGCTCTCGGGCTTTTGATTGGACGTTCTTTCACGGAAGCACCTCCACGGCGACGACCGCTGCGGCAACTGGCGACCAATCCTATCCTGCGGATGCTGGTAATACTGTGGTGTCGAATCCTCCGGGGTCGACCGCAAAATCAGTTACCATCAATGGTTTAAGCATAGCCAACGGTTCCACATATTACATTCGCTGGACCTACACGGGGAATGGAGGAAGCACGAATGCTCAGGGCCTTGGTGTCGACGATGTCGTAGTAACTTTAAATGGAGGTTCTGCATCTACTCCTCCCGGAGCGCCGACGATCACGGGGATCACATCGGGGGATGGGTCGCTTTCGGCGGCATTTACGCCTCCTGCCTCGGATGGTGGTGCGGCGATCAGCAACTATCAGTACTCGACCGACGGAACAAACTACGTAGTCCGGTCTCCGTCATCCACGAACAGTCCTCTGCTGATTAGCGGTCTAACGAATGGCACGACCTACCCGGTAACCTTAAAGGCGGTCAACAGCGAGGGAGCTGGCACGGCTAGCGCGTCCACCAATGGGACACCCGCGGCCCCCGTCCAGCCTCCAGTGGTCACTTCGACCAACTTCAGTGGACAAGTGAATGTTCCTTTTTCCCAAACCATTCCGGCTTCGGGGAGCCCGACGAATTTCACCCTGGTTTCCGGCACGCTGCCGGGCGGGCTGACGTTC